>Ga0302324_100003774_pt1 | contig 34086 bp, 26 predicted proteins | sample Palsa_T0_1_FD_201949 | JGI IMG/M metagenome (GOLD analysis project Ga0302324, IMG submission 201949) | Peat permafrost microbial communities from Stordalen Mire near Abisko, Sweden - Palsa_T0_1 | ecosystem: Environmental > Terrestrial > Soil > Palsa > Peat permafrost | place: Sweden: Abisko...
CGAACGACAGCACCATCTCGCAGGTCGGCAGCGATAGTAGCCAGACTACGGCCGGCACCCAGTATTCCGTCGGCCGGATCGAGAACCACCGCATCTACCTCAACCTGGAATCCCGCTTCGACAGCAACAACTCGCTTATCTTCCGGCCCAATATCATTTTTCAGCACAGCGATCCCAGCGGGTCTTCCTTTACGAATACATATACGCCTTTAGGCGGGGCTATCAATTCGATCAACTCGCATACTTCCAGCGACAATTCCGGCTTCGCCGTCACCAATTCCGATCTGCAATTCCGGCACCGGTTCAAAAAGCAGTACCGCACCATTTCCCTGGATATCACCGGATCGGGCAATATCAACAATGGGTTTGGCTATACCAACTCCATCGACAATTTCTATCAGCTCGACTCGACAAATGTGATCAACCAGCATTACTATGATTCGCTGCGCTCCGTTACGCTGACGCCTACCCTGTCGTACACCGAGCCGATCGCAAAAAACATGATCCTGCAGTTAAATTACAGCCATACCTATACGCACAGCACGACGATCAACGATACCTATGATTATGTGGATTCCCTGAAGGGCTATACTTCCTTTGACAGCCTGTTCAGCAATTCCTATAAGTTCACCCAGAACTCCGATCAGGTTTCCCTGGCCTGGCGGATCCAGAACAAGAAATTCAATCTGTCCGTTGGTACCGGTATTCAGTGGACCACCTTCAATAGTGACAATACCACCAAGAACATTCCGGTGGTCGGCAACTATACCTACTTTACGCCGACGGTTAACTTCATGTATAATTTTTCGAGCACCCAGCATTTCCGGCTGAATTATTCGGGACGGACGGGTACCCCTTCACCGTCCCAGCTGCAGCCGCTGACCACGACGACCGATGACGTCAACTTCCAGGTGGGTAATCAGAACCTCAAGCCTCAGTTCACCCATAGTCTGCGGATGTTGTATGCGTCCTTCGATCCGTCGACGCAAAAAGTGTTGTTTGCCACGGTGAATGCCAGCACGATCGTGAACGATATCCAATCGGAGGTTTTCAACAGACCGGGAGGCGGAACGACCAGTACCTATACCAACCTGAACGGAACCTACAATTTTTCCGGTTATCTCAACTATGGTTTCCCCCTGAGAAGGCCCAAATCCAACATGAACTTTATAACAAACATCAGTTATTCCCAGAGCCAGACCCTGTTGGCGACGGATACGGCGGCATATGTGGCAAAACAGTTCACCCACCAGTACGCGAAAAATACCAGCTTGACGGAAACCGTGTCCTGGACGACGAATATCCGAAAGAACTTCGATATGAACTTCAGTGCAGCAACGAACTATACTATTCCCACGCATACCAATATCGCCCCGCCAGGGACGCCAACCAAGGACAGCGTTGTCAAAAATGGCGTCAATAGCAATCTGAATTCCTTCAGCGAGACGGTATCGACCGAATTTACCGCGTATACGAACAACGGCTGGCTGGTCGCGGCAACTTTTGATTATACTTACACCTATACGGGCTCAAAGACCTTCAACGCCAGTGTGCCCATCCTCACACCCAGCATTGCCAGGCAATTTTTCAAGAAGAAGAATGGCGAGCTCCGGCTGACGGTTTTCGACGTCCTGAACCAGAATACCAATGTGTCCAAGACGTCCGGCACTACTGTCGCCTATACCCGCACCAATGTGCTGCAGCGGTATGCGATGCTGACCTTTACATATAATCTGAATAATTTCCCCGGTACGCAGCGGCGCGGGCCGGGCATGTTCCCGGGCGGACAGTTCCGTGGCGGACCTCCGGGTGGTGGTGGGTTCCGTGGCGGGCCTCTTTACCCGATTAATTAAGAACGGGAATGTCCCCTGGCGACGCCATTGCCAGCGGCGAGTAAGTGATTGCCTTTATTTGATCTTGCGGATAAAATGCGCGTCTGAACTCCCCACCTGAGAATGCCCGCGGAGAATGATGGAAAGAAGGGTGCCCAGGAAGCGGGATGGATTGGGGGAAGGGCGATAAATATCCTTGTAAATCCGGGTATTACGAACGTCGTATTGCATGTGGTCTTTCTTCATTGATATCGCTTTAAGGGTTAACAGGTAAGCTGGCGTTAGATCTGTAACGCCTAATGTACGACTTTATTGCAAAATATCTTGTTAAAATGTCTCGTAGTTTTTCTATTGCAGGGAGGCGGAAAGGGTTGTACCTTACCCGAAATCCTTTCTATGAGAAACGCATTTCTCACCATCGCGCCGGTGTTGCTTTCGGCCACGCTATCCGCACAAGGAGTTTTCTCCAACAAGACCCAGGTCGTGTTAGAGAAGGTGATACAGGATTATCCCAATCACTTTTACAATATCAAAGGAGAATTGATCAGCCAGGCGTTACAAACGAGCCGGTACAAATCCACGGTGCAGCTGCCCGGCTCCGCTTCCAGTACGGTCACCCTTGTATCTGCCGGCAACCAGGGTTCCGGTTGGACCTGTACGGTCCTGGAGACCAATAGCTTTGACGAAGCGAAAGAAAAATATGCTACGATTTACGGTCAGCTCAGCAACAGCATTATCACCACCGGCGGCCAAAAGACCTTTATCCTCAGCGGTCAATATGAGAATCCCGCCGAAGCTAAAAAGTATACCTGTATCGTCTTTTCTTTATTACCCGGTGTCGGCGAGATGAAAAAGCTGAAAGTGGAATTATCCCTGAAGGAAGAAAAAAACAGCTGGAAGATCTTACTCTCCGTGCAGGATAAAAATCCGAAAGAAGAGGCCCAGGGCGCATTGACCTCGAATTAAAAGAGGGAGCCGTCTGCGGCGCCACGCGTCTGCCACCTACACCATCAACGTAAAATCTCTGAGAACTCCATCGATTTCTTCCAACCGGAAGGGCTTCGAAATGTATTTGTTCATTCCCGCTTCCAGGCATTTTTCCCGGTCCCCTTTCATGGCGTCGGCCGTAAGGGCGATGATCGGCAGATTGCACCAGGGCTCCGGCATCTTACGGATATGCCGGGTCGTGGTATATCCATCCATCTCCGGCATATTCACATCCATAAAGATCATGACGGGTTCGCAATGCGGCAGTCTTTCGAGCGCCTCCTTGCCGTTGCTCACCTGTATCACCTCGAACCCCATCCGCCGCAACACCTCGGAGATCAGCAGCATATTGATCGGGTCGTCATCGGCTACCATGATGCTGGTTGGCTCGGATATCTTTTCAACAGTGCTCGCCGGCATCGAAAGATGATTGCCTTCATTTTGCAGGTTCCCGTCAAACAGCGACAAAAGGATGGCATGCAGCTCATGCATTTTGACCGGCTTGGACAGGAATTTGGTGATGCCGGCCTTGACCGCCTCATGCTGGTAGATATTTTTCTCCAGGGCAGGCAGCATCAGGATAAAGGGGGGTTGTTGTCCGGGCAACAGCTTATTGATTTCCCTCACCAGGGCAATGCCATCCATACCGGGCATCAGGTGGTCGGTAATGATAAGACTAAAAGGATCCTTTTTCTGTTTGGCTTCTTTTATTTTTTGGAGCGCAAGCGCGCCGGAAGCGGCTATATCGGCGGGAATATGGAAGTGGCTGAAGATCTCCTGTACCAAACGAAGATTGCTTTGGTTATCATCGACGATCAATACTTTTTGCAGCATGGCTTTTTTCGGCAGCTGGATCTCCGGTCGTTCATTGGCAACCTGCAGCACGAGATGCAGGGTGAACGAACTGCCTTTTGCCGGTTCGCTTTCCACGGTCAGATAGCCGCCCATCAGCTCGGCCAGGCTTTTGGAAATAGTAAGCCCGAGACCGGTGCCGCCATATTTGCGGGTGGTAGAGGTATCGGCCTGGGTAAAGCTCTCGAATATTTTCTGCATCTTCTCCTTCCGGATGCCGATCCCGGTGTCTTTTACCTCGATAGCCAGTTTGATAAAGGTCTTACCACTCTGTTGATAGATATTATCGCTTTTCCGGATGGAGACGATGATCTCCCCATCGCTGGTAAATTTGATGGCATTCCCCAGCAGGTTGACGACGATCTGCCGGATCCGCACCGGATCGCCGAGGAATTGAGAAGGAATAGTAGGATCAACCAGGTAAAGCATCTCCAGTTTCTTCTCAAAGGCTTTTAGCGTCAGCATGTCGATCGTCTCTTCTATCAGCTCGTCCAGCTTGAACAGGGTGTTATCGATCAGCAGCTTGCCGGCTTCGATCTTCGAGAAATCGAGGATATCGTTGATGATCTCCAGCAATCCATACGCGGACTTTTTGACATTCTGAAGATAGTCGCGCTGTGACTTTTGCAGCTCGGTGGTCAGCACCAGGTCGGTGAAGCCGATGATACCGTTCATCGGGGTACGGAGCTCATGGCTCATATTGGCCATAAACTCGCTCTTGGCATGGCTGGCGGACTCGGCCAGTTCCTTTGCCTGTACCAGCTGTACCTCGATCTGTTTGCGCTCGATCGCGGCTGCCAGTGAGGAAGCATAGCTGCGAAGGATCGAGAACTCGGCCTCCGACCATCTTCTTTCTGCCTTTAATTCGTCAAACCCGACAAACCCCCAAAACGTATCGTTGTTCAGAAAAATGGGAAGGGCAACCGATGATTGGATCTCCGACCGCTCATAGATCCCCCGGAGCTGCGGGTCATCTTCCGTACTCTTGTAGCTGACAAAGGGCTGTCTGTTCCGCAGCGGTTCGATGATCTTTTTGATATTGTCGAATGGGATATCCCGGATCGTCGTGCTGCTCATCCGGTTATCGGTCTGTTTTTCTGTCCACTCATGGATCTCCGAGGTCTGCCAGCGACCGGCGTCCCGGTTAAAATAATTCTGGAAGACGAAAACGCGGCTGACCAGCGCCGTGCTGCCCAGGACCTGGATGGACTCGGTGATAGCCTGGCCAAGATCGGTATTAACCAGGAGGGAGTGCGTGGCCTGCGCGACAGCTTGCAGCAAATGGTCTTTCTTTTTCAGCTTTTCCTGCGCGATCTTCTGATCGGTGATATTCCGCGATGTGCAGATCAGCTTTACCAGCTGTTCTTCGTCCACGATGGGTTTGATAATGGTTTCCAGCCAAATATAGGTCCCGCTTTTGTGAAGGATCCGGTACCGGACGATAATGCTTTCTTCCGGACTCTTGTCCGTAAGGACGGCGATCCGATCGGCACGCACAAATTTATGCCGGTCGTCCGGATGGACATACTGCTCGATGGATCTGCCGATTACATCATCCACCTCATAGCCGAGAACGGTGTTTACGGAAGGGGAGAGGTACCAGATGGTACCATCAATGGCGTGTACGCTGATGATATCTTCGGAGTTTTCCGCCAGCAGCCGGAATTTCTGTTCGCTGTTGAGCAATGCATTCTCCGCCTCTTTCTGGAAAGTGATATCCTGGGCAATCCCGAATTCCATTTGTTCGGCTACCACTTTTCCTTTTACGGACAGATAGCGCATCCAACCCTGTTTGGTAATGATGCGGCAGGAGAAAGAAGTTTCATAACCGGTGTTCTCTTTATGCTGGATGGATTTGGCGAACTCTTCCGCTACCCCGTTAAAATCTTCCGGAACGATATACGAGTGAAGGAACTCCTCCATGAGAATCTTATCGGGGTCTTCTTCTTCCATCGCCAGCAGGGCCTTGAATTCTTTGCTGAGCGACAATTCTCCACTGATAAAGTCCAGCTTCCAGGAGCCCATCTTGGCATAGGTCATGGCATAAGAGAGCGTCCGGATGGCTTCTTCTTTTCCCTGCTCCATTTGCAGCTTTTCGGATACATTGGACCCGATACCCTGGATCTCTTCCACCCGGCCATTCTCGCCTAACAGGGCGAGAAACTCCCATTCGGTCCACAGGAATTCCCGGGTATGCCCGATAGGCTTGCGGATCACGAGCCGGGCCACTTTCCCGGGGTTGTTCCAGCAATCGTCGGCGACCTGCTGGCAGCGGACCAGATCTTTTGGAAAGATGGTCGTATAAAAAAGAATATGTTGTATTTCCTGTTCTGTGTAGCCGAAGGTTGTCAGAAAAGCCGGGTTGGCATAGGTAAAATGGCCGGAGCGGTTTATACGGATCACATAGTTGGTCTGGGACTGGAGGATAGAAGCCAGGAATTTCTTTTCATTCAGCAATTCATTTCTGGCCTTCTGCAGCTCTTTATAGTTTTTCTCTCCTTTTTTAAATGCCGGCTCGAGTACGAGGATGATCAGGCCGATAATCGCAGCAATCAGCGAAACCAGCTTACCGGTGTCGATGGTGGCGACTTCGCTGCTTTTTTCCTGGATGATCTCCGAATATTGTCCGTTGACATCGTTCATCAGCGTGTTGAACTTGTTCTCATTCGAGAGCAGGTTACGCAGGTAGAGCTTTTTATTCATGGCCAGGGTGGCCGAGTCGGATTGGGAAAGCTCGCGGGTTATGGCTATAATAGACTGGAAATAGGGTTCGGCGGTGGAAAGCAACAGCTTGATCTGGAAGATCTTTTGCGGCACGGGGGTGGGTGTGGCGCCTACCTGCTGAAGCATCAGCTCCTGGTTGCCCTCGAAGATGTCGGTTAGGCGCGCCAGGGTATCGGTCAATATTCCTTTTTGATTTTGCTCGGGGTGGTCCAGCAACAGAATGGCTTGTTTAGCAATGCGCTGACTAAGCGTTTGCTGGTGGCCGGACCGGTTGATCGCTACTATCAACTCCTTGTTTTCCAAGGATCTGATGTGGTTAACATAGTATCCAAAGAAATTAAACAGCAGCACCAATACGAATAAGACAACCGATATACGTATTAACTTGCGGAAAGGGCTTTTCATGAATATGTTAAAGGGTCTCACCTATAGGAACGTAAAATCAGGCCATTAAGTTTCCTGAACTACAAAAAAACCCAGGGTAAATACTTAGAGGCTGACGTTTAATATGTTATGACCTGTTCTTCGATACTGGCCGGGACCTCCCGCCACTCATACTGCTGGTTGCGCAACTGGGGTTCAAAACCGGCTTCCCGGATCGCCGCCTGGATGCCGCGGGCTGTGAAACGATGAGGCGCTCCTGCTGCGCTGACGACATTCTCCTCCAGCATAATGCTGCCAAAATCATTGGCTCCCGCATGCAGACAAAGCTGTGCCGTCTGCTTGCCCACGGTCAGCCAGCTGGCCTGGATATTCTTTACGTTGGGGAGCATGATCCGGCTGATGGCGATCATGCGGATATATTCCTCGGGCGTGGTCAGATTATGCACCCCGCGGATCCGCGTCAGGAGCGTATCCACATCCTGGAAGGTCCAGGGGATAAAAGCCAGAAATCCCTTGGCCGCTGCGGGTTTTTTAGCCTGTACTTCCCGGATCCGGATCAGGTGTTCCATACGCTCGGCCAGGGTCTCTACATGTCCGAACATCATCGTGGCGGAGGTCGTAACATCCAATTGATGAGCTTCGTACATGATATCCAGCCATTCCTGGGCGCCGCATTTTCCCTTGCTGATGAGGCGGCGTACCCGGTCGACGAGGATCTCTGCACCCGCGCCCGGCAGGGAATCCATACCCGCCGCCTTTAGCTCGGTCAGCACTTCGCGGTGGCTCTTCTTTTCCAATTTGCTGATATGAGCTACCTCGGGTGGCCCCAGCGTGTGCAGCTTCAGGGCAGGATATAGCGCTTTCAGCTCGCGGAATAGCGTGGTATAGAAGCTGAGCCCCAGCTCAGGGTGGTGGCCACCCTGCAGCAGCAGCTGATCGCCGCCCCAGCGGAATGTCTCCTCTATCTTCTTTTTATAGGTGGCGATATCCGTGATATAGGCATCGGGATGACCCGGAATCCGATAAAAATTGCAGAATTTACAATTGGCGATACAGACATTGGTGGTGTTGACATTGCGGTCGATCTGCCAGGTCACCTTGCCGTGCGGAACCTGCATCTTCCGCAGTTCGTTGGCTACCTGCATCAGTTCCGTCAGGGGAGCGTTTTGAAAAAGGAAGGCGCCTTCCTCCTTATCGAGAAAATCTTTCTTCAGCGCTTTATTGTATAGTTCGGATAAATTCATGGTCGTGGCGGTGTAGGCGAAAAATGCTAACCGGGTTCCACCCGGTTTTGGCAAAGTTACGTATTGATGCGCAAAAACGGCCGACCGGTTGTTTGTACTTTCCAGAACGTCGTCTGTACTTTTTTGGTTTACCGTTTGCAATCTCAACAAATAGATAATATATTTAATGGCACTAAAGTCACACAATGTTCTGCCAGAACCAACTCTTATATCTGCCGTGGCGGCCAGGCAACCTGCGCTTATGTCATCCCGGGATCTGCCGGGCCTTACGCTACCTTTTCCTGTGGCCAGCCCTGTTTTTCCTGCCGGACAATAGTCTGAACGCCCAGGAGACCTTTGTCCAGCCTGCGGCCAAATTATTGACCACCTTTCCCGTTACCGTTTTCACCGGCGGAGTCATCCTTGTAAAAGCCCGGCTGGATAATTTTCCGGACAGTCTTAGTTTTGTCCTGGATACGGGCAGCGGCGGGATTTCCCTGGATTCCACTACCTGTGTCAGGCTGGGGCTGACCCCTGTCGCATCGGACAAGACCATCGTGGGGATAGCGGCGATCCGCCAGGTAAAATTCCTTTATAACGAAACCCTCCACATCCCGGGCCTGACGGTAGATAGCCTGAACTTTCATGTGAACGATTACGACATCCTCTCCAGTGTTTATGGAGAAAAGATTGACGGCATTATCGGCTACAGCTTTTTTTCCCGCTATATCGTGAAGATCAATTACGACAGCATGCGCGTTCAGGTCTATTCCAACGGATCCTTCCGCTATCCGAAAGGCGGATATATGATAAGGCCTCTTATCCCCAATCTGCCGATCATCAACGCCGAGGCCGTCGATGCCCGAAAAGTGAGTGCACGCTTCTATTTTGACACGGGCGCGGGATTATGTGCCCTGTTCTCTACCGATTTTGTCACAGACAGCGGCCTGCTGGACAGCAGGAGAAAGTATTACATGACCCAGGCGCAGGGCCTGGGCGGGAAGGCTTCCATGCGGCTGACGACGATAAAAGAGCTGAAACTGGGTCCCTACCGGTTTCATCGGGTGCCGGTCTATGTGTTTGACGACATCTACAATGTGACTTCCTATCCCAACCTCGGCGGTCTGGTCGGCAACGATATCCTTCGCCGGTTCAATGTCATCCTGAATTATGATCACCGGACGATCTACCTGACACCCAACTCTCATTATCATGATCCTTTTGACTATTCCTATACCGGACTCTTCATCTACTGGGAGGATGGCGTCATCCGGATAGGAGACATAATGCCCGGCTCTCCCGCCGAAAAGTCAGGTTTCCAGCTGGACGATATCCTGCTGGGGATCGATAATAACTTCACGAACAATATCCAGACTTATAAGAACCTCCTGCAGAACGCGGGGGAAAAGTTAAAACTGGTTATCAGAAGGAAGCAAGAACTGATGACGATCGTCCTGCACGTAAAGAGCATACTGTAACCTGAACTTGACGGAGTCCGGTTCGCAGTTGAGGCCAGGGGCTGAAAGGGCCGACATTGGATGATGGTGCGGCAAAAAATAAATTTTTCCTGAATTTTTTGTCGCAGCCCGTACGTAACTTGCACTCCCTTTACTCAGGGAATTTGCAGCTATGATGATAAAATTTGAAAGGTTTCAACTGGATAACGGTCTCAGGGTGATTGTACACGAAGATGCTTCTACCCCCATGGCGATTGTCAATGTGTTGTATGATGTGGGCGCCAGGGATGAAGATCCGAAAAAGACCGGTTTTGCCCATTTGTTCGAGCATCTGATGTTCGGCGGGTCTGTTAACATCGACGACTTCGAGACTCCCTTACAGTTGGCGGGTGGAGAGAACAATGCCTTTACCACCAACGATTTTACAAATTATTACATTCAGTTACCGGCGGAGAATATCGAGACCGCTTTCTGGCTGGAAAGCGACCGGATGCTGTCCCTTGCTTTTAGCGAGAAAAGCCTGGAAGTACAGCGGAAGGTGGTGATGGAGGAATTCAAGGAACACTATATCAACAAGCCTTATGGAGACGTGTGGTTCCGGCTGCGGGAAATGGTCTATACCCGGCATCCTTACCGCTGGATGACCATCGGCAGTGAGCTCAGCCATATCGAGCAGGCAAAGCTCGAAGATGTCCGGAATTTCTTTTTTAAATATTACCGGCCGGTAAATGCCATCCTGGTCGTGGCCGGCAAAGTGACCACGCAACAGGTGCGTGAGCTGGCGGAGAAATGGTTCGGGGATATTCCTCCGGGAGAGAAATATGTGCGCGACCTGCCGGTCGAACCGCGGCAGCACGAGGCCCGGCGCATGGAAATAAAGGCAGCGGTACCCATCGATGCGCTTTACAAATGCTACCCGATGGGCGCCCGTACCGAACAGGGATACTATGTTGCCGAGCTGATCACGGAAGTGTTGGGTGGAGGGACTTCTTCCCGGCTGCACGAGAAGCTGGTAAAAGAAAAAAAATTATTCAGCCAGATCGAATGCTATCAAACGGGATCGGTAGATCCGGGACTGGTTATCGTCGAAGGAAAACTGATCAAGGGGGTGCGCATGGAGGAAGCCGATAAAGCCATAGAAGAGGAGCTTGAAAAAATCCGCTCCACCCCCGTCACGGAAAAAGAGTTGACAAAGGTTAAAAACAAGACCGAGTCGGCGATCGTATTCGAGGACATGAGTGTCATGAACCGCGCCAGTAGTCTCGCCATCTACGAGCTGCTGGGCGATGCGAACATGATGAACACGGAGCTGGGAAAATACCAGGCCGTCAGCATCAACGAGATCCTGGATACGAGCCGGCAGATCTTCGATCCCCGGAACAGCAATACTTTATACTATTATAGCGAAAAATGAGCAAAGCATGGCCGTACATCAAATCAGTAAGCTGAACAGGAAAGTAGCGCCGCCTATAAAAGACGCAAAAGAATTCGAATTGGAACTGCCCCCTTATACCAAATATACCCTTTCAAACGGAGTGGATGTGTATGCGATCGATCTGGGCAAGGTCGACGCGATGATGATCAGCTGGATCTTCGAGGCCGGCAATTCCTATGAAACGAAGACCGGGGTGGCTGCCGCGGTGAATACCTTGTTGAAGAACGGTACCTCCGCACGCAAGGCCTTTGATATCAGCGAGCATTTCGATTATTATGGCGCCTATCTCAACCGGGCCTGTCACCATGAGACGGCGGAGATTACCATGCATTGCCTTAACCAACATTTTCGCGAGTTGATTCCGGTGGTAGCGGAGCTGGTGACCGACTCTATCTATCCGGCCGATGAATTGGCTATTTATAAAAAGAACATGCAGCAGCGGCTACAGGTCAACCTGAAAAAAAGCGATTTTGTTGCCGCCCGGCTGATCGACGCTTATCTGTATGGCGCCAGCCATCCTTATGGTAAATATAGTACCGCGGAAGATTACCAGGGACTGCAACAGGAAGACCTGGTAGCTTTCTTCGGGCAAAACTATCGGAATGGCGCCTGCCGGATCATTGCCGCCGGAAAATTGCCGCCTGACCTGGTGCCGCAGCTGGAAGCTCATTTCGGTGGGTTGTCCTTGCATGCACCGGCTCCCGGGCCCGGGCCGGGCTGGCCCATCCAGCCTGCAGCCCAAAAGAAATATCATGTGGTCAATGATCCGGATGGGGTGCAGGGTTCCATCCGCATCGCCCGCAATTTCCCAAACCGGCATCACCCGGATTTTCAAAAGGTCCAGGTGCTGAACAATGTCTTTGGCGGTTTTTTTGGCTCCCGGCTGATGACCAATATCCGGGAAGATAAGGGCTATACCTATGGGATCTACAGCTACCTGGTAAACAACCGGCAGGAAAGCGCCCTGGTGATCAGCACCGAGGCCGGGAAAGAGGTCTGTGCGCCGGCCATTGAGGAAGTCTATAAGGAAATGAACCTGCTGCGGGAAGAGCTTGTCGATGAAGAAGAGCTGGAAATGGTCCGGAACTTTGCCATCGGCACCGTGCTGGGCGACCTCGACGGACCTTTTCATGTGGCCAGCCGCTGGAAAAGTATTCTGCTGAACGGGCTGGATGAAAATTATTTCCGGGAAGGGATCCGGATCGTAAAGACCATTACCCCGGAAGAGCTGCAGCAGCTGGCGATCAAATACCTCGATCCTGCCGCTTTCTTCGAATTGGTGGTGGTGTAAACGAGTTGGTAGTGGTGTAAATATGCGTTAATTTGGGCAAAAGAATCGCATGAACTTCGTACTCCGCATCTTGATTACAGCGGTAGTCGCATTTGCTTTGTCTTCCGTTTTGCCAGGCATTCATATTTCTACTTTTTGGACAGCTATTGTCCTTTCCCTGGTGCTGGCCTTCCTTAATTTTTTACTAAAGCCGATACTCATTATCCTTACCCTGCCGATCACTATCCTTACCTTTGGTCTCTTCCTTTTAATCATCAATGCCATTATTGTGTGGGTGGCGGGGGGTCTGGTGGATGGCGTCAGGGTGGACGGCTTCGGCTGGGCCTTGCTGTTCAGCCTGCTTCTTTCGCTGCTGACATCGATACTATATAAGGACACGAAAAGGGAGGAAAAAAGGCGGGATGGATATTGAAGAGATAAACACTCATGCATAAACAGACAGGAAGATCGTATGAACTTTGACAGAAAAGAATGCAGCAACGAAGAGCTTATCCGGTTATACAAGAGCATTCTATTACCCAGGATGATCGAGGAAAAAATGTTGGTTTTTCTGCGCCAGGGAAAGATCAGCAAATGGTTTAGCGGTATCGGCCAGGAAGCGATAGCGGTAGGCGCTACTCTTGCCATGGACAAGGAAGACTGGATATTGCCGCTGCACCGTAACCTGGGCGTTTTCACCAGCCGGGAGATGCCCTTGTCCCGGCTTTTTCTGCAATGGCAGGGCAGCCCGGACGGGTATAGCAAGGGCCGGGAAAGAAGCTTTCATTTTGGCAGCCGGGAACACGCCATTTGCGGGATGATCTCCCACCTGGGCCCTCAACTGGGCATTGCCGATGGGATAGGCCTGGCGGCCAAGCTCCGCAAGAATGGCAAGGTCACCCTGGTCTTTACGGGGGAAGGCGGTACCAGCGAAGGAGATTTCCACGAAGCCCTCAATGTGGCTTCCGTATGGGATCTGCCGGTCATCTTCCTGATCGAAAATAACGGGTATGCGCTGAGCACGCCGGTCTCCGAGCAGTACCGCGGCGAGAGCCTGGTCTACAAGGCGGCGAGCTATGGTATGGAAGGAGTCCGTATAGATGGCAATAATATCCTGACCGTATACGATACGCTCCGCGGGATAAGAACCTATTGTACAAAATATCAGCGACCATACCTGATAGAATGTATGACCTTCCGGATGAGGGGCCACGAAGAGGCCAGCGGTGTGAAATATGTTCCAAAGGAGACCCTGGAGGACTGGGGAAAGAAAGATCCGGTTATCAACTATGAGAACTGGCTCCGGGAGCAAAATATTTTGAGCGGAGAAGAGATCGGACGTCTCCGGGAAGAGACGCTCCGCCATATCGAATCGGAATTGAGCGAAGTGCTGGAGCCGGTTACGATCCTGCCGGATACGGAGGAAGAGCTCGCCGATGTATATGCGCCTGCACCCTTTGTCAGGTCGGAGCCGGAACCGGCGCATGCGCCGGAAAAGAGGCTGATCGATGCGGTCCGGGAAGGGCTCGACCAGTCGATGAAACGCCATGACAATCTCCTTCTCATGGGGCAGGATATTGCTGAATACGGCGGCGCTTTTAAGATCACCGAAGGGCTGCTGCAGAGCTATGGCAAACAACGGGTCCGGAATACGCCGCTCTGTGAGAGTGCTATCGTGGGCTGCGCGCTTGGATTAAGTCTGGAAGGATATAAAAGCGTGGTGGAAATGCAATTTGCCGATTTTGTAACGGCGGGCTTCAACCAGATCGTGAACAACCTGGCCAAGATCCATTACCGCTGGGGCCAGGCGGCGGATGTGGTCATCCGGATGCCTACTGGCGCGGGCGTTGGGGCCGGGCCCTTCCATTCGCAGAGCAATGAGGCATGGTTTGTTCATACGCCGGGTCTGAAGGTCGTCTATCCTTCTACACCGTTTGACGCAAAAGGCCTGCTTATCGCGGCCATCAATGACCCAAACCCGGTATTGTATTTTGAGCACAAAGCGCTCTACCGGAGTATCAGCGGCCCCGTTCCTGCGGACTACTATGAGCTGGAGATCGGCAAGGCCCGGCTCTTTCAGGAAGGAGAAGACCTTTCTATTATTACGTATGGGGCAGGCGTTCACTGGGCTCTGGAATATGCACAGACTCATCCGGAGGTATCGTTCGATATCCTCGATCTGCGCACCTTACTGCCCCTGGACTATACCGCCATCCTGTCCTCGGTCGCCAGAACGGGGAAGGCGCTGGTCTTACATGAAGATACCCTCACCGGCGGTATTGGCGCCGAAGTGGCGGCCTGGATAGCCGAGCACTGTTTCCACCTGCTGGATGCCCCCGTCTCCCGCTGCGCCTCGCTGGATACGCCGGTCCCGTTCAATATCCAGCTGGAAAATAACTTCCTGGCCAGGTCGCGCCTGGATGAGGCCATAAAGAAGTTGATGGAATACTAGACCCTGACCAAGTTTTGCACCATTCGTGCACAAATCTTGATTTTAATAGTCGTATTACTTAACTTTAGTTTAAATAGGATAAGGTTTAACGGTTATGGAAACTGATTAGAGCAGCCTCCCTCAACGGGGAGGCTTTTCTGTAGGGGCGGCTAGGGATTTTCCTTTCTGTCTTTCTGATACTCCGTAAAAGCCAGCTTGACATACTCCAGGAGATCGTAGTCGGTCACACGTTTACAGAAGGAATAAGAAGGGCGGTATTTGACCATGAAACTGTCCAGCTCGTCGCCCTGCAGATGCGTTACTTTTAATACAATGGAGGGGTTGAACCGGTGGTCAATATATTTATCCTGCTCGTCTTCGATAAGCCGGCCCTGGAAGGCTTTGAGGCGTCTGGTCCGGTCGAACTGGAAGTAACGGATGATCTGGTCGAGGTCGAAGCCGGCGCCCATGCCGAGGCCCGCGCTGCCATCGGTCATGGTGAAGGGATTGGGTTTTTTGAAGTCAAAATATTTTTCATAATCCTTACGGTTCTGCAGGGAATCGTCGTGATAGCTGCGCGGCATCACTCTTACTTCCTTTAATTCGATGGGGTCCACATGCAGGGCGATATCGAATCCGACCTGATAATTGATTTCCTTAACCGGGTATTTTACGGTTGCACGGCCCAGATAGGAAAAATAGATAGAATCCTCATAGTTGACCTTGATATAATAATTACCGTTGGAGTCGGTGGTGGTACCCCTTCCCGGGCCGCTGACGACGCTTACCCCATCCAGCGGTCTTGTATGATACATATTGTAGACCGTCCCATGGATGGCAACCTGTCCCCAAGCCCGGCCGCCGGTGAAAAGGGAAAACAACACTAAAATAAGCAGCGATAGCCTATGGGTAGAAAAAGACAAGGGCTTCAATTTTATATATTTCACGTGAATGCGCCGTGATATTACTACCAAAACCGGATATTTCAGCCGGGCCTCCCTCATTTTTAACGATGATTTGACAGATTTACAACTTCCTCGATTACGCGGGGAAAATGGGCATGCTCCAGCTGCTGCACTTTCGCCGCCAGGGTCTCCGGGGTATCATCCGCCGTTACAGCGACCTGCGCCTGGAAAATGGCCTGCCCGTGGTCATATAATTCATCGACATAATGTATGGTGATCCCGCTTTCTTTTTCCCCGGCGCCGACAACCGCCGCATGAACGTAACGACCATACATACCCTTGCCACCATACTTTGGCAAGAGGGCCGGGTGGATATTGATGATCCTGCGGCTATAGGCCTGTATCAGCGCTGCCGGAATTTTCCATAAAAACCCCGCCAGCACGATAAAATCGATCTTCCGTTCCTTTAGCTCCCCTACATAGGCGGAGCCGCGGAAGAAATTCTCCTTTTCGACCAGCAGAACGGGGATTTTTTCTTTTTCGGCGATGGTCAGCACCCCTGCGCCGGGGTTGTTGCAGACGATCAGACCAACTCTTATGACAGGGTGCTGACGGAAATAATCGATGATCCGGGCGGTATTGGAACCCGCTCCCGAAGAAAAAATAGCGAGTTGCTTCATGGACCAAAACTACGCCAGGGAGGACGAAAAGCGAGACTAAATTTTGTTCAGTGGGGGTATGACAAAACTATGACAGAAGGTCAGCGCGATTTGGCGTAATTCGCTGAAACCCACGCCCAACATAGGAAAAAAAAATTTCTCCATGTTGATATATTGTTAAAATCCTGACTTATTTTTGCAACCTGTTTAGGAGATTTTTCCACATTTATACAACATTTTGTATATATGACTAACCATAGACCAACAGACAAGAAGTTGCGAACAGTCAAAAAGCTACTATCCGGTATTCTCCTCCCCGCTCTGGTTTTACTAGGAACAAATTTTTGGGCACAAGCGCAGGATGGCAAGGCGTTATTCCAGTCGAATTGCGCATCCTGCCATAATCCCTTTAAGGTCATCACCGGTCCCGCGCTAAAGGGGGTGTCGGAGCGGATCCCGGATAAGAACCTGTTGCATGCGTGGGTCCATAACAGCTCGAAAGTTCTGGCATCGGGCAACCCCTACTTCAATAACCTGTTTAACACCTATAATAAGACGGCGATGACCGTCTTTGGCAACAGTTTGACCGATGCCGATATCGACGCGATCGTCAAGTATGTGGAAACGGTGCAGCCGCCGCCAACGGACGGTGGTGGGGGCACTCCCGGGGCAAAGACGGAAGACAGCGACAACACCCTGCTCTATGGTATCCTGACGCTGATCCTGGCGATTATTATGTTTGTCCTGCTGCAGGTCAACAGCAGCCTCAAAAAACTCTCGGACGACGCCGAAGGCATCCCCGCTCATGAGCCGGTGCCTTTTTACCGTAATAAGGTCTATATCGCCCTGGCGATCCTGGTCCTGTTTATAGTCGGGGGCTTTTATATAACGGAAGGCGCCATCGGCCTGGGTCGTCAACAGGGCTATCAGCCGCAGCAGCCTATCTTCTACTCCCATAAAGTGCATGCCGGCATCAACCAGATCAGCTGCCTATACTGTCATAGCAATGCGCTGGCCAGCAAGCATGCTACGGTTCCCCCGTTGAACGTCTGTATGAACTGTCACGCTGCGATCAATGATTATTCCAAAGGCCCCAAGCTCTACCGCGAAGACGGCAGCGAGGTAGACGGGACGGCCGAGATCCAGAAACTATACAGTTATGTTGGTTACGATCCCAAAACGAGCAGCTACCACCCGGAAAACGCCAGGCCCGTCGAATGGACAAAGATCCATAATCTTCCCGACTATGTCTTCTTTAGCCATGCCCAGCACACCAAAGCAGGCAAAGTGCAATGCCAGACCTGCCATGGCCCGATCCAGCAGATGGATGAAGTACACCAGTTCGCCCCTTTGAGCATGGGCTGGTGTATCAACTGCCACCGTACTACGAAGGTCGATTTCCCTGATTCCGCGGGAAATGGCAACAAATTTTACAGCATTTACGAGCATTTCCACCGCGATCTGAAAACCGGCGCCATGGATAGCGTGACGGTAAAGGACATCGGCGGTACCGAATGCTATAAATGCCACTATTAACCCCTCCTCCGCCCGGCAGGGCTCATAAGTCCGTCCGGCGGAGACTCTAACAACGATAATAACTTCTAAGATATGAGCGATAAAAAACACTGGCAAAGTTTCGGAGAGCGCAGTAATAGTGAAGCGTTTAAGAAATCATCTTCGGGTGGCGAATTCAACGAAAGTTTACCGATAGAAGGCCTGGATGGAAAAGGATTGCTCGACGCCAGGCACCCCCGCAGGGATTTTCTAAAATATCTGGGTTTTAGCACGGCTGCCGCCACGCTGGCCGCCAGCTGTGAAATGCCCGTCCACCATATTGTCCCGTATGTCAACAAGCCAGAGAACATGATCCCCGGGGTAGCCGACTACTATGCGACTACCTGCACCAACGGCGGAGATATCATCTCCGTGGTGGCCAAGGTAAGGGACGGGCGTCCCATAAAGCTGGAAGGGAATACCTTGTCTTCCCTCACCGGCGGCGGTACTTCGGCCCGCGTTCAGGCTTCTGTCCTGGATCTCTATGATACGGGCCGCCTGCGCTATCCCGTCCAGATGGTCGATGGTCAGGCGAAAGAAGTAAGCACGTTCGAAGCATTCGACAAGCTGGTATCCGATGCGCTGGCTACCAGTGCGGGCGCCTCCCTTGTCCTGCTGACCGGCACCGTGACCTCCCCCACGACAAAACAGATCATTACAGAATTCCTTGCCAAATTCCCCGGCAGCAAGCACGTCCAGTACGATGCCGACTCTTATAGCGGTCTGATCCTGGCCGGCGAAGCTTCCTACGGCAAAAAAGCGATCCCGTCCTACCACTTTGACAAGGCTGAAGTGATCGTGAGCCTTGGCGCGGATTTCCTTGGTACCTGGTTGACCCCGGTTGAATTCGCCCGTCAGTATGCCAAAGGACGCCGGATCGACGAGAAGACCCCGGGGATGAGCAAGCATTACCAGTTCGAAAGCTTGTTGTCCATGACAGGCTGCAATGCGGACGAACGATATACGCACAAACCTTCCGAATCCGGCGCCGTCGCCCTGGCTCTTCTGGCTGAGCTGGGCGGCTCGGGAATCAGTTCGGTTTCGGCCCCGGCCCTGGGTGATTCGGTAAAGGCCGGTGTCAAAAAAGCAGCCAAAGAACTGCTGGCCAATAAGGGCAAAGCTCTTGTCGTCAGCGGCAGCAATAATGTAAATGTCCAGATCCTTGTCAACGCCATCAACGAGGCTATTGGCGCAACCGGTACTACCGTCAACTGGTCTTCACCCGTCCAGGTTCGCCAGGGCATCGACAGCGAGTTCAACAGCCTGGTAGCCGATATGAACGACGGAAAGATCGGCGCCCTGCTGATCTATGGCGTGAATCCCGTGTATGATTATCATGATGCGGGGAAATTCAAGACGGGTCTTGCCAAGGTAAAGGCGACGGTTTCTTTTAATGACCGGCTGGACGAGACCAGCGAGCTGGTAAAATTCGTCCTGCCCGCTCCCCACTTCCTCGAAAGCTGGGGGGATGCGGAACCGCGGCCGGGCTATTTCAGCTTTTTGCAGCCGACTATTGCCCCGCTGTTCAAGACCAGGCCTTTTGAAGACTCCCTGCTGAAATGGAGCGGCAATACGAAAACCTACCAAGCCTATTTTTCACAATACTGGACCGGCAAGCTGGGGGGTATCGAAGCCTATGAAAAAGCGCTCCAGGATGGCGTCATAGAGCCGGCTGGGGCCGGAACGGCCGGAGCTGCCGTTGCTTTTAACTCCTCGAAGGTTGCCGAAGCCGCCACGGCCGTTGCCAGCGTCAAGGGCGCCGGACCCTTCGAAATCGTGCTGTATCAGAAAGTCGGCATGGGCATCGGCGCCCAGGCCAATAACCCCTGGCTGCTCGAGCTGCCGGATCCGGTCACCAAGGCTGACTGGGACAACTATGCCGTTATTTCACCAAAAGTCGCCAAAGACGTCTTTCATATCGACCTGGGCGATCGCCGGCAGGCGGATAAATTCGAGGTTTTTCCCGACCGGAATGTCATCAGGATCACCGTTGCTGGCAAGGAGATGACGCTGCCCGTGCTCGTTATTCCGGGCACACATAATGAAGTGATCGGGATCGCTGTTGGCTATGGCCGGCAGAGTGCCGATCCAAAGAACACCTCCAATTATATCGGGCAGGCCGTAGTGGGGGCCGGTAAGAATGCTTTTCCTTTACTGACCTTCAACGGCACGACGGTAGACTGGTTTACCACCGGCGCCAGCTTCGAAGACAGCAAAGAGCTCTATAAAGTCGCTCAGACCCAGACGCACACGACCTATGAAGGCCGTACCGAAGTAGTCAGGGAAATAACGCTCGATGAGTTTAAAAAAGAGCCGGATGGGATCCCCGATGACCGGGAAAAAGAGCTCAAGCCTTATGGCGGTGTGAAGGACTATGTAAAGCAGGGTACGCTCTATCCTACCTATGATAAGCCCGGCATCAAATGGGGCATGTCCGTAGACCTCAACACCTGTATCGGTTGCGCGGCCTGTGTCGTTGCCTGTCATGCGGAAAACAATGTGCCGGTGGTCGGAAAGGACGAAGTGCTGCGGTACCATGATATGCACTGGATCCGCATCGATCGCTACTACTCTACGCCAACGCACAGCCTGGACAACCCGGACGATGTGCAGGTCACTTTCCAGCCGATGCTCTGCCAGCATTGTGACAATGCACCCTGCGAGAATGTCTGCCCGGTCAACGCGACCAACCATAGCACCGAAGGCTTGAACCAGATGGCGTACAACCGTTGTATCGGCACCCGTTACTGCGAAAATAACTGCCCGTTCAAGGTCCGCCGCTTCAACTGGGCCGACTACACCGGTGCTGACAGTTTCCCGAATAACCAGGATCAAACGGTGGTCGGCAAGTTAGACCCGGCGGTCTTCCAGATGAACGACGACCTGACCAGGATGGTGCTCAACCCGGATGTGGTTGTCCGCAGCCGCGGGGTGATGGAAAAATGTTCGTTCTGTGTTCAGCGGTTACAGGAAGGCAAGCTAAAAGCAAAGAGGGAAAACCGTACGCTCAACGATATGGTGGACATCCAGACCGCCTGCCAGCAGGCCTGTCCGACAAACGCGATCGTATTCGGAAACGCGAACGCCAAAGACAGCCTGATCAGCACTACCCGAGTGGACCAGGGCCAACGCCTGTTCTACGCATTGGAAGAACTGCACGTTCTGCCCAATCTCAATTACCTGGCGAAGGTGCGTCATACGGACGAGGCCTATGGCCAGAAGAATATCGACCAGGAAGAAATAAAAACCGACAAGCAGACAACTATTCAACAATAGCTAAAAGCGCAATATACCATGGCATTATTAGCGTACGAATCACAGGTTAGGCCAGCACTGGTAGATGGTCCCAAAGATTATCATCAGATTACGGAGGATCTTGTCCGCCCGATCGAAGCCAATCCTTCCCGTCTCTGGTGGATCGGCTTTTTGACGGCTGTTGCCTGTCTTATTTTCGGGATAGTATCTGTGACGATGCAGGTGATCTATGGTGTCGGCCAGTGGAACCTGAACAAGACCGTCGGCTGGGGCTGGGATATCACCAACTTTGTCTGGTGGGTCGGTATCGGTCACGCCGGAACCCTGATCTCTGCGATCCTGTTATTGTTCCGGCAGGGTTGGCGTACCGGTGTAAACCGCGCTGCGGAAGCCATGACGATCTTTGCCGTTATGTGCGCCGGTCAGTTCCCCATCTGGCATATGGGCCGTGTCTGGCTTGCCTTCTTTATTATGCCCTACCCCAACTCAAGGGGGGCGCTCTGGCCAAACTTCAACTCTCCCCTTCTCTGGGACGTATTCGCTATCTCGACCTATTTTACCGTGTCCCTTCTCTTCTGGTATTCCGGGTTGCTGCCCGATCTGGCTACCGTGCGGGACCGCGCCAGGCTGAAATGGAGAAAATTTATGTATGGCACCCTTGCCTTTGGCTGGTCCGGTTCCACCAAGCACTGGCAGCGTCATGAGGCCTTATCTCTCGTACTGGCCGGGCTGAGTACCCCCCTGGTGCTTTCGGTTCACACGATCGTGTCCTTCGACTTCGCCACTTCGGTTATCCCCGGCTGGCATACGACGATCTTCCCGCCCTACTTCGTGGCGGGCGCCATCTTCTCCGGGTTCGCCATGGTGCAGACCCTGCTGCTGGTCACCCGTAAGGTGCTGAAGCTGGAAGAATACATTACCCTTGAGCATATCGAGGTGATGAATAAGGTAATCGTGCTGACCGGCTCGATCGTGGGCGTTGCCTATCTGACGGAGCTGTTTGTTGCCTGGTACAGCCAGAATAAGTTCGAGAACTGGGCGTTTATGCAGAACCGCGTCAACATCTTCAGCCCCCTTGGCTGGAGCTATTATATCATGATGGGCTGTAACGTGCTGTCGCCCCAGATCTTTTGGTTCCGGAAGATTCGCAGGAACCTCACCGTCACCTTCTTTATGTCCATCATCGTCAATATCGGGATGTGGTTCGAACGCTTTGTGATCATCGTGACTTCCATTTATCGGGATTATCTCCCCAGCAGCTGGTCAACGTATTACCGCCCGTCGATCTGGGAAGTCGGCTTTTTTGTAGGGACCTTCGGGCTGTTCTTCACCTGTTTTTTCCTGTTTGCGAAGTTCTTCCCGGTGATCGCTATAGCCGAGATCAAGCATATCCTGAAGAAATCCGGCAATGTGTACAAGGACAAGATGGGAGAGGCCGAAAAGGAGACGGTAGAACAGTTCGCACACGAAAACGCTCATGCCCACTAGGGTACTAAAAGCTATAGGTATGTCAGTTAAAAAATTTATTGTTGGTGTTTTTACAGATGAGCTGGTCCTCTTTCCTGCCATAAAAAAGGTACGTTCGGCAGGTTATAAGATCCACGACGTCTTTACACCGATGCCCATCCATGGTCTGGACCATGCCCTGGGTCTACGCGAGACGAGCCTGCATACGGCCGGTTTTATTTATGGTATTACGGGGACTACCACGGCGCTTGCCGGTATCGGCTGGGTATTTAACAGCGACTGGCCGACCAATTTCGGGGGTAAATCCCATTTCGACCTGCCCGCCTGGATACCCATCGTTTTTGAATTGACCGTGCTGTTTTCGGCCGTAGGGATGGTACTGACATTCTGTTATCTCTGCCAGATGGCCCCCTTTGTCCGCAAACACCATTTCAACCTTCGGTCTACCGATGACCAGTTTACGATGGTGATCGAGTGCACGGACAAAACAAAGGAGACCGAGGTGATCAATTTCCTGGAGAGTGTCGGAGCAACCGGTATCAATACCCAGCAGGCTGAGACGGGCTGGTGGCTGGGACGTTACGATAAAAATAAAACACCATTCGAACAAAAAGGAACCGCTTTAGTATGAAAAAAGTATCATTTTGCTCGTTGATCATAGTGGCGGTAACAATGGCCGTTAGCTGCAGCGACGTACAGCGTACTCCCGGAAGAGTCTATATGCCCGATATGGCCTACAGCCGGGCGTATGAGACCTATGCCACCACGGATTCGATGAAAGCGGAGCTGCTGAAGAAGGGCATTCATTTCAGCAATACACCGGTGCCGGGCACCATCAAGCGGGGAGAGCTTTTCCCTTTTCTCCTGACCAAGGATGCCGCAGGGGACAGCGCCAGCTATGTAGCGGCCAAACAGGTGAAGAGCCCGCTGATGTCTATGGACACCGTGGAGGCAGAACGGCTGTACCTCGTGAATTGCGCGATCTGCCACGGTCCGAAACTGGACGGTAACGGACCGCTGTACAAAGGCGGTGACGGACCTTTCCCCGCCGCGCCGGCCCAGTTCATAGGCAAGTACCAGTATGAGTCGATGCCGGCAGGTCAGATGTTCTATTCTGTTACCTATGGGAAGAACAAAATGGGAAGCTATGCCTCCCAGCTGAATACAGAGCAGCGCTGGATGGTGATCGACTATATCAAGGCGAAGCAGGCAGCATCGAAGAGCGGCACGCCTGCGGCTGCGGCGGCTAATAGCGGTGCGGCTTCCGGTGGCGCGGCCATGGCCGGTAAAACGGATTCAACGGCGGCAAAAAAATAAATGAAATAAAAAGAGTATAGAATTTATAAAATATTCCCGAATGTCATCCATAAAAGAACATTTTGAAATACCCGGCCGATACAAACAATGGTCCATTGGTCTGATGGTCGTGGGCATGCTTTCCCTGATCATCGGGTTTGCCGTATATGGTGGCAGCAACGACGAACACGGCACCCGTTTCTGGGCGGCCCTGCTGCAGAACAGCGTATACTTCCTGCTGATCGTGAATGCAGCCATGTTCTTCTTTGCGGCAAACACGCTGGGTATGGCCGGCTGGCACATGGGACTACGCCGGGTGACCGAAGCGATTTCTGCCGCGGTGATCCCCATCGGTGTCATTACTTTTGTGATCCTGATGTGCCTGGTCTTCGGCGGACACTCCGCGCTGTACGAATGGGTGGACAAGGATGCTGTCAGCAAGGATGCCGTTCTCCGGGGCAAGTCGGGATTCCTGAATCCGACCTTTTTTACCGTGTACACCGTCCTGACAATCGGACTGTGGACCGCGCTTGGCTGGAAATTACGCGATCTCTCCCGTTCCCTTGACAATGCGCCCCTGACCAGCATCGCAGAGGGAAGGAGATATATCTTCAATAATACGGTATGGGCGGCTGTCTATATTGTTTGGTTTGCCCTGACGGTCGCATCCGTCGCCCCCTGGCTCTGGCTGATGAGCATCAACGCGCATTGGTTCTCCACGATGTACAGCTGGTATACCTTTGCCAGTTCCTTTGTAGCCGGTATTGCTTTGATAACGATATTCGTCATTTACCTGAAGAACCAGGGTTACCTGGAGTACGTGAACCAGGAACACCTGCATGACCTGGGTAAATACATGTTTGCTTTTTCTATTTTCTGGACCTATCTGTGGTTCGACCAGTTCATGCTGATCTGGTATGCCAATATCTCGGAGGAAACGATCTATTTCAAATCCCGTTTTGACGGCGCATATGTGGGCGTTTTCTACCTGAACTTTGTCATTAACTTTGTGGCCCCATTGCTGATCCTGATGAAACGCGGCTCCAAACGGAACTATGCCACGGTAACATTTATGTGCGTACTTTTGCTTTTCGGACACTGGCTGGATTTTTTCCAGATGGTGTTCCCCAAACCGTTCCCCGACACGGTTCCGCTGAATTTGTTCGATTTCGGGATTGCGCTGGGTTTTGTAGGGTTGATCATGTGGCAGACGGCACGGGTGTTGAGTAAATTCCCGATGCTGGCAAAAAATCACCCTTTTGTAAAAGAAAGTATTATCCATCATACTTAAACTCTTTTAATATCATGTCAACGCTTTTTCTGTTACTGATCCTTTTATTCGGCTTCCTGATCACCTTCCAGATCGCAAAAGCAAGTGAGTATGTGGGTGTATTGAAAGGGGAAAAGAAAAATTTCGAGCAGAACAACAAAGTCAACGGCTTCCTGATGATTGCCTTCCTGGTCGCCGGACTGATCGGGGTATATTACTGCAATGAGCTTTACCGCGGCAAGATCCTGGGCGAGTCGGCTTCGGTACATGGTGAGCAGATCGACACCATGATGTATATCACTATTGCTATTACGGGTGTCGTATTTGTCATCACCCAGATCCTGCTGTTCTGGTTTGCCTATAAATACCAGTATTCGGAAAAGAGAAAGGCGATGTATTTCCCGCATGATAACCGGCTGGAAGTAGTCTGGACGGTTGTGCCCGCCATTGCGCTGACGGTACTGGTCGGCTTTGGTCTGTTCTACTGGTTCCGTATCACGGGTGACGCTCCCGCCAATGCCAACCAGGTAGAAGTAACGGGCAAGCAATTCGGCTGGATCTTCCGTTATCCGGGCAGTGACAAAGTTTTCGGCAAGAAATATTATCAGAATATCAGCGACAAGGATAACAACCAGCTGGGTCTGCTCTGGGACGATCCCAGCACGCATGACGATATAGTGACCTCCGAGATGTATATCGAGGTCAATCAGCCGGTCAAGCTGATCATCGGCTCCCGGGATGTGATCCATGATGTAGGCCTGGTGTATTTCCGGCAGAAAATGGATGCCGTACCCGGCACACCGACGACGATGTGGTTTATTCCGAAATTTACGACGGCGGAAATGAAGAAGAAGCTTGGCAATCCGGACTTTGAATATGAGATCTCCTGTGACCAGATGTGCGGGAGGGGCCACTATACCATGCGCGGGATCATCAAGGTTGTCAATCACGAAGACTATGTTCTCTGGCTGGCAAAGCAGAAGCCGAACTATGCGCAGGTCATGGCGGGGGACATAGCCCCCGCGGCGGCAGGCACAGCGACGGATTCGACAAAGGCGTCAACCATGAGGACAAATCCCGCTGCGACAAAGCTGGTGGCGCAAAAAAATTAAATTAATCCGGCAGATTGAATAACTATACGGCATCACAAAATTTTTTCTCATGAGCAACGAAGCAGCAATACATCCTGTAACAGAGACCAGCCATGACGCGCATCTGGATGAGCATGATATTCACCATCACAAGCAGTCCTTTATTACTACATACGTATTCAGCCAGGATCACAAGATGATCGCCAAGCAATTCCTGATCACAGGGATGATCTGGGCCATCATCGGTGGCCTGATGTCCGTGCTGTTCCGGCTGCAGCTCGGCTACCCCGAAGCGCATTTCCAGTTCCTGGAGGATATTCTGGGCAGCAAATGGGCCAAGGGCGGGCAGATCCAGCCTGAGTTTTATTATGCCCTGGTGACCATGCACGGCACCATCCTGGTGTTCTTCGTATTGACGGGCGGTTTGAGCGGCACCTTTGCCAACTTCCTGATTCCGCTTCAGTGCGGTGCAAGGGATATGGCTTCCCCCTTTCTGAATATGCTGTCCTATTGGTTCTTCCTCGGAGCCAGCGTGGTGATGATGTCTTCCCTGTTTGTCGAAACAGGCCCGGCAAGCGGCGGCTGGACCTCCTATGTGCCGTTAAGCGCGCTCGGCGATGCATCGGAGGGGTCGAAGACCGGCATGGATCTCTGGCTCGTCTCCATGGCGATGTTCGTTGTATCTTCGTTACTGGGCGGTCTGAATTATATTACCACGATCCTGAACCTGCGGACAAAGGGTATGAGTATGACACGTCTGCCGCTGACGATCTGGGCTATTTTATTTACGGCCATTCTGGGCGTATTGTCCTTCCCCGTGTTGCTGTCCGGCTTTATCCTGCTGCTGTTCGACCGTCACGGCGGTACCAGCTTCTATCTTTCCGATATATTCCTGACGGAGACCGGCAAAGCCCTGCCAAACGAAGGCGGAAGCGCAATCCTCTATCAGCATTTATTCTGGTTCCTGGGTCATCCTGAAGTCTATATCATCATCCTCCCCGCCATGGGATTGGTGTCGGAAGTGATGTCCATCAATGCACGCAAACCTATCTTTGGCTATATGGCCATGGTCGGCTCCCTGTTCTCTATCGCTATCCTGGCCTTCCTGGTGTGGGCCCACCATATGTTCGTGACGGGATTGAACCCGTTCCTGGGCTCGGTATTCGTCTTGCTGACCCTGCTCATCGCGGTGCCTTCGGCCATCAAGGTATTCAACTGGCTCACCACCTTATGGCGCGGCAATATCCGGTTCACCCCGGCGATGCTGTTCGCCATCGGTTTTGTCAGCACCTTTATTTCCGGCGGTCTTACCGGGATCTTTTTGGGCAACTCTACGCTGGATATCCAGCTGCATGATACTTTATTCGTGGTCGCTCACTTCCACATCGTGATGGGGGTCTCGGGTATCCTGGGGATGTTTGCGGGGATCTATCACTGGTTCCCGAAAATGTACGGCCGGTATATGAACAATACCTTGTCGTATATCCATTTCTGGATAACGTTTACGGGCGCCTATCTCATCTTCTGGCCGATGCACTATGAGGGTCTGGCCGGGCTGCCCCGCCGTTACCTGGACTATAGCAACTGGATCTCTTTTAACCAGTTTGGCGGGCTCAACCGCTTTATCTCCACGGTGGCGATGATCACCTTTGCCGTTCAGATCCTGTTCGTGTTCAATTTCTTTTATTCGATCTTCAAGGGGCGACGGGTGATGGACAAGAACCCCTGGGGTGCGACGACCCTGGAATGGACGGCGCCTATCCGCCCGGGGCACGGCAACTGGCCCGGCGAGATCCCGGAAGTACACCGTTGGCCGTATGACTACGCCAAGGATGGCAGGGATTTCATTCCGCAGACGGAGCCGCTGGGTAGCAACGAAAGCGCGCATTGATGTGAGCGCTTACTCGTCGAAATAAACAAGACTATGGAAGAGACCGTGAAGCAATCGAGTTCTTTAAAATTTGCCGGCAAAGTGCAGGATTACAAACTGCTGATCAAGTTCAACCTTAGCTTCATGGTTGTGTTTTCCGCCCTGATCAGTTATTTGCTGGCGCCGAAAGTAAAGGAATATGACTGGGTAGCGATCGGACTCTTTTTTATCGGCGGCATGCTGGTGACCGGCAGCGCCAATACGATCAACCAGATCGTGGAAAAAGATACCGATGCCCTGATGAAACGAACGGCCAACCGGCCGGTTGCTGCCGGGCGGATGAGTGTGGAGGAAGCCTGGACGTTCGCGGTCCTGTCAGGTATCGGCGGTGTGCTGATCCTCTGGCATTTTAACTTCCTCACCGCGGCCCTGGCGGCCTTCAGCCTGTTTGTCTACGCCTTTATCTATACGCCCTTGAAAAAGGTCAGCTCCATTTCCGTGCTGGTGGGGGCCATTCCCGGCAGCCTGCCCTGTCTGATCGGCTGGGCCGCGGGAAATGACGACCTCAGTACCGGCGGCTGGATCCTGTTCGCCCTGCAATTCTTCTGGCAATTCCCTCATTTCTGGGCGATCGCGTGGGTCGCGCATAAGGACTACACGGCCGCGGGTTTCAAGCTCCTGCCGTCGACGGAGGGGCCAACGAAATACTCGGCTATCCAGGCGATCATCTATTCCCTGCTGCTGTTGCCGGTGGGTATTTTACCCTATCTGACCGGGATGAGCGGGCCGATAGGCGGGATCATCGTGCTGATTGCCAATATCTTTATGGTGACGCAATGTGTGCGGTTGTACCGGGAAATGACGGTGAAGGCAGCCAGAAGGGTGATGTTTAGCAGCTATATTTATTTGCCGGTGGTCCTGCTGGGTTTGCTGGCCACCAAGACGACGTGAGAAAACAGCGTGTATGATAAAATCAATGGAAGCAAAGGATACTGTGAACGAACAACGAAAGAAAATACATCCTCATAAATTTACGTTATGGGTGGCGCTGGGGAGCATTATCATGATGTTTGCCGGCTTGACCAGCGCTTATGTAGTGAAGAGGGACCTGCCGGCTTGGACGACTTTTTCGATCCCGAAGGCTTTCTGGTATTCGACAGCCGTTATGCTGGTGAGCAGCCTCACCGTGCAAATGGCACTGAAGTCTTTTAAGGAGCGGGAAATGCTCCGGTATCGTAACCTGCTGACTGCGACGGCCGTGCTGGGGATTGTCTTCGTGCTGCTGCAATGGGAAGGCTTTCGCGAGCTCTGGCATAGCGGGATCACCCTCCGGGGTTCAGGTGGTGGTCAGTTCCTGTATGTCATTGCCGGCCTGCATGCCGTACATGTGCTGGGTGGGGTAGTAGCCCTGCTGGTCATGCTGGCCAGGGCCTATGTGTCGCAGATCAGGAGCTATAACAGCATCCCGGTAGAACTGATGACCACCTATTGGCATTTTGTTGATCTGCTCTGGATCTATTTGTTCATTTTCTTTATGGCGATAAATTAATATTCAGTATTGTTGAATAAATTTGCAAATCAATTAAACTAGCAATATGGCACAAGCAGTACCAGCAGGGCAGAAATGGTGGAGTGGCGGTAAAAGCCCCTTCAACGTGGAGTATGGTAAACTGATGATGTGGTATTTTCTGATGAGCGACAGTTTTACGTTCGGCGCTTTCCTGATCTCTTATGGCTCGATACGCTTTGCTACGAACGGCTGGCCCAACCCGAACGAGGTGTTCAAGGCTTTCCCGTTCATGGGTGACACAAACCTGCCGCTGGTATTCGTGAGCCTGATGACCTTTATCCTGATCATGAGTTCGGTCACCATGGTTCTGGCCGTGGCGGCGGGTCATAATAACGACCGGAAAAAAGTGACCTTCTATATGATCCTGACCGTTATCGGCGGGCTGATGTTCCTGGGCTGCCAGGCCTGGGAATGGTGGCATCTGCATAGCGAAGGCGCCTGGTGGGGCCAAAACCCCTTCCTGAACGCCGATGGTTCCAAGGCGTCGACCAACTTTACCAATTTCTTTTTCACCATTACCGGTTTCCATGGTTTCCATGTGTTTTCGGGGGTGGTGATCAATGCGATCATGCTGATCAAGAACCTCCGGGGCGATTTTGCGAAGCGGGGCCATTACCTGATGATCGAAAAGGCCGGCCTCTACTGGCATTTCGTGGACCTGGTTTGGGTATTCGTTTTCACTTGTTTTTATCTGCTGTAAAAAGAGAGTATCACGATAAATAAATTAGTGTTATGTCATCTATCGAAACAACGGGTCACGATAACGCCCACGCCTCCTTCGACACCAAGCCAATCTGGCGGACCTTCTGGATCTTGCTGGGGATCACCCTTGTGGAAATCACGCTGGCGACCATCCACATGAAGACCGACTTCCCGTCCAAATATGTGCTGAACGGTATTTACCTGATCCTGACCTGTGCGAAGGCATTCTATATCATCGCCGAGTTTATGCACCTGCGTCATGAGATCAAGAATATGATCATGACGATCGCCGTGCCGGCCTTGATCTTTGTATGGTTCATCGTCGCCTTCCTCTGGGATGGCGGCTCGTACAATGCCTTGCGCAACCGTTACGACAGGCACTATGCAGAACAAAACCAGGTAAAGGCGCAACCGGCGGAAGAGCCTGCGAAAAAGCCCGGATCGCCCGAATAGAAGGTTTCGATAAATATATTGTACCGTGAACAGGAAAGCGTGGTTAGCAATTTGTATTGCGGTGGTGGTGCCGCTCGTCTTTTACGGGATTGCCAAAAGCTATGGAGTTGCCATGCCTCCCCGCTATTTCCCCGATTCTGTGGTCACCCGCATGAAAGACGGCAAGGAGTTCAGCGACACGATCTGGCATAAAGTGGCCAATCTCACGCTTCAGAACCAGTTGGGAGAAACCGTCTCCCTGGACCAGCTAAAAGGAAAGGTGATCCTCATCGATTTTTTCTTCACCCATTGCGCCAGCATCTGCCCTATCCTGACACACAATATGCGGAGGCTGCAGGATGCATTGAGGCTGAAAGATGAAACGAAACGTATTGTCGATACGAGCTTTGTACAGTTCCTCTCTCTTACGGTCGACCCTGCGCATGACTCGGTGCCGGTCCTTAAAAGATATGCCGACAGGTACGGGGTAAATTCCGATGTCTGGTGGATGTTGACCGGCCCTAAAAAAACCATCTATGATTTCGCGCTAAACGAGCTGAAGCTGGGATTGCAGGACAGCGTCAGCGTAGACTCCAATTTCGTTCATACGGATTATATCGCTTTGCTGGACAAGGACCGGGTGATCCGTGGCTACTATCATGGCACCGACACCGCGGCGATGGCCAGGCTGGGTGACGATATCGTTTTTATTATGCTGGAAAGGGACAAGAACAGGAAGTCTACTGCTTTTGACGAGCTGCGGCCGATGATGATACCCATCGTCGTTGTCCTGTTAGGTACGGCTCTTGGCGTCGTTTATTTCAGCTGGAAATCAAAAAAAAACAGAACAAGCTAATTTTATTGTATGAGTGAGCCCATCACTGTGAATCAGCCTTCGCCTGCCGGCGGACCGAATGTTGCCGGCGGACCGAATGTTGCCGGCGGATCGACCCCTATCCGCGAGCGCAATTTTACCAAGGCCATCATTATCGTTTCGATTGCCATTCCGGCCGCCGTTGCATTCCTGATCCTCGTGCCCCAGGCAAAAATAGATTTTGGTTTCAATACGCGCACCCTGCCTCTTTTCCACGCCATTCTGAATTCCAGCACCGCCATCCTGCTGATCGCAAGCCTTTATTTTATCAGGAATGGCCAGGTACAGGCGCACCGCACCGCAAATTGGATCGCCGTCGCCCTTAGCACGGTATTCCTTGTCTCCTATGTGATCTATCACGCTTCCAATCCTTCAACGCGGTTTGGCGATCTGAATCATGATGGGGTGCTGAGCGATGCGGAGAAGCAGCAGGCCGGGATTATGCGGTATGTGTATTATTTTATTCTCAGCAGTCATATTCTTTTATCGGGGATTATTATCCCGTTTGTGTTGTTCACCTTGCAGCGGGCTTATCAGCGGAAATTTGCGCTGCACCGGAAGCTGGCGAAGATCACCTGGCCGTTATGGCTCTATGTGGCCGTTACCGGCGTAATCGTGTATGTGATGATCAGTCCATACTATTGAGCCGGCGGCGCTTTGGGCAACCCGCGCTTTGGGTGACTGCGGCGCCCTTGACTGGCCGTGAAGGGTGCCGCCCCGGCTATGGAAAGCCTTGGGAATTTATCCGGCATCACATAATTACGTACGAAAAAACGTATTTGACCACATAAATACGTACTAAAAAGTGTATAAAATGGCATATAATCGCGCGTTTTTCTGTAGTTTTGTGGTATGATAAGATTTGAACTCGATAAATTGTCGGCATGGAAACAATCCGCGACTCGTAAACCACTCATAATCAGGGGGGCAAGGCAAGTGGGAAAAACCTGGCTGATGAAGGAGTTTGCCCGGAGGGAATATAGGCATTCGGTCTATATTAATTTTGAAAGCAATGACCAGCTTAAAGGCCTTTTTACAGGAGACTTTGATATCCCCCGAATTGTCCGGGGATTGGAAATCTCAGCCGGATTAAAGATCGGGGCCAGCGACACGCTCCTTATTTTCGATGAGATACAAGAGGCTCCGGCTGCATTGACGGCGCTTAAATATTTCCAGGAAAACGCACCGGAATATCATATTATTTGCGCGGGGTCTTTGTTGGGCGTAGCTATGAACCGCCACACTTCTTTCCCTGTAGGAAAGGTTGAGTTCCTGGAACTTTATCCTTTAAGTTTTCCGGAGTTTGTACAAGCCCTGGGAGACGAGACATTGCTTACTGTCTTTAAGAATAACGATTGGCCGCTGATTAAGACTTTCAAATCCCGATTTATTGAATTGCTTAAACAATATTACTGTGTAGGGGGGATGCCGGAGGCCGTAAGCGCTTACTCAGAAAAAAGGGATTTTGCGGAAGTGAGAAATATCCAAAAGCGTATCCTGACGGCTTATGAACAGGACTTCTCCAAGCACGCGCCCAATCAAATCGTTCCCAGGATAAGGATGCTGTGGAATTCCATACCTGCGCAATTAGCTAAAGAGAGCAAGAAGTTTATTTATGGCATTATTAAAGAAGGAGCAAGAGCAAAAGAGTATGAATTGGCCATGTCCTGGCTCATCGATTCCGGGCTAATTACTAAAATAAACAGGGCAACAAAACCAGCGATCCCGTTAAAAGCGTATGAGGATCCGGGTGCATTCAAACTATTCCTGGTGGATCTTGGATTACTGGCCGCTATGACCGATCTTGATATTAAAACGCTGTTGGATGGAAATGAGCTGTTTGAAGAATTTAAAGGGGCATTGACCGAACAATATGTATTGCAACAGCTGCTTGTGCAAAAGGATTTGACAATTTATTACTGGTCAGCGGATAAAGGTAGGGCGGAAGTAGATTTTCTTGTTCAGTTTTCCGGGCAGGTAGTCCCTATAGAAGTTAAGGCAGAAGAAAACCTTAAATCAAAAAGCCTCCGTGTTTATCACGAGAAATATAGTCCGCAAACGGTAATAAGAACCTCTATGTCCGATTTCAGGAGGGAAGACTGGATGACAAATTTACCCTTGTATGCGATTGCTCAATTTCGGTCTGTCATTCACCTCACGCCCGGCGAAACGAACGGATGAGCGCAGGGAAGGATACAAGATGACGGGGTTTATAATTCCTTTGAAGGATCCCAGAACAGGCGGGCAAAATCCACGACCTGGTTATCCCTGACTTTTACTCCTTCTTTTTCCAGCAGCTGCTGCATCTTTTCCGGTGGAGTATAGTGATGCCGGCCTGTAAGCAGTCCGTTGCGGTTGACTACCCGGTGAGCGGGAACCGGTCGTTTGGCGTTAGGGACGGCCATCATCGCCCAGCCTACCATGCGGGACGAACCGCGGGTGCCCAGGCAGGCGGCAATGGCCCCATAAGAGGTAACCCTCCCTTTCGGAATCTGGCGTGCTACCTCATGCACCAGGTCGAAAAAGGAATCGTCTTTTCCTCCGGA
>Ga0302324_100003775_pt1 | contig 34083 bp, 35 predicted proteins | sample Palsa_T0_1_FD_201949 | JGI IMG/M metagenome (GOLD analysis project Ga0302324, IMG submission 201949) | Peat permafrost microbial communities from Stordalen Mire near Abisko, Sweden - Palsa_T0_1 | ecosystem: Environmental > Terrestrial > Soil > Palsa > Peat permafrost | place: Sweden: Abisko...
TCGATGCGGTGAATGCCGGGGCAGGGAAGAAGCCGAATCCCGGGCGCGCGGCCTGAGCGCAATGCTCTGGTTGTCCGGCGAATCGTTACTTAGGCGGATCCTGACGCTAAGCGGTGCCGGCGTTGGTGAAAGCTTCGAGCGCGTCGGAGAGCGTCGGGAACATCAGAAAAATCTGCTCGACTTTCGTGATCTCGAGAACCTTGAGCACTCGCCGGTTCACGCCCGTGAGCGCCATCCGGCGTCCGGACTTTGTGCATGAGGTGCACGCGCTGACCAGCGATCCCAGACCGGAAGAATCCAGGTAAGGTACACCAGAAAAATCCAGGATCATGGTGGGTGCGTCTTCGCGGCGCACCGCATTCAAAAAAGGAGAAACGTTCTCCATGGTCAAAGGACCGCGCAGGCTTAGTACTCCGCGGTCCAGACGGTCGATCTCTAATGGCTCTGACGGCATGGAGGACCGATTCTAGGCTAGATAGCAACCCAGGTTCAAGTTGCCGTTCGGGATGGAGCCGGGCGCGACTTCTCGACCGACCTCGGGTCACGAAAACAACTCCACGCGGGATTTATCCGGTCCTTCGCGTCGAGAGCAAACTTAGAATTTCGCGCAGGCCCTGGCGGATGTGCTGAATCTCGGAAGAGGAGTTCGAGGGGAAGGGGATCGCCGCCTGGCTCTTGTCGCCCTTGCTTTCCGTGCGCAATTGCTGGCGCGCACCCGAGATGGTGAATCCCTGTTCGTAAAGCAATTGCTTGATGCGTAGAACACTTTCCACGTCGCGCTTGCGGTACATGCGTTGGCCCGTACTGCTCTTCACCGGCTTCAACTGCGGGAACTCGGACTCCCAGAAACGCAGAACGTACGCGGGCAAATGGCACAGCGCGGCTACTTCGCCGATGCGGAAATAGAGTTTATCGGGAATGAAGATTTCATCCGCCTTGTGCTTCGCCGCATTCTTCTTTCGCGCCACCATCGTCTGCCTATTGTGACACAGGCGTGGCATTTGGCATGCGATTTTTCGCAGTGTGAAACGCGATTAGAACTCAGCACTCGGCATTGAGCCCCGCAAAGCGTGGTCGTCGATGAGAGTACCGACGCAGCTCAGGGGCTGAATGCCGAGAGCTGAGTGCTGACAGCTGACGGCTGACAGCCAAAAGGAAAAGCCTCTTAAGAGGTGCTTCTCTCAAGAGGCCAGTGAGAAATCGTAGTGTAAGCGAGGTATCGTCCTCGCTGACGGTTAGTGTTTCTTCTTTTTTGCCTTCTTCTTCGTTGCCATGAAGGTTCCTCCGTGAGCGATTTTCCCTTGCAAAGGTTGCTAAATTGGGGCCCTTGATACTTGAAAGACCAACCCTACTCGTAGTATGGGAAGGCCCTATAACACAAGATATTGCGGCACGATGAACAAAGTGTCAATATAATTTTGCAATTTCCCACGGAATTCTTCACGAAAGTCGCTGATCGCTGATCGTCAGTCATTGGCCAAAATCAAAAAAGCAATCCTCGCCTTGCTGAAAGTTGCGAACGAATAGCGACTCACGAGCAACGAGCAGTAGTAAACTGCGCTCGTGTTGAAGACTGCGCGCCGCGATCCCATCGAGCTGGAAATTTTCAAGAATCTCTTCCACTCCGTTGCCGAGGAGATGGGCGCGGCCCTGCGCCGCACAGCCTTTTCGCCCAACATAAAGGAGCGTCGCGATTACTCCTGCGCCGTCTTCGATAGCGCGGGCGCAGTGATCGCTATGGGCGACCATATGCCTGTGCACCTCGGCTCGATGCCCATGTCAGTGCGCGCCGCGATTGATGCGGGCGCGATGGCACCGGGGGATGTGGTGATGCTCAACGATCCCTTTCGAGGGGGCACGCATCTGCCGGACATTACGCTGGTGGCTCCGGTGTTTATAGCGAACCCACAGCGCCGGAACCGCGGCTCGAAACAGCGCGACTCCAATAGTCAGCGCGACCGAGGCGTCCGCGGCTTCACGGGTCCAGACTTCTACGTAGCTTCGCGCGCGCACCACGCTGACGTGGGCGGAGCTTATCCCGGATCTATGGGGCTTTGCCGCGAGATCTATCAGGAGGGCGTGCGGATTCCTCCGGTGAAGTTGATCCACAAGGGCGCAATGGATCGCCATCTGCTCGCGCTGCTTCTGAACAACGTCCGCACGCCCGAGGAGCGCAAGGGCGACCTGGGGGCGCAGATCGCCGCCTGCCATACCGGAGCCGAGCGGCTGCGCGAAGTTTGCGCACGTTACGGTGTGGAGCGGGCTAGACGCGCAGCGCGCGAACTGCTCGTCTATTCCGAGGAAATAATGCGCGCGTTTCTGCAATACGTTCCCGCCGGCGAATATCGAGCCGAGGACTTTCTTGACGGGGATGGGATCAGCACCCGGCCCGTGAAGATTGTTGTGACGGTAGACGTGTGGGGCGGGAATGCAGAGATGCGAGGACAGCCGCCCACGGACGTCCGTGGAGTGCAGCTCGACTTGGGCTCAGCGAAGAGGCAAGCCGGACTTCGGCCCATGCACCCGATGGTCACCATCGATTTCACTGGCAGCGATCCGCAGGTTGAAGGCAGCACAAATGCCGTCGCCGCTATTACATACTCAGCATGCTTCTACGTTTTTCGCTGCCTGCTCGAAGACGAGGACGTTCCCGCCGCCGCAGGACTCATGCGCCCTATCCAAGTCATCGCGCCCGCAGGCACCATCGTGAACGCGCTTCCGCCGGCAGCCGTGGCCGGCGGCAATGTCGAAACCTCACAGCGCATTGTTGATGTGCTGCTCCGCGCCCTGGCGCAAGCAATTCCGGATCGCATTCCCGCAGCAGCCTCGGGCACTATGAATAACCTGACCATCGGCGGCCGAGATCCCAGGACGGGCGAGCCCTTCGCCTACTACGAAACGATTGCCGGAGGTATGGGTGCGCGCCCAGGCAAGCCCGGGGTTTCCGGCGTGCACACCCACATGACGAATTCCTTCAACACTCCGGCCGAAGCTCTGGAATATGCTTATCCGCTGCGCGTGCGACGCTATTCGCTTCGCCCAGGCAGTGGGGGAGACGGAAAGTTTCGCGGCGGCGACGGCATTGTCCGCGAGATCGAAGTGCTCACCGACTGCGAGGTGACTCTGCTCGCCGACCGCCGCATGCGTGGTCCGTGGGGCCTAGGAGGCGGGGCGGACGGCGCGGCAGGAAAGGCTTACGTTACGCGACACGACGGTTCGGTCGAAACCATGCCGGGAAAATTCAGCATGCGTCTCCGCAAAGGTGAACGCATTACGATTGAAACGCCCGGCGGCGGAGGCTGGGGCAAAATATAAGTTCGGGGATGGTTATGACAATGACAATGACAATGACGATAACAGTCGACATGGCCGCTCACTATCTCGACGAAGCCCGACGCCAGTTTCGCGGCCACAAGCGCATGGGTGAAAATGCCATGGCGCAACTGCGCGACGAAGACTTCTTCGCCACTCTCGACCCCGAGTCTAACTCGATAGCAATCCTGGTCAAGCATCTCGCCGGCAACATGCACTCGCGTTTTACCGACTTCCTGACTTCCGATGGTGAGAAGCCGGACCGCTTTCGCGACCGCGAATTCGAAGTCACCAAAGCGACCGCTCGCGCCGAGGTTATGAAGTGGTGGGAGGAAGGCTGGGCACGCGTCTTCAGTGCCATCGCCTCGCTAACCCCCGAAGACGTAATGCGCACAGTAACCATCCGCGGCGAGCCTCACACTGTGCTGCAGGCCATCAACCGGCAGATCGCACACTACGCCCAGCACATCGGCCAGATCGTATTCCTGGCTAAGCATCTGCGTTCAGGCGATTGGAAGACCTTAAGCATACCGCGGGGTAAGTCCGAAGACTTCAAAAGAGTGGCGCCAAAGCCATTCAAACCGGCGTAGCGACTGACAGGTGGTACTCTTGGCCTTCGTTTATCCCAACAGCTTCTCGATCGCAACTCAGCGTTTCTCAGCCGCCCCACTCTTCGATTCAGCCGGAGCCTGCGGCCAGACTGGGGAAGTCAGCTCCATGCGCCAAAGGGGGCCGCCCATATAGGAAAGACTCTCGGACTTAACAAAGGTTGGGGCTTCTCCGCCTAGGATCCAGATATGCGAGTCCGGAGGTTCCTTTCCCAGAAGCGGAGCTACCGCGCCCGCAACTCCTCCAATCACAATTTTCACCACGTAATGCACCGCGTCTCGCTCAGACCCGCCCGCCGAAAAACGGTCGGTGCCCTGTGCGCTAATCGCCAGCTTCACCAGCCTGGGCTTGGGCGCAGCCACCACCATCGGAACTTCAAGCTGCGAAGTGCCCTTCGGCAGATTCTTAAGCAAGGTGGGAACCATGCCGTTAGCAAGGTCTGGCGGCAGCGCCATGTGCTCGTCCGCGCCCTTCTCTTTACCATCGTCGTCAGTGTAATGAACCGTAACCTGTCCGGTGGCAGTCGTGACCGAGATCTCGCTCGCGTGCTTGAATGCGGGCCCCTTCTGCAGTTGGTGGTAGCTGATCAGCCGGAATGCGCCGCGCTGGGAGTAGACCGTAGTCTCCTCCTGCCGTGAGCCGTCCTTGAAGTGGAACACGGTCTGCATTCGCACGTGGCCCCCGCGGACTACCTGGTTCAGTTCGCCTTCCGCGATCACGTTCCCGTCCAGTGTGCTGATCACGAGGAACGCACGAGTCACTCCCTCTTCGTATCGCACCGAGACCGGAGAAGCCGACACATAGGCGGTCGAGATGCCCAGACTAAAAACCTGCAAAGCGGCGAGAAACCGGTAGCGCAAAGCCTTACCCCCTAAGTAGCCCGTTCTAAGAGCAAGACGTTTCGATGCCGTTGCTGCGGGTGTGGTTGCGGGCCTTACCTTGGCGACCCCGGCCATCTTCCCGTTTTGACAGTCGCTACGGTGTTAAGATCAAATGTTTTGTGTTGAAGTCGCTTTTGGCATCGCAATTATCAGGTGGAATTCATGGCAGCAACAATGCTGGCGGTGGTCAAGCCGCAGGCCGCGCCCGGCGCGGAGGTTCGCGAAGTAAACATTCCGGCCTTCGGCCCCAACGAAGTCCTGGTTAAGGTGAACGTCGCGTCCATCTGCGGAACTGATTTGCATATTTATAACTGGGATCGATGGGCGCAGAAACGCATTCATCCTCCGCTGATTCCCGGGCACGAATTCTGCGGGGAAGTCGCCGCCTTCGGCAACGAAGTCACCAGCGTGAAAGAGGGCGACTTCGTTTCCGCCGAAATGCACGTGGCCTGTGGAAAGTGTCTGCAGTGCCGCACTGGCGAGGCCCATATCTGCCAGAACGTAAAGATCATCGGCGTCGACGCCGACGGGGCCTTCGCCGAGTACGTAGTGATTCCGGAGTCGAACATCTGGAAGCTCGATCCCGCCATTCCGCTCGACTACGCGTCCATTCTCGATCCGCTGGGCAACGCCGTGCATACCGTGCTGGCCGGGGAGATCGCGGCCAAAACCGTTGCCATCACGGGCTGTGGGCCAATTGGGCTCTTTGCCATTGCCGTGGCTAAGGCCGTCGGCGCAACGTCTGTATTCGCGATTGAGGTGAATGAGCACCGCGCCAAGATCGCGCGGGAGATGAACGCCGACTACGTCCTCAATCCGGCGAAAGAAAATATAAGCGCCATCGTCATGGAGAAGACCGGCGGCCTGGGCGTGGATGTGGTGCTGGAAATGGCCGGCCATCCCGATTCGATCCGCACTGCATTCGACATCGTCCGCCGCGGCGGCAGAATTTCCTTGCTCGGCCTGACGTCAAAACCAATCTCGCTGAATTTTTCCGAAGACATCATCTTCAAAGGCATCACCGTGCAGGGCATCAACGGCCGCCGCATGTACCAGACCTGGTACCAGATGACCGCGTTGCTGAAAGCCGGGAAACTCGACCTGCATCCCGTGATCACCGACCGCATTCCAATGAAAGATTTCGCCAAAGCCATGGAGCGGCTGAAGACCGGCGAGGCCAGCAAGATTCTGGTGTATCCGAATGGAGTGCGGTGAGACCATTGGCCGCGGATTTGCACGGATCACACGGATCGGACCCGACAAGAGGAAGAACATGGAAGTCTTTCCGAAGGACCTTGCCGAACTCGATAACTGCGCAAGTCTCTACCTACGGGACATTGCGGAGCCCGAGCAGAATAATCTCCGCCTGCGGATCGAGGAGGCCTTTGTGATGCCCAAGGAGGTCAACGTCGAGTTCGGCGGAACACAAATAACAAACTGCCATCTCGTCAGGCCTACGGCAGAGAGTCGTCTTTTCGAGATCGTCTGGAATAGTTACGTTGCCTACTCCGTGATGAATGAATCGTATTCGACACGCACCGAATCGGAGGGATTCTCTGGGCGATTTGCGAGGCTTTACAGCAAGTCACACTTTCTGGACTACATCTCGCGCGCAACTTTAGCGAGCAAGGAATATCCTGGACCGCTGCAGCACATCCAGTTGATCTGCGAGTGCCACATCATTGACGTGGTCTCCACGAAGTTTCCTCAGGTCAGCCAGAGCCGACGGAGAAGTTAGCCTGGTTCGTGCTCATCCGTGTTCATCCGTGCAAATCCACGGTGAAAAACTTTCGAGGCGTTTATGACCACCGCAACCCGCACCAACCCCCTCTCTTATCTCACTGAGCAACTCAACGAACTCAAGGCGAAAGGCACGCACTTCGAGCTGCGCGTACTCGACGACGAGCAGGCCGCCGTCTGCACTTTCGACGGCAAGAAAGTCATCAACCTTGCTTCGAACAATTATCTGGGGCTAACCACGCATCCCAAGCTCCGCGAAGCCGCGCTCGAAGCGACGCGCAAATTCGGCGTAGGCTCAGGGGCGGTGCGCACCATCGCGGGTACCATGAAGATTCACATGGAACTGGAAGAAAAGATCGCGCGCTTCAAGAACGTGGAAGCGTGCGTAGTCTTTCAGTCCGGCTTCGCGGCCAATGCGGGCACGGTTTCGGCGGTGCTGGGCAAAGACGACTTCATCATCTCCGACGCGCTGAACCACGCATCAATCATCGACGGCGCGCGCCTCTCGAAAGCCAAGATTCTGGTCTTCCGCCACAAAGACATCGCGCACGCCGAAGAACAACTCGCCAGCATCAAAGATCAGCCCGGCAAGCGGCTTCTGATCACCGACGGCGTCTTCTCCATGGACGGCGACATCGGACCGCTGCCCGCGCTTTGCGATCTGGCCGAAAAATACGGCGCCATCATGATGGTCGACGACGCCCACGCTTCAGGGGTCCTCGGCCGCAACGGCCGCGGCACCGTCGATCACTTCAAAGTGCACGGCCGCGTGGATATTCAGGTCGGAACGTTATCGAAAGCAATCGGCGCGCTTGGCGGCTATGTCTGCGGTACTCGTGACCTGATCGACTTTCTCTATCATCGCGCCCGCCCATTTCTGTTCTCGACATCGCATCCACCGTCAGTCGCGGCCACGTGCATCGCGGCCTTCGATGTGCTGGAAAACGAACCCGAGCGCATGGAAAAACTATGGGAGAACACGCGCTTCTGGAAAAAAGAACTGGGCCTGCTCGGCTTCGATATCGGCGGACGTAGCACACCGCCCAGCGAAACTCCAATCACTCCGATCATCATCGGCGACGGCAAGCTCACCATGGACTTCTCCCGCGAGCTATTCAAAGAAGGCGTGCTTGGCACCGGAATCGCCTTCCCTACCGTGCCAGAAGGCAAAGCCCGTATCCGCACCATCATGACCGCAACCCACGCCAAGGAAGAACTGGAGCAGGCCCTGGAAGTGCTCGGGCGCGTGGGGAAGCGAATGGGAATCTTGGGGAATTAGACATTTACCCAAATCACGCGTACCTCACTTGCCGTCGAACAGCGGCCTCGCCATCTCTTCTGCCGAGGCCGTATCCAAGTGCTCCGCCTTCCGGCGCATGGCGGCGGTAATCCGGGTGCGGCCGCTGGGGTGATCGAAGAAAATGAACTCCTCGACGCGCCCGGGATCGAGTTTGCGATATTCCCCCAGCAGCATATCCACGTTGGCTTCGCCGTCGGGTTGCCGGGCTGCGTTCAGGCCGTACATATCCGCTTCGAATTCCATGGTGCGCGTGATGCTGTTAATTACGGGCGTCATCAAAAAGGAAAATAATGACAGCACAATTACCGCCAGGGGCAGCACCGCAATGTCGGTGATTCCACGGACATCCCAACCCCCTCCCAACGCGCCAGTGCGAAGTTGACACCCCAATTCAAGAAGGCGAAGCCAATCACGATAACTACCCCGATCATCACCAGGCCCTTGTATTCGTGGTTCAGAACATAGTGACCCATCTCATGGCCCATGGTAGTTTCGATTTCGGGCAGAGTGCAGCGCTTCAACAGATTGTCGTTCAAAGAAATTCGCAGCGTGTTGGCGAAGCCGCTCACGTTGGCGCTAACCCGATTCGACTGCTCGGACGCATCGAATTCATACACATCAGTCGCGGGGATACCGTTGGCGCGCGCCATGCTGAGAATGGGTTCCTTGATCCGCACGTCTGACAATTTTGTGTACTTGTTGAACAGCGGAGCGATATAAACCGGAGCAATCAGACTTACGAACGCCAGGAAGACGATGGTCAAAGCCGCGCCCCATACCCACCAACTCCTTCCCAGGCGCCGCACCACGCCGAACAGCGGAATCACTAGAATCGCTCCGAGAATTACGGTGGCCGCCAAGCCGATGAGTTGATCGCGCATCCAGAGGCCAAAGGTTTGATTGAGCAGGTCGTACTGATGTTCGCGGAGATAGCCTTCGTACACCGTCATGGGAAACAGGAGTATGGAGGCCAGCAGCACGAACTGGATCCAATAGACAACGTTCTGGAGAATCCGAAAGCGCGTAACGCGTTCGGCGAAGTTGCGCACTTGCGACGATAAGCGGAAGTGCAGCAGCAACCACATCACGAAAACCATCAACAGGAAATCCCAGAGAAGCAGCCAGTAACCGCCTTCGAAATAGGCATCGGAACGGGCGCGACGAGCGGGAGGCATCTTCGCGAGATAGGTTTCAACCGCAGTGTTGATGTCGAAGTGCGGCGCTACCGCTGCCGCACTGGAAGAGGATGACGAAGGCGCGTTCGCTCCGCCGCTGATTTGGGCAGCCTCAGAAAGCGAAAGATTGGCGAGCATTGCCAGAAGAAAAGCTAATCGCATGGCGCGAAGCATTCGACCCCCCTGGGTTCCGTGGAGCTATCTCGTGCTGTGGAGAGTACCCATCCTGACTTTCTCTGCTCGCCCGGGCGGAACGACGAATCACGAGCCTCATCCCTCGCGATAGACAACTCGTCCGGCCACAATCGTCGCCACGACCTTCCCGGTGAACTGCCAGCCGTCGAATGGAGTGTTGTGCGACATCGAGCGCGACTTCGCGGCTTCGAAGGTCCAGCGCTTTTTCGGATCGAAGATGGTCACGTCGGCGTGATGGCCTTTCGCCAGCGAACCGCGCCCGCGGAGATCGAAAACTCGCGCCGGCCCCGAGGTGAAGAGTTCAACGATTCGCGCGAGGGGAATTTCCTTCTCGCGGTGAAGCTTTGTAATGGCCAGCGCCAGCGCGGTTTCGAGGCCCGTGATGCCGAACGCGGCGCGCTCAAACTCAACCTGCTTTTCGTGGAGGGCGTGCGGCGCATGGTCGGTGGCAATGGCGTCCACGGTGCCGTCAGCGAGCGCGACCAGGATCGCTTCCAAATCGGTGGCCGAGCGGAGCGGCGGGTTCATCTTGAAATTAGTGTCGTACTCGCCGACGTTTTCGTCGATCAGTACGAAGTGGTGCGGCGTAACTTCGCAGGTCACGCGGGCTTTGGCGCGTTTACCGCGCCGGACGGCCTTGAGCGCCTCGGAAGTGGAAAGGTGGGCCACGTGCAGCCGCGATTCCCGAATCTGCTGCGCCAGCGTCACGTCGCGGTCAACGATTTCCGCCTCAGCCGACGCGGGCATAGCGCGCAGGCCTAAACGGAAGCTCGTCGGCCCAGCGTTCATCGAGCAGTTCTCAGTAACACGCGTATCCTCCGCATGCTGGACTACGGGAAAATTCAGCTCCGCGCCCAGCCGCAGCGCCATGCGCATCACGTCATCTTCAAGGATGGGCTTGCCATCGTCGGTAACGGCAACCGCTCCAGAGCGCTGCAGCGCGGCAAAGTCGGTGAGCGTTCCGCCACGGCTGCCGCGCGTGGCGGCAGCGATGGGAAAAACGTTGACCACAGCGCCGCGCTCAGGATTCCTCAGCCAACTTACCCACTCTGCCGTGTCGACGACCGGCGCGGTATTGGGCATCGTGCACACTGAAGTGAAGCCCCCCGCAGCCGCAGCGGCCGTGCCGCTCGCGATGGTCTCTTTGTAGCTCTGCCCTGGCTCGCGCAGATGGACGTGCAGGTCTATGAATCCCGGCGCAACGATGAGCCCGCGCGCATCAAATTTCTCGTCGGCGCCGCCCCGAATCTTATTAGGCGGCGCGATCTCAGCAACGCGCCCATCGCGCAGCAGAATATCCGTCGGCGCGTTGATCTTCGCCGCCGGGTCGATCAGGTGCCCGCCTTTAATCAGGAGGCTCGGGTTCTCGCGGTTTGAGCTCTTAGCAGTCAGCATTCAGCACTCGGCATTCAGTTCTCGCGCGGATGCGGCTCGACCGGACGTGGCTGAATTCGGACTCGAACCTGGCCACCTTCCGGAACATCCTTCGTCTGCTCGTGCAGGTCACCCATGAACGAGACATATTCATAGAGATCCGCTACGTACATGTTGTCTGGCGCATTAGTGCTCTGCGCAAATACAAACGGAATCTTCCCGCCCACACATTGTCCTTTTCCCGGACAGCATCCTTTGTGCTCCGCCTGCTCGGTAAGTTCCTCCAAAAACCAGTCTCTCTTCTTCTTGGGGTCTTTTGCCGCCGCTCGAAATTCCTCATTCGATGCCGCGATCAAAGAAAATGTCCCACTCGTCACGTCTAGCCGATACACCCGACCGTGAACGTCTTGAATGAACAGGTCCCCGAAGGCGTTGACCGCGAGCAAACTGAATTCTCCGGGAGCCAGCCACTTCCACTCGCGCAACAGCTTCTCCACTGAGATCCCGTCAATGTCAAAGCAGGGGTGCATTTCAGTTTTCCGCTCTATCCGTGTCGATCCGTGCCAATCCGTGGCTCATTTAGCCTTCCCCAAAGCCCGCGCCAGAATTGCCATGCGGGTGGGCACGCCGTTGTGAACTTCGTCCACGATCACCGACTGCGGCCCGTCGGCGACCTCCGCAGTCAACTCAAGCCCCCGGATGATCGGGCCCGGATGCATCACGATGGCATCGAGCCGCGCCAGTTTCACTCGCGCCGTCGTCATCTGGTAGCGAGCAATGTAATCCTGTAGCCGAATTTTCTGTCCTGCCAGCCGCTCCTTCTGAACTCGCAGCAGCATGATCACGTCCGTGCCGCGCAGCGCTTCTTCGATGTGGCGGGTAATCCGCATTCCCGGGACGAGCGTGGCGGCGACCTCCGGCACAAACTCCGGTGGACCGCAAAGAGTTAGTTTTACGCCGAACTTAGTCAATAAGTGGCACGCACTCCGGGCCACGCGGCTATGAAAGATGTCACCAATGATCGTAGCCTGTAGTCCCTTCAGCGCCTTCTTGTGCTTCAGAATCGTAAATGCGTCGAGCAGCGCCTGGGAAGGATGCTCGTGCATGCCGTCGCCGGCGTTGATGATAGGAATATCGAGATGCTGTGCCATCAGGTACGGCGCGCCCGATGACGGATGACGCATAACAATGCAGTCGGCGCCCACCGCGCGCAGAGTGTAGCCGGTATCGAGAAGGGATTCGCCTTTTTCAATGCTCGACCCCGAGGACTGTACGAGAGTAGTCATCGCTCCCAGCGATTTCGCAGCGAATTCAAACGAAGAGCGGGTACGGGTGGATGCCTCGTAAAACAGAAGCACGATGCGCTTGCCGCGAAGCAGCGGGCGCGCCTTCAGCGGATTCATGCGGCGGGCCAGCTTGAGCAGGCCCAGGATTTCCTTCGCCTCGAGATGTTCGATCCCAAGCAGCGAACCGCGTGCGGGCTTATTCATCGCAGGCAGTAAGGAAGTAACGAGCTGAAGCAAACAACCAAAGCAATCGAATCAAGGCAACAAACTAAGTAAACGAATTGAGGAACGGTGAATCATACGCGGCAATCGCGAACACCGCAAGAGACGTTCAACCACTCAGAACATGCGAGCCCGACCTAGCTTTTGTCGCGCCGGCCCATGACAGCTCCGCCGATGGCCCCGCCCACAGTTGCCAGAAAAAGAAACATGAAGAAGGCGAAGATCAACAGGAAGGCCATCATAAAGACGAGGCCGGCCGGAGTACGCAGGAATTCCAGCGTCGCCTGAGATTGCGAGTCGGGATAACGTGCCGCGTTCTGTTGCAGAAGGTCAAGCAACATTTGCCGAATTTCACCTTCTTCGTGCAGCAGAATTATCCTGAGCGCCGCCAGAACGGCCGTCATGGCAGCGCAAAAGGCTCCGCACAACGCACCCAGGCGGGCGCCCGCGCCAGCCCGTACCGCCGCTCCAAGAGTATTTCGACGATAGAACGCGACGGCGAGAAATCCCGCCCCCAGCACGGCGATGAGCGGCACCACCAGCCTGCACACCATCGCCACGGCCGCAATCAGCGCGGCTAGTGCGCAGGGCTTCACTGCCTGCGACCAGCGCATCGGAAGCGCCAGTACAGGAACCGTCTGCGACGCAGGTAGAGTCTCATCGGGAATCATCGCAGAATCGGGCGAGTCAGCTGGCGTCGCCGCAGGCTCTGCAACTACTACGCGAATCTGTGGCGCCGAGCAGGCGCGGCAGAAGGCAACGCCCTGTTCCACGCTTTGTCCGCATTTATAGCAGGGCTGTTCCATGAACGGTCAGAAGGGCTTGTCTGAAACTACAGCACGGCACCGGGCGGAGGCAAGGACGGCTCGACGGCTGGCAGAGCTACGTTTTAAAAGGGCGCGGCTTCCAGCCGCGCCCTAAGACTGGCTATCTCCCGCTAGATGTCTCCGCTCTTGCCGCGAGTGCGGACGTAGACCAGAGCGAAAGTAGATCCCTTGCCCGCGTCGCCGGGCTCAACGGCCACGACGTGCTGGTTATCCTCAGTGCCGACTTTGAGCTCGGTAACTGGTCCGGAACCCTGCTCGCACTTCAACTCTTTATCCTTGTCTTTGGAATTGTTGTCGCTGTTCACATCTACGTCGCCGCCATGTTTCTGCGAATGGCACTCCAGAACCTTCCCGTACTTCTTCAATTTGTCGCGATAGAAATCGACGACCTTGGCGGGCGCGTCGTCCGAAGCGTATTTCGAGACCACCAGCTTGAATCCAAAAGCTTCAGTCAGCATGCTGAGGTTGGCCTGGTTGTTGTCTCCATCCTGACTCCCGGTTTTTTGGCGAGCCCCCGGGTAGAGCGGCAAGCCGGCCTTCTTCGCATCAGCGTCATTGCCCACGTGCACATCGCCGACGGAGCTGCGCAGGTCGAAAGGCTTGTCCTGTGTATCGGATTGCTGCGCCAGAACGGGCAGAGCCAGGACTGAGGCAAAAGCAAAGGTGAAAGTTATCATGCGAAACATAAAATTCTCCTTAGTAGACGATACGCCCAAATACCCGTAGCGCCTGAGTTTGATTTTCTCTGCGAACTCGGCGGCCTTTCTTCGCGAACTCTGCGACTAAGATCTTTTGCCCTTGCCGGAGCGGACTGCGAAGTTCGCCAAGATTCCAAATTCACGCGCAACCTAAATATCCGCCTCTTTTCCGTGCGTGCGGATGTAAACCAGCGAGAAGCTCGATCCTTTTCCATCCGATTCAACCGCTACGATGTGTTGATTTTCCTTATTGCCGACTTTCAATTCAATGTTGTTACCGCTTGAGTCCCCACAAGTAAGCTCGTCCGGATCGTGACTCGAACCCTTCACGTTCGCATCCACGTCGAGGTGGCTGGTGCGGCACTCCAATACGCTTCCATATTTCTTGAGTTGATCTTTGTAGAACGCCACCAGCTTCGCCGGCGAATCGTCCGACTGATACTCCAGTGCAATTACCTTCAACCCGTAGCCGAAGCCGGAAATATTTACGTTGGCGCTCTTATCCCCGCCGTCTGAATCTTTTTCCTTGATGCGGGCGCCGGGATAGACCGAAAGCCCCACGTCCGCCACGTCTGCATCTTTGCTTACATGGATCCCGCCGACAGGTGTGCGGATGTCGACCTGCTTGTCTTCTCCATTCTTCTCTTTCTTGACATTCACACTGCACGCGGGAAAAAGAAGTATCCCGATCGCCGCGACTGACAGGGCGGGCGCAGCCACGAATCGAATCCTATTGAGCATGGGAAGCACCTCCATTGGCAACTTGCAGCGGGCGGTCAATGCCCTCACCGCGCTGGGCGATGTTCGGAATCGTAACCGGCAGATGGCCGTGAATCGGGATCTCTCCAAAGAGTGCCTTGATCGCGCTCAATTCCGAGACCGTCGCATTGGAAAACGTACACACATAGTTCTCGATCTTCGGGAAGTCGCTGGCCAAGTACGGATTCCCCATTGCCACCACTACGGTTTTCGCCGAGGCATGATCGAGTAACTGTTGCAGTAATGTGCCCGTAGCGTCGGCCATTCCCACCGCGTTTCCGATTTTGCCCGCTGACGGAATCACATATACGGCCGTGACCACCGTTTGTGCCTCGTCCACTGCCTTCAACACCTCGTCGCTCATCCCCGCGGCAAAGCGGGGATCGACATAAATCACCCGCGCATCCGGAATGCGCGCGCGAAATTCGCGCCCGAAGGCGCGTCCGGATTCCGTGCGTACATCATCCGAAAAGAGGACAGCCACGACGTTGTTATGCGTCTCCTCTCTGGTCATATACGGAAGCCCCGGCTTCGCGGTTCCCTTTGATTTCAGCGGCAGCACCTTGCCGTTATCGCGCACCAGGGTGATGGCAGCGTCGGCAACCGCCTGACCGAAAGCCAGGTTCTCCGGTTTACCGACCGCGCTTGCTATGGCGTTCAAATCCACCGTGCGCGACTCGTTCAACCCGACCGACGCCTTTAGTTTCAGGATCTTGAGGACGGAGCGGTCGAGCCGTTGCCGAGAAATCTCGCCCGTCTGCACTGCCTTGAGCATGGCCTCATAAGACGCGCCCAAGTCCGCCGGGATGAGCAACAGGTCGTTCCCAGCTTTGAACGCTTCCACGGCGGAGCGGCCGATATTATCGGCGAAAAGATGCGTCAGTCCTGCCATGTCGAGCGCATCGGTCACTATGACTCCTTTAAATCCCATCTGCTTTTCCAGCAGATCGGTGACCACGGCCGGCGAAATCGTGGCGACATGATTCGGATCGGAATCCAGCGCCGGCACAGTGACGTGCGCCACCATCACCGAGTCGACGCCGGCCGCGATCGCCCTGCGAAAAGGCGGCAGTTCAATGGAGTCCAGATGCGCTCGGTCAACATTCACGCTGGCCACGCCCAGGTGAGAGTCGGTCGCGGTGTCGCCGTGTCCGGGAAAATGTTTGACCGTAGTCAGCATCCCGCCTTCGTGAGCCCCTTTGATGTAAGCAGCAACGAGGTCGCCAACCTGCGCGGGATCTTCACCGAAGGACCGCGTATTGATAATGGGATTCGCCGGATTCGAGTTCACGTCCGCGTCCGGGAAAAAATTCCACTGTACTCCGATAGCGCGCGCCTCCTGCGCGGTGATACGCCCGAAGTTCTCCGCGTCTTCATTCTTGCCATCGGCCCCGAAGGCCATGGCGTGAGGAAAGATCGTCGCCCCTTGCAAGCGCATGGGAACGCCGCGCTCAAAGTCCGCCGCGAACAGCAACGGCAGCTTGGAATCTTTCTGCAACCGATTCAGCAACTCGGCAGCCTCGTAGGGCTCGCTGCGCAGCAGAAACGGCCCGTCGACATGCACCGTCATGGCGAAAGAACCCACATGATATTTCTGCATGGCATCGCGCCATTGCAAATATTCCGGAGCCTCCTCGTTCAGAAAGCTGGCTCGGCACCAGATCATGAAAACCTGCCCAATCTTCTCTTCGACCGAAAGCCTGCGCAGCGTCTTCTCCGCCCACTTCTCGCCCTCGTGGTTGAGGCGAACGGATGGAGTCACCGCATGCTTCTCTTCTTTTTTGTCTTTAGCGAGCGCAGGCAGGACAAGGCTTAACGCAAGAATGGCGGAACAAAATATTCGCGGCATGCAGAAACGATAGCAGAAGCAAAAGCCCCCGGTGTGGGGACAGCCGCCCCCGGCTGTCCTCGGGCCGCAGCCCGATGCTCAGCCACATGGGAGACTCTTTCCCTAACGCAGCCGAGATGGCGCTCGGCGGACAGCCGAGGGGGGCTGTCCCCAATGTTCATATCGCCGCCACGCGCTCCACCGCTTCACGCTGAATCTCCGCATTATCTCCAAATCCCCGCAGCCAGCGAACCTCCGGCTCCCTCCGAAACCAGGTCATCTGCCGCTTGGCATAGTTGCGATGCGCCTGCTGTGCTGCCTGCAGAGTCTGTTCACGGCTAATTTCGCTGCGCAGCAGTTGAACAGCCTGCCTGTATCCGAGCGATGCTAAAGGACGAGCGGTATTGCCGTACTTGGCCAGCAGCCGCTCCGTCTCTTCGACCAATCCCATCTGAAACATTTTTTCGGCTCGCTGGTTGATACGTTGATAGAGCGCGGCACGCTCGGGATCGAGACCCATCCGCAGAATGCGAAATCCCTGCAGCGGATCGCGACCCTGTCGCCAAAGTTCAGTCATCTTCTGTCGCGACCCATGCTTCCGCGAGGCCAGGCAAACTTCGATGGCGCGGATGACCTTGGGCACATCGTTCTCATGAATTCTTTGCGCTGCCGCATGGTCCAGCCGGCGAAGGATCCGATGCAGATAGCCGCAGCCGCGCTCCTCAACTCTCTCCCGCAACCGTACCCGCAATTCCTCCGAGCGCTGCGGCCCCGGAAAAAGTCCTTCCAGCAGCGCGCGCAAGTACAGCCCAGTGCCCCCGACGACAATCGGTAAACGACCACGCGCTTTGATCTCCGCCAGCACCCGCCGTGCCCGCCGCGCATACTCGCCCGCAGTCACGTCCTCAGTCGGATCGACGCAATCGAAGAGATGGTGTGGAGCGCGGGCGCGTTCCGCGACGCTGGGCTTGGCCGTGCCAATTTCAAACTCGCGGTACATGGCGACCGAATCGCAGTTGACGATCTCTCCGCCAAACTTCTCGCTAAGCGCGAGAGACAACGCGGTCTTCCCACTTGCTGTGGGTCCGAGGAGGACCACCAGTAGCGGATCGATAATTAGCGGGTCGATAATTATCGGATCAGCCGGAACGCCTTCGCGGTGCTCGGAGCCCACGTTCAGCGCCAACTCCAGCGCATCACGTGCCAGTAACGAATTACAGCCAGCACCAGCAGAAAAAATGCGATCAGCAACAGTCCGGTGGCCTCCGCCGCATAAACTGCGTGGCGGCGCGGCTTAGGCGACTTATCGTCCTGGCGCTCGGAGCCCACACGCACATTGTAGCGCTGAGCGGTATGCAGACCTTCTGTGTGCAGCCTCGGGTGCTAGTCGCCTTTGATTTCTTCGCTCCCTTCGCGGCTTTTCCTTTGCGTACTTGACGTTTAAAGGCTTTACGCACTTCCTCAAGCGAGATTGAGCCGGCGCCCGCCATTCAGACCGCCGGTGCTACACTACGGCGCGTGCCGCCGCACAATGCCAGAGTCGCGCGCTTCGGGGTCTTCGAGCTCGACCTCAGTGCGGGCGAACTGCGCAAGAGTGGCGTGAAGCTGCGCCTGCAGGATCAGCCCTTTCAAGTACTGGCTCTGCTGCTGGAGCGGGCCGGCGATGTCGTCACCCGCGAAGAGTTGCAGCAAAAGCTCTGGCCCTCCGATACCTTCGTCGACTTCGACCACAGCCTGAACACCGCCATCAACAAGGTGCGCGAAGCGCTCGGGGATTCCGCGTCCCGCCCGCGTTACGTGGAAACCCTCGCCCGTCGCGGATACCGCTTCATCGGCCCTGTTCATCAAGAGACGGTTCAACGACAGGCTGAGCAAAGCAACCCGGTTCCACACAACTCAACACCGGGTAAAGCAAATCCAGCCGAAGCCGTCGCCCCGACCGCTGCAATGCATCCCGAGCTCGAAGTCCCCATTCCCAACCGAACCCTCACCCGCGCACTGTTTGGCCTGATTCAGATCATGTACCTCAGCTTCTACCTCGCGGCGCTTTTTCGCTTGCACGCCATCCAGGGCATCGCCGATTCGTTTCTTCCGTTGTGGGGCGCGACCGCCGTCGCTGGCGCGGTGATGGTCACCGCCGGAGTCGGGATTCCCTTGCGCTGCTATTTAATGTCCGCCGTGGGTTTCGACTACCAGCGCCTGGGAGAAAAGTTTCGCCACATTTTTCCATTCGTTCTCGCGCTCGATCAGCTATGGGCGATCGCCCCCTTTCTGCTGATGCAGAAGATCGGCCTGGGCGCGGCCTTCGCGGTCAGCGCCGCTCTCCTGTATCTGCCATTTTCTGAGCGCACGTTAATCCGCATGGCGTATCTCAGAATGCCGCTCCCTTAGCGCTCGAACGCGAAGGAAGTTTCCTGTGGAACTTCTCTCACCAATCCCGCGTACACCCGTCTAAGGGGCAGGCGCGGAGTCACGCCTGCGCCCAGGAGGACTTGCCTGTGCAACGCAATATGAAACCAACTATGAAACGTACCACCCTTGGAATTTTCGCTCTAGGGCTCGCCGCCGCAGCACCCGCATTCGCCGACCAGTGGTCTAAGACCTACACCATTACTGCCAGGCCGGACCTGCGCATCGAGACCTCTGACGCCAACATCCGCGTCACCACCTGGGACCAGAATACGATCGAAACCAAAATCATCACCACCCACGAAAAAATCGGCGAGGGTGGCATTCATGTCGATGAACATCAGAACGGCGACTCCGTCGAGATCGATGTCCGCTATCCTCATCACGAGTTCAGTATCGGATGGAATGATCGTCGCGTTGACATCATCATTCAAATGCCGCGCGAGGGTCGGGTCAATCTGCGCACTGGCGACGGCAAGATCGACCTCGCCGGACTAAAGGGCGAGATGTCTCTGCACAGCGGCGATGGCTCAGAGAGCATCGACGGAGTGGACGGCAAACTTCACGCCGAGACCGGTGACGGCCATATCACCGCCCGTGGCCGCTTCGACGAACTCGAACTTAAAACCGGTGACGGGCACGTCGAAGCCCGCGCAAGCTCCGGCTCTTCGCTCGCCGCAGGGTGGCGCCTCGAAACCGGCGACGGCAACGTCTCCCTCGAGATCCCCGCCGAGCTCGCCGCCGACGTCGATCTGCACACCAGCGACGGCCACATCGACCTGGACATGCCGGTCATAACCGAAGGCAAAATGCGCGAAGGCGAAATCGGAGGCGGCAGCCCCCTGACCATCCGCACCGGCGACGGTTCGATTCACCTGCGGAAAGGTTGAAAGGAAGTCTTCGTGTCAGACAGTCATGGTATAATGTCTGACATGGCTTCTCAGCGCATCACCGCACGCGTTCCCAAGAACCTTGGGGTTCTGCTCCGAAATCGCGCGCGCGCCCAGGGCCAGACCCCGTCAGACCTGGTTCGAGTTGCGCTGGAGTCCTTTCTCTGCCGCGCCGACAGCCCGAATTCGGCTTACGAAGAGGCTAAGGCGGCGGGATTGATCGGTTGCGTGCGTCGCGCCCCGAAAGACCTCAGCACAAATCGCCGGCACTTTGAAGGTTTCGGGAGCAAGTGAGAGCGCGAGTTCTAGTGGACACGGGTCCGCTGGTTGCCATTCTTTCCCGCGAGGACGAGCACCACGCGGCCTGCGTGGAAGCGCTTCGCGACCTGCCAAGCCCGTTGCTTTCCTGCTGGCCAGTGATTACCGAGGCCGCCTGGCTATTGCGAAGTTCTCCGCGCGCGGTGCAGCAATTGCTGAGCAGCGTCGACGGGCGTTTTCTTGAGTTGCTGCCCCTGGCAGGAGCGGAGGCCGTAGCCATCGCTGCCCTCATGAAGCGGTACGCAGATATCCGACCTCAGCTCGCCGACGTTGCTTTAGTGCACCTCGCCAACCGAGAGCAGATTGAGACGATCTTTACCTTGGACCAGCGCGATTTTTCGATCTACCGGTTCGGACCCCGACGCACTTTCCATATCGTTCCAGAGCTCTAGGAACAACACCACGTCGGTTTGGACAATCGTTTCCTCTGTAGCGCCGGCATCCTGCCGGCCGTCGCGTGGGCGTCTCGCTCACGCCGCCGCGAGACAGAAGCTACTGCAGGTCCGCCTTATCAGGGTTGTAATAAAACCGAAATCGCAGCGCCAGATAAGGCCCGGTAAATTCGTGAGGCAGCGGCGGAAATGGATTCGACGCCGTGATGCTGCCCCAGGCCGGCCGGTCCAGCGCCACGTCACCCGAACTCGCTACCAGCCGCATGTCCGCAACCTTACCGTCAGGGGTAATAGCAAACTCGATCGCCAATTTTCCCTTCTTCATCTCGGCGGATTCCGGAATCAGGTGATACCAGTTTTCCCGCACGTCCTGCAAAATGCGCTGGAGATAAGGTCCAAAATCGACGCCCTGCGTGTCGCTCAGAATTTCGAGATTCCCTAGTTGCCGCCCGTGCGCTCCCCGATTCAGCCCGAAGTCGCCTTCCTGTCCGCCACCACCCGCGCGACTAGCCGCCGCACCTTCCGCCGCCTGCTGAATCGCCTCGCCTGGCGTCATCCCGCCCGTATATTTGCTGAAGGAATTGTTCGGAGGCGGCGGAGTCTGCAACTGCGCCGTCTGATTGCTGTCGAACTGCGGCCGCGGCGCGGGCTGGCCCTGCTGCGGCTGCTGCATCTGCGGCTGGTTCTGGGCCACGGGCTGCTGCGGTGTTGGTTGCGTCGGGCGCGGACCTCTTATCCCAGGAGCTCCCGGCGGCGGGCTCGCCATGCTCTTCCGCAATTCCTTTGGATCAAGCTCCGGATGCCGCGAGGTCGCGATGCGATCTTTATCGGAAATAATATTCGTATTCGGCCGCCGCGGCGCCTTCTGCAGGTCCGGCGGCAGCGTCAGGAAAGTAACATCTCTGTCTTTCCTTGTGTCCACCGCGACCACCATCGGATGGTGCCAGGGCAAATATTTCTCGATGAAGTTGAAATTCCACAGGAGTATGGCGAGTACCAGATGGACGATAATCGAGATCCACGCGGCCTCCCGCTTACGCGACCGCTCCAGGTCATCCTGCAACTGGATGAGCAAGTGGGGCACATGGGCGTCGAGTTCTGGATCGTCAGCTTCCCAGAGCAGGGTATCGTAAAGACCGAGTTGCTCCGGTTGGGGTTTCTCTGGCGGGGCTGCCGGATCTTGGAATGGAATTTGTGTGATCGGCATGCTCTGGGTTGAACCGCTATCCGCCTGTCACCTCGACAGTTATTCGTTAGACACGAAATACACCCCAGGCGTTGCATCTTCATCGAAAGAGATGAAATACGCCCCCCGGATTACTGCCAGGTCAACTCTATTTTCGCATCTTTCGCGGCATCGTGCCCAACCGCAAGTGGACCCAGACTTAGGTGTGTAAACATACGTAAAGCAGCAACGACTACCCTTTCGAACGCAGACAATCCTTGCCCGAAGGAAACGGCTGGAATTCCAGCCGCGAAGCGGCGACAGAATACAGCCCATGGCGTAAGCCGTGGGTCACCCAGGCAAACTCGTCAGTCCCGGGGGGACGTAAGACGACCTATGACACAGACTCCACATAAAGCATGCTTGAGCAAAGTCGAAGGGGACTTCGCCGGAGCTCCGCCCGCCCGAATTGATCTCTTCAGCGATCGATCAAGCCATCACCGCGAGATCAATCTTCCGCGCATGTTCGCGAATCGCAGCCACAATTTCCAGAGCCAGAGCCAGAGCCCGTCGCCCATCGTCGAGCGGAACCACCGGCGTCGACCGCTCCCGCACCGCGTGCAGAAAAGACCGCAACTCCGCGTGCAGCGGCTCCTCCGACGCAACCTGCGGCCGGCTGACGCCAATCTGTGGATTCACGGTGGGAGTCGCGGATACCGACGCATCGCCAACACTGAAAACCAGCACTTCCTGCCGTCCATAATCCAGCGAAACATATTGCTGCGGCTGAAAGAATCGCAACTTACGCACCCGCTCCGTAGAAACCCGGCTGGCCGTAAGATTCGCCACACAGCCCGATTCGAATTCCAGCCGCACGTTCGCAATATCCGTTTGCCCGGAAAGAATCGGTAGCCCCACGGCGCGAACTTCCTTGACCGGCGATTTGGCAAAGGCCAGCACGATGTCGAGATCATGAATCATCAGGTCGAGCACCACATCAATGTCGAGCGACCGCGGCGTGAATACACTTAGCCGGTGCACTTCAAAAAACATCGGCCGGGTCAGCAGCGGCAGCGTGGCCCGCACCGCCGGATTGAAGCGCTCCAGATGCCCTGCCTGTGCAATTCGCTTGTGCGTGGCCGCCAGCGCGACCAGTTCCTCGGCCTCGCCCAAGGTCGCGGCCAGTGGCTTTTCAATGAGAACGTCGACCCCGGCCTTCATCAGATCCCGCGCCACTTCAAGGTGATGCACCGTGGGCGCGGCCACTGACGCGGCTTGCAGTTCGCTGTGCGTGGTCAACATCTGCTCCACCGACCCGAAGCCCTTGCAGCCGAACTCCACGGCCACCGCGTCTGCCCGGTTCACATCCGAATCGACCACGCCCAGCAGGCGTACCGCTTCGCCCTGCCTTTCCAGTTCCTTGTAAACGCGAGCGTGATTGCGCCCAAAAACCCCTACGCCCACCACCGCGACGGAAATCGGATTTTGCGCAGGCAGAAAAATTCTCGCTGGCCGGTTGCCGGAAAGAAATTGTAAACGGAAACCCGCCAAAGAGCACCTGCATCACCACCGCTGAACCCAACAGACTTAGTGACTCTCGAATGGCGCAGCGCTTCAGCGCTGCGGTCAAGATCCTTGCCTCTGGGGCTTTAGCCCCTGAGGTATTCTTTCCTGGAAACCCGCGACTGCCCTTGCCCCAGCGCAGCCTTCCTCAAAATAGCAATCTGACCCGCATGATAGAGCTCATGCTGCGCCAGCCCATGCAACATGTGATAGAAGTCATACCGCTTCCCCGGCACCCGATCGTGTAGCCGCGACTCAGGCAGCGCTGCCACCGTCTTGACGAACCCGTCGTGCGTGCGCTTCACATCCGCCACGGCCTTCTGCCACGCGGCCGCCGTCGCCTTCGGCACCGGCGGGAAATTCGCCTCTCCGGTCGGCTGATATTTCTCCCAACTCAGCCGACGGCAAGCAACCCGGTCCCAGACTGCGACATGCAATACCAGTTCCCAGATGCTGTGGACATTCGCCAGAGGCTTAGCCGCCGCCGTAGCCGCGTCCACACCTTCCAGCAATTCGAACAGCCCCGGCCCGTGCCACGCATCACCATAAAACGCCCGCCGCAGCTGGTCGGCAATCCGCGCCGCTTCCGACTGAGTTTTCGACTTCATCGATTCCAAACTATCCCTCCGCGACCATCGCGATACCCGCCGCGTTCGCCGCGTCAATAACTCTCTGCCCATCCAGCAACAGACACTTTCCGGCGTCTAAAGCCAAACACGTAGCCCCCGCCGCCCGCATCACCTCTATCGTCTTCACTCCAATCACCGGAACATCAAACCGCATATCCTGATTCGGCTTCGCAATCTTCACCACGGTAAGCGCACGGCTCAACGTCGAAGCGTCGCCCGCTCGATCGCCATCCCGCTCGCCATTTAACGACCGCATGATCTGTCCCGCGCGCTCGATCGTGGCGTCCGTCCCCTCCATGGCTTCGACCGCCACGCACGCCGATTCGGCAATCACCACCGTCTGCCCAATGTCATGTTGCGCCAGGTCCCTGGCAACGCCGCGCCCACACTCAATATTCTTGCGCTCCTGTTCGTTCGGCTCGCGCTTTGTCACCACTCCCGATTTCGCCAGCAACGGTTCCAGCAGCGACGTCGAACTCTCCAGCGTTATACCTTCCTCGGCCAGGACTTTCGCAATCGCACCCAGCAGCGAATCGGTATTGCGCATGGTCAGAGAAAATAAAATCTTGGCCAGCCGCCAGTCCGGCCGGATGCTGGAAAAAATCTGCTTGTGCCGCACCTGTCCCGCCATAATTGCGCGCCGCACGCCCGCGCGCTGAAAAGTCTCAATCAGCCTCGACAACTCTCCCAGTGAAAACCAATGCACCGCCGCCGCGCCCTGCGATTCAATCTCAGGAAAAGTTTCTTCTTTGATCGCCGCCACGAGCACCTCAAATCCCTCAGCCCGCGCCGCCTCCAGCACGAGAAAAGGAAATTTGCCGTTTCCTGCGATGAGCCCAAGCTTTTCGTTCTGAACGGGCATAAATAAAGCGATGATTGTTTCCGACGTGGAGTCAGTCTAGCACCTGGCGTCAGAGAGAATTTCCACGCGTCCGAACACGGAAGAGCTCAAACCTTCTCCTGTTTTCGAGCGCTCTTGTTCTTGAAATCTCTCGTCTTGAAAGGGCGCGGCTTCAGCTGCGCCGTATGTCCCGTGGAAGAATGACGGCTTTAGCCGCCGAGGTACGCTAAACCAAAGATTAGCCATGAAAATAATCCGCTTCGGCAAGCCCTGGCTGGCTACAATATCTGGTCGCCAGGCTCTAATTCAGCTTCTCTTTTATCCCGGATCCGTCTAACTGTGAAGGAGCATCGTTAATGCACATTGATCTCGCACTCGTTCTGCGCCACTTGCCCGCTGTATTAGCGCTGTTCGCGCTCTCGACTCTGCTCTCGCAAGCCCAGGAGCGCGATCGCAGCAAGCTCCCCGACGAGTACAAATGGGATCTCACGCCCATCTATCCCTCCGACCAGGCTTGGCGCGCGGCGAAGGATAAGCTTGCAGCCGAACTTCCGAGTCTGCGGAAGTTTCAAGGCACGCTGGCTTCATCGGCATCCCGCCTGGCCGACGCCCTCGAGACTCAAAGCTCCTTCGACAAAGAGCTTTCGCGCTTGTACGTATACGCCAGCATGAATTCTGACGAGGACGCGCGCGTCAGCGTCTATCAAGCCATGCAGCAGGAAATGATTCAGCTCGGCTCCGTCCTCGGCACTGAATCCGCCTTTATCGAACCCGAAATCCTCAAGGTGGATAACGCGACCATCGAGCAGTTTCTGGCGCAAGAGCCTCGCCTGCACGTTTTCCGTCACTATCTCGAGGACATTGCGCGACGCCGCGCCCACACCCTCAGCAACGCAGAAGAGAAACTCCTGGCGGCGGCGTCCGTAATGGCGAGCGGCCCATCCAGCGTCTTCGGCATCTTTGCCGACGCCGATTTTCCCTATCCGTCCGTCACCCTGAGCGACGGCAAGACCGTCAAGCTCGACAAGGCCGCCTTTGCGCTCTATCGTGCTTCCCATTCCCGGGAAGACCGCCAGAAAGTCATGGAAGCTTTTTTCACCGCGCTGGGAAAGTATCGCGGCACCTTCGGCTCCATGATGAATTCCAACGTCGAGACTTCCGTCTTCTACGCGCGTGCGCGCAATTACGATACCTCTCTGCAAGCCTCGCTCGATCAGCCCAACATTCCAGTTTCCGTGTATTCGAGATTAGTCGAGGGAGTCAATCGCAATCTACCGACGTTTCAGCGTTACCTCAAGCTTCGCAAACGAATGCTGGGTGTTCCCGATCTCCATTATTACGATCTCTACGCTCCGCTCGTTTCTTCAGTCGACACCAAATATCCGGTCGACGTGGCTGAACGAAATATTCTGGCAGCTCTTGCTCCACTTGGCCCCGAATACGCCGCCGGAACGAAGCGCGCCTTTACCGAACGCTGGATCGACATGTATCCCACCGAGGGCAAGACTTCCGGAGCCTATTCCAATGGCGGAGCCTACGACGTTCACCCCTACATGCTCCTGAACTACAACGGCAAGTATGACGACATGAGCACGCTGGCCCACGAACTCGGGCACACCATGCACAGCTACTTCTCGAATAAGACTCAGCCCTATGTCTTGTCTTCGTATCCGATTTTTGTGGCGGAGGTCGCTTCCACTTTTAACGAGGCCCTGCTGATCGATTACATGCTCAAGCAGATCAAAGATGACGCCACCCGGCTTTCGTTGTTAGGCAACTATCTGGAGAGCATCAAGGGAACCGTTTTCCGGCAAGCTCAGTTCGCAGAATTTGAACTTCGCATGCACGAAATGGTTGAAAAAGGCCAGCCCCTCACCGGCGACTCTCTGTCGAAACTCTATGCCGAGATCGTGAAGAAGTATTACGGCCACGATCAAGGAGTATGCATCGTAGACGATTATGTCGCCAACGAGTGGGCCTTCATCCCCCATTTCTACAATTCATTTTATGTCTTTCAATACGCCACTTCGTTCACCGCGTCTTCTGCGTTGTCGGAAAAAGTGCTCGCGGGCGAACTGGGAGCCACGGAGCGTTACCTGAAATTCATTTCCTCCGGCAAGTCGAAATACCCAATCGACCTCCTGAAAGACGCCGGCGTCGACATGACCACCGACGAGCCGCTGGAGCTCACCGTCAAGAAGATGAATCGCGTCATGGACGAGATGGAGAGATTGCTGGACAAGAAGGGAACAACACCGACCGGAAACTTACAGCCGCGTTGATCGTCGCCGCAGAAGCCAGGCCGCCGCAGTCCCGAGTGCACAAAGGCCGGCCCAGATGCCAGCGAGGACCCAGTCCATTTGTTCGATTCTTGGACCGAGAGCTAACTCCAGGAACAGAAAGCCCATATAAAGCAGAAGACTTGATGCGACGAGACAGAAACCAAGTTTCAATCTCTTGCCAAAGAGCAGGAGGACGAGTCCAATCATCAGGAGAGATGGGAGTGCCAGCACCCCCCACCCAAGCCTCGCCTCCCACGCTGGGAATCTTCGGGAATTATCGAACGCCGCTGCGAGGGCTGAGTACGTTTCAGAGAACGCCAACAGGGTCAGGTATACGATGCAAATGATATTTCGGATCTGCGCCAGCCAACTGACCTTCCGAGTTTTCATGGCTGTAAAGTCAATCGCCAATAAATCCCGATAAAACCCATCAACGCCCAGAAGGCGCGCGCTCTCTCTGGCTCCTACTTAATAATCCCCCGCTCCGCCGCCTCGATAAACCGGATCAGCATATCCACATCCTCCCCGCGATCCGCCTCACCCTTCAACCTCTCCAGCGCCTGGGAAGTGTTCAACTTCGAGGCCAGCAGAATCTTGTAAGCGTGATGAATCTTCACAATGCGCTCTTTCGAAAATCCGCGTCGCTCCAGTCCAACTTTATTCATCCGGTAAGCATGCGTGTCGCGCGCCGCCGACGTCATGGAGTACGGCAACACATCCTGCGTAATCGTGGTCCCGCCGCCAATATAGGAGTGCGCTCCAATCCGCACGAACTGGTGTACCGGACACAGCGCCCCCACCACCGCCCATTCCTCCACCGTCACGTGCCCGCCCAGCGTCGCCCCGTTTACCAGCATGGCATGATCCTCAATCACGCAATCGTGCCCAATGTGCGTATACGCCATGATCAGCAAATGGCTGCCAACTTTAGTCAGCCCTCCGCCCTTCACCGTCCCGCGACTGATGGTCACGCACTCCCGGATCTCATTATGATCGCCAATTTCAAGCCGCGTCGGCTCGCCCTTGTATGTAACATCCTGCGGAGCCATGCCGATGGCGCAGAAAGGGAAGAATGCATTGTCCGCGCCGATCTTCGTGGGTCCCTCGATAGCAACATGCGACAGCAGCCGGCAGCGTTCGCCCAACTCGACATCCGCACCAATCACGCAGTAGGGCCCAATCACGCACGAGCCGGCAATCTTCGCGCTCGGGTCAATGATGGCCGTCGGATGTATGTTCATGACTTGAAGAGTAAGCCAAGAAGAAGAAAAAAGAGATTAGTGAGACTATGTGGGGACAGCCGCCCTCGGCTGTCCAGTCGAGCGAAGCTCGACGGCCCCGCCAGAGGTCAGAATAACTCTTAACCCTCGCCCGATCCCCGCCCGCGCGAGCTGTCAATCAACTGGCACGACACCGCCGCCTCGGCCACGCGCTTATCGCCCACGTAAGCGTAACCCTGCATTTTCGCGGCAGTCATTCCCGGTACCGAGCGCCAGCCCTTCACTTCGACCTCCAGCCGCAACTGGTCGCCCGGGCTCACCGGCTTGCGAAACTTCGCCCGCTCGATCCCGGTGAAAACCATAATCTTGTCGCTGCGGTCTTCCACTTCGGTCAGCAGCAACGCGCCGCCCGCCTGCGCAATGGCTTCCACGATCAGCACGCCCGGCATGATCGGGAGCCCAGGAAAATGCCCCGCAAAGAAAGGTTCGTTAAAAGTAACGTTCTTGATGGCCACAATCCGGTCTTTTCGCTTCAGATCGAGCACGCGATCAATCAGTAAGAACGGATAGCGGTGCGGCAAAATCTTCAGAATGTCGTGAATATCAAGCACGGTTTTATTTACTGTCGCTGCCGTCGCGGGCATCGCTTCGGTCACAGGGCTGCTCTCAGTCATGTTCATCACGAAACGAGTTTACCGTTCATCGAGAAACGCAGGCGCCTAAGTCTCTGCATTGCATTTCTTCGCGACCTTTGCGGCCTTTCCTTTGCGACCTTTGCGTTCAAAATCTTTCGTTCCGTTGCCCTTCAGCCGCATTGCCTTCATTTCCGGACACTCGCCTCGAACGGCCTGAAGATTATACTGTACGCTTTGCGCTCGGAGGCCTCCACTGCGCTCCGGGCCCGGAGATGCGGAAAAGAAAATGCCCCGTAGAAAAACGAATTCTGCTCCAGACCACTCCCAACCGCTCTGGCACGAACGCCTGACCTGGTTCGAAACGCGCCAGGAATCGCTCCTCCAGAACATCCGCGAATTGGTCGAGATCGAATCCCCCAGCGACGATAAACCCTCCGCCGACCGCATTGCCGCATTCCTCGTGAGGAAGTTCGAATCTCTCGCAGGCCGCGCTCACATCCATCCCGCGAAAGATTTTGGCGACAACCTGCAGATCGATTTCCCCGGCCGCGAAAAAACCAAGCCGGTCCTGCTCCTCGGCCACTTCGACACGGTCTACCCCCTCGGCACGCTGGCCAGCATGCCCTGCCACATCTCCGACGGACGCATGTACGGCCCCGGAGTGCTCGACATGAAGTCTGGCATCGCGCTCATGTTCCACGCTATCCAGGCCTTGCAAACGTGGCACTCCGAACTGCCCCGCCCGGTGACCGTATTTTTGGTTTCAGACGAAGAAGTGGGCAGTAACTCGTCGCGCAAAATCACCGAAGCCTTGGCCCGAAAGTCCGCCGCTGTTCTGGTCCTCGAACCCGCCGCGCCGCGAGGCGCCGTCAAGACCGCGCGCAAAGGCGTCGGCGATTACACGCTCACGGTCAAAGGCGTCGCCGCCCATGCCGGTCTCGATCCCGGCAAAGGACACAGCGCCATCCTGGAACTGGCGCGGCAAATCACGGCAGTCTCAAAATTCAACGATTTGCAGCAAGGAATCTCCGTGAACCCCGGCGTCATCCGCGGCGGAACCCGCACCAACGTGGTCGCCGCCGAAGCTACCGCCGAAATCGACGTTCGCATCAAGGGCGCGAAACAGGCCGCGGCCCTCGAGCGGAAATTTCGTTCTCTGAAGCCCTTCGACAAACACTGCGCGCTTAGACTTGATGGCGGCATCAATCGCATGCCCATGGAGCGCACCGCCGGCGTGGCCGCGCTCTACAAGAAAGCCCATGCCATCGCCGAACTGATTGACTGGAAGCTTGAAGAAGCAGCCGTCGGCGGCGGCTCCGATGGAAACTTTACCGCCGCTCTCGGCATTCCCACCCTCGATGGCCTGGGCGGCGCGGGGCAGGGCGCCCATGCCCTCCACGAACACATCCTGATCTCGGAATTACCCCGCCGCGCCCTGCTCCTGGCCGGCCTGATCGAAATTGCCTGATTCACCCTAGCTGATCTCCCTTTGACTCTGCACTCCGAGGAGCCTAGAATTTTCTCAGGGACTTCGTCAGTCCCGCGGGAGGGCTCATGGGTGAAGGTCTTTTTCAGCCACTTCATATTCTGCTGATTATCGGGATTGCTCTCTTGGTCTTCGGAACCAGCAAATTCGCCGCCGTGGGGAAGGGTTTAGGCGAGGGCATCCGCAACTTCAAGTCCGCTATGAAGCAGCCCGACGAAGTGAAGAAGGAAGAGCCGACCGCCAAGAAAGAAGAAGTAAAAAAAGAAGAAGAGAAAAAGAGTTAAGCCTTTCCCGCGTCGCGCAACATGCCATAAACCAGCGCCACCGGCAGCCCCACCACATTGCTGTAGTCGCCCTCAATCCGGGGAATCCATCGTGAAGCCATCCCCTGAATCGCGTAAGCTCCCGCCTTATCCATCGGCTCTCCGGTCGCGACGTACTCGCGGATCTCCGCGTCCGACAGTTTGTTCATCGTCACCAGCGTCGTCTCAGACGCGGTCTTGCTGGCAACTGGCAACTGATTACTGCCCTCTGCTCCAACCAGACACACACCCGTAATCACCGCATGCTTCCGCCCTGAAAGCAGCCGCAACATGCGAACCGCATCCGCGCCATCCACTGGCTTGCCCATAATCACTTCATCCACCACCACAATCGTATCCGCTCCCAGCACGCTCTCGTGCGGACGCTGCCGCGAAACCGCCAACGCCTTTTCCCGCGCCAGCCGTTCCGCATACTCTCGTGGCATTTCCCCCACACGGGGCGTTTCATCAATGTTCGCCGCCTGCACTGTAAAAGAAATTCCTGCGCAGCGCAGAAGTTCCTGCCGTCGCGGTGAAGCCGAAGCGAGAACAAGCATAGAACCAGATTCTAGCCGAAGCCCTGACCACTAGCCCCCAGCCACTGACCACCGCTCTTCACCTGTTAAAATCGATGTTTACCGCGCCTCTCATGGATTCCCAGCACATCCGCAACTTCGCGATCATCGCGCACATCGACCACGGCAAATCGACGCTCGCCGACCGCTTACTCGAACTGACCGGATCCCTCACTGCCCGCGAGATGCAAGCCCAGGTCCTCGATTCCATGGACCTCGAGCGCGAGCGCGGCATCACCATCAAAGCCCACGCCGTCCGCATGGCCTACACCGCGCAAGATGGCGAAACCTACCAACTTAATCTCATCGACACCCCCGGCCACGTGGATTTTTCCTACGAAGTCTCGCGCTCCCTCGCCTCCTGCGAAGGCGCGCTCCTGGTAGTCGACGCCTCGCAGGGCGTTGAAGCCCAGACCCTCGCCAACTCCTATCTCGCCATCAATCATGGCCTGGAAATCATTCCAGTCATCAACAAGATCGATCTGCAAAGCGCCGACATTCCCCGCACCAAGGAAATGATAGAAAGCGCCGTCGGCCTCGACGCCTCCGACGCCGTCCTTATCAGCGCCAAGACCGGACAAGGCGTCCCCGACGTCCTCGAAGCCATCGTCAAGCGCGTCCCTGCGCCCAAGGGCGATCCCAACAACCGCCTCCAAGCCCTGGTTTTCGATTCCTGGTTCGATCCCTATCGCGGCGTCGTCGTGCTCACCCGCGTCTTTCAAGGCACGCTGAAAAAAGGCGAAAGAATCCGCCTCTGGTGGAACGGCACCACTTTCGACGCTGAAACTCTCGGCGTGCTCACGCCTAAGCCGGTCGAGATCGGCGAGCTGAAAGCCGGAGAAGTCGGCTTCATCATCGCCAACATCAAGAATGTCGCCGACACCAAGATCGGCGATACCATTACCCACGATGCCGCCCCCGCCCTCGAAGCCCTGCCCGGCTTCGAAGAAATCAAGCCCATGGTCTTCGCCGGACTCTACACCGTCGACTCCCACGAGCACACCCGCCTCCGCGAGGCCCTCGAAAAACTTCGCCTCAACGATTCGTCATTTTTCTTTGAACCCGAAAGCAGCGTCGCACTCGGATTCGGCTTCCGCTGCGGGTTCCTTGGCCTGCTCCACATGGAAATTATTCAGGAGCGCCTGGAACGCGAGTTCTCGCTCGAACTCATAACCACTGCCCCCGGCGTCCGCTACAAAATCTACAAAACCGACGGCACCATGGTCGAAGTTGACAACCCGTCGCGTTGGCTCGATCCCAGCGAGATTGCCAAGATCGAAGAGCCGATCATCCTCGCCACCATCCTCACCAACGAAGAATACGTCGGAGGAATTCTCAAGCTGGTCGAAGACAAGCGCGGCAAACAAAAAACTTTCGAATACGTCAGCTCCTCCCGTGTGATGCTGCACTACGAATTGCCGCTCAACGAAATCGTTCTCGACTTCTACGACCGCCTCAAATCCGTCTCCCGCGGCTACGCTTCCCTCGATTACCATCTCGCCGACTACTGGGAATCCCCGATGGTAAAAATGGACATTCTCGTCGCCGGAGAACCCGTCGATGCCCTCTCCATCATCGTCCACCGCGACTTCGCCTACGAACGCGGCAAGCTGCTGGTCTCCAAAATGCGCGAACTCATCCCCCGCCAAATGTTCGAAGTCGCCATCCAGGCCTCCATCGGCGCCAAAATCATCGCCCGCGAAACCGTCTCCGCGATTCGTAAGAATGTGATCGCGAAATGCTACGGCGGCGACATCTCCCGCAAGCGCAAATTGCTAGAGAAACAAAAAGAAGGCAAAAAACGCATGAAGCGCATCGGCCGCGTCGACATCCCCCAGGAAGCCTTCCTCGCCGTCCTAAAAGTCGGCGAAGACAGCAACTAGTCGCTAAGAAAAATGTGGGGACAGCCGCCCTCGGCTGTCCAGCGATCGCCGCTCGCGAGTTTGGGTGCGATCGCCTAGTTCTAAGGTTTAGGGTGATGCTGCACAGCCCAGTACTGAGATCGTGCTCTCAGTATGAGGTCTCTTCGCGGATCGCGGAGGCGGACCCGGATAGAATGTGGGCCGGGTTTCGGATCTTTGGGCTGAAAGCTGAGCAGATAGCGGCCTCGAATGTCGTTGGCCACGGATGCGAAAGCAGCATCAAAGCTGAACTTATCTTTGAATTTCCTGTTTTCTCCGCCCACGACATCCGCCACACCTTCGGCCGCGTTCTTGCGCAAACTCCCGATAGAAGCCCGAAGCGGAGCCAAAAGGTCGAACTTTGCATCGGACGGCGTGGCTCGCAAATCCTCTACAAACTCAGATCGCAGTGGCGAGAATGTGAGACTGCACACAAGCGTATTACTGACTGCGAGCTGCTGAAAAATATCCTGAAATGTCGCAGTCAGACTACCGTGGTCGCGGCTCTCGCTTATCAGGAGTAAAACGCGTCGCCGATCCTCGGGACGCGACTCCAAGAGTTTCATGGAGTAGCGAACTGCATCCAGGATCGCGGCTCCGTCATCGCCAGCCGTTAACCCCTTTAGTCTTTCCGATAATTTTGCAACGTCCCCGGTGAAGTTCTGGTACAGATACACCGAGCTATCAAATGTGACCACAGCCACATCGCCCTTTGTCTCGCCGACGAAACCTTCCAACATCGATCCGAGCCCGCCTATCGCGGTGGCACAGGGGCGCCTCCTGAGACGACAGTCTTTTCGCTCTTCGTCTGAGTAGAAGCGATCGTAGAGCGAGGTGTCCGCTCTCTTTTTGAACTGCGAGGAAGCTTTACGCCCGACCTGTATGGCGACGACCAGCGATATTGGCTCACGTTCGGGCGAATCGTCCAAGGTGACGTCTTGTTCGATTCCGTTGTCCTCGACTAGGAAGTCCTTGGCTTCAAGGCCGTAACTGATTTCTCCCGCCTTCGTTCTCACGAGGGTCGGAACCAAAACGACGTTCGATTCGGACCGTATTTCCGGGAGCGGTTCTTGAGCGTGGACGGGAAATATGACGCCGAACATGACCGCCAGTTCAAGACAGCCGCGCCTCAACCTATCGGCACCCATATCTGACCCGAATCGCAATTGAAGATCCTGCTGCCCGTTCCCTAACAAATTTAGAGGATTTGAAAGGAATGGTTAAAGCATCGTTGTATACATCGCTATTCTATTCAAAACCCCATAGGCA
>Ga0302324_100003776_pt1 | contig 34063 bp, 40 predicted proteins | sample Palsa_T0_1_FD_201949 | JGI IMG/M metagenome (GOLD analysis project Ga0302324, IMG submission 201949) | Peat permafrost microbial communities from Stordalen Mire near Abisko, Sweden - Palsa_T0_1 | ecosystem: Environmental > Terrestrial > Soil > Palsa > Peat permafrost | place: Sweden: Abisko...
TCGAGCGGCTGGCGGGGCGCCACGTCGATGCCGCGACGGTAGGTGTGTTCGAGGAAGGTGCCGTCGACCTCGACCCGGGCGCCGGCGAAGACCTTCCTGACGTCGTTGTGGGTGAGGACGAGCCGTGCATGATGCTGTTCACCAGCGGGACGACCGGCCGGTCGAAGGCGGCTGTGCTGTCCCACCGCAACAACATCCACTTCGGCCTGGCCTTGCTCCTCGGAGGCGCCGAGATGGCCATGAGGGCACCCGGCGCGGGACGACCACCCGCGGCGCCACGTCCGGGATGCGTGATCTCCTCCATGCCCCTCTTCCATACGTCGGGGTTGAGCGGGCAGTTGATTGCGGGCATGTTCACCGGCATGGCCACCGTCTTCCCCGAACCCGGAAGGTGGCGGGAGGACGTCCACCTGGAACTCACGGAGAAGTACCAGGCGACGATGTGGTCTGTCGTACCCACCCAGTTGTGGAGGCTTCTCGACTGGCCCGAGCTGGATCGCTATGACCTCTCGTCGCTGCAACGGGTCGGTGGCGGCGCATCGGTATGGTCCCCCGAGCTGCTGCGCAAGGTGGAGGAACGGCTACCGGGTGTGCAGCGGACCATCGGCTACGGCATGACGGAGACGACGTCGTGTGGTACGTCGTTGAGGGGCTCCGCGACCTTCGACCATCCCGCCTCCATCGGCCAGCCGGGCCCGACCGTGGAGATCCAGATTCGCGATCCGGTCGGAAACGGTGTGCTGAGCGGGGGCGAGATCGGTGAGATCTGCCTGCGTTCCGCGGGGACCTTTCTCGGCTACTGGCGGGACGCCGACGCCACCAAGGCCGTTCTGGAAGCGGATGGTTGGTACCACACGGGCGATCACGGCTACATCCGGGAAGGGTTCGTCTATCTGGCCGGGCGGAGGACCGACCTGATCATCCGGGGTGGGGAGAACATCTATCCGGTCGAGATCGAGAACCGGCTGGTCGAGCACCCTGACATCGTCGAGGCGGCAGTCGTCGGGGCTCCCCATCCCACGCTGGGTCACGAAGTCCACGCCTACGCCGTTCGCACGCCGGGGAGCGAGTTGGGCGAAGAGGACCTGCGCGCCTGGGTGGCGCAAGGCCTGGCGCCGTTCAAGGTGCCGAGACGGGTCGACTTCGTGGAGTCGCTGCCGCACAACGCCGCCGGCAAGGTGATGAAGCACCTGCTCGAGCAGCCCGAACAACCGAGTCGATTCGTTCCGGAGTAAGAACAACGCCGTACACGAGCGTGTCCGCGAAATGAAAGGTGCCCGATGACAGAGCAGCTGGTCCTCGTCGACGATCCCGCCGAAGGCGTGCGGCGGATCACACTGAACCGCCCCGAGAAGCGCAACGCCTTGAGCAACGTACTCAGGGGCCAACTGTTCGACGCGTTGCACGCAGCCGACGCCGATACGGCAGTCCACGTGACCATCATTCGGGGGGCCGGAAAGTGCTTTTCCGCCGGCTATGAGCTCGGCGGGGCCAACGAAGGGGTGCCGCTCCCCTTTTATACCGCGGCGGGCGAAGGGCAGTGGCCCCGTCACGTCACGGAAGGATGGATGAGCATCTGGGACCTGGCGAAGCCGGTGATCGCCCAGGTGCACGGCTACTGCCTCGCCGGCGGGAGCGAGCTGGCGACGGGTTGCGACCTCGTGTTCGTGGCCGAGGATGCTGAGATCGGCTATCCCGCGGTGCGCTTCGGCGTCCCCGACATGCACTTCCATGCCTGGTTCATGGGCATGCGCACGGCTATGGCCATGATGCTGACGGGTGACTCCATCACCGGCGTCGACGCCGCCCGTCTCGGGTGGGCCAATGCCGCATTCCCGGCAGACGAGCTGGACGAGAGGGTCGTCGCCTACGCCGAGCGGATCGCCAAAATGCCCATGGACCTGATCCAGCTCAACAAGAGGCTGGTGCACAGAACCATGGAGGTCATGGGCCTCCGCACGGCCATCCGGGTCGGCACCGAGATCTGCGCCCTCGGCGTCCATCAGAAGACACTCGAGACGTTCCTCGCCGACATCAGGGCCAATGGGCTGACCGATGCCTTGAACAATCGGGACTCGCCCTTCGGCGACTACCGGACGTCGACGTCAGAGTAACGGCACCGCGGCACCGCGGCAACGGCGGGTGCAGTGGTGGCGGCTGATGGTCACGCGTCCCGTGGTGTGGTCATGGCCACGAAGACGCAGGTGGCTTCAGCGGTGACGACTCCGTCTACCAATGCCACCGCGGAGGTCAGTATCTTGCGACCGTTGAGGCCGTCACAGCGACCTTCGAACCGCAGCTCCGTATGGAGCGGGGTGGGGGAGTGGTAGCGGACGGTGAGTGTGCCAGTGAGGCCCATCCGGCCCGAGAGTGCCTGTACGACGCCGAGGATCTCATCGAACGCCGCGGCGATGTGCCCGCCGTGCACACACCCGGGCGGGCCTCCATAGCCTGCGCCGTACTTTCCGGTACCGACGACGACACCGTCTTCGATGCTGAGATCGAGCGGCGGTGCCAGCGGGTTCGCCAAGCCGGTCATGGGGGACCAGTAGAGGTGGTCGCTCCCGTAGCCCGGTTCCTCCGATGCCGACGGCTGCAGCTGCCGGTTTCCCCGATGACCGCGGAGAGAGGCCGTGGCACGCATCAGCAGCGCCTCGACGTCAGCGAGGACATCCGAAGGCGCTGCGGTGGCGATCAAGTGGTCGATGAGATCGCGCGCCGCCCCAGCGACGGCTTTCTGCCTGTCCATCCTCCCGTCGTGGTCCTGGGAGTGGAGTCGGTCCAGCCGAGTTCGCAGCCCCTCGAGGTGGTCGACGCGGTCGTCGGCGGCTGCGCGCCCGGGACCGGCGTTGCTCCCGGTGTGGCTCATGTCGCCGGCCCAGAGCGGACCCGGCCCAATCGGGCCGGCATGAACCGGGCGACGACCCTACGACGAGACAAGGACGTCCCTACGACCAGACAAGTGGGAGCTGATGCGGCGCCCGCGGACTGCCGTGGTACACGAGGTCGGCACCGGGTGCGAGCCGGTAGTGGGGGATCCGCTCGTGCCATGCCTCGAGCGCCACCCGCAGCTCCAGGCGAGCAAGGTGCGAGCCGAGGCACCGGTGGAAGCCGGTGGAGAAGGCGACGTGGCGGTTGGGAGTGCGTCGGAAGTCGACCGTGAGCGGCTCGGGGAACTGCTTCGGGTCGACGTTGGCCGACGACAGGAAGAGGATGGCCACCGAGCCGGCGGGGATCACGGCCCCACTGGGGAGCGTCACATCCTTGTTCACGAGTCGGGCCACGTGGGCCGCCGGGGTCGCCCAGCGCATCAGCTCCTCCACGGCCGACGGGATCAACGCCGGATCGGCGACGATGGCGCCGAGCTGGTCGGGGTTTCTGGCGAGGTACGAAAGGATGTTGGCGAGCGACGAGGCCACCGTGTCGAGCCCGGCGATCATCAGGGCGCCCAGGATGTCCAGCAGGTCGTCGTGCGTCAGGCGTTGGCCGTCCACCTCGGTCGAGAGGAGCCAGCCGATCATGTCGTCCCGGGGTGACGCTTCGGCCTCGCGGACGTGGAAGGCACGCGTGAAGTAGTCCCGGATCCACGCGGTCCCCTCAACGACACGGCTGGCCCGCTCCTCCACCGTCATCCGATCGAACCGGTCGTTGGCGAGGATGAGGCGCTTGTACTCGAAGAAGGCGCCGAGGTCTTCCATGGGCAGGCCCATGATGGACAGGAAGATGGACGCCGGCAGCGGCTCGCACCACTCCCGGTAGACGTCGGCGTGGCCGTCGTCGATGAAGCCATCAATCATGCTGAGGGCGAGCTGGCGGACCCGGGGCTCCAGCGACCCGATCCGGCGAGGCGTGAAGACGGGATCGAGCAACCGGCGGTAGTTCCGGTGCTCCTCGCCGTCGAACCCGGCCGGGATGGAGGGACGGGCGGTGCCGAGGTACTTCCCGGCGTTCTCCACATCGGGATGCTTGGCGAGGAACTGGAGATCCTCCATGGCGTGGATGGCATAGACGCCGGGGCTGGTCTCACGGACGGCGTGGTTCGCGGCCAGGTCTACGAGGAGCGGCTGCGCCGCGTCACACGCGCTGGCGTCCGCCAGCGGGGCGTTGGCGATCTCTACATACTCGCGGAGGAGGGCAAAGTCGCTGGCGGCTGCCTGGACGCTTTCGTTGAACTTCGTGTCAGCCATGGCAATGAGCTCCTTTCGGGTTACGCGCGCCGGTCGCCAGGGGTGAGGACGGTGGTGAACCCCCAGGGGATGCCGAGGCCGTCGGCCGCATCGGTCACGATCTGGGTATCGGTGTACGCGCGCAGGGCGACACCGGATGCCTTCAGGTGGTCGGCGACCCGGCCGAGATCCCGGACCTGCCAGGTGAGCGAGTGGTACGCGTCCTGTGGGGCGGACCGTTGCCAGTCCTCCATCGCCGGAGAGCCGACCTCGAGCGGCTGCGCCAGCTCGTAGACCCCGTCCGCGAGCTGGACGTAGACGCTGTCCGTCGCCAGCACATCGTTGCGCCCCTCGTGGATGACCCGCCCCCCGAGTACGTCGACGAGCAGGCGGCGGGCCCGGTCCGGTCGGTCGGTGAGGACCGTGTGGTGCGAGCAACGCACGATGCCGAGTGGGTCGGAGGGGCTCAGCGCCGGAGCCGGCGGGTCACCACGGGGATCGCGGGAGGGGAAGTACGGGCAGAACTCGTACGCCAGGCCCGTGTCGCTCGGGACCGTGAAGATGATCGGCGTCGAGGAGATGTCGAGCGGTGGCCCGTCGTCCTCGGGCTCCTTGGTGGCCTGGTCGGTGCCACGGATGTCCAGCCGCTGCAGCTCCGTCCACAGGTCCTCGACACCGTCGACGAACCAGGCGATGGCACCGAGGTGCGGATCGCTGACGCTCTCGTGGGGTTGGATGCCGTCGACCAGGTGAAGCTCGGGATCGATGCTGTCGAAGAGGACCTCGGCGATCGGCGTGAACCTGCAGTAGTTGACCGGGTAGCTCGGGTCGAGCGTGCGCTCGTCGTAGCCGAGGAACTCCGGGAGGCTCTGGCTCTCCCGGCCGAAGACCTGCGAGAAGAACAGCGCCGCTTCGTCGAGGTCAGGAACCCAATGCGTCGTGTGGTACAGCCGTCTCACCGAATACGGCATGGCGATCCCCCTCCCGTTCGTGTCGTGTTGCACGGTGGCCTGCCCCGGACCGGGCCACGTCGCGCCACGGCACGACACTAAGCGACCGGCCCGGCTCCGGGCGTGCCCGTCGGTGACCTCCCAGCTCGGAGGCCGTCATTTGATCCACGTGGACACGACCGGGAGGACGAACGGTGCCCGACGAGCTGCAGCATTGTTGTGTCAGGGCGTCGCTTGGTCTTACGCCTCCCCGACGAACTCTCCCAGGAACAGAACGGTCCGACCATCCGGATCGGGTGGCAAAAGACCCCAGATACCCCGGGCGGCCCCTTCGGGGGTGTCCCCTCGGCCTTCGGCGATGGCCTTGGCCACCGCGACACCTCCCGGGAAGTTGGTCGGGTCTGTGGCTTTTTCGGCGTAGCTGGCTCGCATCTCGTCCGTAACCACGAAACCGGGCCGTATGGCTACCACCCACGGGTGGGTGCCGCGTGCCGCGCGCTCGCTGCGAACCGTTCGGACCCACTGCTCCATTCCGGCCTTGCCTGCTCCGTAGACGGACATGCCCTGCATGGCGAACTTCGCGGTGGCCGACGAGATCATGACCAGGCCCGACTCGTAGCCCGGCCGGCACGCTCGGACGAACGCGTCCCCCAGCACCAGGGGCGCTGCGACATTGGCGAGAACCCTGCGCCTGTACTCGAAGGGGTCGGTCTCACCGGCGAAGCCGGCATTTCCTGCGTAGTTGGCATTGTGGATGAAGATTGCCCGCTCGCCTTCGAACGTGGCCAACTCGTTGGCGAAGTGCTCGGAGACGACGTCCCACGACGTCGGCTCGGCAAGGTCGGCCACGATCGTCTCGAGCTCGGGGTGCCGCCGTCGGGAGATGTTGATCACCCGGGCGTCCGGGTAGGGAACGGAGCGGGCCAGGGCTGCGCCGATGCCCTGCGTGGCGCCGCTGATCCACACGATGGTTCGCGGCACCGCTCTCAGTCCTCCTTCGGCGATCCGTGCACGCGGGGCATGGAGATCCGGTTCGGGTGCACCGTGATGATGGTGCGACCGACGTCCCGCGACTCGTAGGGGTACTCGTCGGCGCCCATGTACTCCCGGGCGATCCGGTCGATGAAGATCCGATCCACATCGTCGGCGAGCTCGGCGGTACCGCGCACCTCGACGTAGTGCCGGGCGTCCTGCGGGTCGGCGACGCAGACCGCGACGCGTGGGTCCGCTCGGAGGTTGCGCACCTTGAAGGTGTCGCTCGGCGTGCTGATGCGGAGCACGTCGCCGTCCAGCATCACGCCCACCGGCACGACCGACAGTTGACCGTCGGGTCTGGTGGTGGCGACGAATCCGACGCGGAGTCCGGTCAAGATGGTGCGGGCACGCTCGGGGATCGGTGCTGTCGTCATCGCGCCCATCACTTCTCCTGATCTTGTCCCGTGCACGCAGTGGCGCGCCACTGCGTGCCGCACTATTTTGGAAATTTAACAAAGGGGGAGGGCGCATGGCGGCTGGAACCGGAGGTGATCATCTCGTCCACCCCCGCCACTATTCCGGAAGCCGCCCATGACCGAGCTCGATCCCAAACGGGACCGCACCGTCGTGATCTCCGGCGGAGGTTCGGGCATCGGCCAAGCCACCGCCGTGAAGTTCGGGGAACTGGGATGGCGGGTAGGCGTGGGTGGCCGGCGCCCAGAACCCCTGACGGAGACGAAGTCGCTCGTGGAGGCAGCGGGCGGCACCTGCGTCGCGCATCACCTCGACGTGTCGGATGCAGCATCAGTCGAGGCATTCTTCAACGCGACCGAGACCGCCCTCGGGCCGGTGACCGCTGTGGTCAACAATGCGGCGCTCGGTCGCTACTACCCGCTGGTGGAGTTCCCACCCGAGCAGATCGAGCGTGAGGTGGCGACCAAACTGCTCGGCTCGCTGTACATGGCCCGGCGGGGCATTCAGGGCATGCAGGCGGACGGCCGCGGCGGCGACATCCTCTTCGTCACGTCGTTGGCGGCGGTGCAGCCGTGGCCCCGGCACCTGCCGTATGCGGCAGCCAACGCCGGCGTGGAGCAGGCCGCTCGCACGCTCCGACTCGAGCTCGAAGGATCCGGCATCCGGGTGACGACCATGCGATGCGGGGAGACGGCCGGGACGGAGTTCGGCCTGCCTGAGCAAGAGAGCGGCCGAGGGGCGGAAGCCTCCGAGTTGTGGTTCCGTCGCGGGCTCCTCCGTCACACCGGACTGATGATGCCCGACATGGTGGCGGACGTGATCGTCACGGCGATCACGCTGCCGTTGGGGCTCCAATTCGATACCCTGGCGCCGATCCCAACCGCTCCGATCGGCGAGCTGCCCGTTACCTTCGCCGAGTGGGGCGAGACGATGATGCGCACCTATCTGCCGCCCGAGGAGGGCTGAGAGCCGATGCCCATAGGGCCCGCCACGCACCGGTCGCCCGCTCCGGCGGACGCGCCGTGAGAAGGAGGGGGGAGCGTGGTCGACGTGGATGACGCGAGCGCGCCGAGTGGAGCGTCCATGCTGGCGAAGCTCGAGGAACGCGAAGGTCGCAACCCGCTCGAGGAGAGTCCCCACCTGAGAACGTTCTTCGCCTGCTGGCTCGAGACCTTCCTGCTCAAGGGAAAGGTCGATCCCGCCTTGCGTGAGCGGGCGGTGCTACGAGTGATGTGGCGCTGCAACCAGCCCTTCGAATGGGCCAACCATTACCGGCTGGCCCGCGACATCGGGCTCTCCGACGACGAGATCCTCGCCGTCCGGACCTCCGCCCCCGCTCGTGACCTGTCGGGGGGCCCGGCCCTCGTCGTCCGTGCCGCCGACGAGGTGGTCGACCTCGGTCGCCTCACCTCAGCGACCTACGCCGAATGTGGGGAGCTGTTCGCCGATCCCTCCGTGCTGCTCGAGTTCCTCTACCTCGTTGCCGGCTATCGGATGTTCGCCACCGTCTCAGCGTCATCCGGTCGTAGGTACGATGGACCGCCGTGGCCGCCCGACGGCGTCGGGCCCTCACACTGACCGGAGGAGAAGAGATGGCTGACACCCTCGAGACGTTGGTGGCCAAGCAGGCGATCACCGAGGTGCTCCATCGGTACTGCTACGCGATGGATCGCATCGACCCGGAATTGGGTGCCCAGATCTGGCACGCCGATGGGATGGCCCACTACGGTCCGTCGATCTTCGAGGGCAGCGCCGAGGACTACCTGAAGCAGGTGTTCGAGCAACACGCCAAGACGGATGCCACCTCGCATCAGCTGACCAACATCGTGATCCACCTCGACGGCGAGCGAGCTACGAGCGAAAGCTACGTCACCGCGTGCGTCCGCGCCGCCGGCCAGGACATCGTCGTCCGTGGGCGTTATCTCGACACCTGGTCCTGCCGCGCCGGGGTTTGGCGGATCGACGATCGCCACTACGAGAACGACGTCACGCAGGTGATGCCCGCCAACGACCCGGTCGGGCTCTGAGCGGAACTTGCGTCAACTACCTGACGATGCGTAGGCCCGCTTCAGAATCCCCTTGGAGGCGTCGCCGCCGTCGATGACCATCGCCTCCCGGGACGTGACCCGCCACCCGTCGGCCGTACGCCGGAACTTCCATTCGTTGGCCGAGACCCGCCAGACCTCGTAGCCGGGGTCCGTGTAGCGAAACACGCGCGAGTAGTTGATGGCCTGCGCCTCGTCGCCCTCGACGTTGATGAGCGGGACGCCTTGTACGTGCGCGCATCCCTGACGGATCAGATCCTGCTGACCGTCGCTCTCCATCATGGCCAAGACGCCGCGAGGTCCCTCGAGTCGTGACATGTCGGACACAAGAAGCCCATCGTCGGTCCAGATGGAGGCCGCCTCCTCGCCCAACCCCGTGTCACAGGCCGGACCCCAGCTGCAGATGAGGCGACCGATGGCCTCCCGGTCCTCGAGTCGTTTTACCCGCGCCTCGAGTACGGCGAACCGCTCTTCGATCGTTTCCATCCTGCGTTCCCCCTGACCAAGCTCGGCCGTGGTGCCGGCTCCAGGATACTCAGGGATGCTTCGGGCCGCCGCCGCGCGGCTCGCCGCTCGCCGCTCCCGCTCGCTACTGCGGTTCGTCGGTCACCGTCGATTCGAAGCAGTCGACCTCACAGGACGTGGTCGTGGTGGTGAGCACGCCGAACAACCCGACGAACAGGTTTGTGTCCGGCGCGCACGCCGGACCGGTGCCCGTCCAGTCGAAGTCACCCGCAGCATCCGTCTGCGTCGTGACCAGGAAGGCGTCGCTGGCGATCAGGAGCTGAACCGTCACGCCCGCCTGCGCGGACGTCATCTGTCCCTGGACCGTGAGGATGTTGCCGCTGCACGAGGCGTCAACGAACGCGGGCACGTTCGGCACCTGCGGAGCCGCAGTCGTCGTCGCCGTCGTCGCAACGGGAGCCGCTGTCGCGGTGGGCGTGACCGGCGCCACGGTGAGCGGTGGGCGCACCGTGGTTGGTGTTGTGGTCACTGGTTGCCTGAGTGGCGCAGGGACAACCGCGCGTGCAGTGGGGGGATCGGCGGGCTGTGTGGTGACCGTCGTGGTCGTCGTGGTGGTCGGCGAGGGCGTGGAGTTCGCCGTTGTGCGGATGTGAACCACAGGCCCGGCGTGCGGAGCTGGCGCACTGGTCTCAGCCAGGACGACTCCCACCCCGCTACCGACTATGGCAACCGCCAGGACACCCAGCAACGGGAGCTTGGCGGACCGGCGGTTGGTCTTCGCACGGACTTTCACGAGAGCAGTTCGAGCACAGCCCTGCGAGCCATCTGGAGGCTGGCCAACTGGGGACGTTGCCCCGCCACGTCCGCACCCGTGGGCTGCGCAGTTACCGGATCGAGAACGGCGAACCCTTCTCTCTCGTAGATCATGACCCACACTCCTCCGCTGTCAGCCCAGTGTTGTCGCTCGGCGGGCAGGATGCGATTGGGTCGAAAGTCCCTTTTTCTCGGCTCCGCAGTCAACCGAGGGGCAGGAGGAGGGGGGAGAGGGTGGCGGGGAGAGCTCGAAGTGGAGCCTGGCGTTGTTCCCCCGGAGTGACTACCCCGCCTCGCCGGCCTTGGTGGCTTCGGGGACCTCGACCAGCTTCCCGGTGGTCACGTCGTAGATGTAGCCGTAAATGGGGATCGAACGGGGGACGAGGGGGTGGTTCCGAACTCTGGTGACGTCCTCGACGACGCTCCTGGGGTTGTCGGCGATCGTCAGCCAGTCGATGTACTTGGCCTCATCCGACCCTGGAGCCGTACCGACGTCGGTGAAGCCGTCAGCGCCGAGGGCTGCGGTCTCCAGGCTGTTGCCCAGCAGCCCGCGGATCACCTCGTCGGTGAAGAACTCCATGCCGCAGTTCGAGTGGTGGATGATGAACCACTCCTTTGTGCCGAGGAGCTTGTAGGAGATGACGAGCGACCTGATCGCGTCATCGCTGGCGCGTCCGCCGGCGTTGCGGATCACGTGGGCGTCGCCCTCGGCCAGCCCTGCGTACTTGGCGGGATCCAAGCGAGCATCCATGCAGGTGACGATGGCGAAATGACGGGCCGGTGGGAGGGCGAGGGCGCTCTTCTGGCCGAACGAGGCCGCGTAGGCATCGTTGGCGGCAAGCACTTCGGGACGGACGCTCATCTGACCCTCCTCATGAGGTGGTTCCGGGCGATACATGACGTACACCATCGGGTTAATAGACAAACTACCAATCAGGTTCCACGCCCGCCACCGAGCGGGTCAACGGCCTAGCACCGACTCGTTTGCACCACCCGGCCGATGGGACCTCTGTCGCGGCGGAGCCCTTCAGCGACGACGGTGCCGCTCGAGGAACCCGGCGATCTCGCCAGCGAGCGCTTGGTCCTCGGGGGTCGTCCCGCCGAAGCCGCCGTGCGGCATGGCCTCGCCCACGTGGAGCTCGGCTTCCACGCCAGCGGCACGCAGCTTGCGGTGCATTCTCACCGTGTTCGACAGAAACAGGTCGCGAGTCCCCGTGAAGAGGATGGTCGGGGGAAAGCCGGTGAGGTCACCGAATAACGGAGACAGGTACGGCTCGGTCAGGTCGTGCCCGTTGGCGTACAGGAGATTGACGTTCATCAGAGGCGACAGAACGTGGTCGAACCCGAGGTTGGTATGAAAGGAATCCCCGGACTCGGTGAGGTCCACCTCGGGAGTGCCGAGCACCAGCGCGGCCGGCATCGGCAGGCCCTCGTCCTTGGCCCGCAGGATCAGCGCGGCCGCCAGGTTCCCTCCCGCCGACCCGCCGCCCACGAAGAGGTCAGCGGGTGCACGTTCCTCGAGTGCCTTGCGGTAGACGGCGACACAGTCGTCGAGACCGGCCGGGAACGGATGCAACGGCGGCATGCGGTAATCGACCGCCCAGGTGATCATGGAGCGTCCAAGAGCGCCGCCAGAGGCCATGAGCCGGCACGCCTCGCCGCCGCCGATGATCAGGGCTCCTCCGTGAATGTCCAGATAGATCGGCGTGTCGGGACCGTCGGGCACGTGATCCGGGCGCAGCACATAGGTGGAGACCCCGTCGAGCTCGAACTCGCTGCGCTCCAGGGGCAGATCGGCCGGCAACAGCGACTCGAGGCGCTCGACGATCACGCGATCACGGGACTCGACCCAGCGGATCCACGCCTGGGTATCGGCCAAGTCGGCCGGTTCTGGGCTGTCGCCGAAGGGGTTCTCGCTGGACAGGTACCGCTGGGCTTCGGGGCTGATACTCGAGGGCACCGGCACCTTCGAGGATGGAGCCGGTGGGTGTGTCGTGGTCATGTCCCCTCCTGCGAAGCCGGCGGCCGCATCGAATCGCCATCGGATCTTACAGGCGGCGTCGACCCGAACCCGAGACATTTGACGCCGATATCGACCCACCTCGATAATGAGGGAGAGGGCTGCATGGCGCTCGTCCCCACGGCGGGGCCCCTCAGGGATCGGCGCGTCGGGATCTCCCGGCCCGATCATCGAGCGCCGCGTACTCAGGGGAGGAGCAGGGCGATGGTCAGCGCTGGAGAGAGGCTCTCTGGGACTCCTTCCGAGCAGCTGCCTGATGTCCTGGCAACGGGTTCGACCGATATCACGTTCGCCTTCATATCCTTGTCGGCGCGTGAGCCCGACGGTCGCGACGCGGAGTACCTCGCCTGGCACTCCCTGGACCACCGCCCCGAGCAGTACCGACTCGCGGGGTTACGCAACGCCCTGCGAATCGTTTCGACGCCGGCCTGTCGGGCCGCTCGGGCAGCGAGCGTCGAACGCTTCGACGCCGTTGATCACGTGATGACCTATCTCTTCACCGACCCGGGGCCCATACCCCGCTTCAACGATCTCGGTGGTGCGCTCCACAACGGTGGCCGGATGCCGCTACGGCTCCCCACCGTGGAGTTCATGACCGCGGACTTCGCCGGCAAGGCAGCATCCCCACTCGCCGTGGCAGGCGCTGATGTCATCCCGTGGCGCCCGGCGCGAGGCGTCTATCTCATCATCGAGAACGGGCAGGCCTCTGCCGAGGACCTCACCGACGTACCCGGTGTGGCCGGCGTCTGGTGGTACCACGGCAACCTTGCCCCGGCGCCCTATGCGACCGATACCCGTGGCCTGCAGGTCACCTACTGCTATCTCGACGATGATCCAGTGGTCACCGCTGAGCGATTGGCCGACGCGGTGCGAGGGCGGTGGGCGTCCGGGGCCCTCGAGGGCCTCCTCGCCGCCCCGTTCCACACGCTGGTGCCGTTCGACTGGTCTCGGCATCTGCCTACAGGGGCCCCAGCAGATACCCGGTCATAGGGGGTCGGTCATGAGCGAACCGATCGTGGAGCAGCAGAAGAGGGAGACCTTCGGGGAGGCGGAGTGACAGGACGACTGGACGGCAAGGTGGCGATCATCACGGGGGCGAGCACCGGGTTGGGACCGGTGATGGCCTCCATGTTCGTTCGAGAGGGTGCACGGGTGCTGCTCGCCGCGCGCCGGGAGAACTTCGTGCGGCAGGCCGCCACCGATGCCGGCGGGGGGACGATTGCCATGCGAGCCGACGTGACCGACGAGGACGATGTCGCCGCCATGGTGGCCCGTGCTGTCACTGAGTTCGGGCGCGTCGACATTCTCTGCAACAACGCAGCCGTCCCCGGGCAGGACAGATGGATCTGGGAGCAGACGCTGGAGAACTGGAATGCCACGATGGCCGTCGATATCACGGCGGCCATGCTCTGCACGAGGGAAGTCCTGAGGCAGTCCATGCTGGAGAACAGGTCGGGAGCGATCCTCAACTTCTCCTCGACGGCCGGCTATGCCGGCATGGTCCGAAAGTCGCACTACGTCACCTCCAAGGCATCGCTGCGCGCCTTCACCAAGGTGGTCGCCCTCGAGGTCGGCGAGTACGGCATCCGCTGCAACTGCATCGTCCCGGGCGCCATCGACACCGAGCTGTGGCGGAACTGGGTCGAGCGCACAGCCAACGAGCAGAACGTCGACTTCGACACGCACCGGGCGCGCCTCCTCCGCGGCGTGCCCCTGCGAGACATCTCGTCGACCGAAGACGTGGCCAACCTGGCCTTGTTCCTGGCCAGCGACGAAAGCCGGACGATCACCGGACAGTCCATCCCGGTCGACGCCGGCGGGTACATGCAAGGGTGAGCTCATGGTCGTGAAACTGTCGATCGGCACGCCCGTGGTGACGATGCACCCCGCCTCGAAGGCGCCCTGGGAGAACGGCGCATCGATCGAGGACCTCGCCCGCATCGCCCAGACCGCCGATCAACTGGGCTACGACCACCTGGCCTGCGCTGAGCACATAGCCGTTCCCATCGCGAACACCGCCGTACGGGGATCGCGGTACTGGGATCCGCTGGCCACCTTCGGATACCTCGCCGCCATAACGCAGCAGATCCGGTTCGCCACCGGCGTTCTCGTCCTTCCCTACCACCACCCCCTGGACATCGCCAAGCGTTACGGAACCCTCGACCTGATCAGCCATGGCCGAGTGATCCTCGGCGTCGGGGTCGGCACACTAAAGGAGGAGTTCGACCTCATCGGTGCCCCCTACGACCAGCGCGGCCCGCGTTCCGACGATGCCCTGCGCGCCCTGCGCGCCGCGCTCTCGCGGCCCGAGCCCGCCTACCACGGCGAGTTCTACGACTTCGAGGGCTTCGTCGTCGACCCCTGCACCGTCCAAGACCACGTTCCCCTCTGGGTCGGTGGTCGCACCCTGCGGTCGCTGCGGCGTGGTGCCACACTGGCCGACGGCTGGTGCCCCTTCACCGTGAGCCCGGCCCAAGCTGCCGAATGGCTCCGCACCGTGGAGATCCCGGCCGGTTTCGACGTCGTCCTGCCTCCCACCGCGAGGTTGGACCCGATCAACGAACCGGGACGTACTCAGGAGATCCTGGCCGAGACCGAAGCCTACGGCGCCACCATCGTCGTCTGTGCCTTCAGGAACCGAACGCTCGACGAGTACCTCGAGACGCTCGAGGCGCTCGTCGCTGTGCAGACCGCGATGTCCACGTCCTGAGCGGGCGCAGCGCACGAGCCGTTGATCCGACGATCACGGCGGTGCTCAATCAGAGTTCAGGTCGGCCGGAGGGACCATCCGTTGCTCTTGGATTCGTCGAAACCACTTGCGGAACATGTCCTCCGTATCCATGCAGTCATGGAACCCAGCGAGCCGGAGCGCGATCGTACTGTTGAGGACAGGACCGCCGGGGGGATCTTGGCCGCTCAGCAGCCCGTCCGCGTACACCAAGGAGTTGTAGCCGACGAAGTCGAGGATGTTGGTTGGTGATCGAAGCCCGAATCGGTCGACCAAGGCGCTCCATTGCGCCGCCCGGTCCGGCAGCTCGTGGAGCAACTCGGTGGGTCGATGGTCGCCGACGGGCATCCCCATGGCTTCGGCGATCACCGGCCACACGTTCTGCCACAAGAAGACATCGCCATTGGTCAGGTTGTACGTCCCGCCCATCGCATCGGGAGAGAGCGCGGCCCAGGCCAGCGCTCGCGCCACCAGGTCCGCGTCGGCGGCCTCCCTGACCATTGTGGAGAGGAGCTGTCCCGGGAAGTCGAGCGGACGGCCCTCATCGCGGAGGAGCGCAGCCCAGGCGCCGAGAACGGGGATCAGATTCATGTTGTTGCCCGTCGCGTCGCCGTAAATGACGGTTGGGCGAAAGATGGTAAGACCCCATGAGCTTCCTCCCTGCCGATCCCGGAGGTAGTCCTCCTGCAGGAAGTAGAAATTGGGATGCGGCGTCCGGGGTTCCCGCTCCCGTAGCGGGTTCTTGACGCCCCTCCACCCGATCGAGGGATGGTGCATCCCGTATGCCTTTGTCCCTTGCAGCAGCGAAACGTGTCGGATGTCAGCAGTCGCCAGGAGCGGCTCCACAAGGTTCTGCAGCATGGATTCGTTCCGATGGATGACGTCCTCGTCGAACCAGCCCGATGAGAGACCGGGCGTCTCGAACAGCGCGGCGTACACGACGTGGGTTACGTCACACAGTGACGAGAGCGCCCTTGTGCACTCGATCGGGTCGTTCAGGTCGAGGGGTAGCCACTCCACCGACTCGGCGTGCACCGGACGTCGACGCGACACAGCGACCACGTCCCAGTCCGGCAGCGATGCGAAGTTGCGCACGGCCGCTTGGCCTACCAGCCCAGATGCTCCGGCGATCAGAACTTTGAATCTTGTGTCCATCTGATGCTCTCCGGTCGGAGCGAAGAGAGAAACAGGCTCTGAACAGGTGATTTCGGCCCGCTTACGTGCGCCCCTCGGGATTCGAACCCGAAACCTGCGGATTAAGAGTCCGTTGCTCTGCCGTTGAGCTAGAGGCGCGTCCAAGAGTGTAGGCGAACACCCGCGTGGTCGCCGGACCGTCCCAGGTCGTGCACGCGACGCGGGTAATGTGGCCCCCACGCAAGAACCAGACGAAATTTCAACGTGCCGCTTTGATCGGCCGCTGCGGATCGCCGCCCTGATCAAGCAGATTCCGGTGGGCGAGTCGATGGCTCTCGGCGAAGACGGACGGCTGGTCCGTGAAGGCCTCGAGCTTGAGATGAACGCCTACTGCCGGCGCGCCGTCTCGAAGGGCGTGGAGTGGGCGCGGCAGAGCGGGGGGACCTGCACGGTCTACACGCTCGGGCCTGATTCGGCCGACGACGTGCTGCGTGAGGCGATCGCCTGGGGGGCCGACGGGGGCGTGCACCTCTGTGACCCGGCATTCGTCGGATCGGACACCCTGGCCAGCGCCCGGTCCCTGGCCGCTGCGTTGCAACAGGATGGCGAGTTCGACCTCGTTCTGGTCGGACGCAATTCGCTCGATGGTGATACCGGCCAAGTCGGCCCGGAGATCGCGCAGCTGACCGGGCTGCCGTTCGCCGGGAGCGTACGCACCATGGTGATCGAGGGAGAGCGGTTGTCGCTCAGCTTGGAGCACGACGACGGCTCCGAAGAGGTCGAGGTCTCGCTTCCCGCTCTGCTGGCGGTGGCCGAACGCCTGTGTGAGCCCTGCAAGGTCCCGCCGCCGCGCCGGGCCGAAGTGTCGCCCGAGAAGATACGGAGAGTGACCGCGGACGAGTTGGGCGCTGGACCATGGGGGCAGGAGGGGAGTCCGACCAGGGTGGGCCGGACACGGGCGATGCACCATGAACGCGTCCGGAAGGTCCTCAGCGGTACGGCCGAGGAACAAGTGGCCGAGGCTCTCGCCCTGCTGGAGGAGCGTGGGGCCCTCTCCGCCACCAGGTCCGGGCCGGCTGAGGGGGCGCACGGCCGGGCGGGCCGCGGCGCGGACGCCAGTGGCGGCACCATTGCCGCTCTCATTGAGCCCGATCGTCCCCGGTTGGGTGCGGAGATCCTCGGGACGGTATCTCGGCTCTCCTCGACCATCGGCGGCCGGGTCGAGGCAGTGGCCTTCGAGAGAGAGGACGCCCTGGCCCTGGGTGCCGCGGGAGCAGATGCCGTCACAGTGTTCGAGGGTGACCCCATTGCCGAAGACGTCGCCGCCGCGATGGCGGAGTGGTCGGAGCAGCACCCCCTGTGGGCGGTCGTCGGCCCGAGCACCGCGTTCGGGAGAGAGGTCTTGGGACGGCTGGCCGCCTTGCTCGGCGCGGGATTGGTCGGGGACGCCATCGCACTGAGCATCGTCGAGGGTGAGCTCGTCGCCGCCAAACCGGCTTTTTCCGGTGCCATGGTGGCCGACATCACCTGTACGTCCCGCGTTCGATTGGTGTCGGTCCGACCAGGGGTACTGCCGTTGTTGCCGCCGAGCGCGCACACGCCGGACGTCGCATCGTGGACGATCACGCCCCGCAGCCGTGTGCGCCTCGTGTCTGGCCGACGTGACGATGACGTCGAGACGCTTGCCCGTGCCGACGTGGTGATCGGGCTGGGCGCAGGCATCCAACCGGAAGAGTACGAAGAGCTCTCCACCTTGGCTGCCCTGCTCGGCGCCGAATTGGCCGCCACCCGGAAGGTCACCGACAACGGCTGGGCTCCTCGATCCCGCCAGGTGGGGATCACGGGGAGAAGCATCTCCCCGCGGCTGTACGTGGCACTCGGTCTCAGTGGGAAGTTCAACCACATGGTCGGTGTCCGCTCGGCCGAGACGGTCGTGGCCATCAACCACGATCCCGATGCTCCGGTGTTCACCCAGTGCGACGTCGGCATCGTGGGCGACTGGCACGTCGTCGTTCCGGCGCTCGCCTCGGCACTACGCAACCAGGCGAGGTGGAATTCCCGGGCCGGCGGCTGATTTCAGTCGGGATAGGCGGGGAGGGTGACCGGGTGTGGCCGACCGGGGCGTCGATCCCCCGATGTCGCCGGCCCGCAACGTGCGCCGCGGGCCGGCGACCCCCCCCAGGGGCCACCCCTTGGGTGACGCATCTGTGTAGATGCGTCGTTCAAGGTAGCACGAAGTTCGCTGCGGATCACTGTGTGCGCCCGGGCACGATCTCCAGCAAGTCGAGAGTATCTAGAGGAGTAGTGTCCAAGCCACTACGGTGCCGAACCGACACCATGGCAACTCCCTTCGGGTGAATCACAGTGCTGTGATTTAGGTGTCGACCACGTCACGTGATCCGGCCCGTCTCACCGTGCCCACGGGACCACCGCACATCGCTCCCACAGCATCCGACGGCCTATAGTTACGGAACGGTTGCGAACGTCTCGTCTCGCTCGAATCTACGGCGTGGCATGGTTCCGGCAGCGCTCTTGGGTGTTCTATCCTCGTTGGCGTTCGTCGCCCCGGCCGCGTCGGCGAGCGGCAAGACTCTGTACGCCGCACCGAGCGCGAAGGGAAGTGCCGACTGCGCGCAATCGGCTGACGCCTGCACACTCCCGACCGCTCTGTCCCATGCCGTGAGTGGCGACACGGTCGATCTTGCCGCAGGCACCTACAGAGCGACGAGCTACACGTCCTTGATCATCTCGGCTTCCGTCACCGTAGAGCCGACGATAGCCAACTCGGCGGTCCTCTTGGAGGGCAATGGCGCAACGGTGCTCGTGGTGCACTCCTCGTCGAAGGTCACCATCTCAGGAATCACCATTGCTGACGGCACCAGCGCCGGTTCTGCCGGGGGCATTGTGAACAACGGGAACCTCGTCGTCACCGATAGCACCGTGGCCCACAACAGTGCCCTCGCAGATGGCGGCGGCATCTGGAACAGCGGAACCCTTGTCGTGCACGACTCCACGTTCATCGACAACAACGGATGGGACGGTGGCGGCATCGCCAACTACGGCGGATTGACGGTGTCCGACAGTACGTTCTCCGGTAATGAGGCAGGAGACGCCGGCGGGGCAATCTTCAACTACGGGAACCCGGCATCGGTCGTCGACAGCACGTTCTCAGGGAACACCACGGAGCCTGGCGCCGTCGGTGGCGGTATCTACAACGACGACGGCTCGTTGAATCTGACAGGCAGCACCGTGACCGGGAACAGTGCGACGCTCGCGGGAGGCGTCTACAACAACTCCACCCTGAACGCCATCGCCGACATTGTGGCCAACAGTTCGTCGGGAGGGGACTGTTCGGGGTGGAGCACCAGCGGCATATTTCACATCACGGACAGCGGCTACAACCTCAATGACGACGGCACGTGCGGCTTCACCGCGAGTACCAGCCTTTCCGACACCGCCCCCAAACTCAATCCCGCAGGGCCGGAGGACAACGGTGGTCCGACGCAGACCATTTCCTTGGAACCCGGTAGCCCAGCTATTGGTCACGTCACGAAAGCGGCTGACTGCCAACCGACAGACCAACGGGGTTACATCGAAACGGTCCCGTGCGACATCGGAGCATTCGACACCGGCGCAAAGCGGCCGTAGTGGGCATCGGCATCGGCGGCCGATCACAACGAGTACTGTTCAGGAGCAGCTGGAGGGAGGACGCGTGATCGGCATGGTCAAGTTCGCGGTGGCGCTGGGAGTCGGCTGGGTCTGTGTGACGTCGCTACCCGATCTCGCCCGCTATCTCAGAATGCGGTCGATGTAGACTGTTCCATCATTCGTCGGACGCGCGCCACGACGCTGTCGTTGGTGCCCGACCGGGGCGCCTCTTCCAGTAGATCGCCCAGCGCGTGCAGGGCCGCCGAGGCGTGGGCGCGTAGCGACATGAGCAACGAGTGGAACTCCTCGGACTCCGCAACCGCTCTGGCCGACTCTACGACCTCATCGAACTGCTTCTCTCCGGCCTTGGCTCCGACGAAATAGCCAATGAGAAACGAGAGCAGGATCTGCATGTTGATGGCCTCACTTTCATCGTGCCCCCCACCTCCGGCCCGTGCGTCTGGTTCGGCGATCTCGCTGACCGACGTTCGAGCGTCACCTCCCAAAGCATAGGCAGCAGCCGTCCGCGACGCCGCGGGCCCATGAAGGCCCTCTCCGTGGCCCTTTATGCGGAGTCGTCGGGGAAACGCAGACGGGCTAACTGCCATGCTTGCGCGACGACCTGGCCTTCGGCGTCCCACAGTGTGCACGACTCGTCGACCATTCCCGAGGCCACGTGGTGGGCGGTGAAGCGGATGCCCAGCCAACCCGGGGCGGGCAGTGCCCGCACATAGACGGACATCGAGAGCGTCGGGACCCACCCGGTCGACCCGATGAGCAAGGTGGCCGGAGGGATGGCGTCGACGAAGTAGAGGAGGGAGCGCGCATCGGGTTGCCTTCCGTCGGCGAACCGCACCCAGCCGCGTAGCTCGGCCACCTGGTCGCGTTGCAGGGCTTGTCCTGGCCCGGGCGGCAGGGTCGACGGGTCGAGGCGCAGCTCGGTCGTCTCGAGGATCGCCACCGGCGTTCCGTCGGCCATCTGCGGCGGAACCCGGACGCACTGTGCGGGTTCGGGGATACGGAGCAGGCCGACGTCGCTGTAACGGGGGGTGGGCGCAGCAGCCAGGGCGCCCATGACGAATACGCCGTCGACCATCGGGCGGTCGGATTGGACCAGGACGGCGCGCACCTGGGCGGCCGTGCGCCCGCGCCGGAGGACGCTCGTCCGGATCTTGGCCCCGCCGAGCGCCGGGGGTGCCACGAAGGTGACCGTGGCCGACACCGCCTCGGGCAGGCCGCCGCCGTCGACCGGCACGGCGCGGGCGGCCGCATGCCCAAGCAGGGCGAGGAGAAAGCCGCCGTTCGGCTTGTCGCCCACCGTCCAGCGCTGGGGGATCTCCACTTCGAAGATCGAGTGGCCGTCGCCGGGCCGTAGCTGCGTCGCCGTGTCGAAGGAGATGTCGTCCACGGGTGACGATGGGGGCACCACGCGACGATACCGGCGATGATGGGCCATGGAATTCGACGTCGACGCCACGTTCGGGGACGACTACCTCTACTTCTACGCCGAATCGATTGACGAGGGCCATTCCGACGACGACGCGGCCGAGATCCTGGGGCGCCTGGACCTCCCTCCGGGGTCCCGCGTCCTCGATGCGCCGTGTGGCCACGGTCGGATCTCCCGTCGTCTGGCCACCGCCGGACTCTGTGTCACGGGGGTCGACCTCTCGGCGCGGTTCGTCGCCATGGCGCAGGCCGGAGCCGCGGGACCGGAGGGCCGCCAGAGTTTCGTCCGCGGCGACCTTCGCCATCTGCCGGTACGGGGCCCCTTCGATGCCGTGGTGTGCTGGTTCACCTCCTTCGGCTACCACGACGACGACGACTGTCGACGGGTGCTGGCCGAGTTCCACCGCGTACTACGCCCCGGCGGCAGGTTGCTGATCGAGACCATGCAGCACGACGGCGTCGTCCGGCATTTCACGGCGGCACCGGACGCCACCGTGGTCTGGAGAGACGGGAATGCGCAGGTCGACGTCTCACGGTTCGACCCTGTGACGGGTCGCATCGCCACGGATCGCACGGTGTACCGGGACGGCGCGGTGCGGCACAGTGCGCACTACATCCGCCTCCCCACACCTCCTGAGTGGGTGCAGTGGCTCGAAGGCGCCGGATTTTCCGACCCGCGCTTCTCGGCCGGAGGGGGTGGCCCGCTGGAGCTCGACAGCTGGGTCGTGGTGGTCGAGGCGACGGCCTGATGCTTCCTCGCCCGTCCTATCGCTGCAGCGACTTGGTCTCGAGGAACTCCTCCAGGCCGTACGTGCCGCGTTCGCGGCCGAAGCCCGACTGCTTGTAGCCACCGAAGGGGGCGCTCGGGTTGAACTTTCCACCGTTTATGTCGACCTGACCGGTGCGCAGGAGCCGGGCGACCCTCTCGGCCCGGGCCGGATCGCCGCTCCACACCGCACCGGCCAAGCCGTAGGGCGTGCCGTTGGCGATCTCCACCGCGTCCTCCTCGGAGTCGTACGGCATGATGGAGAGGACCGGTCCGAAGATCTCCTCGTTGGCGATCGTCATGCCCGGGGTCACCTCGGAGAAGATGGTCGGTTGCACGAAGAACCCCGTTTCCAGTCCGTCCGGCGCCTCCGGCCCACCGGTGAGCAGCTTCGCCCCTTCCTCGATGCCCGTGTTGATGTAGGTGCGCACCCTCTCGCGCTGGACCGAGGAGACGAGGGGTCCCAGCAGACGACCTTCCTCGAAGGGATCACCGGGGGCGAATCCCGCCGCGGCTTCGACGGCCATCTGCTCGACCTCGGCCAGTCGGTCGCGCGGGACGAGCATGCGGGTCAGCGCCGAGCAGGTCTGACCGGAGTTCAAGAAGCAGGCGAACAACCCGGCCGGCACCGCTGTTGCCAGGTCGGCATCGTCGAGCAGGATGTTGGCCGACTTGCCGCCCAGCTCGAGCGAGACCCGCGTGATGTTGTGGGCGGCGAGTTCCATGACTCGCCTGCCGGCCCGGGTGGAGCCGGTGAAGGAGACCATGTCGACCTCGGGGTGTGCGGCGATGGCCTCGCCGACCACGGGCCCGACGCCGGTGACCAGGTTGAAGACACCGGCGGGCAGGCCGACCTCGTGGATGACCCTCGCCAGTGCGAGTGCGTTCAACGGAGCCACCTCGCTGGGCTTGAGCACCACGGTGCAGCCGGCCGCCAGCGCCGGGGCGACCTTGAGAACGATCTGGTAGAGGGGGTAGTTCCAGGGGGTGATGGCCCCGACGACGCCCACGGGCTCGTGTACGACCAGGGAGTTCCCGATCACCTCTTCCCAGCGGAACGTCTGGGCCGCCTGAGCGGCGTCGGCAAACGCGCCTGCCGGCAGGCCCACCTGAATCGGTCCCGACAGCGTTCGGGGCATGCCCAGCTCGTGCGAGATGATCGACGCGATCTCGTCGGTGCGGGCGGCCAGGGCCTCACCGATCCGGATCAGAGCCTTGGCCCGCTCCTCGTGGGAGGTCTTCGACCAGGCCGGGAAGCTGGCGGCGGCGGCCCGTACGGCCCGGTCGACGTCTTCGGGGGTGCCGGCTGGGATGGTGGCCATGACCTCCTCGCTGGTGGAGTCGACGACCTCGAGCGTGCCCCCTCCGCTGGACGCGACCCAGTCTCCGTCGATGTAGATCTTGTCGTGCACTTCCATGGCGCCCTCCCTCGTGGTGCTCTTGACGGGGACCCTACCTCCCGAGGTCGCCGGGCCGGCCTCGGACCGGAGACGCTGGTTGGGCGCCATCGGCATCTGGTGTGGGGGCCCGCGGGGTGGTCCAATGTGGGACGTCCCCGGGGAGGTACTGCGTGAACATGGAGAGCGTGAGCATGGAGAGCCAGCAGGAGATCGCAGCTGCCCTGATCCGCCTCGGCGCGGCCACGCTCGGCGAGTCGGGTGGTCTGGTCACCGACCCCCGCCTGCGGCCCGCCTGGTCGGGTGCCGCACTGGCCGGTCCCGCCTATCCGGTCGGGTGCACCCCGGGCGACAACCTGGCCGTGCACGTGGCGGTCACTGCGGCGCCCGTCGGCAGCGTCCTCGTCGTAGAAGTCGGTCCGGTGCCCGACCGCGGCTACTGGGGGGAGGTCCTGACGACGGCGGCGCAAGCGGCGGGGCTGGTCGGCCTCGTCATCGACGGAGGGGTGCGCGACGTCGCTGCCCTCGAGGCACATCGGTTCCCCGTGTTCTCCTCGGCCATCGCCCTCGCCGGCGCGAGCAAGGACAAGCCGGGCACGGTTGGTGCCCCGGTGAGAGTCGGAGGCGTCTCGGTGGCCCAGGGCGACTGGGTCGTAGGTGACGTCGATGGCGTGACGGTGGTCCCCGGCCACCGGCTCACGGCGGTGCGAGAGGCTGGGGAGGCCCGCGCGTCGACGGAGGCCGCACTGTTCGAATCCTTGCGGGCGGGCCGCACGACGTTGGACCTCTTCGGCCTCGACGCCTCGCTGGTGGTCGTCGAGGACCGGCCGTGAGCCCCTCTCAGCAGATGCGGGGGAGCGGGTCGCCCACCAGCATGTCGACGATCCGCGTGCCTCCGAACGCCGTGCGCAGGACCACGATGCCCGGGGGTTCCGATCGGATCTCGCCGATACGGACGGCGTCGGCGCCCTGGGGGTGTGCTCTCATGGCGGCGAGGGCAGCGCCCGACTCTTCGGCTGCCACGACGGCGATGAGCTTGCCCTCGTTGGCCACGTAGAGCGGATCGATGCCGAGCAACTCGCACGCCGCCGCCACCGCCGGCCGCACGGGCAGGGCCGACTCCTCCAGGACCACGGTCAGGTTGCTGTCACGGGCCAGCTCGTTGCAGACCGTGCCCACCCCGCCGCGCGTCGCATCGCGCAGCCACCGCGTGGATGGAGCCGCCTCGAGCAGGTGCTCCACCAGCCCGTTGAGAGGAGCGGTGTCCGACTCGATGTCGGCTTCGAGGGCGAGGTCGCCTCGGGCCAGCATGACCGCGGTGCCGTGGTCACCGAGGGTGCCCGAGGCGAGCACCACGTCGCCGTGGCCCACCCGGCCCGCCGACAGCCGGCGACCGGCCGGAATCAGGCCGACGCCGGCGGTCGAGATGTACATGCCGTCCGCCGCGCCCCGGTCGACCACCTTGGTGTCCCCGGTCACGATCGAAACCCCGGCGGACGCCGCCGCCTCGGCCATGTCGGCGACGATCCCGCGCAGGGAGTCGATGGAGAAGCCTTCTTCGAGGACGAAGGCCGCCGACAGGGCGAGCGGGCGCGCTCCCAGCATGGCCAGATCGTTGACGGTGCCGTGCACGGCCAGGTGGCCGACCGAGCCACCGGGGAAGCGGAGCGGCTGGACGACGTAGGAGTCCGTGCTGAACGCCAGTCGCTCTCCCGAGGGCAGGGTGACGGTGGCGGCGTCGGCCTGCTCGGCGCTCGGATCGTCGGCGAAGGCAGGCAGGAACACCGCCGCGAGGAGCGCGGCGGACGCCTTCCCCCCGGCGCCGTGGGCCAGCGTGACGACCTCTTCGAGCAGTCGGGGCCGGCGCCGGCGGAACGCCTCGATCCGTTCGAAGACGACCGCCTCACGGCTGGCGGAGCCCGCGTCCTGCGTGGTGTGCGTCACGCGTCTGCACCTTCGCCGAGGTGAGCCTGCACGATCGACCACAGCTGGAACACCAGCGCATTCTGGGTTTCCTGTACGCGGTGGACGCTCTCGGAGTGCACCACCAGGCAGTGGGCGATGGCGTCGCTGGCCGCCATCGCCCCCCCGTCGTACCCGCAGAGCCCGATCGTGAGCAGTCCCCGATGCGATGCCTCTTCGAGCCCCCGCAGCACGTTGCGCGACTCACCGCTGGTCGAGAATCCGACGGCGACGTCGCCCGCCTGGGCGTGCGCGATGACCTGTCGGGAGAAGACCAGGTCGAATCCGACGTCATTGGCCAACGCGGTGAGCACGGCCCGATCGTCCACCAAGGAGATGGCCGGCAGGGGGCGCCCACTCGGAGGGCGCAGGAACAGATCGACCGCACCTTCGGCGTCGGTCGCACTGCCGCCATTGCCGAAGGCGAACAACCGCCCGCCCTGCCTGAAGCGTTGGGCGGTAGCCTCGCCCGCCTGGGCCAGTCGGCTGGCGCAGCGCTCGAGGGTAGTCGTCCGTAGCCTCCGGCTCTGGGCGACCTTCTCCTCGGCCGAGGCGGCCAGGTCGACGAGGAGGCTGGAGCCGTCGCGCTCCTCCGACTCTATGAAGGGGTAGAGGAATCCGGTGAGCTCGCGTGCCATGTGCGTCATCGCCCCAGGGTGGTCAGCGCCACTCCGGCGTGGACCAGGAGCAGGTCGTCCACCGCGACGGGTTCCACCAGGGTGACGTCGATGGTCTCCGTGCCGCCGTTCATCACCACCGCAGCCGAACCGTCGCCGTGCACGGCCCGCACCTCGGCGACCCGCCCCTCGTCGGAGCAGGTGATGCAGGCCTCGCCCGTGCACTCGGGCTCGGGGATGAGGAGACCGGGATGCTCGAACACCACCTGCGTCAGCTCCCACAACAGGTGGTAGAGGAGTACCAGGTCCCCCGACCGCGCGCTCCGGGCGGCGTCCGTGCCTTCGAGCCACACGGTGTGCTCCGCCAGGCCGCTGGACGGCCGTGGCCCCGCTCCCAGCCAGACCCTCGTGAGTCCCCAGGCTTCGGCCCGGCGCAGCAGGTCGACCGTCGGCCGGTCGCTGGCCGAGCTCACGGCCAGCACGACGTCACCGGGACGGGCCAACAGCCGCAGGGTGGAGGTGATGTCCGCCCCCTCGATGTTGACCGCGGGCAACGCCTTGGTGCCGACGATGACCGGGTGGACGAACTCGACTGCCACGTGACGACCGTGCGACGGCCATTCTCGGGCCACGCACCACATCGTCGCACCGGCCGCGAACCGTCGAGCCAGTGACAGGGCGGACGCGGCCAGGTCTTCGGCCGGTCGGTGGTCCACCGGCGCGAGGGTCGTGTCCACGACGGTCATCGAGCACACCCCCGGTTCGGTTCGCACCGGGCCCCCACCACCGCCTGTCCGAGGGCCAGGCCGCCGTCGTTGGGTGGGACCAACCGGTGGGTCAGCACGTGGTGGCCGCGCGCCGCTAGCTCCCTCCGGGCCAGGCGGAGGAGCAGCACGTTCTGGAAGACCCCTCCGCTCAGCGCGACGGGGCGGGCACCGGATCTCTGGCGCAACCGGTCGGCGGCATCGCCGATCAGTCGGGCCACCGCCACATGGAAGCCCGCAGCGATGGGCCCACTCGGGCAGCCATCGCGCAGATCATCGGTCAGCGCCGCCAGGACGGGCGCGGCGTCGATCTCCTCCCCATGGAGCCCGAAGCGGTAGTCGCGTGCCCCGGTCAGGTGGGCAGCCGCCAGCCACTCGAGCTCCAGGGCAGCCTGAGCCTCGTAGGTGGCGATATGGCGGACCCCGAGCAGCGAGCTGACCGCGTCGAAGAGCCGTCCCATGCTCGAGGTCGGAGTGCAACCGACACCTCGTTCGAGCTGACGTCGTAGGACAGCGAGCTCCCCCTCCGGGGCGTGGCCGACCGGAGGGAGATCGCTCTCCCAGGCAATCCCCGCCGCCCACAGGTGCGCCAACGCGGTGCGGTACGGCTTGCGGATGGCGGCGTCCCCCCCCGGCAGGGGGGCGTAGCGGACGTGGGCCCAGCGTTCGAACCCGTCGTATCCCGCGAGGAGGACCTCGCCCCCCCAGATGGCTCCGTCGGTCCCGTACCCCGTGCCGTCGAAGGCGAAGCCGATCACCCTCTCGCCGGCCGGAACCCCGTGCTCAGCCATCACGGCGGCGATGTGCGCGTGATGGTGCTGGACCAGCTCCACCGGCTGTTCCGCGTGCTCGTCCGCCCACCGTCGGGTCTGATAACCGGGGTGCTGATCGGCGGCGAGCTTCTGGGGAGCGATCTGGTACATGTCGGTGAACTGCCCCGCCGATCGTTCGAACGCGGCCAGCGTCTCCACGCTGCCCATGTCGCCGACGTGCTGGCTCATGAAGGCGTCGCGGCCCGATGCGAGACAGAAGGTGTTCTTGAGCTCCCCTCCCATGGCCAGGACGGGATTCACGGCGAACGGAAGCCGGACCGGGAGGGGTGCGTACCCGCGGGACCGCCGGATCGGCAGCTCCTCACCGTCGTCGACGCGCACCACCGAGTCGTCGCACGGGACGTGAATGGGGCGGTCGTGGATCAACCACGCGTCGGCGATGCGGCCCAGCCGACTCCGTGCGTCGGCATCGCCGTAGGCGATGGGCTCGTCGGTCAGGTTGCCGCTGGTCATCACGAGCAGACGTGGCGGACGAACATCGGACGTCGGCACCTGGTGGAACAACAGGTGGTGCAGGGGGGTGTAGGGGAGCAGCAGTCCGATCTGGGGGTTCTGGGGCGCCACCTGCTCGGCCAGCGGGCCACCCGGGCGCCGGTCCAGCAGAACGATCGGCCGTTCCCGACCGCTCAGGAGCAGGGCCTCGCGCCGGCCGATACGGGCCAGGGCGTGTGCCGTCTGCAAATCGGGCACCATCACGGCGAGAGGTTTGTCGGCCCGCATCTTGCGTCGCCGCAGGAGGTCGATCGCCGCGGCCGAGGTGGCGTCACACGCCAGGTGGTAGCCGCCGAGACCCTTGACGGCGACGATGGCGCCCCGGGCGAGCGCCTCCTGGGTGGCGAGGATGGCGGGGTCGGTCCCCTCGGTGACCCCACCCGGGCCCTCGAACCAGATCCGTGGACCGCAGCGGGCACAGGCCACCGGCTGCGCGTGGAATCGGCGATCGGACGGGCTGTGGTACTCGCTGCTGCAGGCGGCGCACAGCTCGAACGTCCGCATGGTCGTGTTGGGCCGGTCGTAGGGGAGCCGGAGGGTGATCGTGAAGCGGGGACCGCAGTTGGTGCAGTTGATGAAGGGGTAGCGGAAACGGCGGTCCTCGGGGTCGAACAGCTCGACCAGACAGTCGTCGCACACGGCGACATCGGGAGCGACAAATGTCCGCACCGCACTCTCCGAGCGGCTCTCGACGATCCGGAAGCCGCGCTCGTGGCGGATCTCGACGTGCTCGCCCTGGATGCCGAAGATCCGGGCCAGGGGCGGAGCGTCGGCCGTGAGGCGGGCGGTGAACGCATCGACACTCCCCGCATCGCCCTCGACCTCGACGAAGACGCCCTCGGAGTCGTTGCCGACGTGGCCGGCCAGCCCGAGATCGGTTGCCACGCGGTGCACGAAGGGGCGGAAGCCGACGCCCTGGACCACGCCGACCACCCGGATCCGATAGCGCACGACGGCGTCCGACGCGGCCAGGGAGGTCACGCGCTGAGCCCGCTCGTCCGCCCCAGTGTGACGGCCGCCTCACGGTGCATCCGCCCGAAGTTGTAGTAGGCCGCGCACGCCCCTTCAGAGGAGACCATGCAGGTCCCGATGGGGGTTTCGGGCGTGCACGCGGTGCCGAACACCTTGCACTCCCACGGCTTGATGACACCCTTGAGAACCTCGCCGCACTGGCAGGCCTTGGGGTCGGCCACACGGACCCCCGGGATCTCATAGAGCAGCTCGGCGTCGAACGCCCCGAACTCGGGTCGCAGTTTGAGCCCGCTCTGCGAGATGAAGCCCAGTCCCCGCCATTCGAAGTGGGGCCGCAACTCGAAGACCTCCTGTAGCACAGCGAGCGCCCGCGGGTTGCCCTCCTCGTGGACGACCCGCGCGTACTGGTTCTCCACCTCGCAGCGACCCTCCCGGAGCTGGGCGAGCAGCATGGAGATGGCCTGGAGGATGTCGAGCGGCTCGAAGCCCGCCGTGACGAGCGGCAGCCCGTAGTCGGCGGGGACGAAACGGTAGGGCCGTTGCCCGACGACCGTCGAGACGTGTCCCGGTCCGAGAAAGCCGTCGAGTCGGAGGTCGGGCGAGTCCAGGATGGCCCGCAAGGGCGGGACGATCGTGACGTGGTTGGAGAAGACGCTGAAGTTGGTGACGCCCTTGGCCCTCGCCTGCAGCAAGGTGAGCGCCGTGGAGGGCGCGGTCGTCTCGAACCCGACGGCAAAGAAGACGACCTGACGGTCCGGGTTCTCCACCGCGGTCTTCAGTGCGTCCAGCGGGGAGTAGACGAAGCGGACATCGGCTCCGTTCGCCTTGGCCTTCAGCAGGTTCCCGTTGCTGCCCGGGACGCGCATCATGTCGCCGAACGAGGTGAAGATGACGCCGGGCGTCTGGGCGACGGCGATGGCGTCGTCCACCCGGCCCATGGGGATCACGCACACGGGGCACCCGGGCCCGTGCACCAACTCCACCGACGCCGGCAGGACGTGCTCAATGCCGTGCCGGTAGATGGTGTGGGTGTGGCCGCCGCACACCTCCATGAACTTGAACGTGTCGTCTCCGGCCAGGGCGGCGATCTGCGCCACAAGCGCCCTCGCCGCCGTGGGGTCGCGGTACTCGTCGACGAACCGCACGGAGACCCCTATGCCACCCGGCGCAGCTTCGCGTCCGGATCGGCGATGCCGAGCGCACCGGCCAAGAACTCGCCCCGCCGGCTCAACAGGTCCCGAGCGATGGAGACTCCACCCGAGATCAGGTCTCTGACCTCCTCCGACGCGACGATGGTCTTCCAGGCCTCTTCGAGCTCAGGCCACGCGTCGGCTCCGGCCTGGCTTCCCAGGGCGTACCCGACGATGACTCCGATCACCACTCCCATCTCAACCTCCTTGTGTACTGCTCTCGCTGGCCATCTTCGATGACCAGAACGCTTCGAGCTCCTCGTCGTAGGCCCTACCCATGAGCTGGAGCGAGGCCAGCGCCAGCGCCGCCTCCTCCTCGTCGATCTTCGACATGGCGAAGCCCACATGGATGAGCACCCAATCGCCCGGCTTGAGGTCCTCGTCCTCCAGCAGGCCGATATTGATGAGTCGCGTCACGCCGGAGACGTCCACCCGCGCCAGATGCTCGTGGACGTCGGAGAACTCCTTGAGTTGTCCCGGTATACCTAGGCACATCGCGGCTGGCTCCTCTCACTCTCGCACGGCGAAGATCTCGACCCTGACCTCCACCACCGGCTCCACCTTCAGCATCAACATCCGCGGCGGCTCCATCCCGTAGTCACGAATGTCGAAGCTGGACCCCCCGTCCAGTTGAATCGTCTGGTCGTCCACGCTGCCGATCTTCATCAGGTCCTCGTGGTGCCGGGAGACCCCGCGGAACGTGATGTCACCGCCGACCCGGTACTTCCCGTCGTCGTCGGACTTCTCTATCGTGTCCAGCACTCCCGCGATGGTCGGGAAGCGCCGTGCGTCGATGCGCTTCTGGAGCTCCCTATCCTCCATGCGATTCCCCGAACTCAGTCGATCAACCGTCAGCGACAGCTTCCCCGACATGGGCGCCGACAGGTTGACCTCGCCCTCGGGCGACAGTGCAAGGTCGACGAAACCCTCCAGGCCGTCGGTGCTGGAGTGGATGGGGTGCACGTTCGAACGGGCATCTATCCACACGTGAGACCGTTCGGGAGCGATGAGGTACCGGGCCACTCGCCTACATCTTCCTTATCCTGAGGTAGCGCGCTAGGTCGGGTAGGGCGACGACGAACAGGACGAGGCCGATCAATACTCCGAGCGCGATGAACCCTAGAAAGACGTAGCCGACGATGTCCATCTACATCTCCCTCATCTTGAGGTACCGGGCGATGTCGGGGAGGGACTTGATCACCAGCCCGGCGACGGCGGCGAGCAGGACAGAGGCGATGAAGCGACGGATCATGGGTAAGCCCCCTTTTCACGAGGTGCGAGTAGTTCGGATACGAGCTGACGACAGATCTCTGCCGCGTCATCGACGGCTGCAGCCACCGCGGGGGACAGCCCCATGCCGTCCTGCAGGTTGGCGGGCTGGCAACCGATGATGAAGATCCTCTCGACGGACCCACCCAGGTGACGCAGGGTTCCGAGCACAACGTCGGGATTCATGGTGTGGGCGTCCACCACCTCGAGCACGTCGTCACCGCTCGCGCTCGTCCCGTCCAGTTCCGGCTCCATGATGGCGAGGGTTCCCGGAGGCTCTCCCATGGCGAGGGCGTCGACGATGACAAGTCCGTCGTACCCTCCCAGTAGCTCGTAGGCCAGATGCACCCCGCGGATCCCGAAGTCCTCGACCCGCGCCCCGCGGGGGAGGGGCCGCTCGGAGAGACGGTTGGCCACCTCCACGCCGAAGGCGTCGTCGGTCTGAAAGACGTTGCCGATGCCGGCCACCAACACGCCGTTGCTCATGGGTGCTGCCCCCCTCCTCTCGGAGGCTCCACCTCGTCGGGATGGAAGAAGAGGTACCGGCCCTGCCACGCCAGCTCTTCGGTGGCGGGATCGTCATCGATCGTGACCGCGACGTGCTGGTCTCCGTCGACACTGGTGAACACCCCGGCGACGGTCGCGGTCAGGCCGGCCAGGAAGATGTCCTGCGCGTCCGCCCTGTGGGAAGGCCTCAGCCGGACGGTGCTGCCCTTGGTGACCGCGGTGCCGCCGATCCAGACGGTCTCGGTCCAGGGGTCGAACGAGGCGTCGACCTCGGGATCCCACCAGGGCACGGCCGACGGATCGCCGGAGGACGCGGTGCCGGACGGCTGTTCGACCGGCCGCATCTGCCCGTGCAGCATGCCCAACGTCTCGGCCGACATTTCGTCACACCGATCGATGATGGCGGCCGCCCGGGGGTCGGTGCCCCGAGCCTCGGACTTCTCCTCGTCGGTCAAGGTCATCACCCGCAGGGCGAGGATCTCGTCGATCTCCAGGGAGTCGTACAGATCCCCCGGGCTCTGCGCTGCCACTTCGGGGTGGTCGTAGAGGATGATGGGAGAGGACAGCACCACGTCGTCCTCCCCGATGAGCACCGGGTGGGTACCGTCACTGTGGCAGCAGGCCGCGGCCCGAGCGGCGCGATCGGGAGGATCGAGCAGGGACACGAACCTCCCGTCGTCGATGGCCAGCATCGTGTGCACCGCGATGAGGCTGTGCCCGAGGGCGTCGTCACGGTGCAGTCCGAGGGCCGTCACCGCCGTTGCGTTCTCGACGGTCACGGCGACCTTGAGGTAGGGCAGTGAGGCGATGGGTCGACCGACGGCGATGCGCACCAGCCCGGTCACCGCCTCCCGTTGCCGCACGAACCGTCCGGTGACCATGCCGTCGTCGGCTCGGACCAGCTCGGAGTCCGCGCCACCCGCAAAGGAGAACTCCTCGACGTGGTCGGATCCCTCGAGGGCCCCCAGGGCGAGAGGTGTGACGTCGACGACCCGGTCGACGGCCTCATCCCAGTCGGCGTGGCGCACGCCCTCGACCTCGAGAAGCCCCGTGTGGGCGAATGCGGTCGCCTCCCCTGACCGGCCGCCGCTCCCGACCTCGGTCGTCGCCTCGACGCGACGGTGCTGTGCCTGGAGGCAGCGGATCCGCACCGAGAGCGTCGGGGAACCGCCCGGGTCAACCAGGCACTCGGTGCGCATCGACCAGCGCTCGGACCCGTCGGCGTGGCTGAAGCTCCGCGGGGTGAGCACGCCCCATTGGAACCTCGCCTGGTTCTTACGGGACGAGGCCCGGTAGGGGTACAGGACGTACCCCTCGTAGAGCACCGCGTCGGCCACGGCGCGGGCGGTCTCGAAGCGGTCGGCGGTCCGGGTGCTCACGGCCCGTCCCCGCCCGCTTCCTTCAGCAGGTGCTCGAGGGCCTGGTCCCAGGTGGGCAGGCCCCGGTGGGCCCGGAAGCGCTGCAGGTCGTCGAGCGTGTCGCGCCGGAGGCGGATCCAGCCGCTGTTGGGGTAGTAGAGGTCCATCATGGACCGCCACACGGCGACGGGCATCTTGTGGGAGGCCTCGAGCGACCACGAGAGCGGCTCGGCCGAGAACCCCGAGGCGCCCTGGGTGAAGACGGTGCCGGAGAACAGCAGGAGCAGGGGGACGTCCCCGTCGGCCAGGGCGTGGAGGTACTTGGCGCCGGCGACGTCGAAGTCGTAGGTGCACTCCACGGGCAGGTCGAATTCGGTGGCGCCGTCGAACTTCCCGACCGTGGTGGAGACGTGGGTCCAGAGGAAGGGCCGGAGAGAGTCGCCCCACTGCGGCGTCTCGCCGAACAGTTCGTAGAGGCGCACCACTTCGTCGCTCGTGTAGCGCCGGCGTTGGGGCTCGATCCGGATCTGGCAACGCAACGCCAGGGCGTGCACGCTCCGACCGTCGGCCTCCTCGACCCTCAGCCGCAGCGCGAGGGTGGGCACGGCGGCGTGGGGTTCCGCCCGGGAGCCCACCACCACGAACGACAGCGTGGTCATCGCGCCCTGGCCTCGATGTCGTCGAAGAACTCGTCCAGCCTTGCGCGGGCTTCCGTTCCACCGTCAAAGCCGCGCCACAGACGTCGAAGGTGGCCCACCAGTTCGTAACAGGCGTCGATGGGCACGATGTAGCACTCGGTTCCCGTCCCATGGGCCTTGGTGCGGACGAGGAACGCCTCCACGTCGGGTTGGAGGGTTGCGAGCTCGGGGTTGGCCGCGGTCACCTCGGCCCAGGTGTCGAGGGGCAGCTCCGACTCGGTGGCTCCGGCCGGGCCCGGGTAGAAGGCGGCGACCCGTCCCAACGAGGAGTTGATGAAGAAGAAGGCCACGCTGACCGGTATCTGCAGGCTGTCCCACTGCACCGCGGAGAGCTCGAAGTCCGGGAACGCCAGGAAGCGGTCGGGGACCGATCT
>Ga0302324_100003778_pt1 | contig 34051 bp, 28 predicted proteins | sample Palsa_T0_1_FD_201949 | JGI IMG/M metagenome (GOLD analysis project Ga0302324, IMG submission 201949) | Peat permafrost microbial communities from Stordalen Mire near Abisko, Sweden - Palsa_T0_1 | ecosystem: Environmental > Terrestrial > Soil > Palsa > Peat permafrost | place: Sweden: Abisko...
ACGGTAGGCCTCATCCAGGCCAACGCGATCCATCAGGGCATCGATCGCCTCGCTGATGATCACCGCGTAGTAGGCATCGCGCAGGTGGCCGTTGTAGTCGATCCACTCCGGCCGGATCGCGGTGCGGTAGATCGGGATGCCCGCCACGTTCAGTGCAGCCGCAGCCGCTCGCGGGTCTGGGCCGCGCTCAGGATGCGCGCCCCCATGGACTCGATGATGGTGCGCGCCTTCTCGACCAGCTGCGCGTTGCTCGCGTACACCCCGCGCGAGAGGTACAGGTTATCCTCGAGCCCGACGCGCACGTTGCCGCCGAGCAGGATCGACTGTGCCACCCAGGGCATCTGCATACGGCTCACTGCAAATGAGGTCCAGACGCAGTCCTCGGGGAGCGTATGCACCATGGCGAGCAGGTGGCCGACATCGGCGGGAACGCCGTAGGCGATCCCGGTGCACAGCTGGATCATCGCCGGGGCGGGAATCAGCCCCTCCTTGACCATCTGTCTGACGAACCACAGGTTCCCGGTATCGAACACTTCCAGCTCAACCTTCACTCCGAGCTCACGCAGGATGCCGGCGCCTTCGCGACAGTAGTCGGGGGTGGAGATGTAGGCGCGGTTGCCGTCGCCGAAGTTCAGCGTGCCGCAGTCGAGGGTGGCAATGTCGGGGCGGTAGAGGCCCTCGCTGCACAGGTCGATCACGTGGCGCATGCGCTCTTCCTGGGTGACGAAGTCGGTGCCTGCGGCCGGGGTGTCCTTGAGCCCCTGTTTGCCGATGCAGATGTATCCTCCCATGCCGCAGGTGAGATTCACGAGCACATCGACCTTGCTCTCGCGGATGCGCTTGACGACTTCGCGGTAGTGGCGCGTGGCCATGCTGAAGGCGCCCGTCTCCGGGTCGCGCACGTGAATGTGCACGATGGCCGCGCCGGCGCGCGCGGCCGCGATCGCAGAATCGGCGATCTGCTCGGGGGTGATGGGGCAGTGCGGACTCTTGGTAACTTTGGAATCATCGCCGGTGATGGCACAGGTGATGATGACGTCTGAGTTCATGGAAGATCCTCGCCTGTGGTGCGCGCACGGCAGGTAATATTATGGCTATAATAATATAACGTGGTGGTAGCACGCGGCAAGCTGCGTGGTTCGCAGGAGAAGCTCATGCAGACAAGCTTATTGATCGGCGGGCGGCTGGTGTCGGGCGAGGGGCCCGGGCAGCCGGTTCTCAACGCGGCGAGCGGCGCGGAAATCGCCGCGGTGCCGGAAGCGAGCGTCGCGCAGGTGCACGCCGCGGTCATGGCTGCGGAGGGTGCTTTTCCGGGCTGGGCGCGTACGGCTCCCAAAGAGCGCGCTGCGCTTATGCTGCGCATCGCCGAGCACATCGACGCGGAGGCCGGGGCGTACGCCGCCCTTGAGTCGCGCAACACCGGCAAGCCCCTCGCTGCGGTGCAGGCCGACGAGCTGCCCTCGATCGCCGACGTGTTCCGCTTCTTTGCCGGTGCCTGTCGCAGCCCCACCGGGCTTGCGGCCGGTGAGTACCTGCCCGGTCACACCAGCCTCATCCGCCGCGATCCGGTCGGGGTCGTCGGCTCGATCGCGCCCTGGAACTATCCGCTGATGATGGCGGCCTGGAAGATCGCCCCCGCCATCGCCGCCGGTAACACCCTGGTGCTCAAGCCCTCGGAACTCACGCCCCTCACGCTGCTGAAACTCGCCGCTGCGCTCGCGGAGCTGCTGCCGCCTGGGGTTGTGAATATCGTCGCGGGCCGGGGCGAGCCGGTGGGCAGCGCCCTCATCAATCACGAGCGCGTGCGCATGGTCTCCCTCACCGGTTCGGTCGCAACCGGACAGAAGGTGCTGACGGCTGCTGCGGGCAACCTCAAGCGCACCCACCTGGAACTCGGTGGCAAGGCCCCGGTGATCGTCTTCGATGATGCGGACCTCGAGGCGGTGGTGGCGGGTGTGCGCGTATTCGGCTACTACAACGCCGGCCAGGACTGCACCGCCGCCTGCCGCATGTACGCCGGCAAGCGCGTGTACGAGCGGCTGGTCGCAGATCTCACCAGCGCCGTTGAGAGCATCAAGGTCGGCGCCCAGCAGGATCCGGGCGTGGAGATGGGCCCGCTGATCTCGCGGACGCAGCGCGAGCGTGTGGCTGCGATGGTGGCGCGTGCCGCAGACCAGCCGCACGTAACGCTCACGACCGGCGGCAAGGAGCGCCCTGGCAGCGGCTTCTTCTACGAGCCGACGGTAGTGGCAGGGGCCCGCCAGGAGGACGAGATCGTGCAGCGCGAGGTGTTTGGACCGGTGGTGTCCGTGACGCCCTTCAGCGATACCGAGGAAGCGATCCGCTGGGCCAACGACTCCGAGTACGGGCTGGCCTCCTCGGTATGGACGCGTGATGTCGGCCGTGCCATGCAGGTGGCCTCGCAGCTGCAGTACGGGGCTACCTGGATCAACACCCACTTTGCGAGCGCTTCCGAGATGCCGCACGGGGGCTTCAAGCGCTCCGGTTACGGCAAGGATCTGTCGGTGTATGCGTTCGAGGACTACACCGTCGTGCGCCACGTGATGGTGAAGCTGTGAGCCCATCGCAGCCGTGAAGGGCACGCACTCACCAGTGCTGCGCGGGGCACACCTCGCCGCGGGCCTGCTTGCCTGCGCGGGGCTCCTCGGTGGGTGCGGGGAGCACGCCAGGACGCCTGCGGCAGCCGAGGAGAAGGTGCTGCACGTCTACAACTGGGCGGACTACATCGGCAAGGACACGCTGGCGGACTTCGAGGCGGCCACCGGCATCAAGGTCGTTTACGACACCTACGATGCCGATGAGACGCTGGAAGCGAAGATGATGGCGGGTGACTCCGGCTACGACGTGGTGAGCACGTCCACCGATTTCTTCAGCCGTCAGATCAAGGCCGGCATCTACCGCCCGCTCGACCGTGCGCTGCTGCCGAACTGGAAGAACCTCGATCCACATGCGCTCGCGGTCGAGGCGATCGCCGATCCGGGTAACCGCTACGCCATGCCGTACCTGCGGCACGTCAACGGCTTCGCCTACAACGTCGACATGATCCGCGCCCGCATGCCCGATGCGCCGGTCGGCAGCCTCGACATGATCTTCAAGCCGGAGATCATCCGGCGTTTTGCCGATTGCGGGGTGACCTTCCTCGATCAGCCCGAGGACGTGCTGCAGCTCGCGCTCAACTACCTGCATCTGGATCCGAACAGCGTGCGGCCCGAGGATTACGCCCAGGCGGAGAAGCTGCTGCTCGCCGTGCGTCCCTACATCCGCGCCTTCGACTCCACCGAGTACATGAATGGGCTCGCCACCGGCGAGTTCTGTATCTCCATGTCCTGGTCGGGTGACTACGCCACCTCGCGCGCCCGCGCCAAGGCCGCAGGCGTCGATGTACACCTGGCCTTCACCGTACCGAAGGAGGGCGCCAACGCCTCCTTCGATGCGCTGCTGATCCCGGCGGATGCGCCGCACCCGCTCGCCGCCCACAAGTTCCTGAACTTCATACTCGAGCCGCGCGTAATCGCGCAGATCACCAACGAGATCCATTACGGCAACGACAACCTGGCGGCCAACCGCTACGTCGATCCCCAGATCCTGAACGACCCGGCCGTCTATCCGCCCCCGGACGTTGAGGCACGCCTCTACGAGGCCACCGAGGCGCCACCGGCGCTCGAGCGGCTGCGCACGCGCACCTGGACGCGCATCAAGACCAACCTCTAGGGACGAGGCGCGGGCGCGCGGCGTGCGCCTCAGCGCCCGGCCATCTGGGCTTCCAGGGTGCGCCGGCGGTCGCTGCGCGCCATCAGCCAGCCGGCTGCGAGGATGCACAGGCCCACGCCGCACACGATGACACTCGCGAGCGCGTTGATGTCGGGGCTCACCCCGAGCTTCACCTTCGAATAGATGACCATCGGCAGGGTGCTGGCGCCGGGGCCGGCGACGAAGCTGGAGATCACCAGGTCATCGAGCGAGAGCGTGAAGCACAGCAGCCAGCTCGAGATGATGGCCGGGGCGATGATCGGGAGCGTGATCTCGATGAAAGCGCGCGCAGGCCCCGCCCCGAGATCCATGGCCGCCTCCTCGAGCGAGCGGTCCGCGGCCGCAAGTCGCGACTGCACCGTGATGGTTACGTAGGCGGTGCAGAAGGTCACGTGTGAGAGCACGATGGTGGTGAAGCCGCGGTGCGGCCAGGAGAGCAGCTGCATCATCGACACGAACAGCAGCAGCTGCGTGATGCCGGTGATGATCTCCGGCATGACAAGCGGCGCGTTCACCATGCCGGTGAGGAGCAACCGGCCCCGGAAGCGCGCGAAGCGCACCAGCGCGGTTGCCGCAAGCGTGCCGAGCAGCACCGCGCCGGTGGATGCGCTCACGGCGACCTCGAGGGACAGCAGCGCCGCCTGCAGCAGCTGGCGGTTGTGCAAGAGCTGCGTGTACCAGGTCGTCGAGAAGCCGCCCCAGACGTTCACCAGCGGGGAGGCGTTGAAGGAGTAGCCGATCAGCACCAGGATCGGCAGGTACAGCACCGCGATGCCGAACAACAGCACCGACATCAGGACCGCAGAAGAGCGACCTTCGAACAAGCGCCCCCTCAGGCCTCGAGCTGGCGCACGTTGTAGTACTGATAGATCGCGATCGGTCCTGCGAGCAGCAGCAGGAAGGCGATCGCCACGGCGGAGGCGACCGGCCAGTCGTGATTGCCGAAGAACTCATCCCACAGCACGCGGCCGATCATGAGGTTATTCGGTCCGCCGAGGAGGGAGGGAATCACAAACTCCCCGACCGCCGGGATGAAGACCAGCATCGAGCCGGCGATCACCCCGGGGATCGACAGCGGCAGGGTGATGTCCAGGAACGCGCGCCGCGGCGTACTGCCCAGGTCTGCCGCCGCCTCCAGAAGCGTCGTGTCGAGCTTCTCGAGCGTTGCGAACAGCGGCAGCACCATGAACGGCAGGTAGGAGTAGATGATCCCGAGGTACACCGCAAGACTGGTGCGCATGATGCGCAGCGGGTGACTGATGAGCCCCAGGTGCAGGAGTGCCGTGTTGAGGAAGCCGTTGTCGCGGATGATGCCCTCGAGCGCGTACACGCGCAGCAGGAACGAGGTCCAGAAGGGCAGCATGATGATCAGCAACAGCAGCCCCTGCGCCGACTTGGGGCTGCGCGCGATCGCGTACGCCATGGGGTAGCCGAGCAGCAGGCAGATGAGGGTGGAGAAAAACGCCGTGCGCAGCGAATACAGGTACGCCACCCCGTACACCTCGTCGGTGAGCAGGTAACGGTAGTTGCCGAGGCTCACCGCCAGGTGCAGATGGTGATTGGTGAAGGAGATGACGTCGGTGAAGGGCGGCACGCGCGGGGCGGCTTCCGCGAAGCTGATCTTGAAGGCGAAGGCGAACGGGACGAGGAAGAATATAAAGAGGAAGATCAGCGGTGGCAGGATGATGAGCCAGCGTCCGGGAGCCCAGTTTGTCTTCATGATTGTAGGGTTGCGACTGTGCCCGCGCGCTATTGTGCGGGATAAACTTGGTAGCAGTACAGTTATCGGGCGACGGTTTCGGTAAGTAAGCAGTGTCAAGCGAACCAGCTTCCACAGCACTCGAGGAGGTGCCATCGATCGGCGGCGGCTCGCGCATCCGTCAGCGCCAGCGTCAGCGCCTGATCGATGCGTGTATCTCGGCGCTGCATATCTATGGGCCCTCGCGCACCACCGTGGAGAAGGTGGTGGCGCTGGCGGACCTGTCCCCGGGGATCGTGCGTTTCTACTTCGACTCCAAGGCGGCGATGCTGGTTGCCTCGCTCGAGTACCTGGCGGCGGAATTCGAGGAGCGGGTGCTTGCGCCGGTGGCACGGCTGAAGGACTCCCCGGTGCAGGCGCTGCGGCTGCTGGTAGAGCTGTATCTGGATGCGGATATCGCCAGCCCGCGCAAGGTTTCGGTGTGGTACGCGTTCTGGGGCGAGGCGAGTGCGCGCCAGGAGTACCAGGACATCTGTGGCAAGAAGGACGACGCTTTCGCGATACTGGTGCGCGAACTGATCGAGCGCATGATCGTGGTGAGCGGCGCCACACACCTGGATGCCGATGGCGTGGCGCTCGGTCTGATCGGGGTGCTGGAGGTGCTGTGGCAGGGGATTGCCTTCCAGAGCGAGGCCAGCATCAACCGTAGCGCCGCCGTCGAGCGCTCGCTCAGTTACCTGCGCTCGGTGTTCCCCGGCGAGTTCCGCGAGGCTGCCGCGCCCGCCCCGCGCCGCAGCGCTGGCGGGGCGCGCCTGCCGGCGCGTGCCTACGCCGATGCGGCCTTGCTGCGCGCGGAGCGCGAGCGGCTGCTGTGGCCGGCGTGGCAGCTACTCGGGCACGAAGCGGAACTGCGCGCGCCGGGGGATTTCCTCACCGGCGATCTGGCCGGGGAGCGCGCCATGGTGGTGCGCGGGGAGCGTGGCCGGCTGCACGCCTTCCGCAACACCTGCCGGCGGCGCCCGCACGCACTGCTCGGCCCGCGCAAGGGGCACCTGCGCAGCGCCATTCACTGCGCGGCGCACTCGCTCACCTACAGCTTCGACGGGCGACTGGTGACGGGCACCACCCCCGGGGATCTGGCGCCGCTTGAGATGACGCGCCTGGGGCCGCTGATCCTCGCGCGCGCGAGTGGCACCCCGGCCGCCGCGCACACTGCGCACGCTCCGTGGGAAGCCTTTGCGACGCTCGCGCCACGGGCGGTCGCGGACCTGGAGGTTCTCGCCGACTGGAAGATCGTGGTCGAGCAGTGGCTGGAGAGCCCGCAGCCGCAGCAGCATTTCGTGAAACCCAATCTGCTGCTCGACATCCGCCCCGCGGGCGCGCTGGTCCTGCAGGTCACCCCGCTTGCGCCCGGACGCAGCCGTATCCGCCGCTTCGATTTCGCCGTGCGCACGCAGGACAAAGGACGCGCTGCGCGCGACCCCTGGCCGCGCCGCGCAACGACGTGGCTGAAGGCACAGATCGCGCTCGCCGAATCCACCCAGGCGGGACTGGCCGGCGCAGCGGACGAATCCGCCGAGAGCGGACCTGCGAGTGCAGCCCTGACGCAGTTCCGCGATTCGATCGCGGCGCTGCTGCGCGCAGGGTAAGGCGCAGCGCGCGCAGCTTCAGGCGAAGCGCGCTGGCGGCTCCGGGAGGCGCACCTCGGGAATGCGCTCGCGCAGCAGGTCGTGGAACTCCAGCATGCAGTTCTCCAGACGCGACAGCGGGCCGGGCTCATAGCTGCTGGAGGCGAGTCCCTGCTGCACGCGCTTGCACAAGAACTCATCCTCGCGCTGCACCTGGCGGTTGATGCGCGCGGTCAGGTAGCGGGCGATGCGCATCTCGCGCCGCTCATCCGGTAGCGCGAACGAGCCGCCGCGGATGGTGCACTTGCCCGGGCCGCGCGGCAGCACCTGGAAGAAGTCCATCTGATCGGGGAACACGTCGATGCCGAGGTTCGGGATCATGCTGTAGAAGGTCCACCGCTTGCGATGCGCCTCGGGCAGATCCACCGCCACCTCGCCAATCAGTTTCTGATAAAGCCGCTCGCTCCAGCGCGTCGAGGGACGCTCGCGCAGCCAGCTGCTGCCGCGCGCAACGCCCGTGGGCAGATTCAGCTGATCGTCGTAGTCGGGCGTGAACATGCGGTACAGCCCCGGATGTCCGATCGGCACGTGGTAGGACTCGAGGTAGTTGTCCATCGCGATCTTCCAGTCGCAGTCCCAGTGCTCGATGTACATCGGGCCAAGTGGCTGCATGTCCTCGAAGCGATGCGGCGCGAACTCCGCGGCCACCCCCGCCCAGACCTCCGCAGGCGGCAGCGGGTTGCCGGCGATATTCACGAACACGAAGCCGAGGTGCACCTGCAAGCGCACTTCCTTCAGTCCCAGCTGCGCGCGATCCAGCGGCGGGAACGTCTCGCGCGAGCTGATGCCGAGCAGCTCACCGCTCAGCCGGTAGGACCAGCCGTGATAGGGGCAGGTGATGGCGCCCGGGCAGTTGCCTGCGCCCTCAAGGATGCGCGCGCCGCGGTGGCGGCAGACGTTGTGGAATGCGCGGATCTCGCCCTGCGAGGTGCGCAGCGCCACGACGTTATCGCGACCCAGGTCGAGCGTGACGAAGTCCCCGGCACGCGCAAGCGAGCTCACGTGGCAGACGATCTGCCAGCTGGGCTTGAGCAGCCGCTCGTACTCCAGGCGCGTCATTTCCGGGTGGTTGTAGACCCAGGCGGGCAGGGCTCGTGCCACTTGCGGGGTAGCGGACTCGACCGGGCGGGCGGCTGTCGCATTCATGAGATTCCCCGGAAGGCTTGGGCGTATAGGGTCATATAATTGTAGCTCAAAAAACTATATGAGCATATAGACTGCGGATGCGTGCGGTGGTACCGTGGCGTATCTGCTGCAGTTTTTCTCTCGACCGGGGAGCATTATGTCAAGAACCCTGACCCGGAATCACGAGCATTACCGCCGCGCACTCAAGCGCCTGCCCCTCGGTGTCGCCTCCAATTTCCGCTTCTGGGGCGAGGATCGCACGATCTACGTGAAGCAGGGGCGCGGTGCGCGCATTACCGACCTCGATGATAACGTCTACGTCGACTATCGCATGGGCTACGGGCCGGCGATTCTCGGCTACGCGGACCCGCGGGTCGATGCCGCTGCGCGCGCCGGCATGGAGCTCGGCGGGGTGTTCGCGCTGTCCACCGAGCGCGAGTACAAGGTCGCCGAACGCATCTCGCAGATGGTGCCGGCGGCGGAGCTGGTGCGCTTCTCCAACTCCGGGACCGAGGCGGTGATGGCGGCGCTGCGCCTGGCGCGCGCCTATACCAAGAAGGACAACTACGTCATTCTCGAGGGCAGCTACCACGGTCTGTTCGATGCGGCCATGTGGTACACGCCGATGGAGAAATGGTCACAGGTCGGCGACCCCGTCGTGGTGCCTTACAGTGAAGGCGTGCCGCTTGCCACCCGCAGCTTCGCGCACTTCGTGCAGGCGAACGATGCCAATCAGCTCGAGGACGTGTTTAAGCGCCACGGACAGTCGATCGCCTGCCTGCTGATCGAGCCGATTATGGGCAACTGCTTGGGGATCGCCGCTGACCCGGCCTACGTGCGCGCGGCGCGCGAGCTGTGCGATCGCTACGGGGCGGTGCTGATCATCGATGAGGTGAAGACCGGCTTTCGCGTGGCGCGCGGCGGGGTGCAGGAGCTCTACGGCGTGCGCGCCGACCTGTGCACCTTCGCCAAGGCACTCGCCAACGGCTATCCGATCTCGGTGCTCGCCGGGCGCGAGGACATCATGCGCAAGCTCGGCAAGGGTGTGGCCCATGGCGGCACCTACACCGCGCACCCGGTATCGCTCGCGGCCGCGGAGAAGACGCTGGAGATTCTGGCCGAGACCGACGCGCTTGAGCGTGTCGCCGCCTACGGCACGCGGCTGCGCAGCGGCAAGAGCGCCATCCTCAAGGCCCGCGGCATCGCGCACAGCTTCGTCGGACATCCCTCGATGAGCGGGCTGTACTTCGCGCACGACCCGCCGCGCACCTACCGCGACTGGAAGGGCAGCGACTACACCTTCTACGATGCGGTTGCGAGGGAGCTGCACGATGAGTGCATCCTGTGCGAGCCAGACTCGCGCGAGCCGTGGTTCATGTCCGCAGCGCACGATGAGTCGTGTCTGAAGGACACCCTTACGGCCTTCGAGGTGGCGGTCGATCGCACGCTCAATTCTCTGGGAACGCCGCGCCGGGTACCTGCGTGAACTCTTAGGACGAGCCGCAGGCGTTGCGCAGGGGAAGGGGAGGGAAGGAACGATGCGCTATGACGCGATCGTCGTGGGGGCTGGCCACAACGGTCTGGTGAACGCCTGCTACCTCGCCCGCGCGGGCCTGAAGGTGCTGGTGCTCGAGCGCAACGCCTATGTCGGGGGGGCGGCGGTGAGCCGCAGCCTCTACGACGGGTTCACGTATTCGAACTGCTCCTACGTCTGCAGTCTGCTGCGTACGGAGATCATCCGCAGCCTCGAGCTACCCTCCTTCGGCCTGCAGATCATCCCCTACGAGGGTGGCTGCACCATGATGCGCGACGGCGGACATCTGGCGGTCTACGACAATCACGACGCCATGCGTCGCGAGATCGCGCGCCACTCGCGCCACGACGCGCAGGCCTACGACCGCTACGTGCGCGACATGCTCAGGCACTGCCGCTTCATCAAGCCGCTGCTGCTGCGTGAGCCTCCCGACCCGACTTCCTTCAAGCCACGCGACATCCGCGAGCTACTGTTCCTCGGCAGACACTTCCACGGGCTCGGCGAGAGGCGCATGTATGACACGCTGCGCTTCTTCACCATGAGCTGCGCGGACATGCTGGAAGAGTACTTTGAGAGCGAGATCGTCAAGGCGCACCTCTCGGGCAGCTCCATCATCGGCACCGCGCTCGGTCCGCGCTCCCCGGGGTCGGCCTACGTGCTGCTGCACCACTACATGGGCAGCATCGACGGGGCGGTCGGTGCCTGGGGGTTCGCGCGCGGCGGTATGGGGGCGATCACCCAGGCGCTCGCGAGCTCCTTGCGGGCGAGCGGCGGCACCGTGCGCGAGAGCGCCCCGGTGCAGCAGATCCTGGTGCGCAACGGGCGCGCCACGGGGGTGGTGCTCGAGGGGGGAGAGGAAATCGCCGCCCCGGTCGTGGTCTCAAACCTCGATGTCAAGCGCACGTTCCTGAAGACCGTGGCGCCGGAGCATCTGCCGCCGGAGTTCCTCGACCAGGTGCGCAAGTTCAAGATCCGCGGCTCCTCCGGCAAGCTCAATATCGCACTCGATGGCCTGCCGCACTTTCCCGCGATCCCGCAGGGCTCGCCTTCCATGCGCGGCGACATGCATATCACCGATACGATGGAGATGATCGAACGCGCCTACGATGACTGGAAGGAAGGACGCTGGTCGCGCGCGCCGTACGTCGATATGCTGATTCCGACGCAGATCGATCCGACCATGGCCCCCGACGGCAAGCATTACATGTCGGTGTTCGTGCAGTACTGCCCCTACAAGCTCGCCGACGGCGCATGGACCGCAGACAAGCGCCGCGCCTTCGGCGACACCGTCATCGATGCCATCGCCCGCCACAGCCCGGACTTCAAGGATCTCATTCTGCATGCCGAGATCCGCACGCCCTGGGACATCGAGAATGAGGTCGGCCTGACCGAGGGCAACATTTTCCAGGGCGAGCTCACCTTCGATCAGCTGCTCTTCAACCGTCCGGTGCCGGGCTACGCGCAGTACCGTGCACCGGTGCGCGGCATGTACATGTGCGGCTCCAGCACCCATCCGGGCGGGGGGGTGATGGGGGCACCGGGTGCGAACGCGGCCAACGCCATCCTGCGCGACCTGGGACGCATACAGTGAGCGCACCGGCCAGCCACTACGACAGCATCATCGTCGGCGGCGGCCACAACGGGCTCACATGCGCGGCCTACCTGGCGCGTGGCGGGCGCAAGGTGCTGGTGCTGGAGGCCGCCGAGCGCCTCGGCGGGGCGGCGGTGACGCGCGAATTCGCGCCCGGATTCAAAGTGTCCGCCGCTGCCCATCTGCTGCACCTCATGCCCCCGAGCCTGGTGCGCGAGCTCGGGCTGATGCGCCAGGGACTCAAACTGGCGGCCGAGAGGCTCCCGACCGTGGCGCTCGATGCGGATGCGCATCACCTGATCTTCGGGCCCGACAACTCCGCCTCCGTCGCTGCGGCCTGCGCTGCGGATGCCGCAGCGCTCGCTGACTGGCAGAAGCTCCTGAAGCGCTTCGCGCGCGCCCTGCATCCGCTGCTCGCGCAGACACCGCCGCGGCTCGGGACCGATGCCTGGCGCGATCGTGCCGCGCTTGTGGGAATCGGCTGGCGCATCCGCCGGCTGGGACGGCGCGACATGCGCGAGCTGCTGCGTATCGGCGGCATGTGCGTGCACGACCTGCTCGAGGATCACTTCACGCTGCCGCTGCTGAAGGGTGCACTCGCGCTCGATGCGGTACTCGGAACCAACTACGGCCCGCGCTCCCCCGGCACGGTGCTCGCGCTCCTCTACCGCATCGCCGCCTCGCAGGGCGAGGACGCGCTCGCGCTGCCGCGCGGAGGCCTGGGGGCGGTATCCGAGGCGCTGGCGTGCGCGGCGCGCGCAGCGGGTGCGGACATACGTACCGGAACGCAGGTCGAGCACATCCTGATGCGCGAGGATCGCGCGGTGGGAGTCGTGCTGGCCAGCGGTGAGGAGATCAACGCGAGGAGCGTCGTGTCGAGCGCGGACCCCAAGACCACGTTTCTGAAGCTGCTGGGGAGCGAGCACCTGGACGCCGGGTTCGTGCGGTGCGTGTCGCAGGTACGCTCGCGCGGGCTTACCGCGAAACTGCATCTGGGGCTCGATCGCCTGCCGGTTTTCCCGGGCCTCGGCCCTGAGGCGCTGCGCGCGCGACTGGTCCTCGCTCCCTCCTGCGACTACATCGAGCGCGCTTATAACCACGCGAAGTACGATGAGTTCTCGAGTGCGCCGGTGCTCGAAGTCACCCTGCCAACGCTTGTGGACCCCACTCTCGCAGCCCCCGGCAAGCACGTGATGTCGATCGTCGCGCAGTACGCCCCTTATGCGCTCAAGGGCGGGTGGGACGCTCAGCGCGAGGCCTTCACCGATCGCATCATCGATACGCTCGCGGCGTACGCTCCGCAGCTGCCGCAGTCGATCTGTGCGCGCGAGCTGCTGGTGCCGCCGGATATCGAGCGCGAGTTCCGCATCACCGGCGGGCACTGGCATCACGCCGAGCTCGCGCTCGATCAGCTGCTCATGGTGCGCCCGGTGCCAGGGGCGGCCCAGTACGCAACGCCGGTGCCGGGGCTGTATCTGTGCGGCGCGGGCTGCCACCCGGGTGGCGGGGTCATGGGACTCGCCGGCCGCAATGCCGCGCGGCAGCTCATGCGGGCGGCGGCCTGAGAGTCATGCTGACCGAAAGCGAACCGCACTACCGCCAGCCGCTGCTGCGCACGCCGTTCCACGAGCGTGCGCGCGCCCTCAGCGAACTCGACAGTTTCGTGCCGTGGTCCGGTTACACCACGGTCGATGTATTCACCAACGTCGAGCAGGAGTATTTCGCGATCCGCAACGCGAGCTCGCTCTATGACCTCACCCCGATGGTCAAGTACCACATTGCAGGTGCCGACGCGCTGCGCTTCCTCAACCGCCTGGTCACGCGCGACGTGCGCAAGCTCGCACCCGGCAAGGTCGCCTACACCGTGTGGTGCAATGACGAGGGGCACCTGATCGATGACGGTACGCTGTTCTGCACCGCGCCCAATGAGTATCGTCTGTGCACGGCTGAGTGGCAGCTCGACTGGTTCCGCGCCTCTGCCATCGGCTTCGATGTCGAGATCCGCGAGATTACCGAGGAGATCGCAGCGCTCGCCGTGCAGGGCCCGACCTCGGCGCATCTGCTGCGGGCCGCAGGGCTCGCCGGCATCGAGCGCCTGAAGCCCTTCGAGCACGGCCAGTTCTCGATGCAGCACCGCGATGCGCCGACGATCCCCATGATGGTCTCGCGCACCGGCTTTACCGGGGATCTCGGCTATGAGCTGTGGATGCAACCGGCGGATGCGGAGAGCGTGTGGGATGCGCTGATGGAGGAGGGCAGGACGCGCGCGGTGCGCCCGATCGGTTCGCGCGCCCTGAATATGGCGCGCATCGAGGCGGGCTTCGTGCTGCCGAACCTGGACTTCGTTTCCGCAGCGCACACGCTGTATCTGGGCACCGAGCGCTCGCCGCTGGAGCTCGGGCTGTCGTGGCTCGTGGACTTCGGCAAGGGGCACTTCACCGGCCGGCGCGCGCTGCTTGCGGAGGCGGCACGCGGCCCGCGCCGCCAGCTGGTGGGGCTGGATATCGAGGGCACGAAGCCTGCGCACAACGCGCTGCTGTACACCGAGTCATCCGGCCGCAAGGAGGCCGGCAGCATCACCTCGGCGACCTGGTCACCGACCTGCAAGCGCAACCTCGCGCTCGCGATGGTGAATGCGCCGTACATCGCGACCGGCTCGCAGCTGTGGGCCGAGATCTACTTGAACCGCGAACTCGTGTGGCAGCGGCGCATGGTGCGCGCCCGGGTCGTGGAGCGGCCGTTCTATGCGCCGCCGCGCCGGCGCGCGACGCCGCCAGCGGACTTCTAAAGGACGATTGACAGGAGCGCCATGATCGCAAGCCAGGCACAACAGCTCGCCGAACGCCCGTGGCTCGATCCGAACGCCACCGCCCAGATTCTCATCGAGGGCGTGAGCAAGACCTATGGGCCGACCACGGCCGTCGATGAGGTCACGCTGCGTATCTACAAGGGCGAGATGTTCGCGCTGGTGGGTGCCTCCGGATGCGGCAAGACGACGCTGCTGCGCATGCTCGCCGGCTTCGCGCACCCGACAAGTGGGAGTATCTCGATCGATGGCGTCGACATGAGCCGGGTGGCCCCGCATCACCGGCCGGTGAACATGATGTTCCAGTCGTACGCCCTGTTTCCGCACATGACGGTGGAGAAGAACGTCGGCTATGGCCTGCGCCAGATGGACCTCGACCAAGCCACGCGCGCGCAGCGGGTGCACGAGGCGCTCGAGATGGTGCAGCTGGGGCACCTCGGCAAGCGCAAACCACACCAGCTCTCCGGCGGACAGCGCCAGCGGGTGGCGCTGGCGCGCGCACTCATCCGCCGTCCCAAGGTGCTGCTGCTCGATGAGCCGCTCTCGGCGCTGGACAAGAAGCTGCGCGAGCAGACGCAGTTCGAGCTGATGGATCTGCAGCACAAGGTCGGCATCACCTTCATCGTGGTCACGCACGACCAGGACGAAGCGATGGCGCTCGCCACGCGCATCGCGGTCATGGACCATGGCCGGGTGGTGCAGGTCGGCACGCCCGCGGAGATCTACGAGTTCCCGCGCAGCCGCTTCGTCGCCGATTTCGTCGGCACCACCAATCTCTTCGAGGGTACCGTGAGCTCCTGCGAAGGGCGCCTGGTCAGAGTGCGCTGCGCGGAGACCGACAGTGAGCTGCTGGTCGATGACGAGGGTCGCTTCAGCATCGGTCAGCGCGTGTGGGTGGCGCTGCGCCCCGAAAAGGTGCGCCTCGCCAAGCAGCCCTCGAGCGGTGTGCGCATCAATCAGCTGCGCGGTACAGTGTGGGAGCTGGGCTATCTCGGGAACCGTTCGACCTATCGCATCAGGACACCGAGCGGCAAACTGGTCACGGTATTTGCGCAGAACGAGCGGCGCACCTCGGAGCTCGCCATCGACTGGAGCGATGAGGTGTTCGTGAGCTGGAGTGCAGATGCTGCGGTAGTGCTGCAGACATAGAGCAAGCAGGCGAGGCGGGGGAGCCGTTATACGGCAGGGGAGGATAATCGCATGAGTTCGATTCGCGCCATCCGCACCATCATCATTCTGCAACTGGCGGCGGTCTCGCTGCTGCTGCCGCACGCAATTGCGCGCGCCGACGTCGTCGCCGGTGACGCCGCGGCCGCTGCGACGGCGGCCGATGCCAACGCCGCTCCGAGCGGCGCTGAGAGCAGTCCCAAGGGCCTGCAGGAGATCGTGGTGACGGCAACCCGCCACGAGGAGTCCTTGAGCAAGGTGCCGATCAGCGTGACGGCGCTCAGCCAGGACGCCATGGACGCGCGCGGCATCAAGGACTTCCAGGACATCGCGCGCTTCACCCCCGGGGTCTCGATCGACAACTCGGGTACCAACGCGATCTCGATCCGTGGCATCTCCTCCTCGGCCGGCGCCGGCACCACGGGCATTTACCTGGACGACACGCCGATCCAGATGCGCGACGCCGGCTTCAATCCTGACGATACGCTGCCGAAGACCTTCGACCTGGACCGCGTGGAGATCCTGCGCGGTCCGCAGGGGACCTTGTTCGGCTCCGGCTCGGAGGGCGGCACGGTGCGCTACATCATGACGCAGCCGAGCCTCACCACCGCCAGCACCTATGTGCGTACCGAAGCTTCATACACCCAGTACGGCCAGCCGAGCTACGAGTTCGGCGTCGCGCACGGCGGGCCGATCATCGACGGGACGCTCGGCTTTCGCGCCAGCGCCTGGTACCGCTACGACGGCGGCTGGATCGACCGCGTGAACGACAACTCCGATCCCGCCGATCCCACCGTCATCGCGCACAACGTCAACTACGCGCACACGCTGGTGCTGCGCCTGGCAGGCATCTGGCAGCCGGTGAACTCCTTCACGGTCACACCGAGCATCATGTACCAGAACCGCCAGGAGCACGATCAGCCGACCTACTGGCCCGCCTATTCCAATCCCGGCGCGGGCGACTTCAACACCGCGACGCCCGAGCGCATTCCGGATCCCGACAAGTACTACCTGCCGGCGTTGAAGCTGGAGTACGACCTGGACAAGAGCGCGCTCATCTCCAACTCCTCCTACTACCACCGCGACGAGTTCACCGGCTATCAGGGCACGGTCTATGACCTCGGCTTCTTCCAGAGCCTTGGCTGGCCGACCAATCCGCTGACCGGCGGCCTCGGATGCGAGGCGACCGGGGTCGCTGCGAACTGCCCGTGGTATCCGCTGCTGAACGGCAGCGGCATCCATCTGCCGCCGCAATTCGCCGATTACCAGACGCCCAACGTCATGACCAACACGCAGCAAAGCATCACGCAGGAGATACGGTGGCAGTCGACCGACAACAACTCCAAGCTGCGCTGGACGGTCGGTGCGTTCTGGCAGCTCGCCAAGGAGGAGAGCATCGAGGAGCTCAAGGATCCCCTCAACGAGACCAACTCGCTTTTCAACTACCTGTTCGGCGAGCCGGCGACATCCATTTTCACATTTACCAATCCGGCCGGAACCACGGTGGTGCCGTTTTCCTGTCCGACGGCCGCGGCCTACCCCTACATTCCGGCGTGCGACATCTACTACAACCGCAACACGACCTACGACCACCAGTTCGCAGGCTTCGGGGAACTCTCCTATGCGTTCACCGATCAGTGGCGCCTCACGGTCGGTGAGCGTGTGGCGCGCACCTCGTTCGAGATCGTGAACTACGCGGACGGCCTGGAGAACTACGGGCCGACGCCGCAGGCAAATGGCAATTCGGTACCGGGCCTCGGCCGCTCCGCCTCGACGCACGAGACACCGAACACGCCGAAGGCGAACCTCGCGTTCCAGATGGATCCCAACAACCTGTTCTATGTCGGCTACGCCAAGGGCTTCCGTGTCGGCGGCGGCAACCCGGCGCTGCCGCCGTACTGCGACCAGAATCTCGCACAAGAGGGCTTCCCGAATGGTGCGCCGCTCACCTACAAGTCCGACTCGACACAGAACTACGAGATCGGCTCGAAGAACGCCTTTGGCCAGGTGCTGCGCATCGCCACCAGCGTCTACTACATCAAGTGGAGCGACATCCAGCAGAACGTCTATGTGGCCGGTGACTGCGGACTGCAATTCACCGATAACCTGGGCACGGCGGTCGCGAAGGGCTTCGACATCCAGGCGGAAGTCAATCTTGGCTCCCTGCACGTGGACATCGCCGCCGGCTACACCAACGCGCGCTACACCAAGAATTCGCCCATCGTGAATGCGCAGGGCCAGCCGCTCGCCGAGGCCGGCGATGCCATCTCCGGCCAGGCTGCTATCGACAGCGCCCCCGGTCTGAACTCGCCGTGGACGGTGGCACTCGGGCCGGAGTATCGCTTCACCATCGGCCAGCACGATGCGTTCGTGCGCGTCGACTGGGAGTTCGAGAGTCGCAATCCGTGGCTCTCGGTGCTGCAGGATCCGCGCACCTCGCAGTACTTCCCGGCCACCTATACGCTGTCATCGACCACCTTTACCTCGCTGCGCGGCGGGATCACGCTCGGCAGCTGGCTGGTCACGCCGTTCATTGACAACCTAGCGAACTCGCACACCGTCACCAACTACGCGCTCGGCGCGGTCGACCCGTACAACCCGGCCGGCTCGCCCTCGGTGCAGCAGAATCAGTACACTTTCCGGCCGCGCACCTTCGGCATCACGGCCACCTGGAGGACGGGACCTGGGGGATAGCTGGCCGTGAAGTCGCTGCGGATGCTACCGTGGCGTTCGCATGCCAATGGGCGACACACCCGCGCAGATGCCATCCGCGGACGCGAGGGTCTCACGCGCTGAACGGCTGAACACGCGCGCCGCCGGGATCGTCGGGCTCGCGGTGCTGTGCAGCCGCGTGCTTGGGCTGGCACGCGAGCAGATCTTCGCCGCGCTCTTCGGCGGCGGGCGCGTCATGGACGCGTTCACCATCGCCTTTCGTATCCCGAACCTGCTGCGCGACCTGTTCGCGGAAGGGGCGCTGTCGACTGCATTCGTGACGGTGTTCACCCGCACCGCGGCCATCGAGGGTGATGCCGCCGCCTGGCAGCTCGCGAACAAGGTCGCAACGCTCGCCGTCGTGACGCTGAGCGCCATCACGCTGCTCGGCATCGCGTTCGCACCGTGGCTCGTGGCCGCGCTCGCGCCGGGGTTCGATCCGGCAAAAGCCGCACTCACCGTGACGCTCACCCGCGTCATGTACCCCTTCATCCTGCTGGTCTCACTCGCCGCGCTCGTCATGGGAATGCTCAACTCGCGCGGCGTGTTCGGCATTCCCGCTATGGCCTCGAGCTTCTTCAACTTGGGCTCGATCATCGCCGGAGTGGCAATCGGCTACTGGCTCGACCCCGATTTCGGCCAGCGCGCCATTCTCGGGCTGGCCATCGGCACCTTAATCGGCGGGGCGCTGCAGCTGCTGGTACAGCTGCCCTCGCTCCGCGGGGTGGGCTACCGCTATCGAGCGGACTTCTCCTGGCGCGATCCGGGTGTGCGCGCGATCTTGCGCCTCATGGGGCCCTCGGTGATCGCCGCCAGCACCACGCAGGTCAACGTGCTGGTGAACTCGGTGTTCGCCTCCGAGCTCGGCGACGGGCCGACCTTCTGGCTCACCGTGGCATTTCGGCTGATGCAGCTGCCGCTCGGCATCTTCGGCGTGGCGCTCGGCACGGTGGCGCTGCCGCTGCTCACGCGCATGGCCGCCGCCGGCAACATGGCGGGGTTTCGCGCTGAGCTGGCGCGCGGCATGCGGCTCGCCTTCCTCATGACCATCCCTGCCAGCATCGGGCTTATCGTGCTGGCGGAGCCCATTATTTCGGTGCTCTACCAGCATCGGCGCTTCGGTGCCTACGAGACCGCACAGTCCGCCGGCGCACTGCGTTATTACGCCATCGGGCTGTGTGGCTACGCCGCGCTCAAGGTACTCGTCAACGCCTTCTACGCCCTCGACCGGCGCAAGACCCCGATGCTCGTCAGCTTCATCGCGGTGGCGCTCAACCTCGCGCTCAACTGGATCTTCACGCGCGAGCTCGGCTGGGGGCATCGCGGGCTGGCCTTTTCCACCGCGTGCGTGGCCACCAGCAACTTTCTCATCCTGTATTTCCTCATGCGCTCACATCTCGGGCGCCTCGAGTCGCGCGCCATGCTGGCCCTGCTGGGCCGGGTCGCGCTCGCCTCGGCGGTGCTGCTCGTGGTCGCCGGGGGCGGCGGGCAGCTGCTGCTCGCTGATTGGGCGGTGCAGCCGTTCTGGCCCAAGTGCGGCTCGCTGCTGTTTGTCATCGTCCTGGCGGCTGGCGCGTTCTTCGCATCTGCCAATGCGCTCGGAATCACGGAGGTGCACGACATCGTGCGCGCGGTGCGGCGCAGAATGGCGGCGCGCGGCAACAAATAGCCGCGGGCGCTGTCCAATCTCGCACCTCGGCGCTGCCTCGCGCGCGGCCGCGGCGGCATTCAGCCAAGATTCAGCCAAAGGACGGGATGATGAAACCCATGAAGTCGTACACACGCATTCTCGCACCCGCGCTGCTGTTAGCTTGCGCGGCGCCTTCGTTTGCGCAGGTATATCAGAGCCAGTACGCATACCCGGTGCAGTGGTACATCGACGCCGGCGGCAGCATCACGCAGAACGCGACTGCGGATAACTTCGATAACGGCTGGAACATCGGCACCGGGCTCACCTTCCGTCCCGATCCCTCGCAGCCCTTCCTGCTGCGCGCGGAAGTCAATTACAACCGCTTCGAGGCCACCAACGAATTCATCGCCTTGAACCCGAACGCCGACAACGGCTTGATGCAGACCGTGACGGGATTTGTCGACGGGGTGTTCGAGGTGCCGATCAATCCCTGGATGCGACTGTACGCCACGGGCGGTGTGGGCATCGGCTGGCGCCGCCTGGAGCTGACCGATGACGGCTTCTTCTGCAATTCGTACTTCTGCGGGCCGGGCTTCGGGCACAACTACGTGGTTGCCAGCCAGGACAGCACGCACTTCGCCTGGAATGCGGGCGCGGGCATCAACTTCCCGCTGCCCTACGGCCACTCCTGGTTCATCGAGGCGCGCTATGAGCGCATCGAGACCCAGGAGCCGACCGAGTACATTCCGATCCGCGTCGGCTACCGCTTCTGAGCGGCCGCTTCTGATGCAAAGGCGATGCACGCCCTGAGCACTCGCTCGAGCACCGCACGCATGGGTGCGGCGAACGCATCGTCCCACGGGGAGGGCCAGTTGGCAGCGTCCACCTCCGCGCCCGGCTCGTGCAGGTAGCCGCGGCAGGCGATCTCCATCTGCACGGCGTGCACGCCATCCAGCGGCCGGCCGTAACAGCGCGTCGTGTAGCCGCCCTGGAAGCGCCCGTTGATGACGCGCGTGAAGCTGCTGTGTGCGCATACCTCTTCGATGGCATGCGTCAGCTGCGCATCGCAGCTCGCACCCCCGAAGTTGCCGATGTTGAAGATCGGCAGCAAGCCGCCGAACAGCCGCGGAATCTGTGAGCGGATCGAGTGACAGTCGTACACCACGATCGCCGGGTGCAGTGTGCGCAGCCGCGCGATCTCAGCGCGCACCGCGGCGTGATAGGGCTCGAAGAACTCGCGCCGCCGCGCGCTGATCTGCTCCGCGGACGGGGCGCTGCCGGCGCGGTAGAGCGCCTCCCCGTCGAAGGTGGTGGTGGGGCACAGCGCGGTGGTCGCCTGACCCGGATAGAGCGAGGTCCCGCTCGGATCACGGTTGGCATCGATGACCGTGCGCGACACCGCGGTTCGCACCACGCTCGCGCGGAGTGCCGGGGCGAAGGCGTACAGACGCTCGATCCACCAGTCGGTGTCCTTGCGCGCGAGCCAGGGTGAGCTCAGCTGCGCCTCGATCGCCGGCGGGATGTCGGTCCCGGTGTGCGGCATGCATAGCAGCAGTGGAGCGGCGGCGCGGTGCACCGTGAGCCAGGCGCCCTCAACTTCATCCGTCATGCCCGAATCCTGTGACGCCCCCGCGGCCGATAATGAATAATGTACGCCATGACGACGGCGACGACGATGAGCATATGGCTGGAGTCGGCGCTGTTGCCCGCGGGCTGGGCACGCCACGTGCGCATCGAGGCGCGCGGCACACACATTGAAAGCGTACGCGCCGAGGAGCCGGCGCGCCCGGGCGATGAGCGCCATGCGATCGGCCTGCCGGGGCTGCCCAACGTGCACAGCCACGCCTTTCAGCGCGGCCTCGCGGGCCTGAGTGAGCGGCGCGGGCCGGGAGCTGACAGCTTCTGGAGCTGGCGCGAGCTCATGTACGGCTTCCTCGAGCGCATCGACCCGGAGGAGCTTGAGGCCCTGAGCGCTCTGGCCTTCGCCGAGATGCTCGAGGCGGGTTTCACCCACGTCGGTGAGTTTCACTACCTGCACCACGATCACGACGGCCGGCCGTATGCGGATTGCGGGGAGCTCGCCGCGCGCATCACGGCGGCGGTGGCGCACACCGGGATCGGGCTGACGCTGCTGCCGGTGTTCTACGCGCACAGCGGCTTCGGCGGGACAGCGCCCGCGCCCAGACAGCGCCGTTTCATCAACGACCCGGAGAGTTTTGCGCGCATCGTGGAAGCTTGCCGTCGCCTGGTGCGTCCGCTCGCGGGAGGCAGTGTCGGCATTGCGCCCCACAGTCTGCGCGCGGTGACTCCGGCGGAGCTCGCCGCCCTGACGAGCCTTGCACCGGATACGGTGATTCACATCCACATCGCCGAGCAGCTGCGCGAGGTCGAGGAGTGCGTGGCGTGGAGCGGCCGCCGGCCGATCGAATGGCTGCTGACGAACCAGGAGGTCGATCCGCGCTGGTGCCTGGTACACGCCACCCACGCCACGCACGCCGAGCTCTCAGGGATCGCCGAGCGCGGCGCCGTCGTCGGCCTGTGCCCGCTGACGGAATCGAGCCTCGGTGATGGAGTCTTCGCCGCCCAGCGCTTTCTTGCCGAGCGCGGGCGGATCGGCATCGGCAGCGATTCCAACATCCTGATCGATGCGGCAGGGGAGCTGCGCACCCTTGAGTACTCGCAGCGTCTCGTTGCGCAGGCGCGCAACGTACTCGCGATGCGCCCCGAGGCCTCCACCGGGCGCTGCCTGTTCGAGGCGGCGCTAGCGGGAGGACGCCAGGCGCTCGCCACCACCGCCGCCCTGGCCCCCGGCGCATTACTCGATCTCGTCACCCTGAACGCCGCTCATCCCTCGCTCATGGAGCGGCGCGAGGACGAGGTGCTCGACAGCTGGATCTTCGCCGCCGGGCGCGAGCTTATCGACTGCGTGTGGCGCGCCGGGAGCAAGGTCGTGAGCGGCGGCCGGCACCGCGCGCGCGATGCCATCGTGGCGCGCTACGCGCAGGCCATGCGCAAGCTGCGTACCTAGAGTGTCGCGGGGGCCCACCTTGAGCAGGCTGAGCAGAATCTCCGGCGTAGCGCTCGCCCTGGTTGGCGCCATCGCGGTCGGCGGCATCGCCGTGCATCGGCGCGAGCCGGTCAACTCGCTGTGGATCATCACCGCCGCGGTGTGCATCTACCTCCTCGGTTACCGCTTCTACGGCGCCTGGATCGCAACGCGCGTGCTGCGTGTCGATCCTTCGCGGGCGACGCCCGCCGAGCGGCTCAACAACGGCCGCGACTTCGTGCCGACGCATCGCATGATCGTCTTCGGCCATCACTTTGCTGCAATCGCGGGCCCCGGCCCCCTGGTGGGACCGACGCTCGCCGCGCAGTTCGGCTATCTGCCGGGGACGCTGTGGATCCTGGTCGGGGCGGTACTCGGCGGGTGCGTGCAGGACATGACGATCCTGCTGCTGTCCACGCGGCGCGATGGGCGCAGCCTCGGGCAGATGGCACGCGATGAGCTCGGGCCGTTCGGCGGATTCGCCGCGCTGATCGGGACGCTCCTCATCATGATCATTCTGAGCGCGGTGCTCGGACTGGTCATCGTCAACGTGATGAAGCACAGCCCGTGGGCGACCGCGACGGTCTGCGGGACGATTCCGGCAGCGCTGGCGGTGGGGCTGTACCTGCGGTTGCTGCGGCCGGGACGAGTGCTGGAGGCGACGCTCCTCGGAGTGTCGCTGATGCTCGTGGCGCTCTTTGCCGGCGGCTGGGTGGATCATCAGCAGGCGCTGCGCCCGCTGTTCGACTACCCGGCCCTCGCGCTGGCAGCCTTTGTCATTGGCTACGGGTTGTGCGCGGCGGTTTTGCCGGTGTGGCTGCTGCTGGCCCCGCGCGACTACCTATCCACATTTCTGAAGCTCGGCACGGTGGTGCTGCTGGCGATTGCGATCGTGATCACTCACCCGCAGATCCGCATGCCGGCCCTCACCAGCTTCACCGACGGCAGCGGGCCGTTGTTCGGCGGCAAGGTTTTTCCGTTCGTGTTCATCACGATCGCCTGCGGGGCGATCTCCGGCTTTCACGCGCTGATAGCGAGCGGCACCTCGCCGAAATTGATCAGCAGCGAAGCCGACGTGCGCCTGGTGGGGTACGGCAGCATGGCGCTCGAGTCCTTCGTCGCGATCATGGCGCTCATCGCCGCAACGCTCCTCGATCCGGGAGTCTACTTCGCCATCAACACCGGTGCCGGCGTGCTCGGGGCGACGCCCGAGGCTGCGGTAAGAACCATCAGCGGCTGGGGGTTCCCGGTGACGGTGGAACAGATGCGCGCGCTGGCTGCCGCCATGGGCGAGCACACCTTGTTCGCGCGCAGCGGCGGGGCGCCTTCCCTGGCCGTCGGCATGGCGAGCATTTTTGGCTCGAGCTTCGGGCGCGGCTTCCTTGCGCTGTGGTATCACTTCGCGGTGATGTTCGAGGCGGTGTTTGTCATGGCGACGCTCGATGCCGCCACACGCGTCGGGCGTTTCATGCTGCAGGATCTGCTCGGGCATGCGTGGGAGCCGCTCGGTCGCACCTCCTGGTACCCTTCCGTGCTGTTCGCGAGCACGGTCACCGTGGCCGCGTGGGGTTACTTTCTGTACGTCGGCGTGATCGATCCGAACGGCGGGGTCAACATCCTCTGGCCGCTGTTCGGCATCTCCAATCAGATGCTCGCTGGCATCGCGCTGGCGGTGGCAACCGGGATCATCGTGAAGTCCGGCAGGCCGCGCCACGCGCTGGTGACGGGACTGCCGCTCGCCTGGATTACACTCGTCACCACGACCGCCGCGTGGCAAAAGGTCATGAGCCCGGACGTACGCATCGGCTTCTTCGCGGCGGCGCATGATCTTGCGCACAAGCTCGCAGCCGGCGCCCTGACCGCCGAGCGCGCGGCAATCGCGCCGCAACTGATCTTCAACCAGCGCCTCGACGGGGTGCTCACGATCCTCTTCACCACGGTGCTGTGGTTCGTGATCCTCGACATGTTGTGGGTGTGCGCGCGGCGGCTGCTGGGTCTGCCGCTGCGCTCGCTGTCGGAGGCGCCGTACCGCCCGAGCCGGCTCGGCGCGGCGCTGCTGGAGGGGCACCCATGATGACTCTGCGCGCGCGGCTGGGCGTGCTGTGGGCGTTGCTGCGGACCTTGAGCGGCGATGATGCCTACGAGCGCTACCGCGCCCATCAGGCGCTGCATCATCCGCTTGAGCCGCTGATGAGCCGCCGCGCATTCGCGCGCGATGCCGAGCAGCGCAAGTGGAGCGGTGTCAGCCGCTGTTGCTGAGGCGCGTGCGCGCAGCAGCGCCGGGAGATGCTAAAATAGGCGCCTTGACCTCTTGGCTCCCTGCCTTCCTGAGGTGAGGAAATGGCACTGAAGATCATGATTCTCGGCGCGAACGGCTTCATCGGCAGCGCGCTCACCAACTCGATCCTGCGCAAGCGCGACTGGGAGGTCTACGGCATCGATCTGTCGGACAACAAGCTCGGGGATCTACCGAAGGACAAACGCTTCCACTTTGTGGAGGGCGACATCACGATCAACAGGGAGTGGGTCGAGTACCACGTGAAGAAGTGCGACGTGGTGGTGCCGCTGGTGGCCATCGCCAACCCGGCGCAGTACGTGTCGCACCCGCTGCGCGTGTTCGAGCTGGACTTCGAAGCCAACATCGACGTGGTGCGCCACTGCGTCAAATACGGCAAGCGGCTCATCTTCCCGTCCACCTCCGAGATCTACGGCATGTCCCCGGATGCGGTGCTGGATGAGGAGAACAGTCCTTTGGTGTACGGCCCGATCAACAAGCAGCGCTGGATCTACGCCGCCTCCAAACAGCTCCTCGACCGCGTCATCTACGCCTACGGCGTGCGCGACAAGTTCGACTACACGCTGTTCCGGCCTTTCAACTTCATAGGTCCGAACCTCGACAACATCGAGGAGCCCAAGGAGGGGAGCTCGCGCGTCTTCACCCAGTTCCTCTCGAACGTGCTGTACAAGCGCCCGATCAGGCTGGTGGACGGGGGCAGCCAGAAGCGCTCCTTCACCTACATCGAGGATGCCATCGAGGCCCTGCTCACTATCCTCGAGAACAAGGACGGCTGTGCGAGCCGACGCATCTTCAACATCGGCAATCCCGCCAACTGCATCTCGATCCGAGACCTGGCACAGCGCACCATCCGCATTGCGCAGGAGTTCCCGGTGCTGCGCGAGAACGCCCGCGCCACCGAAATCCTCGACATCTCCGCCGGTGAGTACTACGGCAAGTACTACCAGGACATCCAGATGCGCGTGCCCAACATCGAAGCTGCGCGGCGCGATCTGGGCTGGTCACCCACCACGGACATGGACACGGCCATTCGGCGCACGATCGAGTTCTACGTCAACCAGGAGGGCTTCAGCGCGCGCGTCGCGGCCATGTCGGCCATCTAGACGCGTCAGCTCGGCCACGAATGGGCGCTGAGGTGCGGCAGGGGCGGCCGGCAGGCGTGCGCGCGCTGCTTCCCTGGCTGCTGCTCGGGCTCGCCTGGTTCGCCACCATCCAGGTGCGTCCGCTGCTGGATCCCGATGAGGGCCGCTATGCGGAGATTCCCCGCGAGATGCTCGCAAGTGGTGACTGGGTGACCCCGCACTTCGATGGCCTGAAGTACTTCGAGAAGCCGCCGCTGCAGTATTGGGCGACCGCATCCCTCTACTCAGGCTTTGGCCTCACGCAGTGGAGCTCGCGCGTGTGGAGCTTCGGCCTCGCCTTCGCCTGCCTGCCGCTGGTATTCGCCTGGGTGCGGCGCCTGTACGGGGAGGGCGCCGCGCTCACCGCCCTGACGGCGCTCGGGGTGAGTCCGTACTTCGTGATCCTCGGACACCTGAACCTGCTCGACGCCGGCTTCACCTTCTGGCTGACGGGCGCGGTGTTCGCTTTCACCCTGGCGCAGAGCGCCCCGCTCGCCTCGCGCGCCGAGCGGCACTGGATGCTGAGCGCCTGGGCGCTCGCCGCGCTCGCGGTGCTCTCCAAGGGGATCGTGGTCGGCGTGCTGTGCGGGGCGGCGCTGGGGCTTTACTCACTCCTCGAGCGCGACACACTGATCTGGCGGCGCCTGCATCTGCTGCCGGGCGTGGCCCTGTTTGCCATCCTCGCCGTGCCGTGGTTCCTCCTCGTGTTCCGGCGCAACCCGGCTTTTCCGCAGTTCTTCTTCGTGCACGAGCATTTCGCACGCTTTCTGACCACCGTGCACCAGCGCGTGGAGCCCTGGTGGTACTTCCTGCCGCTGCTGCTGATAGCGGTGCTGCCGTGGCTCGCCCCGCTCGCGCGTGCCTGCCGCGACGCGTGGTACGGGACTGGCGCTGAGAAGCCTTTGGATCCGGGGCGGCCCGGGCCGGCGCAGCTGTTCCGGCCGCTCAAGTTCCTGTTGCTGTATGCCGCCGTGACGCTGGTGTTCTTCTCGATGTCCGGCTCGAAGCTTGCCCCCTATATCCTGCCGATGCTGCCGGTGCTGGCCGCGCTCACCGGCGCCTGCAGCGCTCAGCCGCAGGCGCTCGCGCGTCATGCCGCGCGCATCAATGCCGTTATCACCTTGATTCTCGCGACCGGTCTCCTTATCTATAGCGCCCGCAAGAACGCCTTCGTGCCGCACGCGGCGCTCGGCTGGGCCGTGGCCGCGGCGGTGGCGGCGCTGCTGGGCATGGTGCTCAGTGCGCGCGCTCGCAGCGCGTGGGCGGTGATGACCGTGGCGGTGCTGGGCGCGAGTCTTGCGCTGCAGTGCATGTTGTGCGAGTACACCGTGATACCGCCGGCGCGCTCGGCGCGCGAGCTGGTGAGCGCGGTGCGGGCCTTCGTCGGTCCCCACACCCCGCTCTACAGTGTCGGCCAGTACCGCGAGACGGTCTCGCCGTACCTCGGGCGCACCCTGCAGCTCGCCGGCTTCGACGGCGAACTGCGCTTCGGGCTGGACCAGGAGCCGCAGTACCGTATGAGCCTCGAGCAGTTTGCCGCGCGCTGGAGCGCCGGCGGCCCCGCCGTGGCATTCTTCGATCCTGAGGTCTGGGATGCCTGGCGGCGGCGGGGTCTTCCAGGACGGGTGATTGCCGCCGACTACTACACTGTCGCAGTGAGCCGTCTGTGAGACTGACCGATTTTTCGATCCTGTTCTGCGGCGTGGTGCTGAACGCACTGGCGCAGCTCGGCCTGAAAGCGGCCACGCGCGTCAGCGGCCCGCTCATCGCTACCGATGCTGCTGTATGGCGGCGGGCGCTCGACCTGCTGGTGGTTCCCTCGCTATGGTATGCCCTGTGCGCCTACGGGCTGTCAGTCATCGTGTGGCTGGTGGGCCTGTCGCGCGTGCCGGTGAGTCAGGCGTATCCGCTGCTGTCTCTCGGCTATGTCATCAACATTGCGCTCGCCTGGTGGCTGCTGGGCGAGGTCCCCAACGTCCAGCGGGTTGCAGGCATTGGGATCATCGTGATCGGTGTCGTGCTGGTGACGCGCTCATGAACGACTCGAACCGTGCAAACCAACGAGCCGCCCCTGCGGCGAGCGTGCCGCAGGAGCGCTGGCTGCCTTTTACGCGTCCCAGCATCGATGAGGCCACGATCGCGGAAGTTGCGCAGGTGCTGCGCTCGGGATGGCTCGCGAGCGGGCCGAAGGTCGCGCAGCTCGAAACCGAGCTCTCGGCGTACCTGGGTGGCCGCCCGGTGCGCGCCCAGACCTCGGCGACCGCGGGGCTCGAGCTGGCACTGCTCGCCTGCGGCATCGGCAAGGGCGATGAGGTGATCACCCCGGCGCTGTCCTTCGTTGCCACAGCGAACGTCATCGTGCGCGTGGGCGCGCGCCCGGTGTTCGTGGATGTCGGACTCGACTCGCGCAACATTGACCTCGATCAGACCGAGGCGGCGATCACGCCGCGTACCCGCGCCATCATGCCGGTGCACTTCGGCGGCCTGCCCGTTGACATGGAGCGCCTCTATGCGATCGCCGCGCGGCACCGGCTGCGCGTGATCGAGGACGCAGCGCACGCCATCGGCTCCAGCTGGGCCGGGCGGCGCATCGGCAGCTTCGGGGACCTGGTGTGCTTCAGCTTCCACCCCAACAAGAACATGACCACCATCGAAGGAGGCGCCATCAGCGGCGGCTCGCCCGAGGAGCTGAAGTCGATCGAGCTGCATCGCTGGCACGGGCAGGTGAAGTCCGGACCCGACGGGTTCGACACGCTGCTCGCCGGCGGCAAGTGCAACCTCTCCGACGTCGCCGCCGCAGTGGGCCTCGGACAGCTCAGGCGCCTGGAGGAGTTCAACGCCCGGCGCCGCGAGCTCGTCGCCCGTTACTACGAGCTGTGGGGCAAGGATGCGCCGCTGCGGCTGCCCGAGCGCGGCGACGCGGGCCATAGCTGGCACGTGTTCACCCCGCTGCTGCCGCTCACACGGCTGTCGATGAGCCGGGCCGAGTTCATCGAGGCGATGAAGGCGCGTGGCATCGGCGTTGGCGTGCACTACCCGGCGATCCACCTGTTCAGCGCCTACCGAGCACTCGGCTACCGCGAAGGCCAGTTCCCCAATGCCGAACGTATCGGACGCGAGACGGTGACGCTGCCGCTCTTTCCGGCGATGGCGCTCGCGGACGTCGAGCGCGTGGTCGCAGCCGTCGCTCAGGTCCTCGACGGAGCACGCACATGAGCCCCGAGGTCTCGATCGTCATCCCGGTGTACAACGAGGAGGAGGGCCTGACGCACCTGTTCGAGCGGCTCTATCCCGCGCTCGATGCGCTCGGACGCACCTACGAGGTGGTATTTGTCGATGATGGCAGTGCCGATCGCTCGGTCGCAGTGCTGCGCGAGCAGTTCCAGCGTCGCCCGGATGTCACGCGCGTGGTGGTGTTGGCGCGTAACGCCGGCCAGCACATGGCCATCCTCGCCGCCTTCGCGCAGGCGCGCGGGACCTACGTGATCACCCTCGATGCGGATCTGCAGAACCCTCCGGAGGAGATCGCACGCCTGGTGACCTCCATGGACGCCGGCGCCGACTACGTCGGTACCATTCGCGTCAGCCGCCATGACCGCTGGTGGCGCAGGGCCGCTTCGCGTCTCATGAATCGCATCCGCGAGGGCACCACCTCGATCCGCATCACCGACCAGGGCTGCATGCTGCGCGGCTACCACCGCACCATCATCGACGCTCTCAATCGCTGCCTGGAGGTCAGTGCCTACGTACCGGCGCTCGCCTACACCTTCGCGCGGCACCCGGTGGAGATCGAGGTGTCGCACGCCGAGCGTACGGTCGGGCGGTCAAAGTACTCGCTGTTCCGGCTCATCCGCCTGAACTTCGACCTGATGACCGGATTCTCGGTCGCACCGCTGCAGTTCTTTTCCATGAGCGGTATCGTGATTGCGCTGCTGTCGCTCGCCTTCGTGGTGTTCCTGATCGCGCGGCGGCTGATCCTCGGTCCGGAAGCGGAAGGGGTGTTCACGCTGTTCGCGATCGTGTTTTTCCTGATCGGCGTGGCACTCATCGGGCTGGGGGTGGTCGGGGAGTATGTCGGGCGCATCTACGAGCAGGTGCGTCAGCGCCCCCGCTATACCGTGGCCGCGGTTCTCGAGGACGGCGCGGAGGCGCAGGCTGCGCGTCTCACGCGCGTGCCGGTCGCTGCGCAGACCCCCGCACAGCTCGCGCCGCCCGAGCGTGTGCGCGGAGCGGTGGAGTGAGCCCGGCGCGGGCCGTCGTCTTCGCCCATCACGATGTCGGAGTGCGCTGCCTGCAGGCGCTGCAATCGTCGGGCGTGGAGATTGCGCTCGTGGTCGCCGTGCCCGAGGATCCGCACGAGCGGCAGTGGTACGCTTCGGTGGCAGCGGCCGCGGCGGACTACGGCCTGAAGGTCATCGCCCCGCCCGATGCCAACACGCCCGAGCTGAGGCGCACCCTCATGCAGCTGCAGCCGGACTTTTTGTTCTCCTTCTACTACCGCTCCATGCTCGGTGCTCCCCTGCTCGCGTGCGCGCGTCGCGGCGCCCTCAACATGCACGGCTCGCTCTTGCCGAAGTATCGCGGCCGGGCGCCGGTGAACTGGGCGATCTTACGGGGCGAGTGCGAGACCGGCGCGACGCTGCACTACATGGTGGAGCGTGCGGACGCAGGCGACATCGTCGACCGCCAGGCGGTCCCGATCCTCATCGACGACGATGCCCGCGAGGTGTTCGCGAAGGTCACCGTGGCGGCCGAAATGGTGCTCGCACGCTCGCTCCCGGCCCTGCTTGCGGGCACCGCCGCGCGTATCCCGCAGTCGATAGTGCCCGGGGAGTATTTCGGACGCCGGCGGCCCGGGGACGGCCGCATCAACTGGTCAGCTCCCGCACGGGACATCCACAACCTGGTGCGGGCGGTGGCGCCACCCTTTCCCGGTGCGTTCGCCGAAGTCGGCGGGGAACGCTGGGAGATTCACCGTACACGCCTGAGCACACTCAGCGACGTGCCGGGAAATGCACGACTGTTCGCCAGTGCTGGCGCGTGCTACATCGCCTGCGCCGACGGGGCGGTACTCAGGCTGCTCGCGGGTGCGACGGCGCGTGGGCCGATCGACCTGGCGGGGCTGTCCAAAGCCCTCGAGCGCCAGCCGCTGCCGCTCACCTAGCGATCTCGTGGCCGCCGTCGCCCTCAAGATCGACGTCGATACCTACCGCGGCACGCGCGAGGGCGCACTGCGCCTTGCCGACCTGCTCGAGCGGCTCGGTGTCAGGGCGACCTTTCTCTTCAGCCTCGGGCCCGACCATACCGGGCGGGCGATCCGGCGCGTCTTCCGGCGCGGGTTCCTCGGCAAGGTGCAGCGCACCTCGGTGCTCGAGCACTACGGCCTGAAGACGCTGCTGTACGGGGTACTGTTGCCCGGCCCGCACATCGGCCGCACGTGCCGGCAACAGATGCGCCAGATCGCCGAGCGCGGTTTCGAGGTCGGCGTGCACACCTTCGACCACGTGCGCTGGCAGGACGGGGTGGCGGCAGCGGGGGAGCAGTGGACACGACGCGAGCTCACGCGCAGCCGCGACCAGTTCCTGGAGGTCTTCGGGCGCGCGCCGCAGGTGCACGGCGCGGCCGGCTGGCAGATGAACCGCTACGTGCCGGGGCTCGAGGCGCAGCTGGGCTTTCGCTACGCCTCGGACACGCGCGGCGCCGGACCGTTCGTGCCGCTCATCGGCGGTACGCAGAGCACGGTTCCGCAGCTGCCGACGACGCTCCCGACACTGGATGAGCTCCTCGGACGCGCCGATCTTGCCGGTGTCGACCCCGTGGACCACCTGCTCGCACTCAGCGCCGCATCGCCCGCGCGCGACCAGGTATTCACGCTGCATGCCGAGCTCGAGGGTGGGAAGCTCCTCGGCTCGTGCGAGCGGCTGCTGCGCGCCTGGCAGCGCTGCGGGACACGCCTCATCGATCTTGCGACTCTCATGGCGGGTCTGGATGTCGCGAGCCTGCCGCGTTGTGAGATCACCGCCGGGAGCGTCGCGGGGCGCTCCGGGACGCTTGCGGTGCAAAGCCTCGCGGTCGCCACGCCCTGATTCACCCGGCGCGCGCCGCCGGCGCGTCGCGCACAATATTCCCCGTGCTCGCGCGTCTTAAGGGACAGATGAACGCTGCCCTGGCCGAAGCTTTGGACACCTTGCAGCAGGACCGGCTGATTGCGCGCATCGTCGCGCGCGAGCGCGGACGCCTGCTGAAATACATCCGGCGGCGAATCGCCGACGCGGCGGACGCCGAGGACATCCTGCAGGACACCTTCTACGAGCTGCTCCTCGCTTACCGCATGATGCAGCCGATCGAGCAGGTCGGCGCGTGGCTCGCCCGCGTCGCGCGCAACCGCATCATCGACCGCTTTCGCAGACAGGGCGTGCGCGCACGACAGTTTCCCGCGGGCCCAGGCGAGGCCGCAGAGGAGCCCGGCATTGCCGATCTGCTGCCCGCAGCGGACGGCGACCCGGAGGCCTTGGCGATGCGCGCGCTGCTGCTCGATGAGATCGAGGCGGCGCTTGGGGAGCTGCCCGCGGAGCAACGCGAGGTGTTCATCGCGCACGAGCTCGAAGGGACGAGCTTCCGCGAGCTCGCCGCGCGCTCGGGCGTGAGCATCAATACGCTGCTGTCGCGCAAGCACTATGCCACGGGCTTCCTGCGGCAGCGCCTGCGAGCAGCGTGGCAGGACTGGTTAACCAGATAACAGGAGGCTGACATGAGAGGATTCAAATATCGGGCGGTGAAAGGGATTGCGATCCTCGCGATTGTGATCGTCGCGCTCGGCGCACTGGGCGCGATCGTGATGCTTTTGTGGAACGCGCTGGTTCCGGCGCTGTTTCACGGGCCGGCCTTGCAGTACTGGCAGGCGCTGGGACTTTTGATCCTCAGCCGTATTCTCTTCGGCGGGCTGCGCGGCCGTGGCGCACACGGACGCTGGGGCCGGGGCCGCTGGCGCGAGCGTTGGGAACAGATGACGCCCGAGGAGCGGGCGCAGCTGCGTGAGCGCTTCGCAAGCCGCTGCGGACGCGGTGGGGGAGCCGCCGCTGCCCCTGGCGGTTGACGGCGCGCGCCGCCTCACCTCAACATCGCACGCAGCGTGAGTGCACAAACCATGACCGCGGTGGAGATCCGCGAGCCCGGGTCGCCGCAGGTTCTCAGAGCCGTGCAGCGTCCCGTGCCCGAGCCGGGAGCCGCGGAGGTGCTGATCCGCGTCGCGGCCGCCGGGGTCAACCGCCCGGACGTCCTGCAACGCAAGGGTGCCTATCCGCCGCCCCCGGGGGTCACCGACATTCCCGGTCTGGAGGTGGCAGGAGAGATCGTGCGCCTCGGTGAAGGCGTGCACGGGCTGCACCTGGGCGAGAAGGTGTGCGCGCTGGTGGCCGGTGGCGGCTACGCGCAGTACGTGAGCGCCCCGGTGGTGCAATGTCTGCCGGTGCCAGGGCCGCTCTCGCTCGAGGAGGCCGCGGTGTTGCCCGAGACGTTTTTCACCGTATGGCACAACGTGTTCGAGCGTGCCCGGCTGCAGCGTGGCGAAACGCTGCTGGTGCACGGCGGCACGAGCGGCATCGGCACCACGGCAATCCTGCTCGGCAAGGCCTTCGGCGCACGCGTGTTCGCCACCGCGGGCAACGCGGCGAAGTGCACCGCCTGTCGCGAGCTCGGCGCGGATCTCGCCATCAACTACCACGAGGGTGATTTCGTCGAGGCGGCGCTGCGCGCCACCGATGGGGCTGGGGTGGACGTCATCCTCGACATGGTCGGTGGGGCCTACCTCGCCCGCAATGCGGCCGCTGCGGCCGTGGAGGGCCGGATTGCGCTGATCGCAACCC
>Ga0302324_100003779_pt1 | contig 34047 bp, 28 predicted proteins | sample Palsa_T0_1_FD_201949 | JGI IMG/M metagenome (GOLD analysis project Ga0302324, IMG submission 201949) | Peat permafrost microbial communities from Stordalen Mire near Abisko, Sweden - Palsa_T0_1 | ecosystem: Environmental > Terrestrial > Soil > Palsa > Peat permafrost | place: Sweden: Abisko...
CCGCCTTGGCCAGATCATCTACGGTCTCGTCATCGTCTCGATGCTCTTGCTATACGGCCGCGAGCGCGTCCCTTAATATAAACTGAGCTCACACAACGATCCGTCGAACCGCCGACACACCAACCCGTTTCCGCCCTCACCTTGGTGTCAGCCGCAAAAATTCGTTTGGAGCGATCTTTACCAGGACAACCCGCAAATCATTTTGTTTTTTGATTTGGTACAGCTCAATCTTTCCCTCGTCATCCTTGCCGACTTTGAGCGCGTCGAACTCCTGGAGCTTTACCGGCTCATTGGTTTGCAGGAAATAGGGCTGCTGCTTCCAATTCAAGACTTCACGACCAGGATTATCTCTCGGATCGAAATCGAGCGTCATCGGATCTCCGACGGCAGTTCGCGCTGTAATTTTTTCCAAATTTGTCCGATCCTGAGAATCGATCCACACGGTCAGCGCAACAACGAACATCAGCAACAGGAACCCGCCCATCAGGCCGTACGCCCATTTTTCGGCGGGCCAGTGTTCGAAAATCCCTCGATTCATCGTGGTTGATACCGTTTCAACTGTGCCGGAAGCAGGATCGGCAAAGGTTGAAGAGCGGTGCTCCGGGTTGAGTTGACGAACTGTTCCGACACCTGTTTCAGGGCTCGCCAGCGGTCCCAGCCGTAATCTGGTGCCTGAACGATTTGACGAAGTAAACTTCGCCATTCAGTGATTGCACGCTCGATATCGCCGTAGCGCAGGAGCTCATTGACCAGCTTGTGCCGGGAGGTCTGGTTTTCAACCACCTCCCGGATTACCTCAGCTGCACCCGCCCCGTACGCCTGCGGAGCGCCCATTTCGAGGTAACCCGCAAAATCGGCCCGGTGATAGGTCTGCTGGCAGACCAAACCTAATCGCCCAGCGAATTGAGATTCATCCAGGGCGAAGCGGTGCCCAGCACGAAGGTTTCCCAAATCGAACACAAGATCCTCCACCGGATAGTCCGCGTGCTCTAGTGCCGCTGCGATTGCAAGGCCCTCCCCTTGATTAAAGAAACTAAAAAGAATGCCGCGCCGCGTCGGTTTGCCGGATTCGTCGATCAATCCGAGCTGTCGCCACGCGTATGCAGGGGTCACGCTCAGCTCCATTCCTTCGCATTCGGCCCGAAACTCGCAACCTCGGCAAACTTCCGGATAATCCCTCTTCGTCTGCGGATCGGCAAGCCAATGTCCGAATTCGTCGAGATATCCCCTCGCGGTCAAATTGTCGAAGCGAAATCGCGCCACGACCACTCTTTCTCGAAGAACCAGATCCCAGAACTGGCCTCCCATTTCCCGTGTTACCAACGGCACTAGCTCGCGCTCAAAATCCTCCTGCGTAAGGTTCTGTTTTCCGCTGACGAGAGGGTGCCGCAGGCGGAGCAATTTGCGTAGCCACTTTACGGGGCGCCACTCTTTCCCGGAGACGGAGGCAACCGGTATTTCGCGGCCATAGACAAAATGGTGGCGTTCCGTTTGAATCCGGCAAATGTTGCCAAATCCGATGTCATCCAGCGTTGAAGCGACAGTTAGGGCGGGGCGCCATCGACCAAGTTTGGTTTTCACGAACAGACTTCCTAGGGTTGTCTCGGCCACGCCCGGCTGAGTTTGCCAGCGCCCACGCGAGTTTTGCATTTCTTCCTGATGCCGCCTCACAAACCGTCCTCTCTCGTCATCGACGCGAAGACGGCACGGTCGCGTGCCTGCATCATAAAAACGCTCGACCCCGAGCGTCAGAGTTCTCGCGGAAAATAGTCGTTGGGAAAGTTCGAGCGCGCTCAGAAAAGGATCCTCGCCGCGAGAGGCGGCAACGTTCATCACGGCCAGAAACGAGGGCCAGTCCATCGGTGCCGGTCTCTTCAGCCTCAGCGGGAAAGCCTCATGCAATCTCGGCACGTCAGGTGTAACGAGGGCGTATCCGGCTTCGTCGAGTCCACGTCTCCCGGCTCTGCCGAACATCTGCAACAACTCGTCCGGGCGAACGTGGCGTTGAACATTGCCCGCCATGTAGTGTGTGCCGGTGACGAGGACGGAGCGCATTGAGAAGTTGATTCCGGCGGCAAGCCCCATCGTTGCAACCACCACGCGCAATTGACCTCGTTTAGCCAATGGTTCGATGATCCCGGCACGGACGGCATAGCTGAGACCACTATGATGATAGGCAACTCGGTGTCGCAACAGCTTGGCCAACGGCTGCCCGGCTGCCGCAGCCTGCTCGTGGCTGATCGACATCGGTTGCTCGATCCCAAGCGCGCCTGCAAGAGATTGCGCCAATTCCTCGGCCATGTTGCGCCGGGGAGCAAAGATCAGCAACGGCCCAAGATTGGCAAGCAATGCGCGAGAAATGAGTCTGGGCCAATACCCATTGATCAGGCCGGGCGTCTGCACCGGAATGTCATTTAGGATCACCTCTTCGAGACGGACCGGACGTTCACGGTGCTCGACAAGCGCGGCGTTACGGCCGATCCGCTTTAGCCACGCTACAACGTCCTCCGGATTTGCCACGCTTCCGCTCAAAAGCAGGATCTGTGTTTCCGACGGAGCTAACGACAGGATCAACTCATAGTTCATCCCCCGAACCGGATCGGCCAGCAGTTGATACTCGTCGACTACCAACAGCCTCGGACCTTCCCGCCGTAAGAAGCGGCCTTTTTGAGTCTCCAGAGTCGCAACAACAACGCGTGCCCCCAGGTTTTCGGCTAAGTCGCCTGTCGAAATGCCGACATCCCATCCCCGCGCTCTCCACTCCGCCAGCTTATCGTTCGCAAGGGCACGGGTCGGGACAGTGTACACCGCCTGTCCTCGAAGCGACTCATACATCAGCTCAAAAATGTAGGTCTTGCCGGCGCCTGTCGGCGCTTGGACCACGACATCTTTTCCATCGCGCAGTAGATTCACCGCGTCCTGCTGCCACTTATCCGGAATGATCAGATTGACCATCTTTCAACAACTAGGGCCCCATTTTCTCGTCACTCCTTTTCTTTAAGTGTAGCCTTCAATGGAAACGACCCAAAACGCAAGACTTCCAATTCCTGAGAAAAGCGCGCGAGCGGAAGTGAACAGTGAGAGGTTCGCGCCCGACTTTCACTCATGGATAAAATGCGACAAGGAGACCAAAGACGACGGGCTGGTTGTCGCTTTATGAACATCGAATTCGACCTGTCGCGATCGCGAGCGCGCCTGTTCCTTGCGTTTTTAAACGGGCAGCGGCGTTGGCATACCAGATGCTTTTATTCCTCTTGGCTTCATTCGGGGGGAGGTCCGAATGTTAATTCGCGCAGCACGGTTACGAAGGGGAGTTGACCTCCAAAAGGGTAATCAGGGATGGAAGGTCAAATGTAGGCTATGCGCGTGAGTACCTTGCGGGGAAGTCGGCTTGGAGGGAGTCGCACTTCCTCGCATCCTTTTCACTTATTGGGAAAGCCGGAGCGAAAGTTCCGTCCCATGGGAGGAATGGCGGGTGGTTACCCGACATGAAAAAAATCGAGGCGATCATCAAACCGTTTAAATTGGAGGAGGTAAAGTCGGGACTTGCTGAACTCGGAATCGAAGGCATGACCGTCAGCGAGGTCAAAGGCTACGGGAACCCCACTCAATCCATTCGGCCACCCTATGGCCCTAGCCGACTTCCGTTCATCCCGAAATTAAAAGTCGAGCTCATTGTCAGAAACGAATTGCTAGGTTCCGCCGTTGCTGCAATAAAGCAAAGCGCGCGGACCGGTACACGCGGCGACGGCAAAATTTTTGTGCAAGATCTCCTGGAGGTTATCCGAATCCGAACGGAAGAACGCGGGGATCGGGCTCTCTAATAAGTGCCTTGCGGGACGTCTCTGGGTACTCGGTCAGAGCCTGAATGACTGTCTGAACCTACCCGCTAAACCCCTAACATCATCGCACCTATGACCCCAGCCGATGTCACCTCGTTTATCAAAGATAAGGAAATTAAACTTATCGACTTCAAGTTCACCGACCTTCTCGGGACTTGGCAGCATTTCACCACAACGCTGAATGAATACAGCGAGGCCATCTTTACGGATGGCTTGGGCTTCGACGGCTCCAGCATCCGCGGTTGGAGAGCAATTCAAGCCAGCGACATGCTCGTCATTCCGGATCCGGCGACTGCCTGGATCGACGTGTTCAACGCCGAGCCGACGCTCAGTTTTATCTGTACGATCCAAGATCCGATCACACGGGAACCGTACGACCGCGATCCACGCGGCGTGGCCGAAAAGGCTGAAGCTTATCTGAAGAGCACAGGCATTGCCGACACGGCGTACTTTGGACCGGAAGCGGAATTTTTCATCTTCGATGATGTCCGATACGAATACAGCTCTAACAGCTCCTTCCATAGCGTTGATAGTGCTGAAGCAATTTGGAACACCGCGCGCGAGGAGTTTCCAAATCTCGGATACAAGATCCGCCACAAGGAAGGGTACTTCCCCGTCGCGCCTGCTGATACTCTCCAGGATCTCCGAAACGAGATGTGCCTGGAACTCGAGAAGGCAGGCGTTCCAATCGAGCGCCACCATCATGAGGTCGCCACAGCCGGTCAGGCAGAAATCGACATCCGGTTCTCCCCGCTTCGGGCCATGGGCGATATGATGATGTATTACAAATACATCCTTAAGAACGTGGCCAAGAAATACAACAAGGTCGTGACCTTCATGCCCAAACCGCTGTTTGCTGATAACGGCTCCGGAATGCACACCCACTCTTCGCTCTGGAAAGATGGCAAACCGCTCTTTGCGGGAGACAAGTACGCGGGCCTGAGTGAACTGGCTCTATTTTATATCGGCGGGATCTTGAAACACGCCCCGGCGCTGACCGCCATCTGCAATCCGACGACCAATAGCTACAAACGGCTTGTACCGGGATTCGAAGCGCCAGTCAACCTTGCCTATTCTGCGCGGAATCGGTCGGCTTCGATTCGAATTCCGACCTATTCGGCAAGTCCCAAGGCGAAACGCGTTGAGTATCGCACACCGGACCCGGCAGCAACTCCTTACCTGGCATTTTCGGCCTTATTGCTGGCTGGTCTTGACGGCATTCAGAACCGAATTGATCCGGGCGATCCACTCGACAAGAACCTGTACGAGCTCCCACCGGAAGAACTCGCCAAGGTTCCAACTGTGCCCGATTCACTCCTCGGAGCGATCGAAGCACTCGAGAAAGATCATGAGTTCCTGCTCAAAGGGGATGTCTTCACCGAAGATTTTCTGCAAAACTGGGGCGAACTGAAGAAAAAGGAGTACGACGCTCTGCGCCTCCGGCCGCACCCGTACGAGTTTTTCATGTATTTCGATCTGTAAAACTCGTTATTCGCAAAAGATCTGCGTGAACCGGCGCCCGGAAACTTGCGGGCGCCTTTTGCTTTTGGGCTTTCGCGAAATTTGTTTTTTTTCTTGCTAGTGGAGGGGGTTGCCCGCTGTGTTACTTACCTAACCACCCCCCGGGTTTTCCAGCATGCGAAAAGGTTACCTAGCTCTCGTTCTCCACGCCCATTTGCCGTTCGTTCGACATCCCGAATACCCAGACTTCCTGGAAGAGGATTGGTTGTTCGAGGCGATTACGGAAACGTATTTACCCCTCTGGCAGGTGTTTGAGGGTCTGATTCGCGATGGTGTTCCGTTCCGCCTCACCATGTCGCTCACTCCAACGCTGTGCGCGATGCTCAACGATGCTCTGCTGCGCGAGCGCTACATCGTCTACCTTGATCGCGCGATCGCGCTCTCGAAACGCGAAATCGACCGGACCCAGTCACAGCCGGAAATAAATCATCTGGCTAGAATTTATCACTCCCGCTTTCTGGAGTGCCGCGAGATCTATGTCGATCGGTTGCATTGCGATCTTGTCGGCGCGTTCAAACGCTTCCAGGATGGCGGGTTTCTCGAGATCATTACCTGCGCAGCGACCCACGGGTTCCTCCCGTTGATGGAAGAACATCCGGAAGCTGTCCGCGCCCAAATTCAGATTGCCCGGGACGATTATCTTAGCAATTTTGGACGGAAACCGAGAGGGATCTGGCTCCCTGAGTGCGCATATTTCTCCGGCTTGGAAAACTATCTGCAAGAGGCCGAGCTTCGCTGGTTTTCCCTTGATGCGCACGGCCTGATGTTCGGGAATCCACGACCGCGATACGCTATCTTCACCCCCTGCTTCACGGCTGCGGGTCCGGCCGCTTTCGGACGAGACCGGGAATCGAGTAAGCAAGTCTGGAGCGCGCAGGAAGGTTATCCCGGGGACCCGGCGTACCGGGATTTCTACCGTGACATCGGTCACGATCTGGATCTCGAGTATCTGCGTCCATTCCTGCATGCTGACGGCGCTCGAAAATTCACCGGTATCAAGTACTACCGCATCACAGGCCGCACTCCAAACAAGCAGGTTTATGTCCCCGGATGGGCCGAAGGCGCCGCGGACTATCACGCGGGCGATTTTATGGTCAGCCGCGCGAAGCAGATCGATCATCTCAAAGAGGCCACCAATATCGAGCCGCTGGTGTTGAGTCCGTTTGACGCAGAATTGTTCGGACACTGGTGGTACGAAGGACCAAGGTTTTTGAATTTGTTTATCCGCAAGGCTGTCTATGACCAGACGGTGTTCGAATTGACCACCCCAAGCGCCTATCTCGAGAGCCACGACACGCTTCAGATCATCGCTCCGAGTCCATCGAGTTGGGGTCATAAAGGGTTTTGGGAGGTTTGGTTGGATGAGTCGAATTCCTGGATCTATCCACATCTTCACGCGGCGGCCCGACGCATGACCGAAGCAGCGCGCGCCTGCCTCAAGGAACCGGCCAAATGGAAGGAGCCAGTGCTCAGACAAATGACGCGCGAGCTCTTGCTGGCGCAATCGAGCGACTGGGCCTTCCTCATGAAAACGGGAACAGCCCGCGACTACGCAACCAAACGGACCAAGGATCACATTTTGCGATTTACACGACTCTACGACCAGCAAAAAGGGGGCGTGATTGACGAAGAATTCCTTTCGAATTGCGAGTGGCGAGATAACATCTTCCCGGATGTGAATTGGAAGTATTATGTTTGACCGGCCCCGGTGGTTCCCTGGGATCGCGCTGCTGCTCTGGTTTGTTTCGTTCCAGGCGCTGCATGCGCAGGATGAGGAGTCAAATGCGAACCAATTGTTGTTTGTCCCGCCTCCTGTCGAAGGAGTGATCAGCCTTGGGGCGTACGATAGCAAAGGCAAACTCGTGCGGGTCCTCAAACGGGCGGCTGAAATCGAAAGCTTTAAATCTGCGTCGGACGGTCTTGTCATCGACTGGGACCGAAACGATTCGCAGGGGAATCCGGTTCCAAACGGGAAATACTTCGCTCGCGGCGTCTTGATCGGCGACGTCAAAATCGAAGGCGTCGCCTTTCATCTCAATGACTGGGTCGACGCTTCAGCTGATCCAAGAATCCGAAAGATCCTTTCAGCCGCCTTGTTCGACGCGCAACGGACTGTCGTGCTCGCCGATGCGTCACAACCAGAAGCAGTGGTGCTCGAAAGCAACGGTAACCGATCCAACACCATTTCGCTCGGGTTCAACCCAATCACGATCAAAGCCGCCGGAACCAACCTCCTGCTCTTTGACAGGACACAGGTGCTAGTAGTCGACCCGACTTCGGGCGCCCAGGTTTCGCGACAGGATCTTTCCGACGTGCGAGACGCGGATTCTTCCGGAGATCGAACCGTCGTGCTTAGCGGAAATCAAATAAAGTACCAGAACCAACTCAACGCTGCGCCCCAAGACCTGAAACCACCCACAGACGATCTTTTCCGATGCGCTGTCCTAAGCTCCTCGATTGTCGTTGCATCAAAGGAAGCGAGGCTCTGGAAGCTTGACGGCCAGCAGTTCACCGCAATTGACGCAGGTGAAACAGGCGAACTTCTCGACATGGGCGCCGGCACATTAGGCAGCGTTTGGCTCTTGGCTAAGACGAGCACAGCAACCCTCTTGAAACAGATTGATTCATCCGGGAAAATTCTAAGAGAAATCGAACTGCCTGCCGACTTGCAAACTGTCACACGGCTCGGAGCGTCACGGAACGATGATGCACTGTTACTGATCTCTGACGACGGTACGACCCAACGAGTCATTGGAGTTCGTTTCCAGGCAGCAGACCGGGGGAAATCCATCTGGGAAAAATGGTTTGAACGAACATTGACCCCTTTTAAATTCTTCGATCTCAAGGAGGGCAAGGTCGTCGCGGCCGACGCGAAGACCGATTCTCCTCCGGTTCCGGTGAAACCGGCGAACAACCCGATGGAAAACAGTCGGCAAACGTTGTTCCAGCTATCGATCGTCGCAGATGAAACCGGAGCATGGGTCGCGAGTATGGACGGCCTCCCTTTGTTCCAGGTCTGCGGAACAAAAAACATCAAGCAGACCCGGTGCGTCTCCGATGGCGCAAACGGCCTGCGAGTCTACACATCCGACGGAACGGTTGTGGAGGAATTCCATCTAACCAGCCTTGAAAATCTATTCCGATTTGACGCCGGCTCATTTGATTAGCGCAAAAATCGCAAAAATCGGGCGAGCGCTCCTTCCGAGTATGCTGCCGAACCAACCGGCAGATTGGTTTCTCGGCGGCAAAGTGGTAAGGAGCGCTCGCCCGATTTTTGCGCTCAACAGCCGCTTCGGACGGGGCTCGCATGGAAGACTCGAGTTCAACAGGAAGAAAACGCGGTCAGAATGAACATTGTTTACTTCGATCTCGAAACTCAGCGCACCGCTAATGATGTCGGCGGATGGGACAAGAAGAGAGACATGGGCATGTCGCTGGGAGTCACTTACAGTACGAATCTCAATGAGTATCGGATCTATCCGGAGAAACGCGTCAACGATCTCATTCAACAATTGCTACGCGCCGATCTTGTCGTGGGGTTTAACATCGTGAGCTTCGACTATGAAGTCCTGATGGGTTACACAATCCTTGACCTACCGCATCAACTGCGAAGCCTGGACCTGCTTCTGGAGGTCGAGAAGGCGGCGGGGAACAAGCTTAAATTGGATAACATCGCGCAAGCGACCCTCGGCGTGGCCAAGACAGGCGACGGAGTCGACGCGATCAAATGGTGGCGCGAAAAGCGCGTCATGGAAGTCGCGGAATATTGTTGTTTCGATGTGAAAGTGACCAAACTCCTTCACGAACATGGCGTCGAACGGCGCGAGGTTTTCTATAGCGATAAATTCGGCCGTAAGCAACGGATCGAAATAAAATGGTGAAGAGGAAACCGTCGCGTTTTCTTGAATTTCCTGTTCTGCCATCGACACTGACACAAAGCTCCACAAGGTCATCACATGATTTTGCCTCTGCGCTCAACAAAGGAAGTCTGGGCGTTCGATTGGTTCGACCTGGATGTACCAATCCAATTCGGATCGATGTTCATTTTGCCCACCTGCCTTTACGTTGTCCATCGGCATACCCGAATGCTCCTCGCGCACGAATTCGTTAGGGAGCTGGACCAGCGCCGAGTTGAACTTTTCCTACATCGCGCGTTTCAGGAAAAAGGTGCGCCGGACGAGTTGCTCGTGCCGGATGTGGACGAGTGGGATGAGGCCGTATGGCAGAGCTTTTCAAAGGAGTACCAATGCCAGATCAACCTCGTTGACGTTGAATCCAGCGAAGTGGAGACAGGTGACGAGGAGGGCATTGAATCTCAGCTCAGCAATTTGATCGCAGGCCCCGCCGAGAGTCTGTTAGTCAGCCATGGCGCCCAATTTGTCGCTCAAGGTCTGGTCAAGGCCGTGAAGCACACGCGATCCCGCGATAAGCAGCGCTCACTGTTGGCCAAAGCTCTCGACCTCTCCGGAAATCTGCCGGAAGCCCTGGTCGAACTGGCCGATCTCGATCTGCAGGAAGGCAACCTCGACGAAGCCACAGAAGGATTTGCAAAGGCAGCCGTCGCCGCCGCTCCATTTCATGTCCAGGGACAACCCAGTTACTTCCTGAGAGCGCAACATGGACGTTTGTTGGTTTCCTGGCAAAAGGGCGAATTGAGTGAAGCCGTCGCCATCGGAGAAGAACTCCTGTTTGTCGATCCGGCCGATCATTCCGGAGTGCGGTTTCTCGTACCGTTGCTGCAACTTTCACTCAGCCAGTTTGACGCTGCGAATGAATTTTTCACATGGTATCGCCAATCGTTCCCAGATGATCTGGAGGATCCGGGTTTCTTCTTCGGATGGGCGCTCACCCTGTTCGAATTTGATGAAGAATCGAGCGCCACCGAACGCTACAAACGCGGGATGTTACAGAATTTTTATCTGGCGCCGCTTCTGCTCGACCTTCCCGAACCTTCCCCTGACCTCTGGCAGCATAACCAGCGTGGCGATTACAATTATGCCATCGAATTTGTCGATTCCTTCGGCGCAATCTGGGAACGCGATGCCGCCGCGACCCGCTTTCTCCGGGAGCTCTATGTCAGCCTCTTACCGCAATTGGACGCCTTGATCGACATCCGTCGTCAAATGGCTGAGCTCCAGGACAATCGCTACGAGCCCGACCACCGGAAAATTTGGGACAAACTTGTCGCCGAAGAACATCGCCAAATCGCGACATGGGACGCGTGAGCAGAAACGGATCGGCGGGCCTGAGAAACGGATCGGCGGTGGGGAGAAACGTATCGGCGGATCGGCGGATCGGCGGGTCGGCGGGTCGGCGTAATGCGATGAAGGGAGCCAGGAATCTTCACTTTCGACTTAACGCCGACACGCCGACCCGCCGATCCGCCGATACGTTCTCTTGACAGGGGGCCGTGTTTCGACAGGATTCCCCATGGTGCGTTATCTCACCGGATTCCAGCCGACTGGAGGCCTGCATATCGGGAACTACTTCGGGGCGTTGCGCCCGGCAATCGAGCTTCAGGAAAAAGGGGAGGCGTTCTATTTCATCGCTGATTATCATGCTCTCACCACGGTACGGGATCCAGCGGTTTTGAGGGAGCACGTCCGAAACGTCGCGATCGATGCGCTAGCCTGCGGACTTGATCCCGCGAAGGCTTGTTTTTTTAAGCAGTCCGATGTCCCGGCAGTCACGGAATTGGCCTGGATCTTGAGCAATGTCACACCGATGGGGCTCCTGGAGCGAAGCCACTCTTATAAAGACAAACTCGCGCACGGGATCGCTTCGTCTCACGCCCTGTTTGCCTACCCTGTTCTCATGGCGGCAGATATTCTCCTCTACGACAGCGACGTAGTGCCGGTCGGAAAGGATCAAAAGCAGCACCTCGAGATCACTCGCGATATCGCGATCAAATTCAATGAGCTCTACGGCGAAGTCTTCAAGTTACCTGAACCGAGTATCCGGGAAGAAGTCGCGACGATTGTCGGTTTGGACGGTCAGAAGATGAGCAAAAGCTACGGCAATGCGATCGATTTGTTTCTTCCGGAAAAGACATTGCGAAAGAAAATCATGAGTCTAGTCACGGATTCGACGCCGGTCGACGCGCCGAAGGATCCGGCTAAATCGGCGATTGTCGCGCTCTACAAGTTGTTTGCGACGCCAGACGGCGTAGCCTCAATGGAACACGATTTTCGGGCGGGTGGTGTTGGTTACGGAGAGTTCAAGAAAAGTCTGTTTGAGGTGATGTGGGAAAGTTTTGCTCCAATGAGGCAGCGTCGGGCTGAACTCGAGGCCGACGCGGCCTTTGTCGAGGATGTGCTTGCAGATGGCGCATCACGAGCGCGCGAAGTCGCGCTGAGGACGATGACAAAGGTCCGCCGAGCCGTCGGGATCAGCGCCTCGCGCGATTGACGTTTGCGCACCGTCCGCTAATCTGCCAACGCCCATGCCTAAGTACACAGATCTCCATAAGATTCTGCTAGTTGGTTCCGGTCCAATCGTCATCGGGCAAGGGTGCGAGTTTGATTATTCGGGAGTCCAAGCCTGCAAGGCGCTAAAGGAAGAGGGATACGAAGTAGTCCTAGTAAATTCCAATCCGGCGACCATCATGACGGATCCAGAGTTCGCCTCGCGGACTTACATTGAACCGATTACCGTGGAGATCCTCGAAAAAGTCATCGAACGCGAAAAACCGGATGCACTCCTGCCCACGTTGGGTGGCCAGACCGCACTCAACATCGCGATGGAACTCTACCACGCTGGGATTCTGAAAAAACATCACGTCCGATTGATCGGCGCGAATGCGGAAGCGATCTCCAAAGGCGAAGATCGCCAATTGTTCAAGGAGGCAATGCTTCGGATCGGTCTGGATCTTGCCAAATCCGGCAACGCGCACAGCGTCACCGAAGCGAGAGAAATTGCCGGTATCATCGGATCCTTTCCGCTCATCATTCGGCCGGCTTTCACTCTTGGCGGCGCCGGCGGGGGGATCGCGTACAACCGCCAGGAGTTCGAGGAAATTGTTCGCCGCGGACTGGATCAATCACCCCTCCGGGAAGTGTTGATCGAAGAGTCTCTGCTCGGTTGGAAGGAGTTCGAGATGGAGGTCATGCGTGATCGGGCGGACAACTGCGTCGTGATCTGTTCAATCGAGAACTTCGATCCGATGGGGATTCATACCGGAGACTCAATCACAGTCGCCCCTGTTCAAACACTCACAGATCGCGAATTCCAGATTATGCGCGATGCCTCGTTCGCCGTGATTCGGGAAATCGGCGTCGAAACCGGTGGATCAAATATTCAGTTTGCCGTTGACCCTCGGAACGGACGCATGGTCGTGATTGAGATGAATCCGCGCGTCTCGAGATCATCCGCCCTTGCGTCCAAAGCGACCGGATTTCCAATCGCAAAGATCGCGGCCAAACTAGCCGTCGGATACACCTTGGACGAAATCCGAAACGACATTACGCGCGAAACTCCGGCCAGTTTTGAACCGGTGATCGACTATTGTGTCGTTAAGGTCCCTCGATTCACTTTTGAGAAATTTCCTCAAGCCGATCCAACTCTCACGACCCAGATGAAAAGCGTCGGCGAGGCGATGGCAATCGGCCGGACGTTCAAGGAGTCATTGCAGAAGGCGCTCCGATCCCTTGAGATTGGTCGCTTTGGCCTCGGGGCCGACGGCAAGGATCGTGAACCACGTACCAACGCCGGCGGATGGGATGTCGAAGAAATCCAGCGCAAACTAGTGAACGCCTCGTGGGATCGCATTTTCTATATCCGGTACGCGCTCTTGGCCGGATTCACGATCTCCAGAATTCACGAACTCACCAATATCGATCCGTGGTTTTTGGAAAATATCCGAGAGATCGTTCACGAAGAACAAACTATTGCCGGCGGGTCGTACGACCTGCGGCGAGCAAAACGATTCGGATTTTCTGATCGCCAGCTAGCTTATCTAACCAAATCGACCGAAAGCGATCTCCGCTCGAAGCGGATCCGGGAAGGAGTGCTACCCACCTACCGGCTCGTTGACACCTGCGCCGCCGAATTTGAGGCCTACACACCCTACTACTATTCGACCTACGGAGAAGAAGACGAGACCTCCTTTGGTGACCGCAGGAAGGTAATGATACTCGGCGGCGGACCTAATCGGATCGGTCAAGGAATTGAGTTTGACTACTGTTGCGTGCACGCCGCATTTGCGCTGAAGGAGGAAGGGTTCGAGACGATCATGGTCAATTCGAATCCGGAAACAGTCTCGACCGACTACGACACGAGCGACAAACTCTATTTCGAACCGCTGACTCTCGAAGATGTCCTCAACATCTATCAACATGAAAAATGTTGGGCGGCCATCGTGCAGTTTGGCGGGCAGACACCCCTCAATCTTGCGAACTCTCTGCAGGCAAATGGCGTAAACATCATCGGCACTCAGCCAAAGAGTATTGATATGGCAGAGGACCGAAAGCATTTCTCCGCGATGTTAAATCGCCTCGGACTCAATCAACCGCCAAACGGCACCGCTACTAACGAACAAGAGGCTGTGAACGTCGCAAATGCGATTGGCTACCCCGTCCTGATGCGGCCATCCTTTGTTCTAGGCGGGCGCGCGATGGAACTCGTTTATCAGGAAGATGACTTGCGGCGTTATATGCGAACCGCTGTCGAGGCCAGTCCGGAGCGGCCTGTTCTCGTTGATCGCTTTCTAGAGGACGCCACTGAAGTCGATGTTGACTGTATTTGCGACGGAAAAATTTCAGTGATCGGTGCCATCATGCAGCATATTGAAGAGGCGGGCATTCACAGTGGAGATAGCGCTTGCGTGATTCCCTCGTTTTCTCTTTCCGCCAAAGTATTGAGTGCGATTGCAGTTGCGACCAAGGCCATGGCGCGCGAACTCGAAGTTCGAGGGCTGATGAATGTCCAGTTCGCAATCAAGGATGAAGAAGTTTACGTTCTGGAAGTAAATCCCCGAGCATCCCGCACTGTACCGTTCGTTAGCAAAGCGATCGGCGTGCCGCTCGCCAAACTCGCTGCCAAGGTTATGGCCGGTAAAACGTTGTCGGAACTTGGCTTCACTCGTGAGGTTATACCGACGCATTATTCCGTTAAGGAAGCAGTCTTCCCGTTTATTCGATTCCCAGGCATCGATATCACACTCGGCCCGGAAATGAAGGCGACAGGCGAGGTCATGGGAATTGCCCAGGATCTTGGCTTGGCGTACGCCAAATCCCAGATGGCTGCAAAACCGCCGCTGCCAACCGGAGGCAATGTCTTTCTGAGCGTCAAGGACGCAGATAAACTTAACATCGTAAAACTCGGGAAAGAACTCGTTGACCTTGGGTTCACCATCTATGCCACAAGCGGCACCGCTACTGCGCTCGCTTCTGCCGGTTTAACCGTAAATCGACTTTTCAAGTTGAGCGAAGGCCGGCCGCACGTCATCGACATGATCAAGAACGACGAGATTGATCTCATCATCAATACGCCGAGCGGCAAAACTCCAAGGAAAGACGAAGTTAAAATTCGCAGCACCGCTGTCGAACGCCGTATTCCGATCCTCACCACCATCAGTGGGGTTGAAGCAAGCATCCGGGCGATCCGTTCTATCCAAAGCAAGGGACTGACAGTTACGTCTCTGCAGGAGTACCATCTTAGTCCCTGACTCCTATTATGCACAGCATGACAGGTTATGGGCGCGGGCAGGCAATGGGCCAAGCCACCAAGGTCATCGCTGAGATCCAGTCAGTCAACAAGCGCCAAACCGAAATATTGGTTAACCTTCCGGCCATGCTTGCGTCGCTGGAAAGTGACATTCGCGCGAAAATCGACCGCAGCTTACATCGTGGCCGGATCCTCGTTACAATCTCCGCCTCCGGTCCCGCAGCGCACCATCAACCGGTCATCGATTCCGACTTGGCGAACCTCTACCTCGCCCAATTCAGACAGCTCCAGAAAAAACTCGCGTTGCCGGGTAATATAACAATCGAAACGATTTTGCGGGCGCCAGGAGTTGTCTCCGCTTCTGAACAGGTCGTCCTCGATTCCGCCACTCGATCTGCGCTCGATACCGCGGTGGGTCTCGCTCTCGAACAACTTCTTCAGATGCGCGCAAAGGAAGGTGCCAATCTCCACAAGGAATTGCTTCGGCGCATCAGCGCCATCGGCCGTGCTCTTTCAAAAATTCGCAAACTTCAACCGCGCGTCGCGAAGCGTTATCGCGCGCTCCTTTTCGAACGTATCCAAAAGATCGGCCTGGAGATTACTCTCGACGATGATCGCCTGACGAAGGACGTGACGTTTTTCGCCGAGCGCTCTGATTTCTCCGAGGAATTGAGCCGGCTCAAATCGCACCTGGATCAATTTCTTGAGACGACAAACAAGCAACAGGCAATCGGACGAACGCTTGAGTTTATCACCCAGGAAATTGGCCGCGAGTTAAATACGCTTAGCGCTAAAGCAAACGACGCCGAGATCTCGCAGCTTGTCGTCCAGTGCAAAGCCGAGTTGGAAAAGATCCGAGAACAAGTCCAAAATGTGGAATGAAACCGCTCCAATGAACATCGTCCTCGGAGTGAGTGCTTCGATTGCGGCGTACAAATGCGCTGATATCGCCAGCAGATTAACGAAGCAGGATCATTCCGTACACGTCGTGATGACGGCTGGGGCAACTCAGTTTATTACTCCGCTTACTTTGCAGACTTTGTCTCGTCATCCCGTCACCACCAACATCTTCGACGAAAAGATGAGCTGGCACCCGGGGCACATCGAACTTGCCGATAACGCCGATCTAGTGCTGGTCGCGCCTGCCACTGCGGACATCCTTGCGAAACTTGCTCACGGTTTTGCCGATGACGCTTTGACGTCCATCGTCCTCGCCACCGAAGCGCCGCTGCTGCTTGCCCCTGCGATGAACGGCAAGATGTGGCTGCACCCCGCGACGGTTGCCAACGTCGCAATCCTCAGACAACGCGGTGCCCATTTTATCGGACCGGAAAAGGGCATGTTAGCTTGCGGCTACGAAGGAATCGGACGCCTCTGGCCGGTCGACGAAATCGTTGCCAAAGCGCTTGAATACAAAAAGCGCTGAGGTCGGGACCATCGCTCGCCAAAATCTCGAAAAAGCCAAACCGATCCAGATTTCGAGATAAGAGTTCAAACAGGTTTTCTGGTTTTCCGTATTTCAACAACGGCTCTTAAAGTGACGCGCAGCGTCTGTTTAAGAGCTTTCTAGCCCGCAGTGAGCTCGTCGCCCCGGGATTCGGGTGATTTTTGCGGGTTAGCGCCGGAGCAAAAAAATAGGAGGAGAGATCAATCTCCTCCTATTCCAGCAAACCACTGAATTGAATTATTGAGCGTTCTACTTCTTAACGGCGCTTTTCTTCACCGGCGAAGCGGCCTTTTTCGCAACCTTCTTAGCCGGAGCTTTCTTGGCAGGCGCTTTCTTAACGGGAGCCGGTTTCTTGGCTGCTGGTTTTGCCGCAGCTTTTTTTGCAGCTGGCATCAGTTATCCCCCCTTTCATTCCGCAGTTGCGGAGGATAAGAAATTAATGTCATTCCAATTCGCTTGACTAACGAACATTCGTTAGATCGTCAATGAGAATTTGTTACATTGCTAAATTTTTAGGTAATTCGACAAAGATGCATTCGCTGTGGAATCGCCTTAAAACTCGACATCGACGATGGCCTGCCGATAGTGAATCACTTATGAATCAATACCTCGAGGCCGCGATTGAAGCGGCTCGCGCAGCCGGCGGACTGGTCCGCGAGAACTTCGGCCGGCCGCTCAAAGTGAACGTCGAAGAAGCTCACGATATCAAGCTGGAGCTTGATGTCCGCTCTCAAGCGCTCATCACGGAATTGCTTCTGCAAAGGTTCCCCGACCACGCCATCATCGGCGAAGAAGGTAACGCCGAGAATACCTCCACCGAGTTTGAATGGGTGATCGACCCAATAGATGGGACAGTCAATTACTTCTACAGCATCCCGCACTTCTGTATCTCTATCGCATTGCGGGAGAAGGGTGAAATCATCGTCGGCGTAATTTACGATCCGATGCGAGATGAACTGTGGCATGCCGAACTCGGCGGAAAGGCTTACCTGAACGACAAGCCGATCGCGGTAAGCCAATACACCGACATTTCCCATTCCATTGTTTCCGTTGGTATGTCGAAGACGATGGCCGAAGTCGAGGTTGGACTTTTGATTTTTCAGGATCTACTTGTCCGGGCCAGAAAGTGTCGGATGATGGGCAGTGCTGCACTCGACCTCGCCTACGTGGCGACCGGCCGATTCGATGCCTACATCGAACGGAGCGTAAATTGGTGGGATATTGCAGCGGGCGTGCTTCTGGTTAATTGTGCCGGCGGTCGATTGGCGATCGCGCCAAGCGCAATTCAAAACGGGAAACTCTCGGTGATCGCCTGGAACGGAAAAATCAACCGCGATCAACTCACCAAGATATATCCATGAGCTTTGTCGGAATCGGTTACGATGTGCATCGCCTGATCGAAGGGCGGAAGTTAATCCTTGGCGGCATAGAAATTCCACACGAGCGCGGCCTTGAAGGTCATTCCGATGCAGATGTTTTATCACACGCGATCGCAGATGCGCTTCTCGGCGCGGTTGGAGAAAAGGATATCGGGCACCATTTTCCCAACACGGACCCGTTGATCAAAGGGATCGACAGTCAGGAAATTCTGCGGCGTGTCCAAGCGATCCTCACAGCCAGGCAAATGGCCATCGTCAATATCGACTGTTCGCTCATCGCCGAGGCGCCAAAAGTCAGCCCGCACCTGCAAGCGATGAAGAGGAGGTTATCCGAAACATTGCAAATTCCGTCGCAGCGTATCGGAGTTAAGGCCACGACCAACGAAGGACTCGGCTTTATCGGCAGAGGCGAAGGCATCGCTGCAATGGCAGTTGCCAGTCTCCAGCACATTGAATCGCGATTCCCGGCAGAATCCGCAGGGAGGCTGGTCTAGTGCATCGTCTCATATGTAGCTGGCAGATGGTTGCGTTCAAAATCGGCCGCCGGCAAGGCGGTCCGAGCCGGACGTTAGCTAGACCTGAGACGATGCACCGAGCCACTCCACGATCATAGTTCCGATGCCAATAAAGTTCTACAACACGTACAGCAGGCGGTTAGAAGTCTTCGAACCAATCGCTCCGCCGAAGGTGAAAATTTATACGTGTGGTCCGACGGTCTACTCGTTTGCACACATTGGAAATTTCCGAGCGTACGTTTTTGAAGACCTTTTGCAGCGGCACTTGGAAGCGCGAGGATTTGAGGTGGAGCGAGTGATGAACCTCACCGACGTCGATGACAAGACAATCCGCGGCAGCCGGGAAGCAGGCGTTTCGTTATCTGAGTTTACGGCGAAGTTTAAAAGGAGCTTCTTTGAAGATATCGAATCGCTGCGCCTCCAGCGCGCAAGATATTTTCCGGCTGCGACCGAACCGGAGAATCTCGCGAAAATGATTGAGATGATCGACAATCTACTGGAGCAAGAAATTGCCTATCAGGCCGACGATCGATCAATCTATTTTCGGATCAGCAAATATCCCGACTACGGCAAACTGGCACATCTCAATCTGGCAGAACTGCGGCCGACAGGCCGAATTCAAAGTGACGAGTACGAGAAAGAGAATCTTGGAGACTTTGCTTTGTGGAAGGCTTGGGACGAAAAAGATGGTTCGGTCGGTTGGGAGACTCCATGGGGCAAAGGAAGGCCAGGCTGGCATATTGAATGCAGCGCAATGGCGACGCGACTCCTCGGACCAGAACTCGATATTCATTGCGGCGGCGTCGATAATATCTTTCCGCATCACGAAGCAGAGATCGCACAGTCCGAGTGCGTGAACCGGAAAAAGTTTGTCCGGTATTGGTTACACAATGCCCACCTTCTCGTTGAAGGCCAAAAAATGTCGAAGTCGCTCGGCAACTTTTTCACGTTGCGCGATCTGCTCGACAAAGGTTTTTCCGGTCGCGAACTCCGTTACGCTCTCATCCGCGTCAACTACAGGTTGCCGCTGAATTTCACTTTCGATGGGCTCCGCGAAGCCCGGCAGTCTTTGCTTCGGATCGATGAGTGGGTCCGACGCCTTCACGATATTGCCCGCGACGCATCTCCAGATTTGCAATTCCCGGCCGCACAGTCCGACAAATTCTTCGAGGCTCTGGATGACGACTTGAACATCTCCGCTGCGCTTGCCGAAGTGTTCGATCAGATCCGTGAAACAAACAGCTCGATCGATCGTAACGAGTTGGCAGCGGGAGAAGCCGCAGCGCTTCTCATTTGGTGGCAACGCATCAATCAAGTCCTGCAACTCCAGGAAGAGGAGGAGGCCACTCCTGAGAATGTCACCACACTCCTGAAAAAAAGGGCCGATGTCCGTGCAGACAAAAACTGGTCGCTAAGCGACGCTTTACGCGCCGAGATTGAATCGCTCGGCTGGCTTGTCAAAGATACAAAAGATGGTCAGAAACTCACAAAGAAATCGGGGAAGACTTGAGATGTTTGCACCTTCGAATTTTCTCAATCTCGATCAGACAGAGCATCGAACTATTTTCGATAACAGCGCGCAGGTATGGGATGTCCTGAAGCAAATCGGCAGCTATCTTCAGTTTCGCCTGAAACCGGCCGTTTATGCCCGAGTCATGGGCCGACCTTTTATCAGTGAGAATGTTTACATCGGCGATGGAACAGTCATCGAGAACGGAGCGACCATCAAAGGCCCTGCGTGGATCGGACATAACTGCGAGATACGGAGCGGCTGTTATATCCGCGAAAACGTGATCATCGGCGACGGCGTCGTGCTCGGTAATTCGTGCGAATTCAAAAATTGCATCGTCTTTAACGACGCCGACATACCGCACTTCAGTTATGTCGGCGATTCCGTGTTAGGTTATCAGGTGCATCTCGGCGCCGGTGTCATCCTCTCCAATGTTCGACTGGATCGCAAAGAGATCGCCGTGAAGACGGAGTCCCAATTCATTCCAACCGGCCTGCGCAAATTCGGAGCGATCGTCGGGGATCGAGCAGAGATCGGTTGTAACGCGGTCATCAGCCCGGGTTCCATCATTGGTCGCGATTCGCTGATCTATCCGCTGACACACTTCGGCGGGGTTTTGCCGGAGAACTCCGTGTTGAAACTGCGTCAGGACTTGCATCGGACGGATAGACATTAGCCCGGAAATTTCACGAGCGCTTCGGACCTTCAGAGTTTCGGGCTAATAGCTCCAAATAGTCGCGCTCGATTTCGCGGCTCTGGGTACGCGCAGAAAAACGCCGGGCAACAAGTTCGATTCCGCGCCGGACCTGCGCGGATAATTCCTGACGATTCTCTAGCAAGGTGTGTATTCGTTGACCGATTTCAAGATCACTGGATGCCGGGTCCAAGAGTGCGATCTCGTTGGTGAATTCTTCTCCGATACCATCCACCGCCATGGCGGCCGCTGGAACTCCACACTGAAGAGCCTCAAGCACCGTCATTGGCAACCCTTCAAAATCCGATGTTAACAAGAACAGGTCGATCGAGCTGAAAAAACGGTCGAGTGATGGCATCACGCCTAACCATTCCACTTTGACACCTAATTCTCCGGCTCTCCTTCGCAGTAATTGATCGAGCGGTCCGCTTCCAGCGATCAAGAATTGGTAAGAAGAGTCGATCTCCTGAAGTATCCGGGCAATCCGCAAAAACCTCTCAAAATTCTTTTGCGGAACAAGGCGTCCTGCACCTCCAATACGTTTCTCCGACCGATCACGCCGCTCGATCGCCGGCCTTTCCGGTAAACCATTGGGAATCACCCGGATTTTATCTGCCGGGACATCTTCGAATTTCATCAAGTAATCCCGGATACTCCCTGAAACGGCATAAATCCGATCTGCAAAACGATTCGCGAAACGATCGATCCGTTGGACAAGAGCGGATCCCGTTCGAAACGAATCGTTGCAATGGTCGTGGGAAACCACGACTGGAACACCGAAAAAACGCGCAAGAGGTTTGCCTAACCAATTCGAAGCAAACAAGTGACAATGCACGATATCGTAGCGACCGACGACCAGCAGGAAGGGCACACGAAAAAGGTAGAGCGGCATCCACCGTTGCGGAGATAAAAGGGTCACAGGGATTTTTAAATCCCGAGCACGTTCGTAAAAAAGACTTTTCGGCGTGCCGTGCATCGAAGCGAGATGAACTTTGAACCGGCGTCGATCGTGCGCTTGAAACAAAGCCAGGATCGCCGTTTGCGCTCCGCCTAAATCGAGGCTGTCGATTAGATGCAGCACCCGAATCCTTCTCTCTTCACTGCTCATTGTATTCGGTGGCGCTCGCGCCAGGTTCGAAAATTCGTCCGCACGCGTCGGGCCGCCGCAAACGCGCCGCAGCGCAAGAAGGTGAAAAGCCAGCGCGGATCCTTCAGCAGCGATTCCTTGGCCACGGCGAGAGCCTCATCGCCGTCTCTCGTCGCTGCATGGACCAACACCATCGTGGCGAGCAATTCGCGTTGCCATTCCCGCAGGGTCTTGTCGTCCGCAGTCCCGATGAATCCCGATGCCCGGGTCTTGCGGATCATCTCCAATCCATCCTCCAGACCTCTCAGCATGCTTCTGTTCCCGGCGTTCATCGTCAGCGATCCAGGATGCCAGAGGTACCGATAATAAATCTCGGAAGTGCAAACATCCTTTATCCCGGCCAGCGAGGCCCTGATCAAAAACTCCCGGTCCGAAGCAACCGCGTACGTAAGATCGAAACGGCCGAGTTTATCGAACAATGAACGCCGGAAGAACCGGCTGTTGATAATCGGTAGACCAACGGTCGCGCTTCGCAGAGAAAGCCGATACCGCCTTGGATCTTGATAACAATGCATCAGTATCTCATTCCCCCGCCGCCCGATTCGATAAATCTGACAACCACCTGATACCACCGGGACGGAAGGAGAAGCAGCAACAATTTTTGCGCAGCTATTAAATGCCCCAGGTGCGTAGACGTCGTCACTGTTAAGGATCGAAATGAGATCCCCTTCTGCTCGATCGATCCCTTTGTTCCAGGCATCATAGACGCCAAGATCAGGCTCCGAGAGCACCTTCAAATGCGGATATTGGCTCAAAAACGCAAGCGTACCATCCGACGAGCCGCCATCGATGATCCAGTGCTCAAAGTCTGAATAATTTTGAGCCAGTACACTGTCAACCGCCGCGCCAATGAATTCTTTTCGGTTGAGAGAGGCAGTGATGACCGAAATCTTCATGCAGAACTTCAAGCCGGATCAGGACTGAGAAACCCTTCACCCCCTTCCCCAATCTGCGAAATCTATGAAATCTGTGGTTTCAGATTCCGGCCTGGCACATCAGAAATTGGGAATCATCCCGGATTGCCGCGCGTAATTGAACAGGCCGCCGGCGTCGATCACCGGGCGCACATCACCCATCGGTTTCAATTGATGGACTGTCCCGTTGATTTCGATCGTATCATTGTCAAAATCGACCGTCGCGACATCGCCTATCTTTACACGGTCGATCAAGCGCTCCCGCGCTTCATACGGGTAGAGTTCTCCCGTCGCAACGCTGTTGCGGAAGAAGATGCGCGCATACGATTCGGCTACAATCACATCCACCCCGGCCGCACCAAGGGAGATCGGCGCGTGCTCACGCGAACTGCCGCAGCCGAAATTCTTGCCGGCAACGATTATCTTGTAGTCCGTCTTCGTTGTGCCCTTCTTGATGAACTCCGTCGGGTAAAGGTCATCCGGGAGACCGACCATCGCGTAGGATCCGAGTTTCTCATATTCATCCGGGATTGTCGGGACCAGGGTGAGGTATTGCGCCGGAATGATCTGGTCGGTGTCGATATTGTCGTCGACCACGTAAACGGGACTCGTAAGCTTCTTTGGCATATCAACTCAGAAATTCGCGCGGATCCGTCACATGTCCGGTCAGAGCCGAGGCCGCGACTGTGTATGGGCTGGCAAGGTAAACCTTCGATTCTTTGCTTCCCATTCTTCCGGGGAAATTCCGGTTTGTAGCGCTGATACAAGTGAGCGGCGCATTCAGCCGACCAAAGGTATCTTGCGGTCCACCCAAACAAGCCGCACATGAGGCGTTTTCGGTCATGATCACGCCCGCGTCGACTAAGACGTTCCAGACAGGAGTTGCGCCTAGACGCGCTTCCTGCAGGTCCCTTACGACTTCCGAAGTCGCGGGAACGCCATACGTTTCGATTTTCACCCGCCTTCCGTTAACAACTTCTGCAAAAGCCACAAAATCGCTCGTTTTGCCGCCCGTACACGACCCAATGTATGCGCGATCCAAGCGGACATGCTCAAGCGACTTTGCTAGCGATCGATGGCCCGGGTTAGGATGCATCGCAACTGTCGGTTCCAGCTTTGACAGATCGTAGACCCTGTCGAATATGAAAGTCTGATCTGAATCGAGTTCGGCCGGCTCATACTCAGCTTTGGTGCCATTTTCACGGGCACGCGCGTCAACGTAGGCAAACGTTTTCTTGTCCGCCGGGAAAATTCCGTTTTTCCCCCCGGCTTCGATTGCCATATTTGCGATGGTCATCCGATCATCAATGTTCAATGCGGATGCACCGGGGCCTTCCCACTGCATCGCACGGTAGGTTGCCCCGTCGAAGCCGATATCGCCAATCACATTCAGAATGACATCCTTGGCCATCACACCCTTCGGCAACTCGCCTTCAAGGTAGAAGCGCATCGTTTCCGGAACTTTGATCAGGAGTTTGCCGGTACCCAGGATAAACCCGGCGTCAGTGTTACCAATACCGGTCGCGAATTCACCAAATGCACCCGCCATACAGGTGTGCGAATCGGTCCCGAAAAGCACCTCTCCCGGGCGCGTATGACCTCGCTGCGGAAGCGCGGCGTGACATACCCCTTGGTATCTCGCGCCGTGTTGCCGACCAATCTGACCACGGGCGGCATTGAATGCCCAATGCCCGTTCGGGTCATCGATCACGTCGTAGAAATAGGGTAGTCCCTGCTCTTTCGCAAATTCCCTCAAGACATCGACGTTTCGGTTCGAGAGTCGGTCCGCCGTAAATATATAGTGATCCGGGATGATCACTATCTTCGTCGGATCCCAAACCTTGGCGTTCTGACCAAATTCCCGCTTGAAGACCCCTATGCTGCCGGGACCGCAAACATCGTGGGTAAGAAGGATATCTGCGTTTACCCAAAGGTTATCTCCGGCAGCAACTCGACTTCGCCCGCTTGCCCTGGCTAAAATTTTCTCGGTCAGCGTCATAAGGGAACCAAGAGTCGATCCGGATAGCCGGTAAATCAACTAAATACCCGCGGTTCCCAGCCCTGAACGCATTGGCTCTTAATGATTTGTGCCACCCTTGTCGTTGTGCGCAGCGGCTAAACCCCCGGTTTGCTCGGTAACTATGTGATTTGTGCCGCCCTTGTCGTTCTTCGCGGTGGCTAAACCCCCGGTTTGTTCGGTCTCTATATGATTTGTGTCGCCCTTGTCGTTGCGTGGTTTCGCGATCTTGTTCCTCTTAGAAGCCTTTAGGTTGATTTCTTTTGCGGGTTTGGTGGATTTATTTGTCATAATATTTAAGAGTTATCAGACGCCACGTTTGCCCGCAACCGTATGCAATACGATTCGGGTTACACTTTCGGGTGAGTTTTGCCTGCAATTGGGTACCACCGCGATCCGGAAAAGAATGATGAAATCTAATCCGAACGGGTTACTGACCAATGCCCGCTCTTCCGGCACATTCGGTCACCTTTTGCCGTTTATGTTGCGTTCGCTCTTTTGGTTTTCATTCTGGCCGTGGCTAGTATTCGTCGCCCACGCCCATGCAGATCCAGTCGAATCCGACTTCGAAGTTGGCCGTCCGATTTTCCACTACTTCACGATGCGTGACTATGGGGCGTCAGACCAAAGTTGGGTCGCCATTCAGGATCGAGAAGGTCGGATGTTATTTGGTAATCGGGACTGCGTTTTGGCATATGACGGCTACGTTTGGCAGAAGATCGAGATTCCCGGCGGAGTTTTCATTCGCGCGCTAGTAATGGATGAAAGGGGAACAATCTGGGTCGGCGGCGTTGACCGTTTGGGCCAGCTCGTGCTCAACGGTAATGCGTATGAATTCAAGTCGATGGCGCAACTGGTTCCTGAATCGGTAAAGTCATTTGGAGACTGCTGGGGTGCTATCGCACACAGGAACAGAATTTATTTTTCGACCAACAAGGCGTTATTGATGGTACGCAATAGCGTCATCACGCCAATCGCATGGCCATCGGCCACTGGATTTTCGTGGCTTCTCTTTGCCAGTTCCGACAAAGTTTTCGCTCACGCTCGCGGACAGCCCCTGTATGAAGTCGTTGACGATCATTTCGTCCCAGCCATCGATGCTAGCCTTTTGAACGGGTCGAAGGTCGAGCAGGTCCTGGAACCGGTCCCGGGACAAGTTCTGCTGCTCACTAAGGATCGCGGCATTCTTAAAATCGACGGCCGCACGATCGAGCCGTTCCCAACCGAGGCAGATGCCGTTTTCAAGAATCGGTCGATTTGGACCGGAAAAGTGTTGCCAAACGGCCTTTTCGTTGTGGCTCTGCAACGGCGCGGCCTCGTCGTCTTGGATTCGAGTGGGCATCTTCACGGAACTTTTTACGAGGAGAACGGCTTACCGGAGCCCACGGTCCTTGATCTGGGGGTAGACCGGTCTGGTGGAATCTGGATCTGCGGCGACAGCGGCATAACGCATATTTCCCCTTCATGGCAGATTTCGGTCTACGATGCCCAGACGGGCCTGGGACGAAGCTCACTCGTTGACCTGGTTCGCAACAACGGGTCGCTCTACGCAGTCGCCCGAGACGGTCTTTTCAGATTGGCGCCCGCCGGCGATGCGACTCGCGCCCCGAGATTTCAAAGAGTCGACGGGGTAGACGCTCTGCTTCAGGCGGCAGCGAGCCACACGCAGGGATTGCTTTTGGCCGGCGATGGAGGCGTCCTCCTGGTCACGGAGGGGAGAACCTCCAGGCAAATTTACGAAACCACCGGCAGCGTCTGGGAGTTGACCCGCTCGAAAAGAGACGGAGATCGTTTCTTCCTCGCCACCACCAAAGGCCTGGCGTCAATCAGATACGCGGACGGAAATTGGATCGACGAAGGAACCTTGGCAGATTTCAGCGGCGAAGTCCGCTCGGTCGTGGAGGAAGCAAACGGCGATCTCTACTTTTCAACGCTAAGCTCCGGGTTTTACCAAGTGAAACTGCAACCTGGCGCACGGTCGATCTTTGATGGCGCCACGCGGAAGTCTCTCTCCGACGCGCAAGGGTGCCCTTCGGTCAAGGGGGTCACTCTCTTACTCCCCTGGGGCAATCAGTTGCTGTTTAAGACAGATGGCGGTGCCTACATGTACGACGATCGCACCAACAAGTTCTCTGAGCCCGAATTCCTGGCAAAGGCGGTGAACAACCAGAAGTTGGAATCACTGTGGGCGAGCACCATTGGCTCTCCGCACATTTGCCTGCTCACAAGCGGCTCCGAAAATTCGTCGTTCGTCGGCAAACATCTTTCCATCATTTACGCGAACGGCAAAGTGACACCGATTCCCTGTTCGGTCACAGACTTCATTGGACACATCGACAAATTCTACGATGAAATCGGCTCGCAAGGTCCGGTGCTCTGGGTTGCCGGAACCTACGGCGTTGCCCGTATAGAGAATCCCGAGAGTCTCCCGCAGCCTTTTTCGTTCAATCTCTACGCGCAGGAAGCAACAACGAACGATGGCGAAGCCCTCCTTCCACCAAACAACGGCGGAATGCTCCGACTTCCGTATTCCGAGCGGAATTTTCGAATCCGGTTCGCAACCGACACATTCGCGAACCCGGACCAAATGCGATTTCGATCTAGATTGGAAGGCGTCGATGCGAATTGGACAAGTTTTTTTTCTGAGCCAGTCTGGCAGTCAGGTGCTTTGAATGAAGGCCATTACCGGTTACACATGATCGCGCGGGACGGCAACGAAGCAGACAGCCGGGAGTTCGTCGTCGGCATCGGCGTCCTCCCGCCATGGTATCGGACCGTTTGGATGTATTGTATTTATGCGGTCGGCGCCCTCTTGGGCATCGCAGGGTTAGTTCGCTGGAGATTCTGGCAACTCAAGCGACGTGAACGAGAATTGATTTCAATCGTCGGGATTCGGACCGCAGAATTGCGCGAAAGCCAGGAGCGACTGGTCGAAGCGAAGGAAGCGGCCGAAGCCGCCAATCGCGCGAAGAGCGTTTTCCTCGCGAACATGAGCCACGAGCTGCGCACCCCATTGAATAGTATCCTGGGCTATACCCAGCTTTTGTTAAGGGGCGCCGGACAACCCGAAGATCAATCTCACAAGCTCAAAACCGTTCTTGCGAGCGGTGAGCACCTTCTGGAAATGATCAACGAAGTGCTCGATCTTTCGAAGATCGAGGCGGACACAGTGACAGTGAGTATGCACCCGTTGCAGCTCAGACCTTTCCTTCGGTTGCTCGTGGACGAGTTTCAACTCCGAGCTGGTCAAAAGCAGCTCGGCTTTACATTCTCTCTGGACGGCGCGATCCCGAACGGGATCGGAACAGATCCGGTCCGTCTCCGGCAAGTGCTCTATAATCTCATCGGTAATGCCATCAAATTCACCGACGCCGGCGAGGTCGCCGTGCGCGTCCAGCGAATAAACAATCACATCCGGTTCGAGGTCACGGACACGGGAAAAGGGATCCCTGAAAAAGACCTTCCAAATCTGTTCAAACCGTTTTTCCAGGCGTCCAACAACGATCGAGCCGCCCAAGGCGTCGGACTCGGTCTCTATATCAGCAAAAGAATCATCGGTCTTCTTGGCGGCGAGTTGCATCTAAAGAGTTTCGTCGGGTCAGGGAGCATATTCTGGTTCGATTTGCCCGTCCACGAGGTCTCCATTTCGCAAACGGAGGCTCGCAACGGCCGCATTAGCGGCTACGAGGGCGCTCGACGCAAACTTCTGGTAGTCGACGATGAAGAAACGAGCCGAAAGTTTCTCAAAGAGCTTCTCGAAAACGTCGGATTCAAAGTGACCGAGGCAGTTTCGGGCAGATCAGCTCTGGATCTAGTCCGTCGAGAGCACTTTGCGGCTCTGATATCCGATATCCGGATGGCCGACATGGATGGCCATTCGATGTGCCTGGAAATCCGCACCGGCTTGAAGCTCCGTGATCTCATCCTGATCGCCTGCTCTGCCAGCGTCTACGAAGATGACAGGCACAAAGCAATCTCTTCGGGTTTCGACGATTTCCTGCCGAAGCCCGTCCGGGAAGGCGAGCTCTTTGCAGCCCTGGCTTCGCACCTCGATTTGCGTTGGATCAGAAAACCAGAAACAACAGACGCCCCGGGAGATTCAGAGCTACGCTTCGCCAACACTCAGGAGGCAATCGATGAACCTCTTTCAGAGCCGGTGCCGACCCCGGAAGAAATTCAGCAACTTATTCTCTTTGCACAACGCGGCGACGTAATGGCTTTGCGCACTCAAATCGACGCGCTCGGCACCTCGGATGGTGCCTACCGGATATTCTGCCAACGGCTGAAACTCATCGCCGCGGAATTTCGCATGGGCGCGATCCAAACTATTCTTCAGCGAGCGGCCCAGAAAAGAAACAATGCCCGTTCCATGGAGTAGAACAGAAACCTTGATGAAAACCGTAATGGTAGTCGATGATGTCCCGGCGAACGTCGATGTTGTGCTGGGATTCTTGCACGAATCGGGTTGTCGTGTCCTGGTTGCCGATAGCGGGTTTCGAGGGATCGAACAGCTGGAGTTAGAGCTCCCGGATCTTATCCTTCTTGATCTGATGATGCCGGGAATGGATGGCATTGAGACGTGCCTCCGAATCAAGGCGCGAGATACATGGAAACATATCCCGATCGTCATGATGACCGCCGCGGACGAACTTTCCAAAAAGCTCGCAGCGTTTGAGGCGGGCGCAGTTGATTTCCTGACCAAGCCGATCCAGCCGGAGGAAGTCCTGGCTCGGGTGCGAACTCATCTTCACATCAGAGAACTGCAAGCGGAGCTTGAAGCAATGAATCGAAGCCTGATGCAAAAAAACGAGGAACTGGCGGAGGAAATCGAACTTCGGCTCGACGCTGAGAAGCAGTTGGAGACATCCCTCGAACAAGCGCTGTTGATCTCCAACCGTCACGGAGAAGTTCTCTTCGCAACGCGCCAGGCGCAACTGCTCCTTGATACCTTTTTCTCAGCCGTTCCGAAACATCGGTTGCCCTTTGAAATGCATACCTGGCTCACAGGGCCTGACAATCACAAGCCGTTCAATGTGACAAATAAAAAACGCGGCGAAATCCAGATAGATCACTTCGCACTTTCGACATCCAGGAGCCTCTCGCTGATGCGGATCGAGCATCGCAACGGCGATCGAGGTCCGCGGGCATTGCTTGCCCTGGGCCTCACAGCTCGCGAAGCAGAAGTTCTCTACTGGATTACCGAAGGAAAAACAAACCCGGAAATCGCGATTATCCTGGATTCCTCGATAAACACCGTAAAAAAGCACGCCAACAATCTCTTTACGAAACTTGGCGTCGAAACCCGTACTGCCGCGGCCCGCGCCGCACTCCAGGTTCTCCATGCGCAATAAGTGCGGCGTCCCGCGATCCCCATCAATCGTCCTCATGATGGTTATCGATTCTTTGGACGCTGATTAACCATGAGCGGACACGAGGTCCACCTGGATGAAAGCCTCCTCTACGATTACGCGGTAATGACTTTCAGCGCCTTCGGAAGCACATCAAAGCGCACCGGCGTGGTCCCGATCGGATGGCCATCGACGTGTACGGATAAACGCTTTGCGGACGAGATCTCCACCCGCGTCGCCGCAAACATTTCCATCTTGGGGTTGTAATGACGATGACCACCACTGATGGACCAAAAGTGACGCACCAATTCCACCTTGCTGAAGTCTCGATAAACGCCGATCGAAAAGAGGCCATCGTCCAGAATCGCGCCCGGGCAGACGTTGAAATTCCCTCCGTAATAAGGCCCATTCCCGATTACTACAAACGAACACCTTAGGCTGACTCCATTCTTTCGTCCCCGAAATCGACGGCGCCGTCTTTTCAGAGGCTCGCTTCCCTGGAACGAATTCTGATAGGCGGCAAACACTGGGCGATCGAATTGCAGTTCCACGGACGCCTGGCGATGCAGTAGGGCCAAGCGGATTGCGCGTCCAATCCCTTCGAATCGCTTGCTCTTCACTTCTTCGCCAATCGGGAATAAATCGGCGTCAACGCCAACTCCGGCCGCCTCAAAAAACGCGTGCTGCTCGTCCGCGATTCCGACGTCGATGCGTCGCGTGACACCTGCTTCTATCAGATCGCAAATCGCGTCGGGATCAGCCGGCAGCTTCAGACTCAGGGCGAGATTGTTGAAAGTTCCAAGCGGAACAATGGCCAGTGTTACATCGGTGCTCACCAGAGCTCCCGCCACCTCTCGAACCGTCCCGTCGCCGCCCGCGACAACGACCAGGTCCGCCTTTTCCTGCGCCGTTTCAGCGGCTCGTCCCGCCAAATCCAGGTCGCGATCGACAACCACTTCGACCAACGAATCAGTGATGGCTTCCAAACGCTCCCGGATCCGACGGCGCGTCTCCGGATTCGGAGCCCCGCTCGAAGGATTCTGAAACAAGATAACTTTTCTATACCGCACCGCGGCCATAGCAGTTCCTTTGCGACTAAATTTGGATACCGAAAACTGGAATCCCGTCGCCGGCATGGCTCTGTCCAAAAGCGATCTTCCTTCCGCGGACGCCAGTATGGCAACCCGCCGACCCGGTTCCGCTACAGCCTTCGCGCGTGGACCTGCGCCGCATAGCTGTTCACAATGATATCGAGGACTCTTTGACCAGTGATCACGCGATCGGTCGCGTAGTCGACGTTCCCATCGGGGCTGATGACCGCTATGCCAAAGTCGCCGACTCGATACGCGTCCGCTACCGAGCCGGGATCAGGCAGAATAACAAATGGAATATCGGTGCGGTTGACCAGCCCGGTCTCGCGGGTAAATGCGACAAAGAACAAGGCATACTGCGTCGCCAACTGTTTTGAGCGGCGGTTCAATTCCTTGATCTGTTTAACGAATGTTTTTTGGCTCGGATTTTCCGCAAAAATAAGCACGACCGGATGGCCTCGCACATCACTCAGCCTGCGCACTTTTCCGTTCACGCCACTCCACAGAAATTCGGGCGCCGGCCGCGGTACCGAAGGTGCGCGAACTGCCGTTTTCGGTTTCGGTGTCTGACCTTCCGCGCTCAGAGAGAACAAACAAAATACGGCGGCGAGAAAACAAATCCAAAGGCGATTCATACCTTCATGATATCGACTTCCTTGGTTTCCGCGTGAGAGTCGACTTCTCTCACAAATTTGTCCGTTAATTTCTGAATCTCGTCCTCGAGATCGTGACGTTCATCTGCGGTGATCTCCCCGGCCTTTTCGATCTTCTTGGTTTCATCGATCCCGGTACGGCGACTGCTTCTGACACGAACTCGTGCTTCTTCAGCCATGTGACGAACAGTCTTGACTAAATCCTTCCTCCGTTCCTCCGAAAGTTCCGGGATCGGCAATCGGATCAATTTCCCGTCCACGGCCGGAGTAATCCCGATCTTCGACTCTTTCAACGCTCTTTCGATATCCTTCGTGACGGAAGCATCGAAAGGTTGGATCAACAGCAAACGCGGTTCCGGCGTTGAGATCAACGCGAGTTGCTTCAATTTCATCGAGGCGCCGTACGCATCGACGTCAATGTTTTCGACGAGCGCAGGCGACGCCTTTCCGGTTCGCACTCCGGCAAACTCATGGAGCATGTACTCCAGCCCTTTCTCCATCGCTTCTTCCGTCTCCAGTAAAATCTCGTCAGGTGTCATAAGGAAATGTCTCTGTTCACCGTTCGATCCGTTCATCGTTGAGACGCACCGACCGCATGCCGGGCGCCGAATGGCGAACGCCGAACGCTTTCTTCACTCCGCCGTCACTAGAGTACCCACTTTCTCACCGCAGACTACCCTTTTAACATTCTGCGGCGTCGCCATATCAAAAACGATAATCGGCACCTTATTATCCATACAAAGACTGAACGCCGTTGAATCCATGATCTTGAGTCGCTTACCCAAGGCTTCCGTGTAGGTGACCGTCTCGTACCGGATCGCGTTCGGATTGATCTTCGGATCGCTGTCGTAGATACCATCGACTTTCGTCGCTTTCAGAATGACCTCAGCCCGGATTTCACTTGCTCGCAGCGCTGCCGTGGTGTCGGTCGAGAAAAACGGATTGCCGGTTCCAGCGCCGAAAATCACCACGCGCCCCAACTCGAGGTGCCGAATCGCTTTTCGCAAAATGAATGGTTCCGCGACGTTGGCCATCTCGATTGCCGTTTGCAAACGGGTAACAACCCCGATTTGTTCCAAAGCACTTTGGAGCGCCATCCCGTTGATCACCGTCGCCAGCATCCCCATGTAATCAGCGGTTGTACGATCCATCCCGCGATGACTGGCAGCGAGTCCCCTCCAGATGTTGCCACCTCCAATGACGATCGCGATTTCTACCCCAAGATCGCGCACTTGCAGAATCTGTTTCGCAATATCGTTCACAATGAGCGGGGAAATTGCTTCATAGCTCCCAGGCTCACGAAGCGCTTCTCCGCTCAGCTTGAGCACGATCCGCCGATATTTTGGCTGCCCGCCTGCCGATTGAGGATTGGCCATGAAAAATTCAATACGCCTTAGGCGAGACACCCGTGGAAGTCAAGCGATTGCGCGCTGGCATTCAACGTTCGGCATTCGGCATCCGGCGCGCGCCTGGCCCACTGTTCAGCCAATTATTTCCCTGAACTTTCCCTCGTCCACAATCTCGACTCCAAGCTTGCGTGCCTTATCCAGCTTGCTTCCCGCATCCTCACCTGCAAGCAGGTAGGTGGACTTTTTGCTCACGCTTGCGGTGACGCGGCCGCCGTGCCGGCGTATCAATTCATCAAAAACCTCGCGAGGCTCACTCAATGTGCCGGTGATTACCCAGGAAGTACCACCCAGCGCCAGGCCTCTTGTCTCAGGGCGGTCTCCTTCTCCGAAATTTAATCCATGCTCCCTAAGCGCCTTGATGAGCGTGCTGTTATCACGGTTCTGAAACCAATCGCGAATGCTCGCGCCAACGACCTCGCCAGTATTTGGAACACGAATCAATTCATCGAGCGACGCGCTTTGGAGCGCCTCCAAAGTTTTGAAATGGTTCGCCAGCTCACGTGCGGCGGTCGCGCCCACATGCAAAATCCCTAACCCAAATATCAACCTCCAGAATGGCTGTTTCTTGCTTGCTTCAATTCCGTCCAAGAGATTCGAAATACTCTTTTTGCCCATCCGCTCGAGTCCGCTCAATTTCTCGTCATCGAGTTCATAAATTTGGTCGACCCTCTTCACCAGACCTTTTCCGACTAATTGCTCGACCATCATTTCTCCCAACCCTTCGATATCGAGCGCACCCTTATGCGCGAAATGTTCCAACCGCCGTTTCACTTGTTCGGGGCACTCCACATTCGTGCATCGAACATCCACCTGCCCCGGCAGTCGAACCACAGGCTCGCCGCAGCTCGGACACTTGACCGGCATTTCAAAGGGCGGTTCTTCTCCGGTTCTTCGGTC
>Ga0302324_100003780_pt1 | contig 34042 bp, 25 predicted proteins | sample Palsa_T0_1_FD_201949 | JGI IMG/M metagenome (GOLD analysis project Ga0302324, IMG submission 201949) | Peat permafrost microbial communities from Stordalen Mire near Abisko, Sweden - Palsa_T0_1 | ecosystem: Environmental > Terrestrial > Soil > Palsa > Peat permafrost | place: Sweden: Abisko...
GCAGGTAGCATAGACATATTATTTCATTGGTAAGATCAATATAAATGTATTCATTCCATCCCCCTGATCGTTCAAATACAAGCTGCCTTTATGCAACGCCGTCAGGGACCGGGCAAGCGCCAGGCCAATACCCGTTCCTTTTTGATTCGCAGCTCTTTTCAGGCGATAAAAGGGCTCGAAGACCTTCTCCTTTAATTCCGCCGGCACCAACTCTCCGTCATTACTGATCTCGATGACCAGGCAACCGGCTTCCTTGCCGGGGTCCCGCATCCGCAGCACCACCTCGCCGGCGGCATATTTTGCCGCGTTGCTGAAAAGGTTGCTGACGATCTTATACAAGGCATCCTTATCCGCCATCAGGTAGACATCGCTCTCCGGGAGGTACATCTGCCATCTAAGCCGCCTTTTTTGGGCAAGCGGTTCAAAGGCCAGGTAAGCCTCCCGTAACAGCGTGGTCATATTTACCCGGGAAAATGCAAGGGTCATCGCACTGGTTTCGGTTTTATGAAAATCCAGCAATTGATTGACCAGGTCGAGCAGGCGATCGGTATTCCTGTCCATCGTCATCACATCGGCTCTTATCGCCGGGTTGTTGTCGGTCATGTCCCGCAGGTTCTCCACCGGGCCCCTGATCAGCGTAAGCGGCGTTTTGATCTCATGAGCGACATGCGTGAAGAACTCGATCTTGGCGGCATAGATCTCTTTTTCCTTTTTGATCCGCTGCTTGTTGGAATACAGCCTGAAGATGTACCAGGCCAGTCCGCCGGTCAACAGCAAATAGCTGAGGTAAGCCCAGTAGGTAGCCCAGAACGGCGGCAGGATCTTTATCCTCAGATCCCTTTCCTTTTGCCCGGAAAAATAATCTCCCGCGGCTTTGACCCGGAAGGTATAGGAGCCCGGCTGCAGCCCGGTGAAATAGACCTTCCTGTTCCGCTTGAGCCAGGTCCATTCCTTGTCGAGACCCTCCATAATATACCCGTATTCGGTCATGGTCGGTGAGGTGTGGCTGACGGCGGCAAAGTCGATGCTGAACGAAGCCTGGTCATGCGGCAGCACGATCTCATCCGTGTATAGCAGCGACTGCCCCAGGACGCTGTCCCGGCCCACCTCCAGTTCTTTATTGTTCACCTGGAAGCCGGTAATATATACAGAAGGCGTGAACTTCAACGGGCAAACGGTATCCGGCCTGAAGGAGATCATTCCCCGGATGCTGCCGAAATAAAGCCTTCCGCTATCATCCTTATAACCCGAATTATCAGCAAACTGGTCGGTCAGCAGCCCGTTCGTCCGCGTATAGATGTCAGTAATATTCCGGTTACTATCCAGGTGCACAAGCCCCTTCGACGTGGTAACCCATAAACTTCTGCGGTCATCTTCCAGGATCTTGAAGACCAGGTTGCCGGGCATCCCGCTACCTGCTGTATAGCGTGTGAATTTTTTTCGGTCCGGACCCAGCCGGCAAAGGCCACCATTAGTGGCGAACCATAGGTCGTGAAAGGAATCTTCCAATATGGCATTGATGGAATTATTGCTTACGCTGCTGGGATTGCCCGGCTCGTTTGCAAAATGTCCCGACCCGCCGGTCCGGGGATTGAAATAATAGATGCCGAAATAGGTGCCTACCCAGATCGTTCCTTCCCTGTCTTCGATCAGGCAGATGATATTCATTCCCTGGGGAAGGGTGGCGGGCTGGTCGAAATAGTCTCTTCCAGGATCGTACCGGTAAACACCCGTCGTGGTTGCCAGGTAAATATCACCGCCTTTTGCCAGCAGCATATCAAAGATCAGGGGGTTGCTTAACTGCCCTTTTCCTGAGCCGCCCCGGATATGACTTCGCACTTTTCCCGTCCTGGTATCCAAAATATCCACCCCATACTGCCAGGTGCCGATCCATAAGTCATTGCCAACCATGAGCAGGCTTTGGATATTCGATTGGCTGATACTACCCGGAGCGCCTGTAGGCACGAATTGTTTTATTTCGCCTGTGGCGGGATCCAGCTCGTTCAAACCCGCATCTTGTGTAGCGATCCAGATATTCCCCTTAGCGTCCTGGCAAATATTGCCAACGGCATACCCGCTGAGCGAATTCCGCGAACCATCCGGAAAATACTTTTCAAAGGAGGGGAATACCTGCCCTGAAAAATAACTGAGGCCGCCCAAATAGGTGCCTGCCCAAACCCCGCCCTCTGCGTCTTTGTACAGCGCATAAACGAAATTATCTGAAAGAGAATACGGGTTGAACCGTTTGTTTTGCAGATGGGTAAATCCGCCCGTGCCGGTATTCAGGATGTAAATGCCGGATTCCGTGCCAAACCAATATTCCGATGGCCCGGCCCGGAGGATCGCGTGAATATACATCGGCCTTTTGTCACTGACCGTAAGCAGGTCTTTATAGGTCGCGGTCCGAATGTCAAAATGTTTTATACCCGTCAGCGTGCCGATGAAAAAACCGCCTTCCTCGTCCGGAAGCATTTTGAAGATCCATTTCATCTTTGTTTTCGGAGAATGGGCGAACAGGTCATAAGTGGAATAGTTCCCCGTTGCAGGATCCATTTTTCGAACCCGGCCCGAATCGTCGGCGATCCACATATATCCTCCCGCATCGAATAAAGAAATAGCGTGAAAGTATTTTCGGGGAGAGAAAGCAGTCAGGCATCTGGTTGTAAAGTCATACCGGTAAAGAGAATCACTGGCAGCGTACCAAAGCCGTCCCTTTTTATCGAAGTAAAGCGCTCTTACGAAAAACGCAGAATCGATGAAAGGTACAAAGCGCTCGTTCTGACGATCATACCGATATACGCCATGGCCTGTCCCAGCCCAGATCGTCCCGCTGCTGTCCATCGCCAGTTGATAGATGTACTGGGAGTTGACGGGGGCTTCTCCGGAATATACATTGAAGGTTTTGAACCGATAACCGTCAAACCGGTTGATCCCGTCCCTTGTTCCGAACCACATGAACCCCTCCTTATCCTGTATAGCGCAATAAACCGTTGTGTTGGATAAGCCACTCTCTACTTGGTATCGCCTGAAGTAATAGGGTTGCGCGTCCAGGTGATCCACAAGCAGCAATAAGGGAAAAATCAGCCGGCAGAAACATACCATATTAAGGGGAAACTATTACCCTTAAATTAGGGAAAAAATGGGTATACCGGTAATCTCTTTTATCCTTTTCGCAATACTCCCAAGCGCCATGCAGGTTCTGCCCCCAAACGACACTGTCTCCAATGCAACCCATTGAATAAATTTTGAGACGAAATGCGTCCTTTATTAGGCTTTCCACATGTCTTGTAATGCCCTATTGCCTTATCATCCCTCATTTCACAACGAACCAGCAATACCCCTCAGCCTTGATCGTAAAGGTAAAAGAGATCTCATCATTCCGGTCCAAAGAATAGGCGGCCGACCCACCTTCCTGGTCGTAAATCGTAGCCTCCTTGGTAAGGCCGGTATAATACAGCGGCAGCTTGATCGTCCTGGTGATCGCCTCATGCGTCGGATTATACAACATGACAAGCCCACGTTCTGCCAGCGCCGGGTTCACATGAATATACCCATCCCAATCACGTCCATCCGCCCGCCGCAGCTCTATCATATCCGAGTTCAGGATCTCCCGGTGCGCCTTGTACCACTTGATCACCCCCGCCACCATCCTTCGCGTCGTATCCGTATCATACAATCTCGGCCCCCGGTAGCAGGCCTGCACCCCCGCCCCATAATACTGCATCATCAACTGTTTATAATCCTTGAGATGCTCCGACAAAGGCTCCAGTACTGCCTCCGGCCCCCCACCCTGGTATTTGGTCAAAGGCACAAAACCCCATGACATCGACCCCGTCTTTTCAGCCAGCCCATCATAAATATTCTGGCGGTTCAGGATCATTTGCTGATCCCGTGGTAACGAGAAATTCACCTCCCGGTAACCGATCCCTATCTTATTAGTGCCATCCAGGAAATACCAGTCCGGCGCATTGATATACACCCCCCTCGCATTTAACCAGTGATACAATTCCTTTTGTATCTCCATCTGCCTCCATTGCGAATCGTCTAACCCCTTATGCCCCGGATGCGTGGTAGAAGCACAAACATCCCCCGGATACGGCCCATCGTTCTCCCAGATATCAAAACCCGTTGTCGAAAAGAAATATTTCATCTTATCCCGATACGCCAATCCCCATTTACTCCCAAAACATGGGGCATGACCGAAAAAGGCGCCCCCCGGCTTCCCCGTTTTCGGATCGATCACGTCATCCTCGTCGCTGATCCGCCTGCTGCTGAACAAAGAATAACCGCCAAGGAGTATCCCCTTTTCGTGAGCGTACTCCGCCAACTTTGACCACCGCGCAATATTCGCCGCAGAACTATCCTCCATATTCAGGTGGCTCCCAAAGCTCAGGATCACCGCCTCATAGCCCGTCGCCACACACTGGTCCACGGCACGGTACACTTCATCATCATTGCGGCTGACCAGGTGCATGAAGATCGGGTTTTGCGTCGTCCAGGGCGCCACCGTCCGGTACATCCGTTTGATCATCAACCCCCGGCGCTGACGGTCATAACTGTCCATCAACAATTCATGCGTCCTCACCGATTTGAAATCTTCTCCCGGCTGCAATGCAATCCCCGAAACCTTTTCCGGGTATACTTCCAGCAGACAGGGCGTCTGCATATCATAGTTCACCTGCGAAGTGTAGGCCGTATCCGCTTTCCAATGCGTGGTCTGATCACTGATGTCATATCGCATGGCATTATTAAAAGCATAATTCGTCTCGACATAAATCCCATGCTGTTTCTTCATTTCGCTCGTCGATCCCACCACCGCGCTTTCCTCTTCCACCAATCCCAGCACTTCATTGACCACCCTGTCCACCCGGATCATCCTGAGGCTCCTATTTTCTACCGAGACCCATTTCACGATCAGAGGAAGCCCGTCATATAATTCATAATGAACAACCACCCTGACGCCGGCCAATGCCGCTTCCCCAGAAACAAAGAAAAAATCGACTTGCTTTCCGCCCGCCCGCCCGGAGTCCATCGCCCTCGTCGCACATCGCCAATGCAGGAAAGGCTTTAGCTCGCCTATTTGGTAGTGATCCAGCAGAAAGTCTCCTTTCCCCACATGCATGCTGTCCACCCACTCCGGCAGCAAGTATGCATTCTCCTTCTGCCCTTCCAGGCCGCCAACCGCATATTCCTTCCCGTCGATGACCACCCTTGCCTCAGGCTTCACCGCACGCAGTAGCTGCTGGCCATTCGACAGATTGCTATAATCTATACAGGCAAGATTGGGTTTCAACCGGAAAGTTCTCCTGGCAAGTCCATTATCCAGCACAATATCCTTCCCGCGAACATCGATGCCCGCTACCTGCTTCACAGGCTCGACTAACCAGTCCGCCGGTTCCTGCGCAAATACCAACAGCGACGTCAGTGACCCCAAAAAACACAAGCCTATTTTTTTCATCCGGCAATTTTACAAAGCTTATTTCCACCCCTCCCGGATCACTTTCCCCCGCGCCTTATCATTGGTCTTTTCAATGGTGATCGTTTCACATTGATTGAAGGCCGCAAAGGCTTTAATGGCCTCGCTAACCTTGGCGACGGTCGGTTGTGTCATCTTCAGGGGTTCGAAGTGCAAATTATGAATGACCAATACTCTGTTTTTCCGATCGGCCTTGCTGTCCATTCTCGCAACAAAGGTATCCCCGACCAATACCGGCAATGAAAAGTACCCGTATTTCCGCTTAGCCGCCGGCACAAAGCACTCTACCTGGTAGTCGAAGTTAAAAAAATCCCTCAAACGATGCCGGTACACATTCAACACATCGAATGGTGAGAGGATAAACGCGTCGTCGGACAAATTGATCTTCTTTGATCTGTAGCCGGCCGACATATAAAGCGGCGATGTCTTCAACCCTTCGATCTCCACAAGACAAACCTCACCTTCAGCTACCAGCTTTTCCAATTCCGTCTTTACTAAATGGGGCTGAGCGAACCGCGCCCGCCAGGCAATGTCTTTTACATAGGCTATCCCCAGCGCCTTCAACCCTCGCCGGATCACCTGCCGGGCAAATTCCTCAGGCGTAGGCATTGTTGTATCGATATCAACCGGAACGATATTCCTGGGCAAATCATAAATTTTATGGAATTCCTTGCTTCGCGTCGTCATCAGGCTCCCGTCAAAGTACAACCGCTCCAGGGCAATCTTAGACGGCCGCCAGTCCCACCAACCTTTGCTGGCCTCTACCCTGTCATTCTCAAAATCCTTCGCCATCAGCGGCCCATCCCGCGAAACCCTGTCCAGCACCTTCTTCATCAGGTTGATTTCCGCCGGGACCATGGGTTTCCTTCGGGCTAAAAAACTGGCTTTCACCGGCAGCGAGAACCGGAAATCGTCCATCGGCATATAGCCCGAGGCATAGGTCAGGAATTCAAAGATCCTTTCATCCGCCTGCAGTTCATCCAGCCATTCCCGTCTGTAATCAGGGACCCTTGATACAATAGCATGGTGATGCGCCCGCTCAACGATATAGTTGGTATCGATCTGGATAAACCCGAGATGGTCGATGAGTTTGTAGACCGCTTCCCTGCCTTTGCCAAAGGGCGCCCGTTTGTTTAAGGCCGCCGCATGAAGGATAATTTTCCGGGCCTGCGAAGGAGTCAGCATAATCCGATTCATGATAAAAAGTAACACTTAATCGCCAAATTTCCAACCTCCCCCCTCTCCTCAACATTCTGTATCTTTAATCACGCAATATGAAAGACAAAATGCTGCACCAGGAATTTGAACCTCCTGAAGAGCTACGGGATACCATCAAGTGCTTTTGGTACAACAACAGGGACGTCGGTGAACTACAATCGGGTTTTGAGGTCATGCCTGATGGCTACGCCGAAATTATTTTCCATTTCGGAAGCGGCTGCAGCATGTCGCACAATGGAGTCTTGCAGCCATTGCCGTCACCGTTTATGATGGGGCTGCTCAACCAGCCTGTCCTTTTCCACACAAAAAACCGTTTCCAGATCATCGGGGTCAGGTGCTTTCCCTGGACCGTGTTCGATTTGCTCGGACTGCCGGCCGGCAAAGACGGAGTGCGCATATTCGACCATCCTATCGCCCGGCTTCAACCTACGTTGAATGAATTGATCCACGCCGGCAAAATAGCTGAAGCGTTATCCCAGACAAAACAGTATTTCCTCAATGCCCGGTCGCAGGTTGCTACTGACAGTATGTTATTCAGGGCGGGAGTAGCCATGAGGAAAGCCAACGGCGCCATGCCGGTAAGCCAGGTGGCGGCTGCGGCTCATGCGACGGTTCGTACGCTGGAAAGGAAGTTCAAGGAATCTTCTGGTTATACTGTTAAAGACGTGTCCGCGCTGATTCGCTTCGAGCAGGTACGAAACCAATTGTGGCTTCATCCAAATTCCAACCTTGCCGGCTTAGCTCCTGAACTGGGCTATACGGATCAATCCCACCTCAGCAGGGAATTCAAGCGCTACAGCGGCACTACGCCGGCGGCATTCGCGCGAAATGCAAAGAGAGAGAGACAGGCCCTGAGCAACGATTTTGTCGCGTTCACACCAGCCTGATTTATCACAATCAAGTGATCTTTTAATAAAATTTCCCGGTAGTAATCCAACATATAGTTTTAAAGAATATATTTATACGCTTTTTGTAAAATTCATAGGTGAAAGCCAGTATTCTTCAATACCTTTTATGGTTGACCCTTGGGCTTCATGCCCTGGTCGGTCAGGCTCAGAACAGCAGCCCTGACCGTCTTCTCCACCTTTTCAACCAACTACAGTCGGCAAAGGAAGATACGGACCGCGTAAAGATCTATTATTCCATTTCCAGGTACTATTGGGACAAAGATCCTGACAGCACGTTACTGATGGGTCAAAAGTCCCTGGACCTGGCCACTGCCGCCCATTATGAACAAGGCCAGGCCCTTGCCTGGCTGACAATGGGCGTAGCCTATAGCACAAAGGCCATGTATCCCGAGGCATTGGATTGCCATCTGAAAGCCCTGCGGCTAACCGAAAAATTAGGCCTCACAGGCCTGATGGAGAATGATTATAATAATATCGCCACCGTTTACTCGAGTATGAAGGACTATCCCAGGGCCCTCTACTATTTCCGGCGCTCCCTCCAGATAGCCCGTCAATTCCCGGATCAGAGCGGTTGGGCGATCGGGTTGATCAATATCGGGGATGTCTTAACGCGGGAAATGGAACTGGACTCTGCTATTACCTATACGGTGGAAGCACTTCATATCGCTGAAAACATCAATGATTCCTCGCTCTTGTCAACCAGCCTTTCCAACCTCGGTGATATCTATACCAAAAAACAAGAACCCCTCAAGGCACTCCCCTATTTTCAACGATCTCTCCTGATCTCTATGCATATCCACGACGAAGACGATGCTTCCGATACACATAATTCCATGGCGGACGCCTATTATCAGCTGGGCCAATACAAAGCCAGCATGGATAACGCCACGGCTGCCCTGCAGACAGCTCTGGCCCTCCATATGGGCGAGACCGCCAAAACGGCTTATCATATCCTCTATGAAGATTACCTGGGTTTGAAAGACTTCCAACGCGCTTTAGCGTTCAGGAACCTCGAAATCGATCTGAATTACAGCCTGTTTAACCTGGATAAAGAAAAAGAGGTAAAGACGCTGCAATCTGATTACGAACTGGAGAAAAAACAGCACCAGGTCGATGTCTTGAAAAAAGACAGCCTCACCCAGCAGCGAGAGTTGGAGCATAGCAAAATAAGGCTGTATCTGATCATCGGCGGGACCGTCCTGGTCATCATTTGGGCGTTTTTCCTGATCCGCGCCAATAGACAGGTCAACTCGGTCAACCGGTTATTGGCAGCCCGCAACATAGGAATCAGTAAATTACTCTCTATTATCAGTCATGACCTGAGAAGCCCGATCAGCACATTAAAAGGGTTCGTCGATTTAATGAAAGACGCCGAAATTCCTCCCGATAAGGTCCGCTATTTCAGTGCCCAAATGGGAGAGAGCCTAAAAGAGACAGGCAATTTGCTGGATAACCTGTTGTTCTGGGCCAAGACCCAAATGGATGGCCTTAAAGTGGATGCCCGGCCATTCGATCTGGTACCGGTCCTCGAACAAAACAGGCGGCTGACGACAAGCCGCGCGGAGAAAAAGAAGATCACTGTGGTGACGGCCGGAATGGAGATGCCCGTCATGGCGTATGCCGATGAGGTCATGATCGATATGGTCATCCGTAACCTGGTGGATAATGCAATCAAGTTTTCCCGGGAAGGAGATACCATTCGGCTGTCAGTAGGTTCCACCCCCGATGGCGTTTCGGTGACGATCAGTGATACCGGTCTCGGAATTCCCCTTGAAGATCAGCACAGGATATTTACTTCGATTTCTTACACCACGACCGGCACCTCCCGGGAGAGAGGCAGCGGCCTGGGATTATCCCTTTGCAAAGAAATGATCGACAAGAACGGCGGAAAGATATGGTTCGATAGTGAGCCCGGCAAAGGAACTTCATTCACCTTCACCTTGCCCGGTCAGACCCGCTAACTGCCCGCAACGCCAGGCGCCCGCAGCGCCTTGTTCTCCCCTTGCCCTTCAATTCCCCTGGGCCGCTTCCGCAACATCCTTCCACTGCTCCCATGTCGCCAACCGCTGCTGATAGCGTTCTTTGATCAGGGGTAGCGGCAACGTCCCCAGGAAAAGCCGCAAGGGCGGCTCTGCAGCATCGACGATTGTAAGGATCGCTTCCGCAGTCGCCTCAGGCTTGCCGCGCTTGGCACTCGTGGGCCGGGGCTGCTTCCGCATCTCGTCGTATGCGGCAATGGTCTGAGACCGCTTGGCAGAACTACCGGCCCAATCAGTATCATAACCCGCCGGCTCAATCAGCGTAACATAAATGCCAAAGGAGGCTACTTCCTGCGCCAGCGATTCCGATAAACCTTCCAGAGCCCACTTTGACGCATGGTACATGCCAACACCTGGAAAGCTGGTGACCCCGCCAATGCTCGACACCTGAAGTATATGACCGGAATGCTGCGCCCGCATAATGGGAAGAGCAGCTTGTGTAACCCACAATGCGCCGAAGACATTCGTCTCTATCTGATCACGCGCCTCCTTTTCTGACAATTCCTCGATAGCCCCGAATTGGCCATACCCCGCATTATTGACGACGACATCCAACCGCCCGAAACGCTCCTTCGCGGCGGCAACCGCGCTAAAGCAAGCCGCCCGGTCAGTGACATCCAATGCTATCGCCAAAACCCTATCCCCATATTTTTCCGTCAGCGCAGCGAGACTAGCTTTATCCCTTGCCGTCGCCGCCACCTTATCCCCGCGCTCCAAAGCCGCCTCTGCCCAGATGCGCCCAAAACCTCTCGATGTTCCTGTAATGAACCAAACCTTACTGTTTGCCATAGTATACTTTTTAATGCCAAAATTATGCCCTCCCATGTTCATGGGATGACAAAACACCTGAAAGTTAAAAAACTTATCTTTCGGGACCATGCCCCCTTCCCCGCCCGTCGCAAGCCGGACAACTTCCTTCCTGTCATTGCCTGCCAGTCTTTTCCGAAGGCTGGTTCTTCTATGTTGCGCGCTCCTGTTCCTGTCCATCGCCAGCCTTGCCCAATGCCCCTTCAGCGCGACCCTTAGCGCTACCACCACCTGCCTGGGCAGCTCCGTACTCAATATCAGTTCCGCCAATACCCCCGCTCAGATCACGTGGTATAAAGACGGAAACTCCTTCGAGACCCTCAGCGGCACCCCTCCTGAAATAGTGGCCAAAGGCAATCTCTCTTATATCTTCGGCGTAACCGTAGACGCCAGTGGGAATGTCTATGCATCGGATCTTGCCAATTTCCGCGTCCTGAAGTTTCCAGCCGGATCGAATGCCGGCACATCCGGCGTCACCGTCGCTGGAGGCAATGGGCCGGGGACCGCCGCCAATCAATTGACCGGGCCCCAGGGGCTCTTCATAGATGCAGCCGGTGATTTATATGTCTGCGACGAACCCAATAGTCGCGTACTGGAATTTCCGCCCGGTTCTACCAGCACCACCCTTGGAGTAGTCGTGGCAGGCGGTAATGGTGCCGGGTCCAACCCGAATCAGTTCAATTATCCCCACAGTGTGTGGGTCGACGGCAGCGGCAATATCTTCATCGCGGATTTGTCCAACTTTCGGGTACAGAAATGGGCGCCCGGTGCCGCTGCAGGCACGACTGTCGCAGGGGGCAATGGCGCCGGCTCAGCCCTCAACCAATTCGGCAGCGTCAACGGCCCCACCGGCGTAACCGTGGATGCCGGCGGCAATCTCTATGTAGCCGACTTCAGCAATAATCGCATCCTGAAATTCCCCCCCGGTTCTACCGGCGCCACCCTTGGAGTAGTCGTGGCAGGCGGCAATGGTGCGGGCTCAAACCCCAATCAATTTTCATACTGCCAGGATGTCTATGTAGACGGCAGCGGGGATCTCTTCATTAGCGATGTGGGTAATCAACGCATACAGGAATGGCTGACCGGCGCGACCCAGGGCATTACAGTCGCAGGTGCTGCCGTCTCCGCGGTTCCCTCTATTAGCGAAATCATAGGGCTTACCCTGGATGCCGCCGGAAATATCTATGTCGCAGACCAAAGTGGCGAGCAAGTGACGGAATGGCCCCACTTCCCACCGTCCCTGTCCACTACCTACACCCCCACGGCCGTGGGTACCTACTATGCCACCATCACTAATACCAACGCTTGCTCGGTATCGACCAATCAGATCATCGTCACCGCCCCCGTCACCCCTTCGATCTCCATCAGTACCTCCTCCACGATCCTCTGTCCCAGCGATATCATCCAGCTCAGCGCCAATATCCAGAACGGGGGAGACAACCCCGGTTACCAATGGATGGACAATGGTACTCCCCTTGCCAACGTCGGCGGCAGCAACCCCAGTGTACCCGTCAGCACCCTGGCAAACGGAGATATCATCACCTGTCAGCTGACCAGCAACAATACCTGCGTCACATCTTCGACCGCCCTGTCCAATGCCATCACGCTGACCGTAAAATCCGCTGTCTCGCCTTCCGTCAATATTGTCGCGACCCCTTCCGCTTCCTGTCCGGAACAACCCGTCACCTTCACGGTACAACTGACCAACGGAGGGACCACGCCCGCTTATCAATGGAAAGTCGATGGGGTCGCTGTAGGATCAGATACTCCGGCCTATACCAGCTCCACCCTTTCGAATGGGGATATGATCGCGTGCTTTGTTACTAACGATCAGGATTGCTCGCCAGCCGGGTCCGATTCGATCATCGCAGTGGTGAACCCCGATCCCGTCATCACGGCCGGCCAGGCCTATTCAATAGTCTATGGAGGATCCGTCCAGCTCGACCCCGGTATCACAGGCAATATCGTACAATATACCTGGACTCCTTCCACCGGCCTCTCAGACTCCGCGATCCGCGACCCTGTTGCCAGTCCCACCGCTACCATCGAATATACTTTGACGGTAGTTGATGATAACGGTTGTACGGCCAGCGGCCAGGTCTCCGTCCGGATCCTCTCGGCCCTGGCGATCCCCAACGCCTTTACCCCGAATGGGGATGGGAAAAACGATATCTTCTATGTATTGGGGGGGCCACCCGGCTCCATAGTTAAGGATCTGTCCATATATAATCGCTGGGGACAACGTATCTTTCTCGCCACGGATGCTACGCCCGGAGATCCTCGCGGCGGATGGGACGGCCGCATAAACGGGACCTATGCCATGCCCGGAACTTACATCTACCTGATCGATATCCGGCTGGCGAACGGCAAGTTGGAGACCTATCGCGGCGCCCTGGAACTCATCAGATAATGGCTGCCTATCCGCGACTCACCCCTGCCGCCCCGAACAATTGCCCACGGAATTGCAGGATATCCAATACGCCGGTCGCCTGCCTTGCCCCCCTCAGGCATATTCCTTCTCTAATTCCGGCTTGTACTCACCCTTACGCGCCAGGTCATTCAACAGCATCCGGTTGTGAAGTATTTGCTGTGCACCTTTTACATTTTCTGCTTTCCCCTTCCAGTAGTGCAGTTCAGGGTCCTGTATCGCCCTCGAGAAAGAGAAGGTCAGCGGCCAGGGTAGTAATTGGCCATATTGTACATGCATGGCATTCAGGTGTTCCGTTGCCATCTGCGGTGACTGCCCGCCGGATAAAAAGGCGACTCCCGCCACAGCCTGCGGCACCGATCCCAAAAGACAGAGGACAGTTGCCCGCGCCACTTCATCCATACTGGCCTGCGTGGCCGACTTCAGTCCCGGCAAGATCATATTGGGCTTCAGGATAAGCCCCCGAAGGTCCACCCGCTGGTCTTCCAGTTGCACAAACAATTCCCGCTGTACGCTTTGGGAAACGGCAAAACAGGTCTCCAGGTCATGGTCTCCCTCCATTAAAACCTCCGGCTCAACGATGGGCACAATGCCTGCCTCCTGGCACAAGGCGGCATAACGGGCCAGCGCATGGGTATTGGCGTGAATGCACCCTTTACTCGGAATACCCTTGCCAATGGTAATTACTGCCCTCCATTTCGCAAAACGTAATCTCATTCCACGATATTCCGCCAGCCGTTCACGCAATTTGTCCAGCCCTTGGGTGATCTTCTCACCGGGAAAACCGGCCATATCGACCGCACCTTCGTCAACTTTGATCCCCGGGATGACACCCGCGCGTTCCAGTACTTCTATAAAGGGAACACCGTCCTTTGTAGATTGATGGACGGTCTCATCGAATAAAATGGCACCGCTCAGGCAATCGCCGATACCCGGCGTCGTCACGATCAATTCCCGGTAGGCCCTTCGGTTTTCTACCGTATTCGTTATGCCCTCTTTTTCAAAACGGCTGCTGATCGTCCCCATGCTCTCGTCCATCGCCAGCAGCCCTTTACCCTCGGCCATCATGGCCTTGGCGGTATCAATGAGTGTTTGCGCTCCCATATTTTTTCAGTTGAGCCCTAAAGTTAATCTTTCTGCCCGAAATCCCCGCCACCCCCTTCTCCGCCGCCCTCCCTAAGGTTTATCCGTCGTCACATCCTGCGCCAACCCCGCATCGTCCGCCCGTACCCCCATCTGCCTGTCCAACGAGAACAGGGCGCTATGCGAAGCCTCTTTCCCGCCGGCCACCTTGATCATATCCAATAACTCAATGGCAAGAGTTTCCTCCTCCGTCTGCTCTTTGACAAACCATTGCATAAAATTCCAGGTCGCCCAGTCCTGTTCGTCCATGCTCAGCTTTACCAGTGCATAGATCGAAGTCGTATTGTCCACCTCTTGCTTGAACACCTTCTCAAAACAATCGTTGACATTCGTAGGATCTGCCGTAGGCGCCGGAATGGCCCCCACCGTTACCTTACCCCCGCGCTTCAGAATGTATTCCAAAAATTTCATCATATGGTCCCGCTCCTCCTTGGAATGCCGGAAAAGAAAATTGGAGATCCCCTCGAATCCCTCGCTGTCGGCCCAGCAACCATACGATAAATAGATCTGCGCCTGGTGGTTCTCTTTGTTCATCTGGGCATTCAGGGCTGCCTGCATCGGCGCCGATAATCTGTTTGCATTCATATTTGAGTAGATTTTGTAGACCTTTTGCCTCTGTCGGCCACCGGCCCATACCCCACATTTCCCCAATCCGCACAGCCTCCCGGCCACCCCTGTCCACCCTCCCACAAGGCTCCCTCTTCTAAGTTCGGCCGTTCCCTCGAACGGCCTCTTCCCAAACATCTTTTTCCGTATTTTCGCACCCATGCACCGACTACTTCTCCGGGTGATCGCCTGCTGCCTGCCGGCCCTGCCCTCTTTAGCCCAAGGCCCACTCGATTCACTCCTCAACTCTTTTGGCGCCTCCTTTACCAGCCAGCCCTCCCACAACGGCCTGTCCATAGGGGTCTATGCCGATGGAAAAACATACTACTTTAATTATGGTACCGTCAAAAGAGGCACGCCCATTACCCCCACCGACTCCACGATCTACGAGCTCGGCTCCGTCACCAAAACGTTTACGGCCTACCTGCTCGCCCAGGCCGTCACCGAAGGCAAACTACACCTGCAGGACGATGTCAGGAAGTACCTGGACGGCACCTACCCCAACCTCGCTTACTACGGCCATCCAATCACTATCGAAAACCTGGCCAATCACACCGCGGGCCTGCCCAAATTTCTACCCCGCCTCAATGTGCAGCAAACGCCGGACCAGATCCTGGCCATGTACCCCGATATATCAGGCGCCCAACTGCTGTCGGAACTGTTACGGTTTATCCCGGACACCCTCCCGGGAACAAAATTCATTTATTCGAACGCCGACGCCCAGTTGATCGGCCTCATCCTGGAAAAAATTAATGCCCGGCCCTACGCGGAACTCTTACACCGTTATATTACCGGCCCACTGGGAATGACAAATACCTGGCTGACCGTTCCCGATAAGGACACCGGGCGGATCGCAGTCGGCTATAACGCAAAGGGAGAGATCATGCCAAAGCTGCGTTTCTGGCGATCATTGCCGGCTGCCGGCTATATCAAGTCCACCACTGAAGATATGGTGAAATACATGCAATTTTACCTCGATGAAAAAAATGCCGTGGTGCGGCTGTCACATCGCGTCACCTTCCATAATACGGGCGAACACGATGCCGATATCGCCTTATTCTGGTTTGTAAAGGAGCAGCCGGGAGGATATCGCGAACTCCTCCACGGCGGCGGCTCCTTCGGCACCACCAGCCTCTGCCTGCTGGTACCCGAACACCGGATCGGCGTCATCTGCCTCGCTAATGATGCTGCCCCGGAAACCGAACATACCCTGACCCTTCTCTCAGAGGCCATCGCAAAAACGCTCATCACTTCTAAATCGCTATAAAACCTCCGTCCCGTTCACATACAGCTTATAACCATTCGCTGTAATATTGGAATAAGAGGTGGTCGCATCCGTCAATGACGTCAGGTAAGTATTTCCTGTCAGCGTCCACGTACTGCTTGCATCTATCACTACCGCCGCCACTTTAGCCACATCGCCCGGATTGATGCTGCCTGAAAAAGCCGACCCGTCAGTCAGCTTTAACGTAGCCTCACTGCTGCCATCTATATAGATCAGGCCGCTGATCGTCTGGTCATCACAAGTCAGCCGGGTATTACCGCCGCTGGATGCTGTGGAGCTGTTTCCCCAGCCACCCTCCATCGACCGCAACAGTGTGTCACAGCTGTTTGCAATAGTGACGTCATTTAAGTAGATATAAGCGCTGTCATTGGTATTATAGAATAATCCGCCGCTCGTTCCCGTATAAGTATAGGATCCCCCGGTGATCGTCAGCGTACCTACCGTACCGGAAGCATCGCCCGAAGTGCTCTGATAGATCAGTGCACCCCATTTATCATAAGTGACCTTGGTTGTACAATTGGTCAGCGTCGCATTGTTCGCGCCTTCCACTACCACCGCCTCAGCACCGGTCGCCGTAAGGGTTGCACCCGTAACGGTAATGGTCCCCGTCGAATAGACGTCTGCGGAATTGCTCCCCCCGGACGTGTAGGATCCCCCGCTGACAGTGATCGTCCCACCGCCACGGTCGGTGGCAATGACGCTGGCGCTGCTGCCTGTCGTAGCCGCAATCACATCGGTGGCCTTCAACACCCCGCCGCCGGCAGCATATATCCCATGCCCGCCGCTACCCGTACAATTGATCGTATCCGTGCTTAAAGTGACGGTCGAAGACCCATACGAATAGACCCCGTTGCCACTGATACCCGAAGTGCTGATCGAATCATTGCTTAAAGTGATCGTGGCCCCGCCTGTCGCCAGCACACAGGCATTCAACCCGTAAAAACTACTGGAATCGGTCGATGTAGTCGATCCGGATGACCATATCCGGGAATCGCTCAGCGTATAGGTTCCTGAATTGGTGACCTCAACGCCGCCGGTATCGCTGATCGTCGAATAATACGTCTTGCCCGTCTGGGTCACCGTACTCCCGCTCTGATAATAATAGGTGGTGGAAGAAGATGATGAAGTGGTAGAATCGCTGGATGTCGAGCTGCTAACGCTCGTTTCTTTCTTGCAAGCCACTGCAGAACAGACCAGGACAATGGTCAACAGTTTTTTCATTTTCGCTTTCATAACTGGCATTTTTAAAGGTGATAAAAGCGTAAATGTGTACCATCGTAGTAGATTTTTTATGTGAAGTATCGTTCTGCTATAAAAGATACGACATGCCACAGCCTGCTGTTGCCTGGCCCTTCAACATTGTGGTAAATCGGTCAAAACCGGGGGTGAAACAAAACAATCAGCTCTTCGGGGAATTGAATAAGGCATAAAACGCCTTCTCATGGCTCGTTCCTAATGGGATCTCTTCTTCGCCGATAAATATCATCTTATTACGGATCGAACTGATCTTGGCGATCGCAACGATATAAGACCGGTGAACCCGGACAAATTCATTGTCGGGCAGTTTTTCCTGCAATGCCTTCATCGTCATCCGGACAACAATGGGGCTTTGATTCCGGACATGCACTTTTAAATAATTATCAAGCCCTTCGATGAAAAGGATATCGGGCAGCGCGATCCTGATCAGGCTGTAATCTACCCTGAGTATCAGGTATTGTTGCCGCTCGTTCTGCTGGAACCGCTGTACAGCCTCCGCCTTTTCAATAGCCTGTTGAAACCGGGCAAAAGTGTAGGGCTTCAACAGGTAGTCGACAGCATTCAGACTATAACTTTCTACCGCGTATTCCGTATAGGATGTGGTAAAGATCACCATAGATTGCTGGGGAATGCGCTTGGCGAATTCCAGCCCGCTGATAGAGGGCATATTGATGTCCAGGAAGATCAGGTCCGCCGGAAATTGCTCCAGGTACTCCAGCGCCCTGGAAGTACTGGTGAATGTCTTCATCAGCTCAACCTTTTCCGTCCGCCGGCAATAGTTCTCCAGTATCTCCAGTGCCGGCGGCTCATCATCGATCGCTATTGCTTTGATCATATCAGATGTATGGATAAAAAAATCTTATAAAAATCCTTCTCATCGGTTATCTCCAATCCATGCTCCATAAAATATAGCTTTTCAAGCCGGCTTCTTGTATTGGCCAGCCCGATTCCGGTAGACAGGTCCAGGCTGGATATCAATACCTTCGTATTGAAAACCGATAAGTACAGCATATCCTCATGGATCTCGATGTCAATCGTTATTTTAGACTCCATGTCCGGATTAATGCCATATTTGAAAGCATTTTCCACAAACGTGATCAGGATCAGCGGTGCAATTTCCAGCGTCCCGGCGTGGCCCTTAATACTCAGGCTGACCGCCGCCGTCTCCCGCAGCCGGGCCTTTTGCAGCTCTACATAATTGGTCAGATAATCCAGCTCCTTCTGCAGGGAGATCCTGTCTCCATGTGCCTCCTTGATCATATACCGCATCAATCCGGCCAGGTTGATGACCGCATCTGCCGTCTTTTCATCTCCCTTTACCGCCAGGGCATAGATGCTGTTCAAAGTATTGAATAGAAAATGCGGGTTGATCTGGCTCTTTAAAGAACTGAGCTCGGCATCTATTTTTTCTTTCTGTAACTGGTACAGCCTGTCCCTTACCTTCAGCAGGATCGAAAACAGGATGACGGCTATATACAAATAAATAGAATGACTCATCTGCAGCCAAAACGAATTGGCCGACGATATGGGTTCACGATCCATCGCCTTCCGGTCCCTTGCCGCCCGTTCCCCACCACCACCATATCCCGGCCCCTGGCCCGCCGGTCCCCCGTCCATCGGCCCCCGGTCCATCGGTCCCCGGTCCCCGCCACCACGCCCCGGCCCCGCCTGTCCCGAATCCATCGGTCCCCGCTCCCCGCCCTGATCGCGCGGCCCCGGCTGACCCGGCTCCTGGAATACCATTTCGGGCGGTGGCCGATTCCCCCTGGGGCGAATATCGCCGGTCACCAAAATCGGGATCAGGCATATACACAACAGACAAAAGAGAATACAGGCCCCGTAAGCCAGGTACTTTCTATTGAAATATAAATGAGGAATAAAATAGTCGTAATTAATAAAAAAAAACACCAGGATAACCGCATTGGTGATCATCTCCCGGAATACCGGCATGGTAAAAAGGAAGGCAGGCTCTTCCGGCGGCCGGGTGGACACGATCAGCGGCAAAGCCAGGAAAAGCAGACAACCGACTATAATATAGAATATATTTTTCCGCCCTTTATTCATCAAATAGATCCATGCCATGCATGATTTGGACCTGAAGGTAGCACTATCGTTTAAACCACAAATCGGTTAATGTGGCGAAACCCTCTTTTTCCGGGGTGAACAGGCAAACATAAAAGCAACCCGGAGAGCTCAGATCGGAGTATAGTATCAATACCTAAAACCTTTCAATGGCGGTTGTTTTTCGCCTTTTTCAGTTGTGTCGCGGCCTGCCGGCGGGTAAAAAAGCCCCCGGCCTGCTGATGCTGCTATTGGCCCTCGCATTATCCAACAAAACCTTTGCCATGCACGTCAAAGGCGGCTATATCCAGTACACATACAACGGCGCCGGCTCCACCAGCGGCACCTCCAACTACACCATCACCGTCACGGTATTTTTCAGCTGCACCGCAGTAGGCCCCCGCGCCTCCGTCTATCTCGGTATCTTCAACGCCTCTACCGATGCCCTGGTCGCCAGCCAGGATATCTCCACGACCACGTCCGCCACCGTTACCAAGACAACCTACAGTCCCTGCATGAGCGACCCGCCGAGCATTTGCTATGAGATCTATACCTACGTCTATACCGTCGACCTGGCCAATATCTCCGCCGGCTACGTCCTCGCTATACAGGATGCTTACCGCACCGACGGGATCATCAATATTTCCAATTCCGGCAGCGACGGCATTACCATCAACGCCACCATACCTGGCACGATCAGCGGGACAGATTACCACGTCAACAGCAGCCCTAATTTCATTTTCAAAGACACTGCAATTATTTGCTACAACGGTTCCTTCACCTATCCTTTCAGCGCTACCGACCCCGACGGAGATTCCCTTTCTTATGCCTTCGGTGACGGCCTCAACGTTTCCAGCGCCAGCGCCAACACTTCCTCCGCCGCCCCTGCAAGTCCCCCATATACTTCGCTGACCTATCTTACAGGCTACAGCGGTACAGCGCCCCTCGGCAGCGGGGTCACCATCAATGCCGTTACCGGCCTGATCTCCGGAACAGCACCCGCTACCACCGGTGAATATGTAGTGGCCGTATACGTCAGTGAATGGCGGAAAGGCGTCAAGATCAATACTACCAAGAAAGAGCTGCAGGTCTATGTCTACAGTTGCAGCCTCGCCGCGGCGACCCTCAATACCTCCTATGTCAATTGCGGTAACTACACATTCACTTTTGAAAATGAGACGACCGCCTCCAATATCACTTCCTATTACTGGACCTTCGGGAATGGTGGCACCTCCACCTCGGCAGATCCGACCTATACCTATCCCGATACCGGCACCTATACGCTGACACTGACGGTCAGCAATTCCACCGGCTGTACGGATACCACTTCATCACTCGTTAAAGTATACCCCGGGTTTACCCCAAATTTCACGTATACAGGTAATTGCTATTTGTCCCCCTTCCAGTTCACCGATGCCACCGTTGCCAAATACGGTTCCGTAAACAGCTGGAACTGGGCTTTTGGCGATGCTTCCACCTCCACTGTCCAAGACCCCAGTCATACCTACTCGGCTGCAGGTACAGAGACAGTTCAGTTGATCGTAGGCAGTAATAAAGGGTGCCTCGACACCGTCAGCAAGAGCGTCACTGTATACGGGACACCGGATTTTTCACTTCCCACCACAGACACACTGATATGCAGCATCGACAGCCTTCCCCTGCTGGTCAACGGAGTCGGGACGGGATTGACCTACAGTTGGTCCCCCAACTATAATATCCTCGACGCCAATACCGATTCAGCCGTAGTATGGCCCAAAGACACCACTGTATATACTGTCACCGTTACGCAGAACGGATGTTCCGCCACAGCCTCCGAAACCGTCAACGTTCTGAATTATATCACCGTGACCTTACCGGCCGATACCACGATCTGTAAAACAGATAGCATAAAACTGGACCCCGTCAGCTATGCCCTGCGCTATGCCTGGACCCCGGGCTCCTCACTCAGCGACTCTACGACAAAATACCCGGAGGCGGCCCCGGACACGAATACAACTTACTATTTAACGGCTAACCTGGGAAAATGCCAGGCCAAGGCCTCCGAATATATAAAAGTAGTGGCCTATCCGCAAGTGACCGTAACCGGAGATACTACCATTTGTTACGGTAGCTCCGCTCAATTGAAAGGGACGATTGTTGCCGCCTACTACACATGGGCACCTGATAGCAGTCTTTTGGATTCCAACACCCTCCAGCCTGTTGCCGATCCTCTGCAAACCACATGGTATGCCCTCACCGTGAGCGATACCCTCGGATGCCCCAAAAAGGTATCTGATTCGGCATTAGTAGCAGTCATCCCCCAGGTAGTGGTATTTGCCGGCAATGACACTTCTGTCGTTGTCGGCGAGCCACTCCAATTAAACGCCGTCAGCACGGACAGCGCCCTGGTCACCTGGTCATGGACACCCGACACCTGGCTGAATAATGCAGCTATCCTTGATCCTATCGCCACGATCACTTCCGCGATTGACTCGATCACCTATACGGCTACCGCTACCACGTCCCAGGGTTGCTACGGCGACGCCAAGATAAAGGTCACTGTCTATTCGACCCTGCCGGACATCTTCATGCCCAACGCCTTTACACCAAACGGGGACGGAAAGAACGATATCTTTCGCCCTATCCTCGTCGGCATCAGCGACCTGGATTTCTTCAGGATCTTCAACCGCTGGGGACAGATGGTCTATGCCACCACCCGGAATGGGCAGGGATGGGACGGCACCCTCGGCGGCAGGCCACAGGAAACAGGAACATTCGTATATATGGTACAAGGAAAAGACTATACCGGAAAGATCCACTTTAAGAAAGGAACGTTCATCCTTATCCGCTGAGACCCCGCGACGGCCACCCCGGCAGCCGCCGCCCCGAAGCCCCCCAACCCCATCAATGTCTATGAATAAACACCGGCGTAATCACATACCCCGGCGGCGCAAACAACGGGTTCTTTAAAAAGGTCGTATCCGTCAACGTATTCAAAAAGGCCGTTAATTGCCCGATCTCGAAATTCGATAAAGGAAGACGGTGCTGCAGGATAGAATCTGTCAGCGGCGTAACGATCATATTCTTTCGGTAATGCTCAAAGACATTCAACAGGCTGAAAAACCGGCCATCATGACCATATGGGTGGGTGATGGCCACATTTCGTAAAGACGGTACCTTGAACTTCAACGAATCCCGCCGGTCCCCGGTGATCCTCATCCGCCCATAATCATTCAGGGTATTGTCCAGCGGTATGCCGGTATTGCGATAAGACAGGTCGGTGAACAAAGGCTCCCGATGGCAACTGCCGCATTTCTGCTGAAAAATACCGTAACCCAGCCGCTCCGGCAACAGGAAGGAATCCTTCCCCCGTATCACCCGGTCGTATTTACTATCCGCACTCACCAGCATCACCAAAAACTGGCTCAATGCCTTACCCATTCGTTGAGTATTGATCGCCGTATCCCCAAAAGCCTCACTGAACATCCGTACATACGCTGTATCCCGCCGCAGCCTGTGCAGTGCCTCCGCGATGGTCTCCCCCATCTCGTTCACCGCCGTCAATGGCGCCAGCGGCTGAAGGTCCAGGTGATTGATGCCGCCATCCCACATAAACTCCTTTTCCCACGCCAGGTTTTCCAGGGCCGGCGCATTCCTGGTCGTCAGCGTATTGTCGATGCCATGGCTCAACGGGTGCTCATACGTCGCGAAAGCGCCGAACTGCTGATGACAGCTGGCACACGAAATAGTCGAGTCCCTGCTCAGCGCCGTTTCATAAAACAATTTTCGGCCCAACAAAAACCCTTCCTTCGTCAAAGGGTTCTTTTTAAAATCGTATTGCGGCGCCGGCCAACCCGCCGGGACAGGCAGCTTCATCGGGACGGGCTTTCTCCCGCCGCTCATCCAGGCCAGCCCCATGGCGATTACCATCAACAAACATCCTATGGTCCGCAGCGATCTCATGGCGTGACCGAAAACATGGTAGAATAATTATCCGCTATCCGCATCGCCAGCGCCCCCGGCTGATGACATATCGGTGTCCGGACCAGATGTACCGGCGACTTGCCGTCAAACCATTTCAGTACATCGGCAGTAATACAAATTTCTTTTTTACCGTCCGCCCCGCGCCCCTGCACTCCCCCACTCGTCGATCCGCCCCCGGCCCCAACATCCAACGTCACCGTCCTCAACGCATTCGAAGGGTCCTTATAACCGCCGATGTCCCAGGTGAACCTGTGCGCCGGCGAATGGGCCGAATCACTCTCACCTTCCAGCCGCGCATAGACGTAACCCGTATTCCACGTCCAGAACATCCCCAGCATCGGGTCCAGATCCCCCCCTTGTACCCCGCCCGTATTTGCCAGGCTATCCACCCCCACGACAAAACTGATCCTGCGGATATCAGCAAGGTCAGTCGACAGATGCAGCACCAGGCTGGACGAATCGCCCTCGTCTACCAGGTGCGCTTCTTTTAACAACACCTCTTCCTCGCGCCCGCCGTCACGATCATGCCCACTCCCGTGCACCTCGCGCTCGCCGTTGCGCACCTCGCCGCCGCCGCGCGCCCCTTCCCCCTCACCCATGACGCGAATAGCCGAAACATAATATTTGAATTGCTGCACGGAAAAAAGCTCGCCGAAAGAATTGGAATATAACTCCCCCGATAGCTGCAGTGGCCGGTTGCCGGCACAATTCCGAAACCGGATCATCAGGGGATGATGGACAGCCGGCCTCAATCCAAGCACCAGCAATAGTCCGGAAACATACAGGACACATCGAAACGGGCTCATCATCGGGCAAAGATAAACCTATTTTCACCGCTTGCTCCCATCGAAGCCCGTCATAATTTTACGAAACTTATGGTTGTAGTATTACCGGGTGTGCTCACCCTCAGCAGGTAATAGCCGGACGGGAGATTGGACGCACTGAGTTGCAGGACCGAATTGGTCGAATAGGGAGCCTGGTCGACCAGCACTTTTCCGGAGATATCCAATACCTGCATTCGTTGAATGAGGATCTCACCATTATTGATCAACGTAACCTGGTTGGCAACCGGATTGTTTTGCAAATGAATCCCGGTCACGACATTCCCTATAGCGACTTCCACTATAGACGACCACGATTGTTGGCCGTCTTTATCCACCTCCATGATCCGGTAAAAATCATTTCCTTGGGGCGGGTTCGGATCGGTGAAGTGATACAATGTGATACCTGCAGCATTGCCACTACTATCCTGATCGGGCAATTCACCGATGCTGAAGAAGTCGGTACCGTTGGTCGACCGCTCGATGTCAAAAAGACTATTATTCACCGAATGGTCTGTCGCCCATTGCAGGTTCACCATACTGCCTTCAACCTGACCGGTGAAGGATACCCAATCAAGAGGCAGCGGTTGGGCGTTATAATAGTTGTACAGATTGGTGACCTGCGTGGGTGTCAGGGTGCTGGCATAGGCAATGACGTCATCGAGGCTACCTGTAAATACGCCCGTGGCCACACAGTTGTTCCTTCCCATCCCGATGATGGTAGGGGCCACGCGTGGCGCGGTGCTGGTGCCTGTTGTAGTAGCAACCTGGCTGCCGTCGATATACAAGGTAATGACGCCGGCCGCCGCACTCCGGGTGGCCGTTACAAAGTGCCAGGTACCGCTGTTGTAGGTGGTAAGAGGAGAGATGATCGTAATGTCAGGATTGCCGAGGCCCATCGCTACACTGCCTCCATTGATCAATGCCGTTCCCCAATCGCTGGTGGCGCCGCAGACTTCTGCGTCGATCAGGGCCGCACCGCTATACCAATTGGCACTGGAAGGTGCCGTCATAGTTGTCTTAAACCAATAACCTATGCTGAAGTCATTGGCGAGTGCAGTCACCAGGCCCGTGGGAAACGTGCCGGTCGAAGTACCTGCGACGAAGGCTGTCGCACTATTGGTAGTGCCAAAGCGGTTGAGGTCAAAGGAAGTGCCTGTAAGGGTGCCGTTATAACCGTTGCCGCTGATATCTGCGGCTGAATTGTTCAACGGATACATGGCGACGCTGCCGGCCGGCAACTGGGCCATGAGTAAAACTGGGATCATAGAGAGACATAGCACAAGCAATATTTGGTAACGCATAATAACTGATTTACAGATTGTTGTCGGGCATGACGATCCGGTCGGCTGCAAATCAGGTCATTGAAAAGGTTATCCAATATACGCTTTTTATCTATCTTACATAGCATGCTCCCGTGGAATTCCATCATACAAATACAAAAAGATAGCAACACGCCTATGTATTTGCAGATTGCCAATTCCATAGCCGCGGAAATAAAAAAGGGCCGTATCGGCCCGGGCATCAAACTGCCCGGTTCCCGGCAATTAGCCACCACACTCGTCATCCATCGCAAGACCATCGTCCGGGCCTACGAAGAATTGGCCGCGCAAGGCTGGATCGAAATGCGGGCCTCCAAAGGGACCTTCACCAGCAAAGAACTCCCGGAAGCCAAACCCCGTAAGCTCTCCGCCGAAAAGGCCGCCCTGATGACCTATCCCGCCGAAACTGGCTATCCCGTCCCAGTGAATACCCTCATCAAGACCCCCGCTCACCCGATGCGGCATATCACCGGCTTCCACGAAGGCCCCGATACCCGCCTGATGCCGGCATATGAATTGGCCAGGGCCTATCGCAGCATCCTCTCGAAAAAAGCCAACCTCCGCTATACCTCCTATGTGGATACGGCCGGCGTGGAAAGATTCAGGAAGGTGCTGTCAGACTACCTCAACAACAGCCGCGGTCTCAGGACGACCTTTGAGAATATTATGGTGACCCGCGGCGGCACCATGGGGCTTTACCTCATCGTAGCCGCCCTGTTCAAAAAAGGGGACGTCATCATCGTCGGCGATACCAATTACTATTACGCCGACCGGACATTCATGCAGGCCGGGATGCAATTGATCAGGGTCAGCGTCGATGACCATGGCATCGATGTGGACGCCATCGAAAAGATCAGCCGCCGCAAAAAGATCCATGCGGTATTCATCACCCCCCACCATCATTTCCCGACCACCGTCACCCTCTCCGCCGCCCGGCGAATGAGACTCCTCTCCCTGGCCGCCTCCGCCGGCTTCGTCATCATCGAGGATGATTATGATTACGACTTCCACTACCAAAGCTCCCCCATCCTCCCCCTCATCAGTGCCGACAACATGGGACTGGTCGTCTAGATCGGCACCCTGAGCAAGACTATCTCTCCGGCTATCCGTACAGGTTATGTCGTCGCTCCCCCCAATCTCATTACTGAACTGGCCAGGCTCAGACAACTGATAGATACACAAGGCGACCCCCTGATGGAACTGGCCCTGGCGGACATGTTCCAGGACGGGACCATCAAAAGAACGTTGAAGAAGGCACTTCAGGAATACCGTCACCGTCGGGACTTCGTCTGCTCGGCGCTTTCCCGGCTGCTCGCAGACAAGATCGATTTCAAAGTTCCTGACGGCGGCCTTTCTATCTGGGCCAGATTTCACCCTTCTATTCCCCTGCCGCCCCTCGCACAGCAACTAAAAGAAAAAGGCATCATCCTCTCCAATGGTCTGATCCATAATACCACCAATACTACGCTGAACGCCACTCGCATGGGCTTCGGCTGGATGACGGAAAAAGAATCGGAAAAGGCCATCGACATCCTCAGCGCCACGATCCGATCCAACACATAATCTCCTCCCGTATCGATGTCGCCCAGCCCCCGCTCCTCCCGTATCAATGACCATCCCACTCCGTATAAAGCCCCCTGTCTATGGTAATATTCAACCTCTTCATCATACCCATCGGGTCGAATCCTTCTTTTCTATACTCCTCCTGCACCGCCTCCTTAGCCTTGCTGACCGCTTCCATATTCGCCCAGCGCGCTACCGTGATACAGATCAGATTGCCCTGCTCATCCTTACGCTCGTAGGCCACATCCGTAATAAAGCCGGGTAAGGTCTTGATAAAGTTTCGGTTAATAGCCGTTCGCTCATGAAATTCACTGATACCTGCGGCCGGGATAAAGAATTTATCTATAAAATTCACGCCCTCCTTCCGCGGCCCGGCGAAAGGCGTCAGGTCAACAGGTAACAGGCCCACCCCCTGCCAAAAACCCAGCCGGTCCGTCAGGATAGCCAGGCTCACTATCTTCCCATCTTTCAGCACAAAAACTGCCATTCCATCATTGGTGACCGATTTACCTGTGGCAGGGACATTCCTGAACTGTCCGGTGTGGGTTCCCACCCAGGTAAAGTTGGCCGCGACCTTATCATCTTCGGCTACCAGGTCTTTGATCGTGTAATGGATATCCGGAAAGCCTTTAAGCAGCATCTCGAGGTTCGCCCGAAATCCGGCCGGTCCTTTTTCTCCCTGAGGGCCGGTGAAATCGGCAGCGAAAAGATCTGACAGCAAGCCCAGGTTCCCTTTGTTCAGCGATTCTTCAAACAACTTTCTTACGGTTTCTTTGTTACTTTCGATTGTTGACATTGTGTTATTTTTGATTGTTAAGCTTGAACAGATTAGCATAGCCAACATGGCGACTACTGGTTTCATTTGTTAAGTTTTCACAAATGTACCGGCATCCGAAAGCGGAGAATTGTAAAAAATCATTGATCTTGAAAGTAGAACGACATATCCCGGCCGCCAGACTGCAGCCTTTTATCAAGGATTATATGTTCATCGAAACTGAATCCGCGGCGGACAACTGCATCCTGCCTGATACCTCCATCGTTCTGTCTGTCCGGTATCGCGGCCATATATCCATGCAAGAAAACAACCTGCCCGGCGTAGTCTTGTCCGGGATAAGAAAATCGGCTAAAAATGTTCATTATGCCGGACAGTCCGGCAACCTGCTGGTCAGGTTCACCCCCGGCGGCGCGGCAGCATTCTTCTCCGAACCGATGAACGAATGGGTGGACCAAAGCGTCCCCGCAGCCTTCCTCAAAAATTATTCGGACATCTGCCCATTACCTGACCGGCTGGCAGCATGCGGCACCAAAGAAGAAATGATCGACTGGCTCGAACAGGTGCTGGTGTCCAGGTTGATCAATCCACAACCAGACCCGCTGATCTCACTCGCGATCCAAAAGATCCGTTCGGCCGGAGGACTGATACCTATAAGACAATTGACAAACGATCTATACCTCAGCCAGGATGCTTTCGAAAAAAGATTCAGACAGACAGTGGGCACATCCCCTAAACATTTCTCGACCATCATCCGTTTGCAGAATGCCATTCACACACATTCCAACACCAACAGCCTCACCGATACCGCACTAACAGCCGGCTATTACGATCAGGCGCATTTTATAAAAGACTTCAAAGGATTCACCGGTCAGCCCCCCGGCCAATTCTTCCGTAACGGCCGGTACTGGTAGCCCCCCATCGATATCCTCAGCGCCACAGTCCGCTCCAAAATTTTAGTTGACTTTGTCAACCATATATCTTATCTTTATCTCATGGCAAACCACCAATTAACCTCTATCCGGAAGATCCGGTCCTTTAACCGCTACTATACCGACCTCATCGGTCTGCTGGACAAACACCTGCTGAATAGCACCTATTCGCTGGCCGAAGCCCGCATCCTCTACGAAGTACATGCCGCAGGCAGCATCCAGGCCTCCCATATTATGCAGGTCATGCACATCGACAGAGGTTATCTCAGCCGCCTTTTACAACAGCTGGAAAAAAATAAATTGATCGCCAGACATCCATCCACGGAGGACGCCCGGGCTTTCATGATCACACTAACGCCAAAAGGAACCAAAGAATTCCAACAATTGAACAAAGCCTCCGACGACCAGATCGGCCAGTTGATCACCCCATTGTCCGAACCCAGACAGCAGGAATTGGTCGCACACATGCAGGCTATTATGGAGATTCTTAAAAACAATTAATATGACACCCGTAATCCATCTCGACGACATCACCTGCAGAAATGAATTTCGACCCGGCGACCTCGGCTATATCGCCTACCTGCACGGTCAGATCTATGCAAGGGAATGCGGTTATGGTCTGGGCTTCGAGGCTTATGTATTACAAGGTTTGCAGGAATTCGCTCACCAATATGATCCCGATAGGGATAAGGTCTGGATCTGCGAGCACGACAACAACATCGTCGGCTTCCTGCTGGGTGTTCATCGCCCCGACAGTCTGCAGCTGCGGTACTTTATCCTCTTGCCCGAATATCGTGGATTAGGGCTGGGCAAAAAGTTAATGGTCGAATTCCTGGCCTTCATGAAACTAAACAATTATACCCGGGCCTACCTCTGGACCACCAACGAACAGCATGCCGCCACCTCTCTGTATACGCGGCACGGCTTTCGCCTCATCGAGGAAAAAATCTCAGCCGCATTCGACAAACAATTGATAGAAAGAAAGTACGAACTGACGATCGATAAGAATTGAAAATAGAGTGGTATCTTTAATGCATGCAATTACCCGTCTTACAATCGCAGTTCTTGCTGAACCCGGCCGTTACCTATTTGAATTTCGGCTCCTTCGGTGCGTGCCCCCGGCCCATATTCGACGACTATCAACGCTGGCAACGCGAACTCGAATTCGAACCCGCTCAGTTTATTACCGTCAATGGATTAAATTACCTGCAACAATCCCGGCAGGCTCTATCCGCCTATATTCACTGCGCTCCCGACGATATCGTCTATACCATGAACCCCTCCTACGGCATCAACATCATCGCCAAAAGCTTTCCCCTCTCACCGGAGGATGAGATCCTGGCTACCAACCTGGAATATGGAGCGTGTGACCGCACATGGAACTACTACTGCAAAAAAGCCGGCGCAAAATACGTCCGCCAGCCGATCACCCTCCCCATCGTCAGCCGTGCGGCCTTCATCGAAGACTTTTTCAAAGGCCTCAGCCCACGAACGAAAGCAATCTTTATCAGCCATATCACCAGCGCCACCGCCCTGATACTACCCGTCAAAGAGATCTGCGACATCGCTAAACAAAAAGGGCTCATCACCATCGTCGACGGGGCTCATGCCCCCGGCCACATCCCCGTGGACCTCTCCGGTCTTCAGGCAGACATATACGCAGGTGCCCCCCACAAATGGATGATGACTCCGAAAGGCTGCTCATTCCTGTATGTCAAAAAGGAATTCCAGCCGCTGTTCGACCCTTTACTGATCAGTTGGGGATACGAAAGTGCAGCCCCCTCCCCATCCCGGTTCCTCGACTATCACCAGGGACAAGGCACCCGCGACTTCTCCGCTTTCCTGACCGTACCGGCAGCCATCAGGTTCATCAAAGAACATCAGTGGGAAACCGTTGCCGCCGCATGCCGGAAATTGGTGCAGGATAACGCCGTAAGGTTTTGTGATTTGATGGAGGCCGAACCGATATCCCCCATCAGCGATGAATTCCTCGGGCAGATGTTCAGCATACCCATCCGCACCCCGCAGCCGGAAAAGCTCCAGCGTCATTTATTCGATCACTATTCCATCGAAGTGCCGGTAACCAGACAGGATAACCGGAATTTTATTCGCTATTCCATCAATGCCTTTAATAGCCAGGAAGATTTAGATAAGCTCTATGCAGCACTACAGGAGATCATGGCCAATACCGCCCTGCTGGAACCCGGCCGAAAGATCGCCTGATAGCGCGATCCCCTCGCACAAAGTTCGCAAAATGCGAACTTTCCCAGTAAGTTGTCGCCGCCCTAATGCGTATCATAAGATCTGATCAGGTCGAAATGATAAGTGGTCCCGTTATCCCCATTGTCAGTTTTGCCCAGTTGATACAATACGACCCGGGTGCCGCCGGTGGGCTTGTCCTTGTCATCTCCGGGTTTATAGATGGGAAATTTTTGCAGGAGATTGCCTTCCATCAGGATGAACTGGTCATGTCCCTTGTAACCCGAATTGATCTTTCCATTCATCATGGGGTCCGGCAAGACGCAGCCGGTAATAGACTTGTTCCCCACCGATAAAAAGGCGTACACCGTTCCAAATATCCCGGCGGAATCAGTGTAGATATACAGCACCACGTCGGGATATCCATCACTGTTAAGATCATCGATCTCTGCCTTCTGGACCCTGCCTCTCAGGGGAAAGCTCACCTCTCTCGCGCTGCCATCGAATCCAACCGGCCTGACCGACACCTGGTTGACATCCAGGTTCTTATTCTTGCACTCCACCCTGTAACCCACCCTGCCTATCTTTAGCGTGGAATCTATTTTGTTAAAGGAAACCTGGGCATAAGACGCGGTAACGTAGAGCAAACCCGCGAATAAGAGGATCAAGCGATGTTTCATGCCCTAAAGATAGAAAAACCTCCCGTTCTCATAAAATACTCTTAACCTTCAGTGACAACTGCGCTACCTCTCCCTCATTCCGGCGCACCATCACCTTGACCCTGGGCCCGATAGTACGCAATAACCCCTGGTAGATCTGGACATCCTGCCGGGAATCCCCATTGATCTCCAGGATAACATCCCCTTCCCGGAATCCCGCTTTCTCGGCAGGTGACCCTTTCATCACATCGGTGACGATGATCTTGCCCCCAAACAACCCGATCGAAACGCCGCTGTAGCTGTAGTCGAAGGGTTGGTTGAAAGTAGTATTGGGAACGAGATAGATCTCGGACCGCGCATAATTCACAATGAGATTGAACCGCCGCAGAAGATCGTTCCCGATCAGCCCGCCAAGCTGCGGGTAGCCGGTGATATCGTTGTTGTCGTCAAAAATGTAAGTCGGTATATGCTTGAACCTGAACGGGCCGATGGAAAAATTCTTCAATGTAGTCAGCTGAAATTCTTTCTTGCCTCCCAGGCCGGCGCCTTCCGCCAATACGGGCTTCTTCTTCTTGGGGGCAAAAACCGCACTGTCATCCGTAAAATGAGAAGAAAAAAGGAGGCACAGACCAGCCCCGGTATCGAAAAAGAACCGGGAATTGATATCCCGCGCATCGTTCAGCTGGCCTTCCATCATAGGCAGGCCAAACACCCGCGGCTTCAGCAGGAACCCTCCTCGCGGATACCGCACGGGGCCCGCCGTGTAAACATCCATCTTCAGGCTGTCATAGTCGACCGTTACCAGGTAACGGGAGAAAAAAGTGTACCCGACAATGCCGTCAATCGGCTCCCCATAAATACTGCTTAGAATATCATAGTTGCCCACCTGTATCGTCAGGCTATCCATACTGATCTGCCCTACCCGTAGCCGCATATCGTCCAGCAGGCGCTGCGGACGGACACCCGCAATACCCCGGATCATATTCGAGCTCAGTCTTGGAGCTAGCTTAAGACGCTGGGCTGTAGAGGAATCAAGGGATAACCCGCCGCAGCCGGTGTCGAAAATAAAGTTCAGGGAATCCGGAAAATCACCGATCTGTACTTTGCCAATGATGATCCCGCCGATCAGCATTCTGAACCGGATGGTGGTCAGGTAACGGTCCGCAGGCAAATCATCCCTATCCTGGGCCACAGCCAGCCGGGCTTGCCAGAACAACAGAAAGAGAAGGATGGTAAGAAAATGGCGCATCGTCAGTTGCTCAGATTATATTAAATTACCATAAAATTCAGAGAAAGGCAAGGAAAAAGCGAATCACCCCTTGTACACGTTGGTACAAGTTGGTACAAAACCGGGGCAGCAGACGAAGAAGGCTAAATTTACAGGACTTTAATGCTTTAGCTATTATGCATACCGATGACAGCCTGATCCGGCAGGTAAAAAAGATGTTCGAGGAAAAAACCGGCTGGGGTAACTGCGAGGACTGGACCAACCAGGACTTTTTGCAGCTTAGCGAACTCATCAGGGACCAGACAGGGATCACGATCAGCCATGTAACCCTGAAGCGTATTTGGGGCAAAGTCAAATACGACAGCCTCCCCAACACCCATACCCTCAATACCCTGGCCCAATTCCTGGGGTATGACAACTGGCGCGACCTCGCCGCAAAAAACCAACCGGTCGCCGAAATCCCGGCCCCAAAAATCCCCACCGTCCACACCCGGTCATTCGCCGACGCCCAGCTCATTCCTGGGCCGCCCGACCACAACGCTGGCGCATCACCCGAGTCACCCCCCGAAGCTCCGGCCGCCCTCGTACCGTCCCCCGCCGCTCCCACGCAAACCACCCCGTCCCCCGCCGCTCCCACACAAACCACCCCGCCACGCAGAAAAACATGGCTCTTCGCTATCCCCCTCCTCGTCATCCTGCTCATCCTCCTGTTCCTGCACGGCCAGCAACCCGCCCCGCAAGCCGGCGACTACAAATTCAGCAGCAAAAAGGTCGTTTCATCCGGCTTGCCTAACTCCGTCGTCTTCGACTACGACGCCTCCCGCTCGCCGGACGACTCGGTCGTCATCCAGCAATCCTGGGATACCTCCCGCCGGGTAAAAGTTTCGAAGAACGATCACCAGTATACCTCCGTCTACTATTACCCCGAATTTTACCACGCTACCCTCCAGGTACATGGCAAGGTCGTCAAAACGCATAGCCTGCTAGTCAAATCCGACGGCTGGCTCCCGCTCGTCGAGCAGGACCCCGTACCCGTATACTTTAAAAAGGAAGACGCCATCCACGACGGCCGGATCAGCCTGTCCCTCGATCAGATCCGTAAAAAAAATATTCCCCTGCAGCCTTCAGTGCCTACTGTGCTGTTTGCCAATGTGGGGGATTTCGGTGAGATCTATTCCGACCATTTCGTTTTTGAAACTTCCCTCAGGAATGAGTATGCCGAAGGCTCAGCAGCCTGTCAGATCACCAAGATCTACCTGCTCTGCGAAGGCTCCGCTATCTGGGTGCCCCTATGCGCAAAAGGCTGTATCTCCAACGTTGATCTCTATTTCACTTATTTCTATACGTCGGGTAAA
>Ga0302324_100003781_pt1 | contig 34039 bp, 28 predicted proteins | sample Palsa_T0_1_FD_201949 | JGI IMG/M metagenome (GOLD analysis project Ga0302324, IMG submission 201949) | Peat permafrost microbial communities from Stordalen Mire near Abisko, Sweden - Palsa_T0_1 | ecosystem: Environmental > Terrestrial > Soil > Palsa > Peat permafrost | place: Sweden: Abisko...
CGCCTGCGCTTGCCGTCCGGCACGCCAATCGAGATTCTCGACGCCGAGCGCGCGCATAAGATGAGCCAGCAGCGCGATCTCCTCATTGAGCAAACGGCCGCCGCCGAGCACGCCGATCGCTGCGGGACCGGCGCTCGCAAGCGCGTCACGCACGTTCTTTGCCCACAGCTCGATCGCATCGTCCCAGCCGATCTGAGTAAAGCCGTCACCGTGCCGCAACAGCGGCATCGTGATGCGGCGAGGATCGTGGTAGAACTCGATGTTGTAACGGCCACGATCGCACAGCCAACCGGCCGAGATCGCATCATCGGCCGGTACGGACATCGTGCGCTGAATCTCGCCGTAGCGCTCGTCGATGTTGAGCTGGCAGCCGACGCTGCACTGCGTGCAGGTCGTCTGCGTGCGGTTGTTGTCCCACGGACGCGAGCGAAAGCGGTAGGTCTTCGAGGTGAGCGCTCCGACCGGGCACAGCTCGGTGACGTTGCCCGAGAAATCCGAGCGATATGGTTCGCCGCTCGCGGTAGCGATCACGTCGCGCTGCCCACGATCCTTGACCACGAGCGACCGTTCGTTCGTGATGATCTCATCGAAGCGCGTACAGCGCTGGCAGACGATGCAGCGCTCGTCGTCGAGCACGATCGTGGGGCCGAGATCGATCGCTTTCGGCTTCTTCGATTTTGGATCCGCGAGGCGCGAGGAGCTTTGCCCGTAGGCCATTGAGAAGTCTTGCAAATCGCACTCGCCGCCCTTATCGCAAATCGGACAGTCGAGCGGATGATTGAGCAGCAGAAACTCCATGACCGCGCGCCGACCGTCGTCGACTTTGGGTCCGTAGGTGTGGACGACCATACCCTCGGTCGCCGCCGTGTTACACGCGATCTGCAGCTTCGGAGTTTTCTCGACGTCGACGAGACAAATGCGGCAGAGGCCGGCGGGCCCGAGCTTGGGGTGATAGCAGTACACCGGAATGTCGGTGCGAATCGTCTTGGCGGCCTCGACGAGCAACGTGCCGTCGGGTACCGTAACCTGCGTCCCGTCGATCGTGAGCGTGACCTCTTTGGCCACGCTTATGGGTTCTCCGCAGGCGTCTCTTCGGGCCCCTTCTGCTTCTTCGAGCCGCGCACGCTGCGCACGCCGAAGATGACCGCGATCACGACGACGATGACGCCGAGGATGAGCCACGGGCTGATGCGGGATTTGGTTGCTTGGGCCTCGATCGGGGTTTCCTCGATCACGACCGAGATATCATCGGACAGCGACATCAGGCCGGCACCGCCGTGCGCACGTAGGAGCGGAACTGCGCTTCGAAGCGCTTGACGACCGAAGCTAAAAACGGCTCGATCGAATCACCGAGCGGGCAAAGATTGATGCCGGTCAGTTGGTGCGATACCGAGACCAGCATATCGATGTCCGAATCGAGGCCGCCGCCGCTCAGTATCCGGTTCAGCGTGACTTCCAACCAATGTCCCCCTTCACGGCATGGCGTGCACTGCCCGCACGATTCGTGCGCGTAGAAACGCACGAGTGCGAGTGCCGCTTCAACAAAATTTGTCGTATCGTCGAAAAAGACGACTGCGCCCGAACCGAGCATCGTTCCATTTTGCGCCATCGTATCGAAATCGTACCCGAGGTCGAGGTGCTCTTCGAACAGGCAAGCGGACGACCCGCCTCCCGGCTGAATTGCAACAATTTTCCGTCCAGCTCGCGGTCCGCCGGCAATTTCCAACAACTCGCGTAGCGGCGTCCCAAGGGGGACTTCGTAGTTCCCCGGTTTGTTGACGTGGCCGCTGACGGAGACGATCTTGTAACCCGGCGACCTCGGCGGACCAACGGCAGCAAACCACTCCGGTCCGTTCCTGAGAATGGCCGGCAAGGTGGCCAGCGTTTCGACATTGTTGACGACCGTCGGTTCGCCGTAGAGACCTTTCACCGCCGGGAAGGGAGGCTTCAGACGTGGCTCGCCCCGCCGCCCCTCGAGCGAATTGAGCAACGCCGTCTCCTCGCCGCAGATATACGCGCCCGCGCCACGGTGTACGGTTACTTCGATCCCATACTCGGTACCAAACAACTTCTGCCCGACGAATCCGGCGGCGCGCGCCTCGTCCAGTGCCTTCATGAAAATCTCGTACCCGCGCAAGAACTCGCCGCGAATGTAGATGAACGCGTGATTCGACCCGATCGCATAGGACCCGATCAACATGCCCTCGAGCACCAAGTGCGGCACTTCCTCGAGCAGCATGTGGTCCTTGAACGTTCCCGGCTCCGCCTCGTCCGAATTGCAAACCATATAGCGTGGCCGCCCATTGTTCGGAAGGAACGACCACTTCCGGCCCGTCGGAAAGCCGGCCCCGCCGCGGCCGCGCAGCCCGCTCTTCGAAACGATATCGACGATGGCCGGCCGCTCGAGTTCGGTGACGGCACGTTTCCACTGCTCGTAGCCGCCACGCGCGCGGTACACCTCGATATCGCGCAAGTCGGCATCGCCGATTCCTTCGGTCAGAACTTTCACAACCGGCATACGTTAGTGCTCGCTATTCGTAGCGGGAGCCGCAATGCGGGCCGAGCCGTCGGCGACCAAACGTTCGCGGGACGGGCGCTCTTCGAACGGGCGCGGCTCGCGGCCGAGACGCTCGATCATGCTGACGCCGGTCGCATCGCCCATACCACCCGGGTCGTTCGGATCCGAAACGCCGCGCGCACCCGGAGACTTCCCGCGCACGTCTTGGCTGATTTGCCAATCCGGGCCGGGCTTTGCGTTTTGCGGCAGCGGTGCGACTTCGTACGTCCCATCGCGCATCGCCTGCAGCATCGCGTCGACCTTCTCCTTTGTCAGATCGTACACGAACTCGAGATTGACTTGCATGCACGGCGCCCGATCGCAAGCCGCCAGACATTCGGCCTCCTCGTAGGAGAAGAGACCATCGCCGGTCGTCTGCAGATGCCCAACCCCGAGTTGCTCGCGAAAATGCGTCATGATCTCGCCTGCGCCGTTCATCACGCACGACAAGTTCCGGCAAGGATGTAACATGTAACGCCCGACCGGCCGCCGGTGAAACAACGTATAGAACGAAGCCGTCGATTCGACGACCGACAAGGGCTCGCCGACCCACTCGCCCGTCTGAGCCATCGCTTCGGGCGAAACCCAGCCTTCGACGTTCTGAAAGGCATGCAAGATCGGCAAGAGCGCGCTGCGCGCATTGCCCTCCGGATACGAGGCAATCAGACGCCGGGCTTCCGGTTCGACCGCCCGCACGACGGTCGCAAAATCGCGCTGCGCCGTCGTCATCGATCGACCTCGCCGAAGACGGGATCGAGCGAACCGATCATCACGACGATGTCGGCGATCAGGTTTCCCGGTGCGAGCAACTTCATCGATTGCAGGTTGTACATCGACGGCGGTCGCGTGCGAACGCGCCAGGGCCGGTTGTTGCCGTTCGAAACGAGGTAGTAGCCGAGTTCGCCGCGCGGCCCTTCGATCGATTGATAGACGTCGCCCGGTGGAACGCGAAACGATTCGCTGACGATCTTGAAGTGGTGAATCAGCGCCTCCATCGAAAGCGCGATTGTCTCTTTGGCAGGCGCGGAGATCTTGGGGTCGTCGATCGTGATCGGTCCGGGCGTGTCAAGTTCCTTACGCACTTGTTCGATGATGCGCATCGATTCGTCCATCTCGGCCAGCCGCACGAGGAAGCGCGCGTAGGCGTCGCCGTCGGTGCGCGTGGGAACGTCGAAGGTGTACTTCTCATAGCCGCTGTACGGAAAGGCTTTGCGGACATCGTACTCGACGCCGCTTGCGCGCAACGCCGGGCCGGTCAGACCCCAGGCGACGGCGTCCGCGCCGCTGATGATGCCGACGTCGATCATGCGGTCGCGCAGGATCGGATTGTTTTGCAGCAGCGTGCGCAGTTCGTGCATGCGCTTGGGAAATTTCGCGATCAGCGCATCGAGCCGCGGCAGGAAGCCGTCGGGAAGGTCGCCGTTCAGGCCGCCGACGCGAAAGTAGTTCGGGTGCATGCGGGCGCCGCCGGCGTCCTCTTGGAGATTGAGGATGTCCTCGCGGATGTCGAACGCGTAGAAGAACGTCGAAATCGCGCCGAGGTCGATGCCGCCGGTTCCGAGCCAAACGCAGTGCGACGCGATCCGGGTGAGTTCGGCGAAGAGCACGCGGATCTGTTGCGCGCGCACGGGAATTTCGCTCGTTATGCCGAGGAGTTTTTCGACGGCCAGGACGTAGCAGAGCGCGTTGCCGAGCGGGGAGAGATAGTCCATGCGCTCGATGACGGTCTGGGCTTGCGTCCAGAACAGATTCTCGGCGGACTTTTCGATACCAGTGTGCAGGTAGCCGATCTCCATTTCGGCTTCCTCGACGATCTCGCCCGAAATCTTGATGACGACTTGCAGCACGCCGTGCGTCGAGGGATGTTGCGGACCCATCGAAAGTGTCATCGCGTTCGGTGACGTTTGAATGACGTCCATCGTCGTCAAGCCGCCGGTCGGCGGCGCAATTGGTCCGTCGGCGACGCTCACTTCGTCTCTCCGTCAACGATTTGGCCGCGGGCGCGAGCGATCTGTTTCTGCAGCGCCGCCGCCACCTTACCCGAAGGCGGTGTGCCGGCCGGCACGTTGCTTTTATTCGCGAAGGCGGGGCGCGGCGTTGCCTCGCGGGCGGGGCCGCGCAACGGGTAATCTTTGCGCAGCGGATGTCCCACCCAATCGTGCGGCATTTGAATCCGTCTCATGGCGGGGTGACCGGTGAAGGTGATTCCGAACAGATCGAAGACCTCACGTTCGGCCCAGTCGGCCGACGGCCAGAGGTTGGTCGCAGTCGGCAGCGCGGGATCGTCTTCCGGAACGCCGACCAGGACGCGCACCCGGCGCGGCGTCGCGACTTCGGCGACCGTGGCGGCTTTTATCGGGAGAGCCAGCAGATGGTAGACGACGTCGAAGCGCGGCTCGCGGCCGAGGTAATCGACGCCGCCGATGTCGAGCAGCATCGTACAACCCTCGGCGCGTAGCGCAGCGAGCTTGACGTGAAGGTCAGCACGCTCGACCCGAAAGATTTCGGCGTCGCTGATGTCGGGGCGAACGGCGGTCGGGTCGACGGCGACTCCGGCGATCGAAGGGGATTGAGAACTCGGCATATCGTGCGTCAGGCCTTCGCAAAAACTCCGCCGCGGCCACCCTGGCGGATCTGCTGCTGAATGAGGTTGACGGCGTAAAGCAGTCCGTCCGGCGTCGGTGGGCATCCCGGAACGTACACGTCGACCGGAACGATCGTGTCGACTCCTTGCACGATCGCGTAGTTGTCGAACACGCCGCCCGAGCTCGCGCAGGCGCCCATCGAGATCACCCATTTCGGATCGGCCATCTGATCGTACAGGCGTTTGATGATCGGACCCATCTTCTGCGCGACCCGGCCGGAGACGATCATCAGGTCGGCTTGACGGGGCGATGCGCGAAAGACTTCCGAACCGAAGCGCGCGATGTCGTACGTCGAATTGGTAACGCTCATCATCTCGATCGCGCAACAGGCCAGGCCCATCGTAAGCGGCCAGACCGACGAACTCTGAGCCCAGCGCGCGACGTCGTCAATTTTTCCGAGCATGAACTGGCCGGGCATCATCTCCATACAAAGCCTCCCTTGCGCCAGACGTACGCGTACCCGATGCCGAGGACGATCACGAATGCGACCATCTCGAGCAAACCGTAAACGCGCAGCGCCCGCATCTCAACGGCCCAGGGGTAAAACGAGGCCGCTTCGACGTCGAAGATCACAAAGAGCATCGCGACCAGATAAAAGCGCACGGGGTGGCGTCCGGTCACGTCGGAAGTCGGCTCGACGCCGCATTCGTACGCTTCGGACTTCGTTGCGTTGGGGTGGCGGCGAGCCAGCAATCCCGGCACCGCGCAGAATGCCGCGGCGGCGATGACCGCGACCGCGAGGAAAATGGCAACAGGGGCGTAGGGGGTCATGCCTTGGTGAAGTTTGGCGAGGGGCGGGGCGGTCCTCCGCCGTGCCGAAACGAGCGTGTCATTATGGAGCACAGAGTGGATTTCACGTCCCGAGGGTACTTCGTCGCCGGCCTCGGCACCCTCGCCCTCCTGACGCTGATCGGCGGGTGCGATCCGAACCAGATCGGCTTACAAGACTACGGCACGATCGTCGGACGCGTCGCCGATCAGGACGGCAAGCCGATCCAAGGTGCGCTCGTTCGCTCGACGGGGACGACCTACACCTTTACGACCGACAAGACCGGAGCGTTCGCGATTCAAAAGGTCGCCGTCGGCCAGCAAACCGTTACCGCCTACGGACCCGGCTACGCGGGAAATGCAACCACGGACGTCATCGTGACGAAAGATCAGACAGTTCAAGCAGGCGACCTGCACCTCCAGGCGATCAGCGCGCCCTCGACGTAGGCTTTGCCGCTGTTAAGCGCGCTTGCGATTCTCGCGGGATGCGCGCTCGTCGCGATCAACCTGTTCGACGTCTTTCAGGCGGTCATCTTACCGCGCGAGTCCGATCCGCGCCTTCGGGTGAGCGCCATCGCAACGCGCGCAGTGTGGCCGGTCTATTCGCGCCTGTCGCTGCGCATCAGCGATACCGAGCGGCGCGAGAATTTCCTCGGCACCTATGCTCCGATCGCGCTGATCGGATTTCTGCTCATGTGGGCGGCGGGCTTGATCCTCGGCTACGGGCTCATCTTCTACGGACTGCGCTTCCAGCTGCATCCCGTCCCAAGCTTCGGCGACGCGCTGTACTTCGCCGGCGTCTCCTTCTTGACGATCGGCTACGGCGATTTCGTGCCGGTCGGCTGGGCTGCGCGGGTGGTGAGTCTGTTCGCCGGCGCGACCGGCTTCTCGATCGTCGCCATCGTAACGGCGTTCTTGTTTGCCGTCTTCGGTTCGTTCGCAGCTCGCGAGAATTTCGTTGTAACCTTCGGAACCCGGGCGGGCGCCCCGCCGTCGGGCGTGACGTTGCTCGAAACCTACGCAAAGCTCGGCATCTTCGATGATCTCGACGAAATTTTTGAAGCCGGGCTCGATTGGTCGGCGGCCGTCCTCGAAAGCCACATGTCGTATCCGGTGCTCGCCTATTTTCGCTCGTCGCACGACTACGAATCGTGGGTGGGAGCCCTCGGCGCGCTCTTGGACGCGGCAACCCTGAAGCTGACGGTCATCAAAGACGGCCCGCCCGGTCACGCCAAATTGTGCTACGGCGCAGCCCGCCACCTCGTCAACGACCTGGCCAACTATTTCGGTCTCAGCCAAGAAGGCGATGCCGGCGTCGAACGAGCGGAATTCGATGTGGCCTATGCGCGCTTTGTCAAAGCGAAATTGACGCTGGAAGAACCCGATGCCGCATGGGAGCAATTTGCTGCTCTGCGAGCGTCCTATGCGGCCACCTTGAACGCCATGGCACGGCACTTCCACATTCCGCCGGCACAGTGGGTCGGCGATCGCTCGTTCCTGCGTGCGGCCCCGCACGCGTCATCCGTTCGGCGCAACGGTTCGCAAAAGCCCGACGTTGAAGTCGCGGGGAAGACGTAGTCGAAGCTCTCGCTACTTGAGGGCGAGGTGGACCGGCGCGCGCAGGCGCCCTTTCAAAAAGCGCTCCGCATCTTCAACCGGAACGCCGAAACCAATCGCCTTTTCGTCGTCGAAGCGCGACTCGGCGAGTGCAATCACGACGCCCGTGTGCGCATCGAAGACGGGGCCGCCACTTTCGCCCGGAATGATCGGCAAGTCGAGCTCCAGTGCGTCTTTGCGAATGCTCGAAACGCGTCCCGCGAAGACGGAGGTGCGCGTTCCGAGGTTTTCGTCTTCGAACGCGTCGGGAATCGGATAGCCGGCGACCCCGATTTCCGTTCCCGGATCGACGTTCGAGGAGGCAGCGAGGGTCGCTACCGGGCGGTTCGGCGTAGCGATTTGCACGAGCGCCAGATCTTCTTTTTCGTCCGAAGCAATCACGTGCGCGGGAACCGAGCGGCGGTCGTCAAGCGTCGCGCGCAGATCGCGCGCGTCGACGATCACGTGCTGCACCGTGAGGATCTGCGTTCCCCACGGGCCGCTCGCGATCACGACGCCGCTGCCATAGGCATCGTCGAATTCACCCTTGCGCTTCTTGTCGTCCGTGGGAATCTTCATCGTGAAGAGAACGACCGCCGGTTTGATGGCGCGAAAGCTGCGCACGAATGGATCGCCGTCAAGCGCCGGCGCCTTCGCCGCACAGCCCGCCACAAAAAGGACCGCGAGCAGCGCGGCCGTGTGCTTCACGTCGCGGCCACGGCCTCGTCGAGCCGCGCAACGATCGCGGCCCGCAGCAGGTCGAGTCCGGTACCCGTGCGAGCGCTGATTGCAATCGCGTCGGGCGGCGGGGCCGGTGCATTCGGCCCGGCTGAGTCGATCTTGTTGAAAACGATCAGGGTCGGCTTCCCGTCGAGTTCGAGCTCCCGCAGAATCTGCTCGACGCTTTCGCGCTGGCGGGGCCAATCGGGATTCGAGGCGTCCAGCACGTGGACGAGCACGTCGGCCCCGGCCAACTCTTCGAGGGTCGCGCGGAACGCCGCAACCAGTTCCTTTGGAAGTTCGGTGATGAAGCCGACCGTATCCGCCAGACGCGCAAAGCGGCTCGGCCCAAGATAAACGCGGCGCAGGGTCGGGTCGAGCGTTGCGAAGGGCTGGTCGGCCACGAACGCGCCGTCGGCGGTCGCATGCGCGAGCCGATTGAGCAACGACGACTTGCCAACGTTCGTGTAGCCAACCAGGGCGACCAGGGAATCCGAGCGCCCGGGAGCACGCCGTGTCTCGCGTGCGCGCCGCACGTCCTCCAGCTGTGCGCGCAGCACGGACACGCGGTCCTGAATTTTCCGCCGGTCGACCTCGAGCTTCGTCTCGCCGGGCCCGCGCGTGCCGACGCCGCCGCCGAGCCGCGAAAGCGAGGCGTCGCCGCCGATCAAATTCGATTGCCGGTAGCGAAGCTGCGCGAGCTCGACCTGCAGTTTGCCTTCGCGGCTGCGCGCGCGCTGCGCGAAGATATCGAGGATGACCATCGTGCGATCGACGATCGGAAGGGGAATGATCTTCTCGAGATTGTTGCGCTGGCGCGGGCGCAAATCGTTGAACACGAAGATCTTGGTCGCACCCAGTTCTTCGGCCAGAGCCGCAATCTCGCGCGCCTTACCGCTGCCGACGAGCGTCGCCGGATCGACCCGGTCGAGCCGCTGCACGACGCGGCTCGTTAGTTTCGCGCCGGCGGCATCGATCAGCGCCTCGAATTCGGCTAGCTCCGGCTCGAGCGGACGCTTTGGATCGTGCAAGTCAACCGCGACCACGAGCGCTCGCTCTGCCGCGGGAGCGGTGACGACGCTAGCGGCGCGCGGCACGAGAACCCGAGACGGCGACAAAAATAGCCATTCGCGCAAATCTTCGCGTTGCGCGCCGACGGGCCTCGCGATGCGAGCGTGCGAGGGGCAGCCAAAGCGCTCCCGGAACCCCCGGCGTCGATGAGACGTTCGGCAATCGCATTTTCAGCCTGCTTGGCAATTTTCGCACTCACCGGAACCCATGCCGCCGCGGACGGCGACGACCCGGTCCCCTACGCAACCTTCGTGAAGGACGCGACCGCGGATCACGGGCTCTTCACCCTTTGGCATAAAGACGGCAAGCTCTACATTGAACTCGCGGGCGGCCAATTGGACCACGATTTCGTGCAGACGATCGTGCCCGCTACCGGCCTTGGTGGTCGCGGCATCGTGTGGGGTAACACCGATCACTTACCGGCGGAACTCGTGCGCTTCGAGCGCGCCGGAAATCAAGTCGCAATCGTCTGGCCAAGCCCATATTTCGTTGCACCGCATGCGCCGGCCGCCGCGCGGGCCATCGATCGCTCGTTCGCGCGTTCGATCGTGGGCCTCGCCCGCATCGCGGCCGTCGACGACAAAGCCGGTACGGTCGTGATCGATGCCTCGCCGTTTCTCGACGACCAGCTCAACCTCAAGGCCGTGTTGCAGCAGAACTTGGAGCAGACCGATAACGGCAAGCCTCTGCAGCCGTACACGCTCGAACGCGAGCGCTCCTATTTCGGCAGCGCGAAATCGTTTCCGAACAACATCTTCCTCGACGCCGTCCAGTCGTGGACATCCGAGGATCAGCGGATTGCGGACGTCGCGGCCGATCCGCGTCACGTCCAGATGCACGTCGCTTACAACATCGCCGAACCGCCGGGCGATGCCGACTACCAGCCGCGCTACGCCGACGACCGCATCGGCATCTACGACGACATCTACCTGCAGTACGACAACGACGAGGTTGTAACGCGTAACCTGCGCTATGTCGTGCGCTGGAATCTCCAGCCCTCGGACCCAAGCCTTCCGGTATCGCCCGCGAAGCACCCGATGGTCTTCTACCTGAGCAACACGATTCCGGAGAAGTACCGGCCGGCGATCAGGCGGGCCGTGCTCGCGTGGAACGATGCGTTCCTGAAGATCGGGATCAGCGATGCGCTGCAGGTGCGCGATCAGCCCGACGATCCGAACTGGGACCCCGACGACATCCGCTACAACGTCCTGCGCTGGATAACGGAGTACCAAGCGAGTTTCGGGGCCGACTCGCAGACCTTGTACGATCCACGTACGGGTCAAGAATTTCGCACCGGTATTCTGATCTCGGCAGACGTCCCGCTCTACGCCGAACGTGAGTGGAAGTACCAAGTCGATCCGGTCCGTTACGGCCGCACGACAGACCCGATGCCGCAGAAATTCATGGACGACGTCTGGTTGAGCACGATCTTACACGAGACCGGCCACAATCTCGGCATGCAGCACAACTTCATCGGATCGCTCGCGTACACGGCAAAGGAACTGCAAGACCCGGCCTTCACCGCGAAATACGGTGTGGCATCGACCGTGATGGAATACGCGCCGATCAATCTTTGGCCAAAGCCCTATGGGCAGGGGGACTTCGCCCAGACGGTGCTCGGACCGTACGACTACCATCTCATGCAGTGGACCTACGCCCGCATTCCCGGCGCACATACGCCGGAGGATGAACTGCCGACCCTGCAGCGCTGGGCCTCGGCGTGGTCCGATCCCAAATATCGCTATGAGTCCGACGAGGACGTGTCGTGGGAGAACGGTCATGCTGCCGATCCGCGCTCGGAGCAAGACGACCTCACGAACGATACCCTCGCCTGGTGCGGCGTACAACTGCAGATGGAGCATGATCTGCTGCTGCATCTCAACGCGTATTTACCCGCTCAAGGTGATCCGTACGAGGACGAAACGGACGCCTTCGGGATGACACTGGGCGGCTATGAGAACTGTGCCATATTGCCGACGCATTTTATCGGCGGCCAGTACCTATCGCGCGCGCATCGCGGCGACCCGGGCGCGGAAACTCCGGTCGTTCCGGTTCCGCGCTCAGAACAGCGCCGGGCGTTTGACCTGCTCGACCGCTATCTCTTCTCCGCCCAGGCGTGGCGCCTGCCGCCGGCGCTGCTTTCGCGACTTGGGTACAGCGAGTGGTCGGGGTACGGCTATGTCGGCTTCGAGGGCTACGGCAATCTTCCGAAATGGGCGTACAGCCCGCCCGAGCGACACGACATCGCGCTTTCGGATAAAATCGCCGACCTGCAAACTGCAGCACTGAAACAAATGTTCCAACCGCTCGTCCTCGGTCGGCTGCTCGACGGCCCGCGCGAGACGAGCGATCCGGCCGCGATGACCCTCGCCGACCTCTTTACTTGGACGCACCGCAGCGTTTTCTCTGAATTGCGTGCGGGCGCGAAGGTCGATGCCATCGACCCGACGAGGCGCACGTTGCAGCACCGTTACGCGGAGCTGCTCGTCGCCATGGCGACGCAGCCCGCGAAGGGCGCCCCCGAAGACGCCCAAGTGCTCGCCCGAGCCGACCTCGCGCAGCTCGAGGCGGAGAGCCTCGGGGCGCTGCGAACCGCATCACTCGAGCCCACGACGCGCGCGCACCTCGAGTGGCTTCACGCGCTTTGTCACCAAACGCTGAGAGGGGGCGCGCCTAAGGGCGGGTAGCGGCCGGATGAAGATGGGCGATCAACCACGCGAGCCCATCGACGTAGCGAGGTCCGGGCCGCTCGAGAATGTCGTCGTCGTCGAGGATGTAGACGCGACCCGCTTTCACCGCGTCGAGCGCATCCCAGGGCGGGCGGGCAAGAACGGAGCGCAGGCTCGATTCGCGATCCCCGACGATTGCGTCCGGCTGCGCGGCCAGCAGCGCCTCCTCGCTGTAGCGCGCGTACGGTTCGGAAATGTTTGCCGCATCGCGCGCGCCCGCTAGCGTGAGGAGATGGGCGATAAACGAACCCTGCCCTACCGTGAAGATCGGCGCGACCCCGATCACGACGAAGACGCGCGGGCGGGGTCCGGAGGGGACGAGCCTTTGCAGCGCGGCCGTTCGCCTGCGGAGCAAGGCGGAGAGGGCAGTTGCCTCACGCCTGTGGCCCGACAATTCTCCAAGCCGCGCCAGCACCGCAAACAGCTCGTCGTACGAATCGTCGGCAAGCAAATCGACGTGCAGGCCGAGGCGCCGCAGATCGGTGACCAGCGCGGCCTGCGCGGGGATGCCGACGACAATGTCAGGATGCATGCGCAGAATGCGCTCGGCATCGACCGATGAAAACGAGGCAACCTCCGGCAGCTTCGCGGCTGCGGCCGGATAATCGGTGAACTGCGAGACGCCGACGACCTGAGGCCCGGCGCCGATTGCGAAAAGATCCTCGGTAAGCGAGGGGATCAGCGACACGATGCGCGGCCGGGCGACGGATTCCGCGCCCGAGGAGGGCGCAAGGAAGGCAAGCATCGCCGCGATGAGGGCGAGGGACCCCCGAAAGAACATCGCGGACTTCGTTCGGGCCTGCTTGTCAAACTCTTGGCTTGCGCTTTTTAACGCTTGGTCCGTTTGCTCGAATACTCAAAAATGTGATGCAAGTATGAAGCTTGACGATTTGCAAAGGGATCGAAACAAGTTCAGCACTTTCATTAAGAACAGGTAACCTTAAACGCTCCTTAACGCACGGTTGGTAGCATGCAAAGCGTTAAGCCGCGTCGGCGGCTTTTGTCGATGGAGTTGAATGTTGTCATTTCGGCGTGGTCTCGCATTTTTTTTGTTTGCGACGATCCTCATCCCTAGCATCAATCTCGTTTCCCCGGTGCCCGTACTGGCACAAAGTGCAAGCGGTTCGATTATCGGCACGGTGCGTACCGCGCAAGGCCCCCTTGCCGGAGCCAAGGTAAGCGTAACCGGACCAATCTCCGCGTCTGCCATCTCAAAAACGGACGGCTCGTTTGCGATAACCGGCCTTCCCGACGGGACGTATCAGATCACTGTCGCGTTCGACGGCGATCAGCCGGCACACACCTCAGCCACGATCGCGAGTGGTGCATCACAGAGTGTCGCCGTCACGCTCGCAGCAGCAACGTTGAGTTCGCTGCGCACGATCGGCAGCGTCGCCGTCTCGGGCCGCGGTTCGACGGCCATCAACACGTCGGGAGCCGCTCAGGTCACCATTACCGCGCAAAACTATCAAGATCGCGGCCAAACACAGGTTTTCAACGAGCTCGAGGAGCAGCCCGGCATCGAGCTTGCCCGCTTCGATTCCAGCGCTCCCGGTGCCAATACGGACATCGCGGTCCGCGGCGCGGACCCCAATGAAACGCAGGTACTTATCGACGGTCATCCGATCGTCGGCGGCGATTTCGGCGATTTCCTGGTTCAGTTTCTCAACACGGCAACCTTGGGCGACGTTGAAGTCGACAAGGGACCCGGCGTCTTCGGAAACACGATTGCGAACGCCGTCAACGGCGTTGTAAACTTTCGCACCCCACCGATCACGGGCGGACCCCGGGGTTTCCTAAGCACGACCTACGATTCGTACAACGGATCGACCTATTCCGGGGCGTTCTCCGATTCGTTTGGGAAATTCGGCTTTCTGGCGGCCTATGGATTTAACGGAACGCCTGGATACTTTACCGGCAACATCCTGTCCGTCGACTCAGTATCAGGTGCCCAAAAAGGCGTGGTCCCGGTGTCGACTGTGAACCAAGCTATCCCGTCGAGCGAGACATTCAATAACCGCTCGCAAGTTCTGAAACTCGACTACAACTTTTCACCGGTCACCAATTTGACACTCGGCTATTTCGGTGGGCAGAGCTACGTCGACTACACGGCGACGCTGGACACCGTCGAGCCCGTCTTGATCAGCGCTACCTGCCCGGGCTGCGGGGCTAGCGGCGGTAACACGTTTAACAACCCGGCCTTCAACAATCTCATCGGTCACACGGTTCTTGCCTCGACGAACGACGACAATCTGTTTCTCGGAAACTTCGAAACGGACAGCGAGCCGATCTTCACAGCTGATCTGCGCACGCAGATTGGCCCCGGTACGGCGTTGGCTCGCTTTTACCAAGGTTCGATCAACCGTGAAATCGACGATCCTGGCCAAGTCAACCAAATCACCGGTTGCCCAAATGTAGCCTGCACCAACCCGACCACCGAGGGAACGCCCTTCTACGAGTCGGAGATCGACCGGCTAGCGGGCGGCGACTTCCGCTACGACATTCCGGTCGGTGTAAGCGTCTTGACCGCTTCATACGATCGCCATACCGATCTCTCGAGATTTTGCGATGGCGAAACAGCGGGCTTCACGGCAGCCGACTGTTCGGGCGATAACAACATTCTTCTCTCTTCGACGACGTACTCGCTACGCGGCTATGCGGACCTCACGCCGAAGTTGCGTCTGGGCGAAGCGAACTATTTCTCCGACACGACCTTCGTCGGTAGTCGCTTCGACCCGCGGGCGTTTCTCGTCTATCGGCCCGATCGCAAGACGGCGATCCGCCTGTCGGCGGGTACCTCTTACGTAGCGCCTACGGCCGGGTTCGTTTCTCCCTTAGTGGGGCACGGGGCGAGCGTCGTCGACCACGTTCTCGAAGTCGACGCCGGGCTCAAGCCCGAAACCTCGGCCGGCATCAATCTTGGAGCGGACGTCGCGCTCAGTGGCGATTCCAAATTTACCATCGATCTCTACGATACGCAGCTCGACAATCGCTTTAATACCGAGACGTTCAAGCCCAACATCCCCGGCCCGCAGTTCGGGTTTTTCAAGGGCGTACCGTTCACTTCGATCCAGGAACTCTTCAATCAAGCGAAATCGAACGAAGAAGGCCTTGAATTGACCTTCGCCAAGGCTCCCCGCGTCGGTCTCGGCGGAGACGCCGACATCGACTTCCTCCGAGCATACTCATACGACAAGACCGTTTTGCCGCCAATCGCCGGTTTGAACGCGTCGGGAAATCAGAGCACCGTCATCGTTGATGGTGAAGCAGACGAACTGCCCGGCTTCCAAATCCCCGGATTCCCCTACACACACGGACGGGCCGAAGTCACGTACCGCTGGCCGAGCACCGCTCGCGCCGCATTCGGCGTGGATTGGTACGGCGATGACAACTCGTTCGGCGAACCGGGCTTCACCTTGTTCGATTTCAATGCGCAACTGCCGCTCGAGGGCAAATTGCGGTTTACAACCTCGGTAGAAAATATCTTCAATCACGACAACTACCGCACGCTCAGCGAGTTTGGTTACGGCTACCTCCCGCCCGGCAACACCACACCGGTCAGACTGCTCTTTGCGCCGCCACGTATCGTCACGGTCGGCCTCACCTATCCGCTCTAAACTTCCCTCTCTACTTCGAAAGCGATATTAGTGAACAAATGTTTGGCAGCGCTGTCCGCGCTTCTCGCGCTCGGCGCCCTCACGCTGGCGGCGTGCAGCACCGGCGGCAACAGTTCGAACAGTAATCCGCTGAGCGGCATATCGGTCGTCATACCGACAGCCTCTCCGGTTCCGACGGCGACTCCCGTCCCAACCGCGAGCCCCACCCCGGCACCGAACGCCACGCAGGCCATCCAAGATCCCGGCTTCGAGAGCGGAGCGTTCGGCAATGGTTGGACCGCATGTAGCATCCCGCACGTGATCCCGTCCAGCACGGCAACCCCGTTCCCGGTGGTTGCAGCCGGAAGCATCGGGGCCGTCGTGGTTTCGCCCTCGAGTTCACCCTTCGTCGCCAATGAGACCGCATCGCCGGAACCCCAGGTAACGCCGGCAATTCACTCGGGCAACAATGCGGCGCTCACCTATTCAGGCACCCAGGCCCAGACGGTGTTCCCGGCAGCAGGCGGCGGCAAGACGGGTCCGGGCGGAGCCAACGGCGTCTGCCAGACGTTCACCGTTCCGACCAACGCAGTGCTGACGATGTTCGTCAACGAGGGCGGATCCGACACGGGGCTCGACTTCGCAGATCAGGAAGCCGACATCATTCCGCAGTCCGGCACCGGTGCGGGAACGTCGACGCCGCTCTTCTTCGAACTGAACGATCCCAATTTCTCGGGAGGACTCGTGCCCGCCGGCAACACCGGCAATCCGGCCGCAGTCGGGACGTACGTTCAAAAGGGACCGTACGCACTTACCGCACCGCCGTATAACCTGACTCCCGGACAGTCCGTCCAGCTTTTCATCGGCTCGTTCGACAGCGAACCGGATGCGAAGTTCGGCGTCTACATGTTCGTTGACGACGTTACGGTCACCGGAACCGTGCCGGCACCATCGAGCATCCGTCACGCGCCGTCCGCCGGAGCGCGCGCGCTGCGTGCACCGTTCGCCGGTGCGCCGGTGATACGCCACTAACGCGGTACTCGGTCAAACGAAAACGAGCTCGGCTTCGGCCGGGCTCGTTTTCGTTATGGTGCGCCGGTGATCGGCCGTCCGTGCGCATGGAGATCGATCGCGAAACCGCTGACGATAAGATAGGCCGCGAGCGAACCCGCAGCGAGCCGCTGTTGTGCGCGGCCAAGGACGTCGCGAAATGCGCGGCCCGACGGGTAGGCGGGAACGATCCCCCACCCGACCTCCTCGCCGACAACGATTGCGTAGGCTCGCGCTGCCAGCAGCGCGTCGACGACCTCGTTTGTTTCCGTCTCGAGCGCAGCGACATCGCGCTGATCGAAATCTGCGCGCGCATCAATTAGCCCGCTCATGCGATCTCCGAGCCACGTTCCGAGCGAATCGACGATGAGCGTCAACTCCACAGGGGCATCGCGCACGACCGCTGCGAGCGGCGCGACATCCGCGCGAGCCGTCTCGATGGTTCGCCAGTGCGCGGGACGGCGCTCCACGTGATGGGCGATCCGTGCGCTCCACTCGGCATCGTCCGGGTCGGCGCGGGCGGTTGCGACGTAGAGAACGTCACCGCCGCGCTCGCGCGCAAGCGCTTCCGCGAAGCGGCTCTTCCCCGAGCGGACGGGCCCGGTGACGAAGATCGACGGCACGCGCTCGCCTTGGGCGCGCAAGGGACGTGCGCCTTCGAGGTCAATGCCGTTGCAGTGTTCGACCCTCGGACCTTACGCTACGCGGCCACCTACGCGGCGCTGGTGGCAGCGACGGCAGCTGCACTCTTGATCGGGCTCTTCTTCGGCGGCTCGGCACTTTCGCCGGCTGACGTGTTGTGGGCGCTCGCGCATCCGCATGCGGCGAATGACGCGAGCGCGATCGTCTGGACGCTGCGCTTGCCGCGCGTCGCAATCGGCGCCTTCGTCGGCGTGGCGCTGGCGATCTCGGGAATGCTGCTGCAGGGCCTGCTGCGCAACCCGCTGGTCGATCCGTTTCTAACCGGCGTCAGCGCCGGTGCCGGCGCCGCAATCGCCCTCTCGATCGCCGCCGGAATAGCGGCCCCGTTCGTGCCGGGTTTGGGCTTCGCAGCCGGGCTCGCGACGGCGTTTCTGGTAGCCGCGCTGGCACGCCGCGGAACCGGAATCGACGCGGAACGCTTGATCCTGGCGGGCGTCTCGCTGACCGCGCTCTTCTCATCGATCGTCGCGCTCGTGCTGTTGCGCCTGGGGCGTACCGCCGTCGGGCAGATTCTCGCCTGGCTCACCGGATCGCTCGCAGCGCGCGGCTGGAGCGACCTTGCCTATGCGGCTCCGTACGGCATCGCGGGGCTCGTTCTCGCGTTGCTCGCCGCGCCCTCACTCAACGCGCTGCGCCTCGGTCCCGGCGTCGCCCGCGCGGTTGGGGTCGACGTTGCGCGCACGCAGTGGCTCGTGCTCGGCGGGGCGACGCTGCTTGCGGCCTCGGCCGTAACGCTCGCGGGCGTCGTCGGTTTCGTCGGTCTGATCGTTCCGCATCTCGCGCGGCGCATCGTCGGCACCGATGCGCGCGGAACGCTGGCAGCCTCTGCACTCATCGGCGCTGCGCTCGTGCCGCTGGCCGATGCGCTCGCGAGATCGCTTGCACCCCCGACCGAAATTCCGCTCGGCGTGCTGCTCGCGTTCATCGGCGTGCCGACGTTCCTGTATCTCTATCTGCGGCCGACGAATGCGACGCGTTTATGGGGCACGTAAAACTTGAAGGCGTACGCCTGATCGCGGGCGAGCGCACCTTGCTTGACGCGGTCTCGTTCGAAGCGCTGCCGGGTGAATTGATCGCCATCGTCGGGCCGAACGGCGCTGGGAAGACGACCTTGCTGCGCGCTCTCGCCGGCTTTTTTGCTCCCGCCGCGGGCGACATCTGGCTCGACGGAATCGCCGTACGCGCATTGACCGCGCGCCAACGCGCGCGCGCCGTAACGCTGATCGGCAGCGACGTGGAAGAACCACACGGCACCTCGGTGCGCGAGGTCGTCGCGACCGGACGCTTCTCGTACCGTCCCTGGTGGGACTGGTCCGAGACTCCCGAAGATTTCGCGGCAGCCGGCCTTGCGCTCGCGCGCGTCGGCATGGAGGAGTTCGCCGAGCGGCCCTTCGAGACGCTCTCATCGGGCGAGCGGCAACGCGTGTGGTTAGCACTTGCGCTCGCCCAAGACGCACGTCTCGTGTTACTCGACGAGCCGACATCCCATCTCGACCCGCGCCACGCGCTCGATATGCTCTGTCTGATGCGCGGTATCGCCAGCAGCCCGGTCAGTTCGTTTGTGGTACTTCACGACTTAAATGAAGCGGCGGCCGTCGCCGATCGCATCGCTGTGCTCGGCGAGGGCCGCCTGTTGCGGTTTGCTCCGCCGGACGACGCGCTCGATCCGCAGATCCTCGAGCGCGCCTTCGGCATCGCCTTCGATCGAGTAACGGCCGGCGGAGCGATTCGCGTGATTCCACGCGGTTATCGCCCCGCCGTGCCGCCGCTCGCTAGGGGTACTTGACGATCGCTTCGAGGCCGATCGACGGTTGATGGGTGCGACCGATGCCCGATCCGATTCCGGTATTGAAATTACGGAATTCGAAAACGGGTTGATCGGAGGTGTCGAGCCGGTATTCACCGCGGAATATCAGGTTCGGGTTCGGTGTGTAACTCAGGGTCGCCGTGTTAGATTGGAGACGCGCCCCCGAGCCCGCGAGTGTTCCGCCGAACGGATTGAACACGCCGCCGGGAATCGCCGCTCCATAGAACCCGCCGAGGCCCGTGCGGAAGCCCTCGGTATCGTGGAACGTCTCCTTACGGAGTGAGATGCCCCACAAGCTGTTGTATTGATAGTTCGCGTATCCCGCGATGCCGTTCCAGTGCGCGGCCGTCGGGAAGAACGTACCGTCGTCCGGTAACTGCGTACCGTTGTCGTAGTTCGCGATCAGCGTGATCGCGGACGTCGGATGCAACGTCAGCACACCATCGTAGAGCATACGATTGGTGAACACGCCGGGCGGCGAAGTAACGAAACCGGTCACCGCGGTCGCATTGCCCCCAACGGCGAAGTCGTTACCGTTATACGTGTCGAGCACGAGCGAGTAACCCGGCGACGGGTTGATGGACAACCCGCCTTCGATCGTCTTCTTCTTGTCGACGAATTTCCAATCGTCCCAGCCGTTGTTTACACCGACCGTTACCGTAACTTTTGAATTGACGGCGTAGGCGGCACGGACACCGGTATGCGTGAACGGAATTGCTTCTCCGAACAGATACGAGCGCGAGAAGTTTGTGTTGCCCGGCGATTCGATCACCTCGGCGCCGGCCAGCGTTTCGAACTTGCCGAGGGTGAAGGTAAGCGCGCCGCTCGGGGTGACTTGGAGATATGCCTGCGTGATATTCGTACCGTTACGGGTTTGCCCGTTCGATGCGATGACACCGGCGTCGGTGCCGAAGCTGCCTTCGATCTTTCCGCTGAAGAGCGCTCCGTTGAGTTGCAGTTGGCCGTTGAGGTTTTGCACGTTGACTTGATCGTTGAAGTTGTACGGCCCACCGATCTGGCGGCCACCGTTCAAATCGAAGAATGGGCCGGTGGCGGCGTCGAAAATGCGGCTTGGATTACCGTTGACGAAGCGCGCATTCTTGGTCCCCTCGACATCCTGAGCGGCGACATCGCCGAATCCGCTCAGCGTAATCAGCTTGAAGGGTGTGGGCGACGGGGCCGGCGTTGCGGAAGCCGCCGGCGAGGGCGCCGGCGCGGCCGGTGCTGGGGTTGGGCTCGCTGACTGCGCGTTCGCAGCTAGCGATGCACAAGCGGTGATTGCCCCGGCGAATGCCACCGCGGCAAGGAAGCTTGTTCTTGGCAATGCTCCTCCTTCGGGAGAGGGAACGGCGCGAAGCAATGTCCCCTACACGAAGGTCGGACATTTGTAGCATCGTCCCGGTCAGTCCATCTTGGGATACTAGGTAGCTAACGCGAGCCACGTCATTATCCAAATGGCGAATGCTCGGCCACTTTGGTTGAGTCCTATCTAGTAAGTGTGAAAAACCTATCCGACTGATGCACGAATGGCCTCAAATGCTGGCCGAAAGGCGAACGACCGACCGGTCCACTTCGCGAACCGTTAGCACGACGCTCGCCGTAACAGAGCGTTTTCGTTTGCGCTTTAGGAGAATGGATGGCGAAGAAACCTAGCGATATCATCGACCTCATTAAAAAGCAGGGCATCAAGATGATCGACTTGCGATTCGTCGACGTGCCCGGAACATGGCAGCATACGTCGGTCCCTGCGGCGGCGATCGATGAGGACGCGCTCCTCGAAGGGATCGGGTTCGACGGGTCGAGCATTCGCGGGTTCCAGTCGATTCACGAGTCCGACATGATCATGAAGCCGGACCTCGATACCGCTTACGTCGATGGATTCCGCACGGAGCCGACCCTCGTCTTCACCTGCGACATCTTCGATCCGGCCAAACAGGATTGGTATGAAAAGGATCCGCGCAACATCGCAAAACGCGCGGAAGCCTATTTGAAGTCAACGGGCATCGGCGATACGGCCTTCTTCGGCCCGGAAGCGGAATTTTTCATCTTCGATTCCGTTGCGTATGAGAACGAGCCGCACTCGGTCGGCTACGCGATCGACTCATCCGAAGCGCATTGGAACTCCGGTGAACCGGCTGCGAGCTATCGCATCCGCAACAAGGAAGGTTACTACCCCGTCCCGCCGATGGACCAGTTGATGGACCTTCGCAGCGAGATCGCCCTCGAACTCGCGAACTGGGGCGTCAACGTCGAAATGCAACACCATGAAGTAGCAACTGCCGGTCAAGCGGAGATCGATTTTCGCTTCGATTCACTCGTCAAGACGGCCGATAACTTGATGAAGTTCAAGTATGTCGTCAAGAGTGTTTGTATACGCAACGGTAAGGTCGCGACCTTCATGCCGAAACCCCTGTTCGGCGACAACGGCTCCGGCATGCACGTGCACCAGTCGATCTGGAAAGACGGCAAGCCGCTGTTCTTCGACGCTGCCGGCTACGGCGAATCCTCGCAGATGATGCTGTACTACATCGGCGGCCTCTTGACGCACATCAACTCGGTGCTCGCCTTTGCAGCACCCACCACGAACTCGTATAAGCGGCTGGTTCCGCACTACGAGGCACCCGTCAACGTCGCGTTCTCGGCGCGCAACCGTTCGGCCGCGATCCGCATTCCGATGTTCTTCAAGGGCAACGCGAAGGCCAAACGTCTCGAATTCCGGCCGCCCGATCCAACCGCGAATCCGTACCTGGCGTTCTCCGCGATGCTGCTCGCCGGCCTCGACGGCATCAAAAAGCAGATCGACCCGGTCAAAGCCGGCTTCGGCCCGCTCGACCGCAATATTTACGACCTCTCGGCCGAAGAAGCGTCGAAACTCAAGACCGTGCCGGGATCGCTACGCGAATCATTGGACGCGCTGGCAGCCGATCACGACTACCTGCTCGAGGGCGGCGTGTTCACCAAATCGTTCATCAACGAGTGGATCGAATACAAGCACGACAAGGAACTCAAGCCGGTCGAAATCCGCCCGCATCCCTACGAGTTCCAACTCTACTTCGACGTCTAGAAGAACTCACGCAAAGAGCCTGAGAAGCGCGCGGTGCGAACCGCGCGCTTCTTCAGTTTCGAGCCGTTCATATTGACCGTCGGCGAGCCTCCAAGTATACTTGGGTCGCTCCCATACCCGACCTCCTTCGCAAACACTTTGCGATCATCTTCGAAGGCGCCGGCAGGACCGCGCGTTCGATGCCTACATCGACCAAGGAGACGTACGAGGCGTGGATTCTGTGGATTCTATTGCTACGACGTGCCCTAGCGCTCAACCCGAGCACCCGGAAGCGAAAATCATCGGCGTGCTGCGCGAGCAGAACTCGCGCGCCTTTATCGAACCGTTGCCGCGTGCGCTAGCGCCGGACACGTTCATCGACCTGATCCCCGCAAATGTTCGACCGACCGAGGTTCTTCGTTTCTCGGCGCCGTGTGCCGAACAACGCTGCACGCACTTTCATTTGGGAAGCTGTCAACTCGCAAAGCGGATCGTGTCGGATTTGCCCGAGGCTTCGGCTCACCTCAAGCCGTGCGCGATACGGCAAACGTGCCGTTGGTTCCGGCAAGAGGGGCCCGCGGCGTGTCGCCGCTGCCCTCAGGTCGTTACCGAGCCCTACACTACGACCGGGCTGATGCGAGAGGTCGCCCAGCCGGCAACGAAAGGAGACGAAAATGTCAACGCAGCCTGAACCATCGGCGAAGGTCGATCTCGGCGATCTCACGGATGTCGTAACGAAATCCGTGCGCCGCGTGCTCGAGGAGCACGAGGTCACCGCAGCAACCCCGGCGGTGTTTAGCAACCCACGCATCATCGTGGGCTACATCATCGAACCGGCCTTCCTGAACCCGCAACCGCTGCCGCCGTAAGGGCGGACGCAGCCGGCAACGCGGAGGATCGTTCTTTGGGCGCAGCGGATTGAGAGTCCGTGATCGACTCGCATCAGCTCGCCCTGTTTGTTCCCGTTATCGTCGTCATGGTATTGCTGCCGGGCCCGGACGTTCTGTTCGTGCTTGCGCAGAGCGCGCGGGGAGGCGCCCGCGACGGCATCCTTGCCATGCTCGGAATCACGAGCGCCTTTTTCTTCGTGCATGTAGCGGGCGCGGCGCTCGGCATCTCGGCGCTGATCGTCAAGTCGGTTTTCTTGTTCAGCGTTCTCAAGTACGCAGGCGCCGCCTACCTGATTTACCTCGGCGTCAAGACGCTCCTGAAGCGCAAGGAATCCGGCGATTTCGCATCCTCCGAGACGTCGCGTCGAACCTCAACGCGGCCGTTCGCACAAGGCTTCATCACGAACGTCCTCAACCCGAAGGTCGCGATCTTCATGCTGGCGTTTCTTCCGCAGTTCGTGATGCTGAACCACGGCAGCGTAGCGGTTCAAATACTCGAACTCGGCGCCATTTGGGGTGTCGCCGGCGCGATCGCCCTTTCGCTCGTAGCCTTTGCGGGCGGCAGCTTTGCATTATTGCGAAGCCGGAGCGAACGCATTCAGCGTCTCGAGCGGTATATCACGGGGGCGATTTTCGTCAGCCTAGGCCTGCGGGTAGCAATACCGGATCGTCGCTGAAAGCGGCCGGCGCTAGTTCCCCGGTTCGGTGACGAGCGAGCTTTGGCCGTTCGCATGCGGGGCGTGGACGTCGCTCGAAAGCACCCAGCCGGTGCGCCCGCGATAGGGGCCGCTCAGGATGCGGACCCCGATTGCGTCTTCATCTCCGTTCGAAAAACGCGGATGCGCAACACCGGGAACGCAGGCGATCACGGTCGCTCGTGTTCCGGGCTGCGCCAAGAGGGTGTGGTTGAAGATCGCGCGCGTGTTGCCCCACTGCCCGGCCGCATAGTCGACCAGACGCGAGCGCGAATCCCAAAGAAAGACGTCGGGGTCGACTGCGTCGGATTCCAATACGACGCGACCGCCTTGCGTGACGTTGCACGCCGCGACTGCGGCGCCCAAAGCGCCAACCGGATAGACGAGTGCGAGCAGTGCGAACCCGAGGCCCAGGCGTAGCCGCATCACACCTGCCGGCCTATGAATGTTCGCTCCCGCAGCCAAGTCCCAAAATCTACCGCAGTCATGGGGTGAGCAACGTAAAAGCCTTGCACTCCGTCACAGCCGAGAGTTGCCAGCGCCTCATACTGCGCCGCGCTCTCAACCCCTTTCGCGATCACGCTCCAGCCCAGCGATTTCGCTACCAAAATCGTCCCCTCGACGATAGCACGAGCCGTCCGGCTCCCGGTGAGCTTGTCCGCCAGTGCCGGCTCCATCTTTACTGTTTCTATCGGCAGATGCGCGAGCGACGAGAGGGCCGCTAGGCTGCCGTCAAAGCCGTCAAGCGCAAAGGCGATCCCGCGCTTGGCACAATTCTCGATGAAGGCGGCCAATTGCTCGGCTTCTTCGGGCTTTGAAAAGCGGTCGCGCGTGACCTCGACCCGCAGGTTCGCAGCCTGCCCGGCGAGCGCTTCATCGGCCAGCAATTGCTCGATCGCTGCGAATTCGAAGGCTGCCAGGTTCACGTCGATGCGCACCGGCGACCCAGCTTGTTCCCAGGTTCGGGCTTGCGTGGCCGCTTCTCGCAACACCCAACGGTCGAGCGCGCGCCGCCCGGCGTCGTCGCGGGCGATCGACAAGCCGCGCTCGGGCGCGAGCAGTCCGTGCAGAGGGTGGATGCGGCGGATCAGCGCCTCGGCTGCGAGCACCCGGCCCGTCGTAATCTCAACGATCGGCTGATAGCAGAGCAGGTAGCCCGCTTCGCGCGCTTCACTTTCGGTGGCGGCTGCCGCGGAGAGAGGCTCTTCGAAGCCCCCGGTCGCGTCGCGGAAGCGGACCCGCGAGCCGCCGTCGTCCTTGGCGGAGTACATCGCCGCGTCCGCGCAAGCCAACAGGTCGTCGCGGTTTGGGGCGTCCTCCGGGTAGACGGCAACGCCGATGCTGGCCGAGAGCGAGAAGCGGTACTCGTCGACCAGGAACGGATACGTCAGCACGCCCCCGATGCGATGCGCGATCGATTCGATCTCTTCGCGGTCCTTCACTTGCGGCATCACGACCGCGAACTCGTCGCCGCCCAGACGCCCGATGTACTCATCCTTACGCAGCGTACCGCGCAGGCGGTGGGCGACCTCGGCAAGCACGGTGTCGCCCCCGCGATGGCCGACCGTATCGTTGACGTTCTTGAAGCCGTCGATATCCAGGAACATGACGGCGGCCTGGCCGCCGGTGCGCTGCGCTTCATCGAGCGCCTCATCGAGCCGGCTCAGCAACGCGACGCGGTTGGGCAGCGACGTCAGCGAATCGGAATAGGCCAGCCGCTCGAAGCGCTCGTCGCGTTCGCGGCGTTCGATGCTGCGGTTCAGCGCGTGGACGACGTCGTCGATGTAGTGCCAGTCGAGGTCGTCGAACGGGTAGTCACGTGGCTCGCGCTTCGAAAGCGTCAACACCCAGCGAACTTCACCGACACGAAAGGCGACGCTCATGAACGAGCGTACTTCTTTGCGCCCGTTCGCGAATTCGCGGTCGTTGCGCGTGTCGAGCACCGCGAAGGTTCCCGACCGCAGCAGGGCAGCGCGCGCCGGGGAGCGGTCGATCGGCGTGCGTTCCCCAAGCTCGCTGTCGAGGGTCGTGAACTCCACGAGCAGCTCCTCGCCGTCCACACGCGCGAGCGAGGCGTTTGACATGTCCATGCCGCGCGTGCTCTCGTGCAGAATCGCGCGCACTTGCTCCGAGCCCGCGAAGCCCCGCCGCACGACGAGGCCCCAGAGTGATTCCAAGCGTTCGGAGCGCTTGCGTGGAGCCGTCGGGGCCGGAACAACCGCGAGCGGTGGCGTTTCGACGTCGCCGGCGGGCTCCGCCTCGAGCAGGCGCATCGTCGCGATCATGGCGCCGCCCGGCGCATCGCTCCGGGAGCGCAGGCGCTCGAGCTTCACGGCAAGATGACGCGGCTTGGGCCCACTTCCCAAACGGACCGTAAACTCGCCCGCAACCGCATGTTCGAAGGCCGGCACGAGATCCGCTGCGCGTTTCCCCGCTAGATCGTCCTCGAGGTTGAAAAGCGCTGCCGCCGCCGCATTCACAAACGATACCCGGCCGTCCGCCGGATCGAAGACGACGAGCGCCTCGCCCATGACGTCGCTGAAAAGCTCAGCAACGGACGGCAAAGGTTCGAACATTTCCTGTTAATTGCATATCGCGCAACGCGAAGCCCGCCGCACGCTCTAGGACACTTGGGCCATAACAGTAGGTCTCGCCGTCCAAATTCGCGCGGAGTGCGGGCTCTTTATGAGAATAGGCGGGCTCGTGGGATGGCTGAACACGTTTCGTAGAGCATTGCGCCCCCTTGGCGCCGTGGCAGGGTTGACCGGCGCCGCCGCGCTCCTCAACCGCTCCCTGAGAACCGCAGCTCCCCCGGCAGCCGATGACTTGGGCGGAGTTCGCCGGCCGTGGCGCTTCCGCGATCACGATATCTTCGTCGCGGAGCTGGCCGGCTCGGGCGATCACGTGAGTCCACCGATTCTGCTGATCCACGGTATTTACACGGGCGCATCATCATATGAGTTCCGCAAAGTCGCGCCTCTGCTCGCACGGCAGCACCGCGTCGTCGTGCTCGATCTCTTGGGCTGCGGGCTCTCGGCGATGCCCAATCTGGCGTATTCGGCCGAACTCTTCGTCGATCAGATCTGCGCCGCGCTGGCGGAGTTCGCGGACCAGCCCGCGATCCTCGTGGGCTCCTCGCTCGGCGCCGCCTTTGCCATTCGCGCGGCACTGCGCGTACCGGAGGGGATTGCGGCCCTCGTGGCCATCGCTCCGACTGGCCTCGCCGGAGCGCTCGACCGCGACCCCTCTCTCTGGCAACGTGCCGCCGGGGAACTGTTTCGCTCGCCGCTCGCCGGCGAGACCGCTTTCAACGGCATCGCCTCACGACCGTCGATCGCGCGCTTCTTGCGCCGCCGCGTGTTCGGCAATCCGGCGCTGGTCACGGCCGAGATCGTCGACCATTACTACGCGATCGCGCACCAGCCGGGAGCCCGCTTCGTGCCGGCGCATTTCGTCGGCGGCGCGCTCAATGTCGACGTTGCTCGCGATCTGCCGTTCGTTGAGGCTCCGCTGCTCGTTTTGTGGGGCGAGAAATCGTCGGAGCTAAGTCCCATCCGCAATGCGCCCGAGTTCGTCCGGCTTGCGCGCGACGCCCAACTTCGCACGTTTGCGAGCGCCGGCTTGCTGCCGCACGAAGAGGCGCCGCAGGCGGTTGCCGAAGCGATCGAAGCTTTCGCCCGCACCGGCAGCGCCGCGGGCGGGGACGGCACGACGCAAACCCGAAACGCGCCCGCAATGTCGACGATCGTTGTCCCCAACATCTTCAAAAGCTACGATATCCGCGGCCTCTATCCGGCGGAACTGAACGACGAGCTTGCCTATAACATCGGGCGCGCGTTCGTCGAAGAGATCGGCGTAACATCGGTCGTCGTCGGGCGCGATATGCGTCCCTCGGGAGAAAAGCTGTTTGCCGAGTTCGCGCGCGGCGCGAACGAAGCGGGCGCAGACGTCACCGACATCGGCCTCGTCTCGACGGACGCGCTCTACTTCGCGGTCGGCAAATTCGGTTTCGCCGGCGGCGTGATGATCACGGCCTCGCACAACCCCGCCACCTACAACGGGATGAAACTGACCCGCGACCAGGCGCAGGCGATTTCGCTCGAAACGGGTCTTGCGGCCATTCGCGACCGGATCGCAAGCAGCACCTTCGGGCCGCCGGCACAAAAGCGCGGTACCATCTCGCAGCGCGATGTGCTCGAAGATTTCGCCGCCCACTGCCTTGGGTTCATCGAACCAAAGAGCGTCAAGCCGTTCAAAATCGCAATCGATGCCGGCAACGGTATGGCGGGCCTCACGGTGCCGCACGTTTTCAAACATCTTCCGTGCGAGGTCGTGCCGCTGTTCTTCGAGCTCGACGGAACCTTCCCCAATCATCCGGCAAGCCCGATCGAGCCCGAGAACATGGTCGACTTGCAGAAGGCGGTGCTCGACGGCAACTGCGACCTCGGGGTCGCCTTCGACGGAGACGCCGACCGCATGTTCATCGTCGACGAGAAAGGCGGCCTGGTCGGCGGAGACATGGTGACGGCCCTGGTTGCGATCAATACGCTCAAGCGCTATCCCGGCGCGAAGATTCTCTACAACCTGATCTGCAGCCGCAGCGTTCCCGAGCAGATCCTCAAGCACGGCGGGGTGCCGGTGCGCTCGCAAGTCGGCCACTCGCTGATCAAAAAGACAATGCGCGACGAAGACATCGTTTTCGGCGGCGAGCACTCCGGGCATTTCTACTTTCGCGACAACTGGTTCGCCGATTCCGGCATGATCGCGCTCTTGCAATGTCTCGAGCTTTTCAGCGATGCGAACAAACCGGTCAGCGAAGTGATCGCGCCGATCGATACACGCTTCCGCTCCGGCGAGATCAATAGCCGCGTGCGCGACATTCCGAAGAAACTCGACGAACTGCAAGCTCACTATCAAGATGCGCAGATCGATCACCTCGACGGCGTCACCATCCAATATCCCGACTGGTGGATGAACGTACGCGCCTCGAACACCGAACCGTTGCTGCGCCTCAACGTCGAGGGCGATACCAAGGCGCTGATGGAACAGCACCGCGACGAAGCCCTGGGCTTGATCCGCTCTTAGGCGGAGTGCGCCCGTGCCCGAAGCACCAAAGGAGCTCCTAGAGTCTCTCGCGAGCGTCGAGGCCCTCTTACGCGACGAGGCGCTGGCCGGCTGGCCGACCCGAGCGGACGATATCGAGCTCGTACGGGCAACGCGAAATCGTTTGGAGCGGCGCTTCACGCTAGCGGTCGTGGGTGAGTTCTCGAGCGGGAAATCGTATTTGTTGAACGCCTTGCTCGGGAAGACGCGGTACGACGAACGGCGGCACATCGTCGGGTTGCTCGCGACCGATATCAACCCCTCGACAGCCACGATCACCGAACTCGGCTACGGAACTCCGGAAAGCGCGCTAGCAAAATACCCCTCGGGGCGCACGGAGCGCGTGCCGCTCGATAACCTCGCGCGCTTCGTGGCGGTCGGGAAGAGCGACGCACCGGGGGCGCTTCACGATGCGACCGCGGATGAAGATGCGGCCCCCGCCTACGTCGTCGTCAACGTCGATTCGCCGTTTTTGCGGACCGGCTTCACGATCGCCGATACGCCGGGACTCGCTTCGCTGAATCCGGCCCACCGGCGCGCGACCCTCGGCTATCTGCCGCGTACCGACGCCGTGCTCTACCTGATCGACACGCAGCAACCGTTCACCGAAGGCGACGCGGCGTTTCTCGGGCTGATCGGCGAGCACGTGCGCACGATTTTCATCGTGCAGACGAAAACCGACCTGTGGCGCATGCGCGAGGCCGATGGCCGCGAGGCTTGGGAAGTGGCCCGCGCGCGAATCGTGGAACGCGCGCAACGTTTCGCACCGGGCGCCGAGGTCTATTCGGTTTCGGCGCGCGAGTATGCCGCCGGAACCCTCGACGCCGACGAAGGCCTGGTCGAACGCAGCGGTTTTCCGGCGCTCATCGCCGGGCTCGAACGATCGCTCGAATCCCGTGCGCAAGCGGCGCGCGTTGCGCGTACGCTGGCGGTCTTGCGCGAGCTGGCCGCCAAAACGTCGACGCGCGTGCAGCGCGAGGCGGCCCTCGGCGAGCGGGACGCTATCGAACTCGCGAGCGAACTCGAGCGAGGCAGCGCGGAACTCGCCGAACGCGAACGCGCGCTGGCCCGCGAGCGCGACGACATCGAGCGGCAAGCGGTCGAGCGCAGTGAATGGATTCGCAAACAGGGGGCGGTCCTTGCCGCGAACGCGACGCGGGCGCTTGCCGCCACAATCGACGTTGCCGACATTGCGCGCATTCGCGACCGCGGACGCTTCCACAGCCTGGTCGACGCGACGGTTGCGCCGATCTGGACAGCCTTTGCGGCGGACGTTGCCGGGCATGTTTCACGCGCACTCGAGCGCATCGCGAAATCACGTCCCGATCTGCGCATTGCCGATCTCGCGGCGTTGCGCCTCGGCGGCGAACCCGGCACGGGTGCGTGGTCCCGCGAGCTTCGCAGCGGTATCGCCTCAACGATCGTGCTGGGCGCAATCGGTGGGCCAACGGTAAATTTCGTGTTCGGCGTCGCGCAGCACTTTGCGGCGGCTCCCGCCGGCGCGTATATGAAACGCGAACTCGGCAACGATCTGGGCGCAAGCCTCTTTCCCGCCTTCGAGCGCGACGTGCGCGCCTTCGTTGACGAACTTGCGGACAAGCTCGCGGGGGTCTATGCGGACGCCGCCGCGGCGGTCGAACGCGAACGTGTCGTCGCGCGGGCCGAGACGCTCGAGCCTATCGAGCGCGCGCTCGCGCTTGCGAGCGATGAGACGGCGCGGCACGAAGCGCTCGCGCGTTTGGCGGGCGTGGTCACGCGCCTCGGCGAGATCGATACGGGGCTCGCCGCCGCGGAGGCGCGCTTGCGGACCGCGCGCGCATCGGACTCGCCACTCGCTCCGCCGGCGACGCACGCGGCCGAGAACGGAGAGCGCGAAGCGGCTCCCTTCGACGCCGACGCGTACGACCGGGGCTTGCGTCCGGAGCGCTATCGCGTCGTCGTCCTGGGGGCGCTACGGCGCGGCAAGTCGAGCCTGATCAACGCGATTGCCGGCACGCGCCTGCTGCAGGACGAAGGCGGGACCGAAGCGCTCTTTCCGGTGCACGTGCGCTACGGCGAGCGTGAATGCGCGTACGCGCTCGAGCGCGAGGGCGTTTGGAACGTGATACCGACAAGCAACGCGATCGCGCAAGCCGCGCGCACGCCCGTCCTGATTGAAACGCCGTGGCGCATGCCGCGCCAACTGGTTCTCGTGCATGCGCCCGCTTTCGATTCGGGCAACGCCGAAGCCGAAGAGATCGCCCTCGCCGCCGCCCGCAACGCAAGCGAAATCTTAGGGCTCTTTTCGCGCCAGCTTTCCGACCGCGAACTCACTTTGTACAAACGGGTTTCAGAAATGGGCAAACCGACGCTCTTGGCGCACACGATCGCGGATAATGAAAGCCCGCGGGAACGTCGCACCGTCGTTGAGCTGGCCGAACGCTACCTGCGTGAGCGCGGCATCGATGTAAAGCGAATCTTTACGATTTCTGCACTCGACTATTTTGAAGCCGTTCAAGCGAAACGCGCTCCCGCAGCGTGGAATGAATTGGGTGCCTTGCGCGACACGCTGCAAGCACACGCTGAGGAACACATGCATAAATTGGCCGAACGCCAGCGCCGCGCGGCGCAGACGACTGTGACGAGCGCCACGGCGCGTCAGCCGGAAAGTTCGCAGCCAAAGCTCAGGAGTGCGCTCGAACGGCTCTTCGGGCGTAAGTAAAGCGAGGTTCGTTTCTGCCCGGTCCCGAAACACCGCTCCGTGTTACGAACCTATACCCTGGGGCCGGCTCAGCTTGCCCTCGGAACCGGCGCCTCGGAGTACGGCCGGCTCGTCATTGAAAACGGCCGCATTGCGGCTGTGCTTGCAGGCGAGGGACCAAGCGATTTCCGATTGCCGGCGGGCGCGACGATCGCACCGGGGATGATCGACGTCCACACAAACGGCGCCGACGATGTCTTGTTCAACCGCGACCAAGGAAACGCTGTTGAGATCGCTTCCCATTCGTACGCGTCACAAGGCGCAACCGGGTTTGTTGCGACGATCATGACCGCACCCTGGGAATCGATGTTGCACGCGGCGAGCGAAGTTGCCGAAGCCGCCCACCAGCTTGTGGAAAACCAGACGGTAGGTGGGGCACGCTGTCTCGGTATCCAATTCGAGGGACCGTTCCTCAATCCGAAATTCCGTCGCGTCCACCGTCACGATTGGCTTCTGCCGGCGAGCCCCGAGCGAGCGCGCGCGCTGCTTGACGCGTGCCATGGCGCGCTCGTCATGGTCGCGATGGCTCCCGAAGTCGAAGGCGTCGACAATGCGGCGCGCTTTTTCTTCGATCAGGGCATCGTCTGTTCGGCGGGTCACACGTCGGCGAAATATCGCGACGGGATGCTCGCGATCGGGCTCGGCTTCCGCACGATCACCCACGCGTTCAACGCGATGCCGCCGCTCGATCATCGCGAACCGTCGCTGCTCGCGGCGTTCATTCAAGAAGAGCGCACGACCGTGCAAGTCATCTGCGACGGGTACCACATTGCACCCGTCATGATCGATATTCTCTATCGTTCGCTCGGCAGCCGGCTCGTACTCGCGACCGACTACATGGCTCCGGCAGGATCGGGCTACCGCATCGAAGGCGGCGTCGTCCGCGCCGAGGATGGAACGATTGCGGGTAGCGCGCTCCACGTCGACCGGGCCGTGCGCAACCTGATGTCATACGCTTCGATTCCGTTCGAACGTGCGATCGTGAACGCGACGGCCACTCCTGCCACGCTGCTCGGTATCGAGCGTGAGTGCGGTACGCTCGAAGCCGGCAAACGCGCCGACCTGTCGATCTGGGACGATAGCTACGAAGTGTTGGCGACCGTCGTCGGCGGTGAAGCGGTCTACGGCGCCCAGTATCTCGCGAGCGCACGCGCAACGGCGTAGGGGCCTGTTTGTGGCGCTCCCAGGAATCGGCACAGCAACACAACTGCGTTCTTGTTTTTACGCGGGCCAAACCATCCGAGCCCTGGCCGCGGCGGATCAACGCCATCGCAATCGGCCTGGGTACCATCGACTTTGACCGAGGTCGGTTAAGTCCCGGATCGCCCGACCGAGCGAGTTTATCCCTCGTGCTCGATGTCCCAACCCTCGCCCGTCATCGGCGAATTCCTCATGCTCGGTAAAGCGCTTCTAGAAAAACTAGACTGCGGCTCATTTTGAGTCCCCGCGCGCGCCACGAAGAAAACTCCGGCGGCACGCCGTTCGGCTATCTTGGCCCCGTCGCCGAGGGTCTGATCGCATGGCCGATCGGAATCGGCGGCCTCTTCGCCGTCATCTACTCGATCGGCACGACCGCTCCAGTCGTGCCACGCAAACCTGACGCCGGAAGACCGCATTCGAAGAGCCGTCGGTCGAGCGGGGCGCTGCGTTCACCATCCTGTTCGTTACCTGGGAAGTCGAGCGCGCACGACGAAGGTTTCCACATGGCTCTGGCGATGCGCGAGGTGCCCCAGCGCGATGACGATGACGCGATTCTCCGTCTCTCGCTCGGCGCGCCCGGTTGGCGCTTCGAATTCGAAGCCGATGGAACTATGCTCGTGAGCCCGACCTTCAGCGATGGAGGTCCCCGAGATGTAGAGGCGGCGGTCCAGTTGCGTGCTTTCGCAGCGCGGGCTGGAGGCAAGGTCTTCGGTTCGTCGGCCGGATTTCGCTTGCCCGACGGATCTTTGCGCTCACCCGACGCGGCTTGGATTTCGGAGGAGCGGCTCGCTGGGCTTTCGCCGGAGGACCGCACGAAATTTTGGCGTGTCTGTCCGGATGTCGTGATCGAAATTCTTTCATCGTCCGATAGCTGGTCCGATCTCGTTCATAAGATCGAATCCTACGTATTGAACGGCGCGATCTTCGCGATCGCTATCGATCCGTTCGGAAAATGCACGGAGATGCGCGGCGTCGCGCCGGCGCATTTGCAACTCGATCCGGACGCGATCGCGAGAGCATAGGGTCTCAATTTGGATAATGTCGAGAATTGCCAACAGGATCCGCTATTCCGCACTTTCGATCCGGCAGGAAACGATTCTACGTAAGGCTTCATTTTAGAGTTCTAC
>Ga0302324_100003784_pt1 | contig 34032 bp, 31 predicted proteins | sample Palsa_T0_1_FD_201949 | JGI IMG/M metagenome (GOLD analysis project Ga0302324, IMG submission 201949) | Peat permafrost microbial communities from Stordalen Mire near Abisko, Sweden - Palsa_T0_1 | ecosystem: Environmental > Terrestrial > Soil > Palsa > Peat permafrost | place: Sweden: Abisko...
CAGTGGATGGACCCGCAGACCGGCCAACTGACGCCCTACGGCTATCGGGTCATCAAGGGCCTTGTCGATCGCACAGGCGGCGCCGCGAGCGATGGCGTGGCTGCTGCGGCAGGCCTGGCGGCCGCGGCCGTCCCGCAGACCCGGCAGATCATCGCCGCCGGCGGCCTCCAGCTTGGCGGCGACATGTCGGGCAATATCCCCGTAACGCTCTACGTGGCCATCGATGGGGTTTCGAACCTGCCGACCTCAGGCCTGACCGTCGGCGACTGGGCCTATGCGCTCGACGGCCGGAAGCCAAGCGAGGGTTCTGGAGCAGGAACAGGCGTTCCCGTCTTCTGGTCGAATGCTTCGTGGATAAGCGTCTGCTCGGGCGCGGCGGTGACGACGTGAGGGGCCAGCCATGTCGATGACCTGCCGCGATGCGATCAGCCGCATGATGCGCCTTCTGGGCGCGCTCGGATCGGGCGATGAGCCCACGGCCGAGGAAATGGCCGACGCCATGACGGCGTTCAATAATCTCAAGGCGTCGTGGTTCGGGACACTGATCGGCGCGCGCCTTTCCCAGCAGAGCGTCGCCACGGGAAGCCCGGATGTCCAGGCTGAGAACGGCGGCGAGTATGCGATTCCGCCGGGGCTGGCTTACACGGTCACGGCCCCGCTCAATCCGCGGGCCGGAAACCGCTTCGGGGTGATCGATGCGGGTCTGGGGTTCGCCACCAACGCCTGCGCGGTCAGCGGCAACGGCCGGTTGATCAATGGCGGGGCGGGGAACATCTCGCTCAACGCCGCGGGCCAGAGCGCACGGTTCTGGTATCGGCCCGACACCGGCGACTGGATCGAAGAGGCGGATTGGACCGACCCTTCCGATGTCATCGAGTTCCCGGAAGAGGTCTCGACCTACTTCCCCTACATGCTGGCGATGGTCTTCGCCGCCGAACTGAACACCGAACTGCGCCAGGATGTGATTGCGGCGGATCAGCTTGGGCGAACGATCATGGCCCGCACCTATGGCGCGCGCGGCCGCAACACGCTCGACCAGCCGCTCGGCTCGTCGTGGCCGCAGCCGCCCGCCGCAGCCCCCGCGCAAGGATAGACCATGACCACAGGCGTTCTCCTGCCCGCGCCGGTCTTCGTCGCGGTGGACGGCGACGGCGCGCCGATCGCTGGCGCGCTGCTGCAGTTCTACCTGACCGGCACGACCACGACGCCGACGCCGGTCTACGCCGACGCGGGCCTGACGACACCATTGAGCAACCCTGTGGTGGCGAACGGCGCAGGTATGTTCCCCGCGATCTATCTCAGTCCCACGGTCACCTATCGCATCCAGCTTCAGACGCCGACCGGCGGCGTCATCGCCGACATCGACCCGGCCAATCTCGATGTGGAAGCGGCGACACAGACGCAGGTGAATGCAGGGACAGCGACCGGCGTCTATGTCAGCCCTTTGACCCTGGCTGGGTGGACCGGCGTGCTCACCGCGCTCGGCTACACGCCGCTGAACGTTGCTGGCGTGGGGCAACCCAACGGCGCCATGACCGGCGAGCTTCAGCTCGCGACCGCGATTGGTCCGTCCGGCGATCACTCGGCCGGATTCCGCGGCATGCCGGTGAACGAGCAGGACGCGAACTACACGCTCGTGCTGGACGACGCCGGCAAGATGATCCGGTTCGCTGGATCGAGCGCCGCGACCTATACGCTCCCGGCCCATTCCTCAGTGGCCTTTCCCTACGGCACGGCAATTGTGCTGCGCTGTATCGGCTCGGGCGCCCTGACGATCGCGGCTGCTGCGGGCGGGGGCGTCTCGCTCGCCGGCCAAGTCGCCTCTGGAGCTTCGACGCGCACCCTGGCGCAATATGGGCTGGTGACCCTCATTCTGGAGAGCGGCGACTACTGGATCATGACCGGGGTCGGCGGCTCCTGATGAGCGGCGTCCTGGACGTCATGCCGGGAACGGGGGGCGGCGGCTCGACCGGGGCGGTCGCGGGCTCCTGGGGCAACCTCTACGGTCACCTGGTCGGCAACAACACCCTGGAGACCGTCTCCGGTTTCACCGGCACGCACCTCCTCAACATCAGTTGGACCGGATCACCGTATGAGGTTGTGATCTATACGCCCACCGGCGACTACACGATCACCGGGACAGGCACGTTCGCCGTCAACCCCGGCGATAGGCTCGGGTTCCTCATCTACTCCGGAGCCAGCAGCACCAAGAGCGGCACGGTGACCATCACCGACGCCACGGCCGGGGGGGCCGCGGTCGATGCCTTCAACTATGTGGTGACCGCGCCGTGACGGACCTGCGCGTTGAGCGCGATCCGGCGTTTTGGGCCGAGATCGCCTCTCATCCCATGGTTTGTGAGGGACTTCGAGGTGTTCCCGCTGAAGCAATTGGGCGTCTGGCCCTGGATGAGCGAATCATTCCCCTTGCGGCCGAGCACGGCGGCTTCCTGATCCAGCGGCTCGATCCGCTCGGATTCGTGGCTGAGCTGCACACGCTGTTCACGCCCGAGGGATGGGGCAGGGAAGCCCACGACGCTGGCGGCCGGATGGCCGAGGCAGTGTTCGCCTGCGGCTTCCGCGTCATCGTCACCTTTGAGACCGAGCACCCGCGAAGTCGGCCGCCGCGCTCGAGCGGCTTCGTTCCGGCGGGCGATTGGCGGGAGAGCCAGGTTGGCCGATTGCGCCAATGGCTGCTGACCGAGGCTGCATGGCAGGCCTCGCCGATGTTCAGGAGGAGAGAAAGATGCCGGCGATCATCCCTGCACTCGTGATCGGCGGCGCGGGCCTGGCGGGAGCGGCGATCAGCTCGTCCGCGGCCGGGAACGCGGCCCAGGACGCCGCTAGCGCCGCGGCGCAGAACAATGCGCTGGAAAGCCAAATTTATCAGAGCAACACCAAGCTGGAGACGCCCTATATCAACGCCGGCGACACAGCCGAGAACGCGTTGGAGGGGTTCCTGGGCCTGGGCGGCAATCCGCAGGCGACGGATCAGGCGTTCAACAACTACCTCAACTCGACCGGCTATCAATTCGCCTTGAACCAGGGCCTCAACGGCGTCGCCCAGACCAAGGCGGCGCAAGGCCTGCTGGGCTCCGGAAGCCTCGTGAAGGCGCTCGACGCCTACGGTACAGGCCTCGCGCAGCAATACGGCCAGCAGTACGTCGGCAACCTGCAGAATTTGACCAACACCGGCGAGGGCGCGGCGAACGCGCTGGCCGGGTTTGGGCAGAACTATGCGGGTCAAGTCTCAACGAACAACAACAACGCGGCCACAGCCGCTGGCAACGCCGCGGTGGCAAGCGCAATGCGTTTGGAAGCGCCCTCAACAATGGCGTTCAGGCCTATGGCCGATACGCCGGACAGACGAGCTACGGCGCCCCTGGCGGGGCCTCCAGCTACAACGCTTTCGCGCCCGCGATCGGAGGATGAAATGACCCAGACCGTCAACGCGTTCGCCCCGCAGGCGCCGAACGACCTCAGCGGACGGCTCGCGGCGCTCTCGCCGGACCAACGGGCGGCGGCGGCCCGGCAGGCCGAGCTCCTGGCCGCGGTCGGCCAAGGCCTGGCCGGCCGGCCCTACGCCGAGCGGCAGGCCATCCTGGCTCACATGGCCCCCCACCTGGCCGCTCGCGGCGTCCCACCAGAGGTCGCGGCGGGGTTCGATCCCACCGACGAGAATCTGGCGGCCGCGGTGAGCCAGGCTCTCAGCCTGAGGGCGAAGCTGGCTGGCGGGCCAGGCGAATCGCCGCCAGGAGCCCCAGCCCGGTCAAGGGAATGAAGGCGGCGAACAGCCAGGGCGCCTGAGCGGCGGCGCGAGCCGGAGTGAAGGCGTGGGCGAGGCCCAAGAGGTTGGCGATCGCGCCGGCCGTGGCTGCGCCGGCCGCTGAGCCGATGGCCTGGGCCGTGGGTGACGCCGAAGCGCCGATCGCGCGCTCGGCATCGGGCAGGGCGGCGAGGACCCGCCGGTTGGTGAGTGACCAACAAAGTCCGAAGCCGGCGCCGAACACCAGGCCGGCGGCGAAGACCGCCGCCGCATTGCCGATACCGATGGTGAGCGCCAGCAGCCCCATGCCCAGGTTGATGACGACGGCGCCGGCCACGATTAGTCGGCCGTGACGTTCGTCCGGCTGGCCTGAGACGATAAGCGCCGCCAGAACCCATCCGACCGAGTCACTGGCCACGACATAGCCGGCGGCGAGCGGCCCAAGGCCACAGAGCGTCTGCAGGAATGCGGCGCCATAGACGCCGAAAACGGTTGAAGCGCCGATCATGGCGAAAATCATGGCGTAGCCGGCGCCGGCTGCGCTGGTTGGCCGCATGACCTCCTGCGGCAGCAGCCGTTCGCTGGGGCGGGCGTTGATGATCCCCGCGACCGGCAGCAGCCCCAGGCCGACAATGAGCAGGCCGAACGCGGTCCAAGCGCCGGGGACGACGTCAGCGACGGCGATGGCGAGAATCGCCAGGCTGAGAACGCCCAGGGTCCGCCAGGCGAGCGGTCGGTGCGCCCCATCCTCGGGCAGACGCTCGCCTTTCAGGAGGACTGGCGCCGCGGCGGCCAGCGCCACACCCTGTGCGGCGAACATCCAGAACGCCCCGCGCCAGAAACCGGCGCTGGCGAAGGCCCCGCCCACCAGCGGCCCGGCAAACGTCGCCACGCCCCAGACCCCGGCGCACGCCGCAAAGACGCGGGCCCACAGGCGTTCTTCGAACATTCGACTGATCGCCACATAGCAGAATCCCGCCACCCAGCCGCCGCCGAGGCCCTGCGCCAGTCGACCGGCCAGGAACGGGAGGAGGCCGGGTGCGGCGGCGCTGGCTGCGCAGCCAGCAGCGTAGATGAGGGCGGTGAGGGCGACCGCGCGGCGCAAACCCAATCGAGCGGCAAGTTGGCCGGCGCTGGCTGAGGCGAGGATCGATCCCAGAAGATAGATGGCGACGGCCCAGCCAAACCAGGCCCAGCCGCCGATATCGCGCGCCACCTGGGGCATGATCGTGGCGGTGACGAGGCCGTCGGCGGCGTTCAGCCAGACGCCCAGGAGGATAAGCGCCGTCCTCGGCAGGAGCCGGGGCCCGAAGATCTCTCTCCAGCCGGTCTCCGCCATGGGGTCAGAGCACCGGCGTCAAAGCCTGATCAGGCGTCTTCGGATTCAGAAGCCGGCTGAGCGTCGGAAAAGTCGCGCGGCGCACGGCGGCGGCGCGGACGGGGCGTCTCCTCGCTGGTCTCGGGCGCCACTGGCGCACGGGTCTGCAAGAAGGCCGGGGCGTAGCTCACGTCGCCGTCGTCAGCGCGAAGGACAGGGCCGCCTTGCGGCTCGGGCGCATCCGCCTCAGCCCGAGGGGCCGGAAGCTGCTCAGGGCGCTCCACGCGTTCGCCGCGGTCCTGGCGATCACCGCGCTCGGGCCGGTCGAAGCGGCGCTGATCGCGGAACCGCTCTCGGCCCTGCGGCCGCTCATAGCCACTCCGTTCGCCTTCCGCCCGCCATTCTTCTCGAGGGCGCGACTCACGCCAGCCCTCAGGGCGCTCCGACGGCTCGCTTTCGCCGGCTTCAACTTCGGTTTCGCCCGCCGACACCTCGGGGTTCTCGTCCTCGAAATCAATGTCGAAGCCCGACGAGAAGGGGTCGCGACCGATGATGTCCGACAGCGGCCGCTGGGGCTGCATTGCGCGCAGCACGCGGAAGTAGTGCTCGGCGTGCTGCAGATGGTTCTCGGCAAGCACGCGATCGCCGGACGTAGAGGCGTCGCGCGCAAGCTGCACATACTTCTCATAAACGTGCTGGGCCGCGCCACGCACCTTCACGCCTTCCGGGCCATTGGAGTCGAACGCCCGGTTGACGTTGTTCTGAGGCTTGCCGCCGCCGCCTCCTCCTCCACCGCCTCCATTGCGGTTGCGGTTGCGCTGGCGCTTTATGCCTTTGAAATCTCTCATTCCGATCCGACCTGCTGCGGGAGTCCTGTGCGCCGGGCGTCCATCCTGGACCTTACCGTCCGCGCATTGCAAAGATCCTGGGGCCAGGCGCCGACGATCCCGCCGCGCGCGCCCGCTTCCCGTCTCCGCCGCGCGGTTCATGAGCCGCGCCGCGCCGGATGTAGGGACGCAGTTCAGAGAACTGCGCGCCTCAAGCCCAGCGATTTCGGGTGGAGACAGCTAAGGATGTAGCGCGTCCCCCCCGCTTATCCAAGTCCTTTCTTGCGGCCGCTGAGCACGCGGTCGCGGCCACCGAGGTCCTGTGTGATCCGGAAGCTCTCAGCGCCGGCGGCTGAAAATAGCCCCGCGACCGCCTCGCGCTGGCCGATTCCGAACTCGACCGCGAACTGACCACCAGATTTCAGCACCCGAAGTATCTCGGGAGCCAGGTCGCGGTAGGCCTTCAAGCCGTCGCGACCGCCGTCGAGGGCCACGCGCGGTTCATGGTTGCGCACTTCCGGCGCCAGTTTGCGGATGTCGTCGGTGGGGATGTAGGGCGGATTGGACACCACCAGGTCGAACTGGTCGCCATCCAGGCCCGCCGTCCAGTCGGTGCGCATGAAGGCCGCTCGCGAGGCGACGCCGAGCTCGGCGGCGTTCTCGCGCGCCACCGCCAAGGCCTCTTCGGAGACGTCGACGCCGACTCCGCGGGCTGCAGACCGTTCGGCGAGGATGGCCAACAGGATCGCGCCGGACCCAACGCCCAGGTCGAGGACCGTGAACGGGCCGCCGTCGGGGAAAGCGGCCAGCGCCACCTCGACGACGGACTCTGTGTCGGGACGCGGCGCCAGGACGTCTGGCGTTACCCGCAGCATGATCTTCCAGAAGCCCTTGGCGCCCAGGATATGGCTGACCGGCTCGCGCGCCTCGCGGCGGCCAAGGTAGTCTTCCAGGGTCGCCAACTGAGCGGCGGTGAGTTCGCGGCGCGGCTCGGCCAGGATGTCGGCGCGCGTGGCCGCCGCTGCAGCCTCCAGTAGCACGCGTGCATCGATCACCGGACTTTCGACCCCCGCCGCTTGAAGCCGACGCTTGGCCTCGTTCCAGGCCGAGACGAGCGTGTTCATTGAATTCCGGTCAGGCCCGCACGCCAGTCAGGGGCGAGGAGCCGAACGCGCCCGCCTTGACGCTGCCGGTCATGGCGTCGCCGTTCACCGTAACCGTGAACTCCAACGTGATCGGAAAGGGTGAGGTAATCGACGCCGACCAAGTGAGCTTATCGCCATCGACCTTGCCGGAGATCGGCTGCTCGCCCTGGCGGCCCTTCATTGTGCCGGTGAAGCTGTCGCCGCTCGTCGTGATGTCGAGCTCGCCTTCCTGAACGCCCATGGGCGAATTGATGGTGGTTTTCCAAGCGCCGTCCGCCGACATCGGGGTCTCCCTTCGGGTTGCGAGCTGAGGCCGGCCGGGGAGCTACTCGGCGGCGACCAGAGGCGCGCTTTCCGCCTCGATCTGGGCCGCCTTCGCTTCCACCAGCTCGACGATGTGATCGATCATCTTGCCGTTGTCCATCTTGTGGTCGGGCTTGCCAGCCACATAGACCATGCCGGCGCCCTTACCGCCGCCGGTAAAGCCGAGATCCGTCATCAGGGCTTCGCCGGGTCCGTTGACCACGCAGCCGATGATCGACAGGCTCATCGGCGCGGAGATATGAGCCAGACGCTCCTCGAGTGCGGTCACCGTCTCGATGACGTTGAAGCCCTGTCGCGCGCAAGACGGACAGGCGATGATATTGACCCCGCGGTGCCGCAGGCCAAGGCTCTTGAGAATGTCGAAACCGGCCCGAATCTCCTCCACCGGATCGGCGGCGAGCGAGACACGGATCGTGTCGCCAATACCCGCCCACAGCAGCGAGCCCATACCGATTGAAGACTTGATGGTGCCCGAGCGCAGGGCCCCGGCCTCGGTGACGCCGAGGTGCAACGGGCAATCCACCGCCTCGGACAGCATCTGGTAGGCGGCGACGGTCATGAAGACATCCGAGGCCTTCACGCTGATCTTGAATTCGTGGAAGTCGTGGTCCTGCAGAATCTTCGCGTGGTTGAGCGCGCTCTCGACCATGGCCTCGGGGCAAGGCTCGCCATAGCGCTCCAGCAGCTCGCGCTCCAGGGAGCCGGCGTTGACGCCGATGCGCATTGAGCAACCGTGGTCGCGGGCGGCCTGAATGACCTCCCTGACGCGGGCGGGTGAGCCGATGTTGCCCGGGTTGATGCGCAGGCAGGCGGCGCCCGCCTGGGCCGCTTCGACGCCGCGGCGGTAATGGAAGTGGATATCGGCCACCAAGGGCACATTTGCCGCCTTGGCGATGGTCTTGAAGGCGGCGGTCGCATCCTCGTCCGGACAGGAGACGCGAACAATGTCGGCGCCGGCCTCTTCCAGCTGACGAATCTGTTCGATTGTCGCCTTGGCGTCGCCGGTGATCGTATTGGTCATCGACTGGACGGCGATCGGGGCGTCGCCGCCGATCGGCACCGAGCCGACGTGAATCTGTCGCGACTTGCGTCGCTCGATGTGGCGCCAGGGGCGCAGGCGGGTGTGATCTTGGCTCATGACGCTCTGCTACATAGAGCCGAACGCCGTCGACCCCAAGTGTCAGTTGGAAGGCGACGCATGCGCAGCCCGGGGCGCCTGGAGGGTTGAAAGCGGCGAAAGGCCCGGCGCGAGCACGCCGGCCGCCTTGCCGCCAACATAGGCCTCGATCGCGCGTGGGGCGTCTACGTCGGCGGCCACGCCGGCCACGTCCGGCGCGCGCCAGGCTTCGCCAGCGGCGAGCTGACGGGCGAAGAGGATCGCGCCCCCACCGCCGCGCACCACCAACGACATAGGCCGTAGCGCCTGGAGTACGACCTGACCTTTGGAAGCGCCAAAGATCGAGCCACGGGGCGCGAATGGCGCGCCTGCCGGTATGGGATCGGCTGGGCGAGCGGCCGCGGCCTCAGCGGCGATACGGGCGGTGACGGCTGCGGCCGCGTCCGGCCCCGTTCGCGCGGTCGCATCGGCGAGGCCGGGCGTCTCGTAGGGCGGCGGGGTGGTCGCTTCCGGCGGGGCCGGCAACGGCGCGCCCAGGATCGCTGGCCCTGGAGCTGATTTGGGCCTTACGGCGAGCGTCGGAGCCACCGCCGCGGGCCGCGTCGGGACGGTCCGGATGCGGACGAACAAATTCCAAGCGGTGAAACTGGCCACGACGACCATCGCGGCGGCCGCGAGGCCGCGTAGCCGGCCCCAGCGTCGGAACCGCAGGCCGAACGGCGAGCGCAGCGTCGTGTCCGGTTCGGGCGCTTCACTTTTGAACCGAGCGGCGACCGTCTGCGGGTCGAGCCCGAGGGCTCGGGCATAAGCCCTCACATAACCGGTGGCGAAGGGGCCGGCCGGCAACGCGCTGAGGTCCATGTCCTCCAGAGCCGCGATGTAGGCGGCGCGCACTTTGGTGACCAACGCAATGTCGTCGATGTCGAGGCCCAAGCTCTCTCGCGCTTGTCGCAGCGCCTCGCCCACGTGGCCGGCCGAATCGAGGGTGACGCTGGCCGGCCGCAGCGAGGCGATATCGTCATGGGGTCCTGTGCGCCCGGCGTTCTCATCAACCGAAGGCGGGATCAGACTCACGGCGCCACCTTACTGAACCTCTTGCCCGTAACAGACGAGGGACCTGGTTACAACGCGAGCGGACGGACTTCGGTCTCAGGCGTCCACATGGAGTTTGCGAGCCAGCGCCTCGATCTCGGGCCGGACCGTCCCCGCCGAGCTCACGAGCAGGCCTTCGATGCCGCGCATGGCCGCCCCTCGGTCGCAGGAAAGCACCATCTGCTTGACCGGCCCGATGCCGGTGGGCGGCATGCTGAGGCGCTCAAAGCCCAGTCCCACCAGGGCGAATGCCTCGAGAGGCCGGCCCGCCATCTCGCCGCACACCGAAACCGGCGCGCCGGCGCGCTCGCACGCCTCCTGGATGGATTTCAGCGCCCGCAGGGCAGGCGGCGACAGCGGATCGTAGCGATCGGCGAGGCGCGGATTGCCGCGGTCGGCGGCGAACAGATATTGCATCAGGTCGTTAGTGCCTACCGAGACGAAGTCGGTCAGCGGCAGCAGGGCGTCCAGGTGAAAGAGCAGGGATGGCGCCTCGATCATCGCGCCGACGCTGAGCCGCGAAGGGCTTGGGCGCCCGCGCCGCTGGGCCCACGCGGCCTCATGATCAACGAGCGCGCGCGCGGCGCGGAACTCGTCAACGCTGGCGACCAGCGGGAACATGACCCGCATCGGTCGGCCCGCGGCGGCCGCGATCAAGGCGCGCAGCTGCATGCGCAACAGAGCCGGGCGGTCCAGGCCCATGCGGATGGCGCGCCAGCCCAGGGCCGGGTTGTCCTCCCGCTCGGCGTTAAAATAGGGCAGCACCTTGTCGCCGCCGAGATCCAGGGTGCGGAAGGTGACGGGCAGGTCGCCGGCCGTATCCAGGACCTTCGCGTAGAGGTCGGCCTGGGCCGAGAACCGGGGGAGATCCTCGGCCACCATGAACTGGAACTCAGTGCGGAAGAGGCCAATGCCCTCGGCCCCCGCTTCTGAGAGCAGATCGAGGTCCACCGCGAGGCCCGCGTTCATCAGAAGCTCGATTTTGACGCCGTCGCGGGTAAAGGCCGGCGTGTCCCGGAGGCGCGCGAATTCGGCGCGGCGCTCGGCCCTCGCGCCCATTCGGGCCCGGATCGCCTTGACCACGTCGGGGCGCGGACGAAGGTAAGCCTCGCCGGTCTCGGCGTCGACAATGACCGGATCGCCTTCGCTGACCTTATCGCGCAGGCCCGGCAGCCGACCGACGCAGGGGATGTCGAGTGCGCGCGCGACGATGGCCGCATGGCTGGCCGGCGATCCGTCCTCCAGAAGCAGTCCGCGAAGCTTGGTCCGATCGTATTCGAGCAGGTCGGCGGGCCCGAGGTTGCGGGCGATCAGGATGGCGTTGTCAGGCAACACTCGGGCCTGGCCCGCGTCGCCGGCCAGATGCCGCAGGAGCCGATCGTTGAGGTCCTCAAGGTCGTGCACCCGCTCGCGTAGATAGGGGTCGCGCGCCTGGCCGAGGCCGGCCCGGTGCTCCGAACGCACCCGCTCCACTGCCGCCTCGGCGGTCAGGCCGGAGTGAACCGCGTCGAGAAGCGAGTGATTCCAACTCCGGCTGTGCGCCAGCATCCGATAGGTCTCGAGCACGTCATACGATGCTCCGAGGATGCCCTCGTGACCCTCGAGCATGGCGTCGATCTGGCTTTGCAGGCTGGCGATCGCGCCCTTGATCCGCGCCTCCTCGGCCGCGCTGTCGTCGGACAGCAACCGACCGGGGGCGACGGGCGCCTCGTGCAACACGGCCACCCCGAAGGCGAGCCCGTCGGCCAATTTGGCGCCCTTCAGCCGGTCGGGACGGCGGGGGGCGATCTCGACATCCTTGAGTTCGTCGCGCGAGAGCAATTCGCCCGCGGCCACGGTTTCGGCGAGGACCATGGCGACGATCTGCAGATCTTCGACGTCGTCCTCGGTGTAGATGCGGCTGGTGCGGTTCTGCACGACCAGGACGCCGATCGCCCGCCCGCCGCGCAGCAGCGGCACGCCGAGGAAGGCGTGGAACGGATCCTCCCGCGTCTCGGGCCGGTAGGAGAACGCCGGGTGGCCGGGGGCGTCCGACAGGTTGAGAGGTCGCCCGATGCGCATGATCTCGCCGACCAGGCCCTCGCCAGGCTTCAGTCGGGTGATGTGGACGGCGTCGGGGTCGAGACCCTCGGTGGCGAACAACTCCAATTCGCCGGTCGCGCGGCGCAAGTAAATCGAACACACCTCGGCGACCATGGTGAGCGCGATGGTGTGCGCCACCATGTCCAGCTTGGCCTGGGCCGGGGCGTCGCCCGCCATCGCTTCGCGAATCTGGCGAAGCAGGCTGCGTGGGCCCCTGAGGGTGAGGCCGGTAGTGGCCATTCCGTGCCTGCTGCCTCCCTAGCCGCCATCGGCCGGAGGCCTATAGCAGACTTTTTATATGAGACGCGCGACCGACTCCGGGAATGATGCGGGGTGTGCGGAAACGCCCCGGCCGGGGGCGAATCCGGGCCTCGGGGCGCCCGTTCCAACGGCGTAACATCCTGCGGCCGACACAGGCTGGGCTGGTTCGGCGCTGGCGGCGGCGTTCAGCGCCCTGAGACTGTCGAACCGCTAGAGCTTGTCGAGACCGTAGGCGGCGTGCAGGGCGCGCACGGCCAGTTCGGTGTAGGCCGCATCGATCAGCACGCTGATCTTGATCTCTGAGGTTGAGATGACCTGGATGTTGACGCCCTTCTCCGCCAAGGCGCCGAACATGGTCTTGGCGACGCCGGCGTGACTGCGCATGCCCACGCCGATCACCGACACCTTGGCGACGTCCTCGTTGACGGCCACATCGTCGAACCCGATCACTTCCTGGGCGGCGCGGACGATCTCCACCGCGCGAGCAGAGTCCCGCTTGCCCACGGTGAACTCCATGTTGGCCGCGCCCTCGTGGCGCGCATGACTCTGAACGATCATATCGACATTGACGTTTGCGTCGGCCAGACGGCCGAAAATCTCCGAAGAGACGCCCGGGTGGTCGGGCAGCCCGAACAGGCTGATCTTGGCCTCGTCACGGCTGAAGGCTACGCCGCTCACGATGCGCTTTTCCACGATGTCCTCCTCGTCACAGACTATGGTGCCGACCGGGCCGTTTGTGCTCCCGGGCTCGGCGAAGCTCGACAGCACCCGCACGAGCACGCCATGCGCCATGGCCATTTCCACCGAGCGGGTGTGCAGCACCCGGGCGCCCAGCGAAGCCATCTCCAGCATCTCTTCGTAGGAGATGCGCTCAAGCCGCCTCGCCTTGGCTTCAATTCGGGGGTCGGTGGTGTAGACGCCGTCGACGTCGGTGTAGATGTCGCAGCGCGACGCGTCGACCGCCGCGGCGATGGCTACGGCTGTGGTGTCCGACCCGCCACGGCCCAGTGTCGAGAGCCGGCCGCTGCGCGTGACGCCCTGGAATCCGGCGATCACGGCCACCTCGCCGCTGTCCATCGCCGCGCCCAGCGCGGTGTCCGGAATCTCCTCGATGCGGGCCTTGCCATGGGCGTCGTCGGTGATGATCGGCACCTGCCAGCCGAGCCAGGAGCGGGCGGGAAAACCCATATTCCGCAGAGTCATGGCCAGCAGGCCCGAGGTGACCTGCTCGCCGGACGCCACTACTGCGTCGTACTCGTCGTCGGACGTCGCGATGGCCGGATCAGCCGCGCCGGCGCCGTCGGTCCAGGCGACGAGCTCGTTGGTCTTGCCGGCCATGGCGGAGACGACGACAGCCACCTTGCGTCCGGCGCGCACCTCCGCGGCCACGAGCGCGGCCACGCGGCGGATGCGCTCGAGGTCGGCCACCGACGTGCCGCCGAACTTCATGACCAGTCTGGACACCTGCCCTCCACGCGCAAAGCGGCGCGTTCTAGCGGCGTGTCCGGCCAGCGACAAGGACGCCGGGCGCGGCTATAGCGGCGCCATGACCTCCAGCGTCGACCCGGCCGACATCGCGCGCTTCGCTGCGGTGGCTGAGCAGTGGTGGGACCCGCACGGCAAGTTCGCCCCACTACATCGACTCAATCCCACCCGTCTCGCCTTCGTGCGCGACGTGTGCCTCGATCATTTCCGCGCCGACGGCCGCGCCCGCGCTCCGTTCGTCGGCCGCCGGTTGCTGGATGTCGGCTGCGGCGGAGGTCTGGTCGCCGAGCCCATGACCCGGCTCGGCTTTTCGGTCACCGGGATAGACGCCGCCGGCGAGAGCCTTTCAGTGGCACGCGCCCACGCCGAAGATCTCGGCCTTCCCATAGACTATCGGGCATCGACGGCTGAAGAGCTGGTCGCCGCCGGCGAGGGCTTGTTTGACGCCGTTCTCGCCCTCGAGGTCATTGAACACGTGGAGGGTCCTGAGGCGTTCCTCGCCGACCTGGCGCGGCTTCTGACGGCGGACGGCGTGTTGATCGTATCGACGCTCAACCGCACGCTCCGCTCGTTGGCGCTGGGCAAGATCGCCGCCGAGTACGTGCTGCGCTGGGTCCCGGCCGGCGCACATGACTGGCGCAAGTTCCTCTCGCCGGACGAGCTGCGCGGCATGATGGAGAGGACCGGGCTCGAGCCCGGTCTGTTGGAGGGGCTCGCTCTCGATCCGGTCGGCGGCGTCTGGCGACGCTCGTCCGATACGGCCGTCAACTACCTGATGGCGGCGACACGCAAGCTTAGTTGATCTCCGACTTGCGCGGCGCGGCCGGCGGCAGAGGCGCTACGGGCACACCATCATCGACCAAGGCTCGCACCTCGTCCGGCGAGGCTTCGCCGTAGACGCCCCGCCGTTCGACCTCGCCGGCATGGATTCGCCGGGCTTCGGCAGCAAATTCCGGGCCCACATAATCGAATGTCTTTTCGACATGGGCGCGCAACGCGCCCATGGCCTCCATCATCATCGACCGTCGCTCGGGCGGCCGCCGTGCGGCCGCTACGGCCGGGGACATGATCTGCTTGCGCACCTCACGCGAGTCGCACAGCGGACAGGTGACAAGGCCGCGGGCGTTCTGGTCGTCGAAGTCGTGCGAGTCGCCGAACCAGGCCTCGAACTCGTGGCCGGTCTCGCAGGCGAGGGCGTACCGGATCATGGCGCGGCGAAGGCCCGGTCGTGCTGAAGTGCAGGAATCGAGCCGCGCGCCTTGGCCACCTCCGTCAGGTCGAGGGAGGCGCGCAGCACGCACGGGTCGTCGTGGTCGGCCTGCGCGATGACCTCGCCCCAAGGCGCCACGGCCATGGAATGGCCCCAGGTCGCGCGGCCGTCCTCGTGAACGCCGCCTTGCGCCGCCGCCAAGACGAATGCGCCGGTCTCGATGGCTCGGGCGCGCAGCAGGGTCTCCCAGTGCGCCGCGCCCGTGGGCCGGGTGAAGGCCGCCGGAATGGTCAGGATTTCGGCCCCGGCGTGAGCCAAAGTCCGGTAGAGCGCAGCGAAGCGGATGTCGTAGCAGACTGACAGGCCCAGCTTCGCACCGTCCACTTGGGCGACGACAGCCTGTGCGCCAGGCTCGAAACTGGCGGATTCGCGATAGCGCTCGCCGCCAGCCAGATCGACGTCGAACAGGTGCACCTTGTCGTAGGTCGCGGCGACCGCTCCCTCAGGATCGATGAGGATCGAGCGGTTGGCGCATTTTCCGTCGGGCCGAAGAACCATGGCCGAGCCGATCAGCACCCACACCCTCAGATCGGCCGCCAGCTGGCGCAGGCCGACGACGCAGACATCCTCCTCCATAGACCTCAAGGTCTCGAAGAGGGCCGTGCGGTTGCGTTGCAGGAGGTTGGTCCCTTCCGGCGTCACGATCAGGCGCGCGCCCTCGGCTGCGGCCTGCCGAACCAGGGGCTCGACGTGCGCGAGTCCCGCCGCGGCGGTAGCCGGCGCACGAAGCTGGAGCAGGGCGATCTCGAGCGCCATCAGACCGCCTGCAGCAGGGTGTCGAGCTGGCCCTCGTGGTCCAGCCGCACCAGGTCGTCGCAGCCGCCAATGTGTTTCCCGTCAATGAATATCTGCGGGAAGGTGTTTCGGCCCGAGCGCTCGACCATCTCGCGCCGCTTTCCCGGGTCCATGCCGGCCTCGATCTCGGTGAAGTCCGCTCCCTTCTCGCGCAGCAGCGAGAGGGCGTGGGCGCAATAGCCGCAGAAGGGTCGGGTGTAGATGGTGACGTGGGCCATGAGTTCTCGTGGAAAGCTGCGCGCCCTCATATAGCGCGCGGTCGTCTTTCTTTCACGCGAGCGATCACGGCCAGATCGACCCGGGCCGCGCCGGCGGCCTTCAGCGCCCGGGCGCAGGCTTCGGCGGTCGCGCCGGTGGTGAGCACATCGTCGACAATCACGACCTTGGCCCCGGAGAGGCGCGCGCGCCAGGCGGGGGCGGCGACAATCGCGCCGGACAGATTGCGTCGTCGACCGGACGATGATTTGCCGGCCTGGCTGGCGGTTCGCCGTGGGCGGACGAGCGCATCAGGCCAGTAAGCGACGCCCGCTGCCGCGGCCAAAGGACGGGCGATCTCGGCAGCCTGGTTGTAGCGGCGCGAAAGCAAGCGCAGCCGGTGCATGGGCACCGGCAGAACCGCGTCGGCGTCCGCGAGCAGGTCCGAGGCCGCACGCGCGATCCAGCGGGCGAACAACGGTGCGAGATCCGTCCGGTCGGCGTGCTTGAGCTTCAGGATGAGATCTCGTGAGGCGTCGTCGTAGAGGCAGGCGGCGCGAGCGCGGTCAAAGGCATGGGGCTTCGCCTGGCAGGCTGGGCATCGGACCCCAGGACCCAGGTCGTATTCAAACGGCGCGCCGCAGCCATTGCACACAGGCGCGTCGAGGAAGTGGATAAGCCTCCAGGCATCCGCCGTCAGGCCGACTGAGAGGACGGTGTCGGCGTGCGCGTCGAGGGCGCGAGGTGGCAGCACGAGGTCCAGCAGGCGTGCGCCGGCCCGGCGTGCAATCCGCGGTGCAGACCGAACGGTCTCGGCGATCGACTCCGGCAGCATTCGCCCCTCCTACAGCGGCTCACATTCGCACGCGCCACCGGGGTGCGATAGCGTGGCGTCATGTCCGAACCGCCGCGCCTCTTCGACCGGGAGTTGCACCGCGCCCGCCTGGCGCGGGCGGCGTCCCGATTCGAGCCGTTCCTCAAGGCGCGCGCCGCACACGATCTCGTCGAGCGTCTGGAGGCCATCAACCGGCGCTTCGATCGGGCGGCGGATCTTGGCGCGCGCACCGGCGTTTTCGCCCGGGCTCTGGCCGACAGCGAGGCGGCCGGCAAGTTGGGGTGGTTGGTCGAGGTGGACTTGAGTGAGGCCATGCTGGCGCGGGCGACGGGTCCGCGCCTTGTTGCGGACGAAGCGCGTCTGCCCCTGGCCGCGGAGAGCCTGGATCTCGTTGTCTCCGCCCTTTCGTTGCATTGGGTGGACGACCTCGTGGGCGCCCTCATTCAGGTTCGCCGCGCTCTGAAGCCCGACGGGCTCTTTCTGGGCGCCTTGCTCGGCGGCGCGACGCTCACGGAGCTTCGTCAATGCCTCACCGAGGCCGAGGCCGACCTGGCCGGCGGCGCCGGGCCCCGGGTTTCGCCCTTCCTCGACGCCTACGACGGCGCGGCCCTGCTCCAGCGCGCCGGCTTCGCCCTTCCGGTGGCCGACATCGACACGCTTGCCGTTCGCTATGACCATCCCCTGAAGCTGATGGCGGACCTCCGGGCCATGGGCGAGACCAGCGTGCTCTTTGAACGGCCGAGCCGGCCCCTAACGCGGCGCGTGCTGGCCAGGACGTGCGAACTCTACGCCGAGCGGTTCGCCGCCCCCGACGGCCGGGTGACCGCGACCTTCGAGATCGTCACGCTAACAGGCTGGGCCCCACACCCGGACCAGCAGCAGCCCCTGCGACCCGGCTCAGCGAAGATGCGCCTGGCCGATGCGCTTGGCGCGCGCGAGCAGAGCGCAGGGGACAAAGCCTAGGCCGCCACCTGGCCCGCCAGGGCGTCGAACTCGCTCCAGAACGGCGCCTGGAGGGCGTCAGTTTCCTGGAGAATCTCGTGATAGGCGCCGGGAATCGTGACGAACCGCACGCCAGGAATGCGCGCCGCGGTTCGTCGTGCGCCGGCGTTGACCACCAATTGTTCCTCGCCGGCCGCGGCCACGGTGAGGGGGATGGCAATGCGGGGCGCGCCCGGGCCGGTCGCCAGTTCGCGGATTGCCCCGAAGGCGAAGTCCAGCCAACCCCAGGTGGGCGGCCCGACATCGAGCTGCGGCCAAGCCTGCACCTGGCCAACGTTTCGACGGTAGCGCGCCGCGTCGTGGGTGAGAATATTGCTTTCGAATGGCTGCCAGCCCCGGTCTCGCGTCGCCGCCTCAGAGCCACGGCCGAGGAGGGTCAGACTCTGGGCCAGAAGGTGGGCGACCATCGACGGGACGGGTTTGGTCTGCAGGCCCAGCATGGGCGCCGAAAGGATGGCGCCGGCGAACCGAGCCTCGCCCTGGGCCAGGGCTAGCAGGGTCAGGCAGCCGCCCATCGAATGACCGAGCGCGATCCACGGCCGGGGCAGGCGCGATTCGAAAGCAGCGAGCACAGCCCGGTAGTCGGCGATGAATTGAGTCGAGCCGCGGGCGTCGCCGCCACGCCGCGGACGACCGCGATCCGATAGGCCCTGACCGCGCCAGTCGTGCGCCAGAACCGCAAAACCGCGGCCTGTCAGATGCCGGATAACCTCAAAATATTTCTCGATCGGCTCTGTACGGCCGGGGCTCAGCACCACGGAGCCGCGCCGTGAGCCGACGGCTGGAGGAAAGAACGCCGCGCGCAATCGCGCGCCATCACTCCCAGCCACCCACTCAGCGGCGCCCCGATCCGGGGCCTGCGCCGTCGGCGTTTCAAGTAGCGGAGCGGCTTCGCCGCCCACCGCCTCAGCCCATCTTGGCGAAGAGCGCCTGCATCTTGCTCTGCAGCGCCATGGCCAAGCCCATGTCGGAGAGCTGCAGGCGCCCGGTCATGACCGCCGTCATGGCGTCGAGCTTGCCGGCGCCCATCGCCTCCAGGTCGGCGGACGAGATCGTCATGGTCAGGTCGGCCGGCTTGTCCTCATTGGTCACCGTGCCACCGTCGATAAAGACGAAGCCGTCGCCCTTCAGGTTGAACTTCAGTGTCTTGCCAAGACCAGAATCCTCGCCAACGGCTGCCCTGAAGCGGTCGGTGATTTCATCAAGCGTTGCCATTCCTTGGAACCTTCCCGGTATGATTCGTTGAATCTGACGCGTAATCCGCGAATTGCCCAGGCGCAAGTCGCCGGGCGGCGGAGGAGTTCGGGCATCTTGAACGGACGACGCGGCTTCCCACCTTCGTGCTGCGGGCGCTGGTCTCCGGGCCCGTCGGATCACGCGCGAGGCCGGATCAAGGCTCGCCGACGGTTCGAACAGCAACGCAACCTTGCTTATTGCAAAAGGAGGATGCCTCTATGCGTACGATCGATTTTTCCCCTCTCTACCGCTCCGTCGTCGGCTTCGATCGGCTCGCCGATCTGCTCGACGCCGCCACCAGCGAAGCCGCGAGCGGCTATCCGCCCTACAACATCGAACGCACCGCCGATAACGCCTATCGCATCGATGTCGCCGTCGCCGGTTTCAAGCCCGACGAGCTCGCCATCGAGGTGAAGGAAAATCTTCTGACGGTGCAGGGCCGCAAGCCCGCTAACGACGAGGCCCGCCGCTATCTGCATCGCGGTCTGGCCGAGCGCGGCTTCGAGCGCCGCTTCCAGCTTGCCGACTATGTCGTCGTCAGCGAAGCGCAGCTGGCCGACGGCCTGCTCTCAATCTCGCTCCGCCGTGAGCTTCCGGAAGCCCTGAAGCCTCGCAAGGTCGAGATCGCGACGCCCAAGGCCGAGACGCTCATCGAAGCCAAGGCGGCCTGAGCCCGATTGTTCAGGTGTGATAGAGAGGGCGGCGTTGCAGAACGCCGCCCTTTTTTTCATGCCCTGGCCGGCGGCAACGGCTGGGCGCGCGCAGCGTCGAGATAGCGCGCCGAGATGGGGGCGAGATCCTCGGACAGCTCGACCACCAGCGGATTGCCGGTCGGGATCTCCAGTTGGACGATCGCGGCCTCATCCATGTCGAACAAATGCTTCATGATGGCCCGCAGGGAATTGCCGTGCGCGGCGGCTAGCACGCACTCGCCAGCCGCGAGCGGCGGGGCCATCTGCGCAGTCCAGAAGGGCAGGACGCGGTCCAACGTCGTCTTGAGACTTTCGGTCGTCGGCACCTTCACACCGCGATAACGGCGGCCTCCGGAAAGGTCATACGGGCCGCCGGCCTCGGCCGGGGGCGGGGCGATATCATAGGATCGCCGCCAGATCTTCACCTGGGCGTCGCCGAGGAGGCGCGCCGTCTCGGCCTTGTCGAGGCCGGTCAGGGCGCCGTAGTGGCGCTCATTGAGCCGCCAATCCATGGTGAGCGGGATCCAGGCCTGATCCGCGGCGGCCAACGCTAGCCAGGCGGTGCGAATCGCCCGCGTCAGCACCGAAGCAAAGCCTCGGTCGAAGGCGATGCCGGCCTCACGGATCAACTCGCCGCCCCGGATCGCCTCGGCCTCCCCCTGGGGTGTCAGATCCACGTCCACCCAGCCGGTAAAGCGGTTCTCGAGGTTCCAACGGCTCTGGCCGTGGCGGAGCAGCACCAGGGTCGGCATCGAGATCCTCGTCGGCCTAAGGGGAGAGCCCGGCTAGGCTGCGACACCGGGGCCGTCAAGCTGCGACTCCGGGGCGATGGCGCCGGCGCGCCAACCTCGCTATAGGCCGGCCGTGCCTGATCGACTGATCCTGCCTCTGATGGCCCTCGCCGCCGTGGCCATCGTGGTGTTGGCGCTGATGTGGCCGCAGGGATCGGGTCGGCCCTCGCCACCGCCATTTGGCCACGCCATGGCGCCGGCGAGCGCCACCGCGCATTGAGTCGGCGCCGCTGAAACCAGATTGAGCAGGATGATGTTTCCCACACCGCGTTCCGATGTTGCGCCCAACAGCTTCGCCTACGAAGTGACGCCGCTCGTCAAACCCACCGGCTTTCGCGAATACGACGCCCGTTGGCTGCTCGGGCCCGACCTCAACCTGCTTGGCGTGGAGGCCCTGGGCCTGGGCCTGGGGACCTACGTTCACGAGCTCGGCCAGCGCCGGATTGTGGTCGGCCATGACTTTCGTTCCTATTCGCTGTCGGTGAAACAGGCGCTCACGCTTGGATTGGTCACGGCTGGTTGCGAGGTGCTGGACATCGGTCTTTGCCTCTCGCCGACCGCCTATTTTGCTCAATTCGACCTCGGGGCGCCCTGCGTCGCCATGGTCACCGCCAGCCACAACGAGAACGGCTGGACCGGTGTGAAGATGGGCGCGAGCCCGCCTGTGACCTTCGGCCCGGTGGAGATGGGCCGGCTCAAAGAGATTGTCCTCGGCGGCGCCTTCGAAGAGCGGAGCGGCGGGTCTCTGACCCTGGTGGACGGCGTGTGCGAACGCTTCATCGCCGACGCGGCGGCGCGCTGTCGACTGAGCCGGCCGCTCAAGGTGGTTTGCGCCTGCGGCAACGGCACGGCCGGCGCCTTCGCACCGGAGGCGCTCCGGCGCATGGGCGCGGAGGTGATCGAGATGGACTGCGATCTCGATTTCACCTTTCCGCGCTACAACCCCAACCCCGAGGACATGGAGATGCTCCACGCCATGGCGGCGGCGGTGCGCCGCCACGGTGCGGACCTGGCCCTCGGTTTCGACGGCGATGGCGACCGCTGCGGGGTTGTCGACGACACCGGCGAGGAGATTTTCGCTGACAAGATCGGCTTGATGCTGGCGCGTGACCTTGCCCCACTGCATCCCGGGGCGAAGTTCGTGGTCGACGTGAAATCCACCGGCCTCTACGCCACTGATCCGGTGCTGGCCGCTCACGGCGCCTCGACGCTCTATTGGAAGACTGGCCACAGCTACATCAAGCGCAAGACCGCCGAGATCGGCGCCTTGGCCGGTTTTGAAAAGTCCGGCCATTTCTTTTTCGGGCCGCCGCTTGGCCGCGGCTACGATTGCGGCCTGACCGCGGCGGCTTCGATCCTCGCCATGCTGGACCGCAATCCGGGCAAGAGACTCTCCGACCTCAAGGCGGCGTTGCCAGTCGCCTTCACCTCATTGACCATGAGCCCGCACTGTGGCGACGAGGTGAAGTACGGCGTGGTCGAGCGGGTGGTGGCCGACTACCAGACCATGGCCGCCGCGGGCGGCCGCATCCTCGGGCGTCGGATTGCCGAAGTAGTCACCGTCAACGGCGTGCGTGTGGCGCTGGAGGATGGCTCCTGGGTTCTGGTGCGCGCCTCGTCGAACAAGCCCGAGCTGGTGGTCGTGGTCGAGAGCACGCGCTCGGCGGACGACATGCGCGCTCTCTTCCACGACGAGGTGAAGCCGCGGCTGGCGGCCCGCCCCGAAGTCGGGGGTTACAACCAGGAAATCTGAATTCGGCGCCGGCTGCGGCGCTCTTTGGAGAACAGCATGCGCGTGACGATGATCGGGACAGGCTACGTCGGCTTGGTGTCCGGTGCCTGTTTCGCCGATTTCGGCCATACGGTGACCTGCGTCGACAAGGATGCGGGCAAGATCGAACGCCTCCTCGCTGGCGTGATGCCGATTTACGAGCCCGGGCTGGAAGATCTCGTCGAGCGGAACGTCCGTGGCGGTCGGCTGTTCTTCACCACCGACGCTTCCAAGGCGGTGGCGGGGGCCGACGCTGTTTTCATCGCCGTGGGCACCCCGTCGCGCCGGGGTGACGGCCATGCCGATCTCACCTACGTGCATGCCGCCGCTCGCGAGGTCGCGGCCCTGGCTGACGGCTTTCTGGTCCTGGCCACGAAGTCGACGGTGCCTGTCGGCGCCGGCGACGAGATCGACGCCATCATGCGGGAGGTCAATCCCCACATCGACGTCGCCGTCGTCTCCAACCCCGAGTTCCTGCGCGAAGGCTCGGCGATCGAAGACTTCAAGCGTCCAGACAGAGTTGTCGTGGGGCTCGAGGACGAGCGCGCCCGGCCGGTGATGCATGAACTCTACCGGCCGCTTAGCCTCAACGAGACGCCGATGATCGTCACCGACCGGCGGACCTCCGAACTCATCAAGTATGCGGCCAATACGTTCCTCGCCATGAAGGTCACCTTCATCAACGAGATGGCCGACCTCTGCGAAAAGGTCGGCGGCGACGTGCAGCAGGTGGCGCGCGGCATCGGCCTCGACAAGCGTATCGGCTCTAAGTTCCTGCACGCTGGGCCGGGCTATGGCGGCTCCTGCTTCCCGAAGGACACTCGCGCCCTGGCCCATACGGCTCAGGCCGCCGGCGCGCCTATGCGGCTGGTGGAGACGACGATCGCAGTCAACGACGCGCGCAAGCGCGCCATGGCCGGCAAGATCGCTGAGGCGCTGGGGGGCGATCTCTCGGGCAAGGTGGTCGGCGTCCTTGGCCTTACGTTCAAACCCAACACCGACGACGTGCGCGAATCGCCGTCGCTCGACATTGTGCCAGCCCTCATCGCCGGCGGCGCGACCGTGCAGGCCTATGATCCCGAGGGCCACGAGGCCCACGCCCTGCTGCCCGGCGTGGCCTTCAAGGACGGCCCCTACGAGGTCGCGGAGGGCGCCGACGCAGTGGTCATTCTGACCGAGTGGGACCAGTTTCGCGCCCTCGATCTCGATCGGATCCACGAGCTCGTGCGCAACCCCCTGATCGTCGACCTGCGCAACATCTATCGGTCCGAGGAGGTCCGCTCTCGCGGCTTCGCCTACGTCAGCGTGGGCCGGCCCTAGGGTCTCCTGGCAAGGTCGAGGAGGCCGGCGCGGCGTTCGCCGACCTCGACCGCCTCACCGCCGGCCAGAACCAGACGGCGCGTCTCTCCCGGCGGCAAGAGCACGGTGATGGTCTCGTCTCCGAATGCGCCGACGCCCTGTCGGCTGACCGAGATCTCGATCGTCTCCCCGGCGCAGCGACCTTCCCCGCGCCAGACGTCCGGATCGCCGAAGCCCTCACCGTCGTCCTCGTGGAAGTCCCAGGTGAAGTCGCCGTCACCGTGGGGCGGGAAAAGCCACAGGCCACGCCGGAAGGGCTCGGGTCGGAAGCCGCCGCGGGCAAGATCGACCGGGAGCGCCGAACCGGCGCGGGCGAGCAGGAGCGGCGGTCCATCGAGCGGCGCGGCCAACTGTACCGTCGTCCCGCCGGGGACGCGCGCGCCTGTCCAGACGCAAGTCCAGTCGGCGCCGGCTGGCGCACGGACCATCCGCGCGGAGGTCCCCGGCTCGCAGACTAGGGGGACCAGAAGGTGACGGCCGAGGAGGTGGTCGTCACCATCGCGCCAGGCCTCTGAGTCGGCGGGGAAATCGAGCCATACCGGCCGAACCACGGGCTCGTAGTCCCGGTGATAGCGCCACATCAGGTCGTAGAAGTGGGGGATCAAGGTCTGGCGCAGGGCCATCAGCCGGCGGATCGCCGGGAGGGCCGCCTGATGCATCCAGGGCTCGTTGGCGCTCTTGTCGTCGTTCCAGCTGTGAATGCTGAAGCGTGGCATCAGCACCCCGGCCTGCACCCAGCGTACGAGCAATTCGGGATCCGGCGGCGGCCCGGCGAACCCGCCTACGTCGTGACCGCTGTTCGAGACCCCCGACAACGCCAGGCCCAGGCCCATCTTGGCGTTGAAGCGGAGAGTCTCCCAGGCGGTGAAATTGTCGCCGCTCCAGGTCTGGGCGTAGCGTTGCAGTCCCGCCATGCCCGAGCGGGTGACTACGTAGGGCCGAAGCGACGGTTCGGCGGCCAGCTGCGCGGCGCGCGAGGCGCGAGCCATGAGCAGGGGCTGCAGAGGTCGGGCTTCGGCGGCCGCGCGGGGCTGTCCAAAGAAGTCGAACCGCGCGCGGGGGTCCCAGACCTCGTACTCGTTGTTGTCGTTCCACGTGGCGCGCACGCCGCGGTCGAGAAGGGCGGCCCTCACTTGCTCGCGCCACCACGCAGCCGCCACCGGATTGGTGAAATCGACAAGGGCGCCCAGCGCGCCCCAGAACTGGACTTCGACGGGTCGGCCTTCCGCGTCTGAGATGAACAGCCCCTTCTCCGCAACTTCGCGGAACCCCGGGTGGTCGGCGAGCAGGGCCGGTTTGAGGTTGGGGACCAGTTCGACGTCCGCTCGCCGGAAGCCTTCAACGAAAGCGGTCGGGTCGGGAAACTTCTCGCGGTTCCAATGGAAGACGTAGCGCTTGTCGCCTATCGACGTGTAGCCCGACGAGAGGTGGAAGGAGGCGCAGCCGATGTCGTGCGCCTCGAGCTTTTCCAGAAACTCGGCCATGCGGGCCTGGGCGTTCGGCGCCTCGGTGTAGGCCATGGTCGAGCCGGAATAGCCCAGCGCCCAGCGCGGCATGAGCGCCGGCTGACCGGTGAGCCAAGTGAAGCGCCGGGTCACCGCCGCCGGGTCCGGCCCGGCGATCAAGTAGAGGTCGAGGTCGCCGCTGGCCGCGACCATCGATCGGAAAGGACCGTGGTAGTTGTCGAGTTCGCAACCGAGATCGAACGTCACGTCCGACATGAAATCGTAGAACTCGCCGTGGCAGGCTCCTTCCGCGTCAGCCACAAGCAGGTAGGGGATCGATTTGTAGAGCGGATCGGTCGTCTTGGCGTCGTAGCCCATGCAGTCGAGATTGGTCAGGCGGAAGCGGCGGCCAGCCCGATCCATGCCGCCCGCGCGTTCGCCCAGACCGTAGTAACGTTCGCTGGACCTGCGAACGAGAAAGTGGCGGACCTCGCCGTCCCACCAGCCGAAGTTGTAGGCTTGCGTCGGCCGGTCGGCGGCCATCCTGCGCCAAGTGGCGCCGTCCCGTTGCGACCAAACGCAGTTCAGGCCTTTGAGACCAATCTCAAGGCGGATGCACGAGGTCTCGATCCGCAAGCGGCCGCCGACCTCTTCTAGCTCGAATGCCGGGCACGCAAAGCCTTCGACGCTCAGCCGGTCGCGGCCAGGCTCGGCAATGTCGCATGCGCCTGGCGCAACGGCCCAGCTCGACGGTCCGGTCACCTCGCCGCCAGGCAGGAGCAGGAGGCGCACGATATCCGCCTCCAGGACGAACACGTTGGCCACGGCCCCGGTGTCAGCGGCGAGCGTTATGCAGCCGGGGCCGCGGCCGGCGACGGCGAAGACAGGCGGCTCGGAGAGCGTTGCGCGGCGCACCGGCTCAAGTCGGCGTGAGGGTGAATCGAGCGACCGCGCTCCGTGGCGGAATCGCGCCGGGGTGGCGGATGGTTTCGCTGGCTAGGCCCACGCCGAAGCGAGCGGCCTCGACGGGAGCGCGGGCGGCCAGCCTCGCGGACAGGTAGCCGGCATCGAAGGCGTCGCCCGCGCCGGTGGTGTCGACCGGCGCCACCTCCTCAGCCGGGACGTGATTCGCACCGCTTGCCGACCAGACCAGCGCACCTTCTCGCCCCAGTTTGACCGCCACCTCCCGCGCGCCCGCCCCTCGCCAGCGGGCCAGAACAGATTCGGCGGTCTGGTTGTCCCCATGCAGGAGGCGTTCGTCGTCAGCGGTCGGCAGTACGATGTCGACCATCGGCGCGAATGCCGCGAAGGCCTCGGCCGCGGCGTCCGGGCTCTCCCAGCCCGCCGGACGATAGTTGGGATCGAAGGCGACCGATCCGCCGCGCGCTCTAACCTGCTCGGCCAGTTCGGCGATCCGCCGACGCTCGGCCGGGCCGAAGAGGGAAAGGGTTATGCCCGAAAGGAACAGCAGATCGGCATCGGCGGCGTGCGCGATCAGGGCCGCGCTTTCCCTCAGTTCGAAGAACGCCCGCGCCGCCGAGCTTTCCCGCCAGTAGGTGAAACTTCGCTCGCCCCTGGCGTCGGTGCGGACGCCATAGAGGCCAGGCGCCCGCGTGGGATGGCGCGCCACCAGCGACAGGTCGATCCCCTCGGCGCCCCACGCCGTGGCCAGTTCGTCCGACCACGGATCGACGCCAAGGGTGGTTAGGAAGGCCGGCGCAAGCCCGAGCCGCGCCATGGCGACAGAGACGTTGAGCACGTCGCCGCCGTAGCCAATGTTGCTCGCCGCGCCGATGCGTCCGGCGATCTCGATCATTCCCTCGCCGAAAGCGACGATCCGCAAGGCCCTTACCAATTCCACATGGTTCCGTCGCGCAGACGGGCGATCGGCAGCTGGCGCGGCTGGTAGGGATATTTGGCCGCTTCCGCCTCGTCGATATCGACGCCGTGGCCCGGCGCCTCGCCGGGATGCAGCAGGCCGCTCGCGAAGCGGTAGGCGTGGGGGAACACCGCGTCGGTCTCCGGAGAGTGGCGCATGTATTCCTGGATGCCGAAGTTGGGCGCCCAGAGATCAAAGTTGAGCGCCGCGCCCATCGTCACCGGCGAGAGGTCCGTCGCGCCGTGGCATCCGGTCCGCACCTGCCACACGGAGGCGAAGTCGGCGATGCGGCGCAAGTGGGTCAGGCCGCCAGCGCCGACCACGGTCGCACGGATGTAGTCGATCAGCTGCTCCTGAATCAGCTCCTTGGCGTCCCACAACGTGTTGAACACCTCGCCCACCGCCAGCGGCGTCGTGCTGTGCGCGCGGATCAGGCGGAACGACTCCTGGTTCTCCGCCGGGGTCGGATCCTCGAGCCAGAAGAGGTCGTAGGGCTCGAGCGCCTTGGCCAGCCGCGCGGCCTCCTGCGGCGTCAACCGGTGATGCGCGTCGTGCAGCAGTCGCGGCGCCTCGCCGAACCGCAGGCGGAGTGCTTCGAACAACCGCGGCGTGTGGTTGAGATATTCAGGCGTGGACCAGATCGTCTCGGTGGGCAGCGCCGCATCCGCCGGCTCATAGAACATCCTGTCCTTGGAAACGCCGTAGGGCTTGTCGAGGCCGGGAACGCCGCTCTGGGCGCGCACGGCGTGGTAACCGAGGTCGAGGTAGCGCGCGACCTCGTCAACCGTGTGGGCGATGTCGGCGCCGTTTGCGTGGCCGTAAACCAGCACCCCCTCGCGGCTCGCGCCGCCCAGCAGGTCATGGATCGGCGTCCCGAGCGCCTTACCCTTGATGTCCCACAAGGCCACGTCCACCGCGGCGACGGCGCGCATGGTCACCGGCCCGCGCCGCCAATAGGCGCCGCGGTAGAGCATCTGCCAGATGTCCTCGATCCGCCGCGCATCGCGGCCGATCAGAAGCGGGCAGACATGGTCTTCGAGGTAGGCCGCGACCGCCTTTTCGCGGCCGTTCAGGGTGGCGTCGCCGATCCCGTAAACGCCGTCCTCGGTGAGGATTTTGAGGGTGACAAAGTTGCGGCCCGGTGAGGTCACGATCACCCGCGCATCGCGGATCTTCATTCGAGGCCCTTCCACCAACCGGGAGGAACGCTAGACGGCCGCTTGGGTCCTGTCCATTTTGGCGGCCCAGATCGGAAAGGCCGGCAATGGCGGCGCCCCTTCAGCTTCACGCGGACCGGCTGTTCCCCGCCGATCCGGCTACGCGGGATATTGCGCGCCGACTTCATACAAGCGTGGCCGGTCTGCCGATCATCAGCCCTCACGGCCACACCGACCCGGCGTGGTTCGCCACCGACGCCCCTTTCGCCGACCCCGCTTCGCTGCTGATCACGCCCGACCACTACCTTTTCCGCATGCTTCACTCCCAGGGCATCCCGCTCGAGCCGCTCGGGATCGCGCGCCGGGACGGGCGCCTCTCGGAAGGCGATCCAAGAGTGATCTGGCGGCGGTTCGCTGGCGCCTATCACCTGTTCCGCGGCACGCCTTCGCGGCTGTGGCTCGATTGGGTGTTCGCCGAGCTCTTCGGCCTCGACGTTCGCCTCTCGACCGAGACCGCCGACCTCTACTTCGATCGGATTTCCGAGCGTCTGGCGACACCAGCCTTCCGCCCGCGAGCCTTGTTCGAGCGGCTGAACATCGAGGTGTTGGCGACCACCGAAGGCCCGCTCGATTCTCTGGACAGTCACCGCGCGATCCGCGCCAGCGGCTGGCCGGGACGGGTGATCACCACCTACCGCCCCGATGCCGTGGTCGATCCCGAGTCCGAGGGGTTTCAGGAGGGTCTCGACCGCCTGGGTGAGATGACTGGCGAAGATACGCGCAAATGGTTTGGTTACCTGGCCGCTCATCGCCAGCGCCGCGCGACCTTCAGGACCATGGGCGCCACTTCGACCGATCACGGCCACCCCTCGGCGCGCACGGCCGATCTCGCCGACGCTGAAGCAGAGGCGCTTTTCGCGCGTGTCGTCGCCGGTGGCGTCTCACCGGAGGAGGCCGAGCTGTTCCGCGCCCAGATGCTGACCGAGATGGCCCGCATGAGCCTCGACGATGGCCTGGTCATGCAGCTGCATCCGGGCAGTTTTCGCAATCACGACGCCCGCACCTTCGCCGCGTTCGGCCGCGACAAAGGCGCCGACATACCCACCCCGACGGACTACGTCCGCGCCTTGAAGCCTTTGCTCGACCGCTTCGGCGACGCTGAGGGTTTCACGTTGATCGTCTTCACTCTCGACGAGAGCGCTTATGCACGCGAGCTGGCGCCACTGGCGGGCCACTATCCCTGCCTGAAGCTAGGTCCGGCCTGGTGGTTCCACGACAGCCCCGAGGGCATGCGTCGCTTCCGCGAGCAGACCACTGAGACGGCGGGTTTCTATAATCTCGTCGGATTCAACGACGACACGCGGGCCTTTCTCTCCATCCCGGCCCGGCATGACGTCGCCCGCCGCGTGGACTGCGCCATTCTGGCGCGGCTGGTGGCGGAGCACCGGCTGGACGAAGACGAAGCGGTCGACGTGGCGCACGAGCTCGCCTACGGGCTGGCGAAGCGAACCTACAGGTTGTGATCCCTCGCCTGTCGGACGCGACCTGGTCAGGGCCGGGGTATGATCGGGCCCAAGTGCGCGGCGGAGTCGTGCACCTCGGGCTCGGCGCCTTCCACCGGGCGCATCAGACGCCGGTGTTCGACAGCCTGATCTCCAGCGGCGACGCGCGCTGGGGGGTGACGGCTGTGGCCACGCGCTCGGTCGGGCTGGCCAAGACGCTAGCGGCCCAGGATGGTCTCTACAGCCTGTCGGTGCGGGATAGAGACACCGCCTCGATCGCAGTGATCGGCGCGATCAGGGCCGTCCTCTTGGCGGCGGGCGAGCCGGAGGCGGCGATCGCTGCGCTGGCTCACGAAGACGCCCATCTTGTCACCCTCACTGTGACCGAGAAAGGATACCTGGATCACGGACCGGCCGGCCCCGCCGGTCTCATCGCGCGTGGAATGGAGCGCCGGCGGACCTCCGGCCTCGCGCCGCTCACGGTCATGTCCTGCGACAACCGCGCCGGTAACGGCCACGCCGCGCGCGCCGCCGTGCTCGCCGCGGGCGCTCAGGCACGGATCGGCGATGCGGGCCTCGCCTGGATCGCCGAGTCCGCGGCCTTTCCATCCTCGATGGTCGATCGGATCACGCCCACGCCCACGCCCGCGATGATTGACGACAACAGCGGGCGGCTCGGTCTGCGCGACGAAGCCGCCCTCTGGACTGAGCCCTTCTGGCAATGGGTGGTCGAGGACCGCTTCGCCGGCGCTCGGCCGGATCTCGCCCGCGCCGGGGTTAAGGTCGTGGCCGACGTAGCGCCCTGGGAAGCGGCCAAGCTGCGCCTGCTCAACGCCGCCCATTCGGCGCTTGCCTACCTGGGACTTCTCAAGGGCTTCGGCTTCATTCACGAAGCGATGGGCGATGCCGAATTGGCGCCCCTAGTCGGCCGTCTCTGGGACGAGGCGGCCACCACCCTCGACACTCGCAGCATCGATGTCGGCGCCTATTGCGCGGCGCTTCGGGGCCGGTTTGACAATCCGGCTTTGCCCCACGCGCTCGCTCAGATCGCCGCCGACGGCTCACAGAAGCTGCCGCCGCGCATCCTCGCCGGTATGGCCGAACGCGCACGATGCGACCTCTCCAGTCCAGCGCTTGCGACGGCGGTGGCCGCCTGGGCCCACGCCCTCGCCACCTTGGATGAAATAGCTGATCCCATGATTCATAGGTTGCGGCTGATCGCCCGCGCTCGGGGGCCCGCTGAACCGGTTGTCCGCAAATTGCTGGAAGCGATCGATGCCGCCACCCCGCCACGACTCGCTGCGGAGATTGGGCTCGCGCTAGATCGCCTGCGGCTGGGTCACTACTGAGCCGCCTCACGCACCGCGCCGGCGATCTCGCGCACCAGCTGACCCACCAGCTTCTCGTCGTCGCCCTCGGCCATGACCCGGATGAGTGGCTCGGTGCCGGAGGCGCGCACAAGGATGCGACCGCAGCCGTTGAGCCGGGTCTCGGCGTCGGCGATCGCCTGCTTGACCGCTGCGTGCTCCAGCGGCTTGCCGTGAGCGAAGTGGACGTTCTCCATCTTTTGCGGCACCGGTTCAAACTGGCGGGCGAGGGCGCTCATCGGTCTTCCCGAGCGGACCATCTCGGCGATCACCTGCAACGCCGCGATCAGGCCATCGCCGGTAGTCGAATAGTCGCTGAGGATGATGTGGCCCGAGGCTTCGCCGCCAAGGTTGAAGCCGCCCTCGCGCATGCGTTGCATGACGTAGCGGTCGCCCACGGATGTGCGCTCAAGCCCGAGTCCCCGTTCGCCGAGAAACCGCTCGAGACCAAGGTTGGACATCACCGTGGCGACCACGCCGCCGCCCTTGAGGCGGTCCTGCCCGCCCCAGGCGCTGGCGATCAGCGCCATGATCTGGTCGCCGTCCACCACCTGTCCGCGCTCGTCGCAGATGAGGACGCGATCGGCGTCGCCGTCGAGCGCGATGCCGATGTCGGCGCGGTACTCCCTCACGGCCGCTATCACGGCCGCCGGGTGGGTCGAGCCGAATTCTTCGTTGATGTTGAAACCGTTCGGCGAGACGCCGATCTCCTTGACCTCGGCGCCCAGTTCGTAGAGCGCGGTCGGCGCCACCTTGTAGGCCGCGCCATGAGCGCAATCGATCACCACGCGCAGGCCGGCGAAGCTCATCGACCTCGGCAGCGTGGCCTTGACGATCTCCACATAGCGGGCCTGAGCTTCGTCCATCCGCATTACGCGACCCAGCTGGCGGGGCGTGGCGAGGCCCTCCTGCAGGCCCTCGTCCATGAAGGCTTCGATCCTGGCCTCCATGTCGTCAGAGAGCTTGTAGCCGTCCGGGCCGAACAGCTTGATGCCATTATCGGCGTAATTGTTGTGCGAGGCCGAGATCATCACCCCGAGGTCGGCGCGCATCGAGCGGGTCATCATCGCCACCGCCGGTGTCGGCAGGGGGCCAAAAAGGCGCACGTCCATGCCCACGCTGGTGAAGCCGGCTACGAGCGCCGGCTCGATCATGTAGCCGGAAAGCCGCGTATCCTTGCCGATCACCACCAGATGGCGGCGGTCGTCGGCCGAGCGGAAGAGTTTGCCGGCGGCCAAGCCCACGCGCAGGGCCACTTCGGCGGTCATGGGATACTGGTTGGCCTGGCCACGGATGCCGTCGGTGCCGAAATAGGATCGCTTCTTCATGCTCAAGTTCCGCTTTCGCGGCGCCCCCGCCGAAGGAAACGTCGCGAAACCCAAGGTTTGTGGAGGCCTGCGCGCGCCAATGCTAAAGGCGCCCTCCCGAGACCGGCGAGTTTACGCGCTGGCGGAGGTTCGACAAAGGGCCGTCGCAGACGCAGACGGCGGGCGCGGGAGTTGCATCGCGGCATGTGCGGCATCATCGGCATTGTGGGCCTTGAGCCCGTTGCGCCCCGGCTGATCGAGAGCCTGCGGCGGCTGGAATACCGCGGCTACGATTCCGCCGGCGTGGCCGGCGAGAAGGACGGTGTCCTCGAGCGGCGGCGCGCAGCGGGCAAGCTTAAGGCCCTGGAGGAGGTGCTCGAGGCTCACCCCCTGCACGCCCGCACCGGCATCGGCCACACCCGCTGGGCCACCCACGGGGCGCCCACCGAACGCAATGCCCATCCCCACATCGCCGGCCGCGTGGCTGTGGTCCACAACGGCATCATCGAGAACTTCGCGGAGCTGAAGGCCGAGCTCGAGGCCAAAGGCCGGGTGTTCACCAGCGAGACCGACACCGAGGTGGTCGCGCACCTGGTCGACCAGAATCTGATCGAAGGCCTGGAGCCGCTGGACGCGTTCCGAGCCGCGGTCGAACGGCTCAGCGGCGCCTATGCCCTGTGCGTCCTGATCCAGGGCGACCGGGAGATGATCTTCGGGGCGCGCAACGGCCCGCCACTCGTGGTGGGCTATGGCGAGGGAGAAATGTTCGTCGGCTCTGACGCCCTCGCCGTCGGCCCTTTCACCAACCGGGTGCTGTATCTCGAGGACGGTGACGTGGCGGCCGTGGACCACGCGGGCGCCCGGGTCTTCGACCGCGCCGGCGCGGAGGTCCGCCGCCCGATCAAGACCGTGGCCTCGTCTGCGGCCCTGATGGAGAAGGGCAATTACCGGCACTTCATGGAGAAGGAGATCCATGATCAGCCGGAGGGCTGCCAGCGCACCATCGCCGCCTACGTGGATCCGCTGCGCGGCGCCGTCGACGTGCCGGGCGGTGTCGACTGGGCGGGGCTGGAACGGGTGCAGATCGTCGCCTGCGGCACCTCCTATATCGCCGGTCTCATCGGCAAGTATCTGATTGAGAAATATGCCGACCTGCCGGTGGACGTAGAGGTCGCGTCGGAGTTCCGTTACCGCGAGCCGGCTATCCGCTCGACGGCCTTGGCCATCGCCATGTCCCAGTCAGGAGAGACCGCCGACACCCTTGCGGCTTTGCGCTATTGCCAGGCCAAGGGCCTGAAGAGCGCGGCAGTCGTCAACGCCATCGAATCGACCATGGCGCGCGAAGTGGACGTGGTCTGGCCGATCCACTGCGGGCCGGAGATCGGCGTGGCCTCGACCAAGGCCTTCACCGCTCAGGTCAGTGTGCTGACCGCGATCGCCATCGCCGCGGCCCGGGCGCGCGGGCGCATCGACCAAACGGAGGAGGAGCGGCTGGTGCGAGTCCTGCTGGAAGCCCCGCGGCTGGTGGCCGAATCCATCCAGCTGGAGGACGCGGTCGCCGGCGTGGCCGTGGAGGTGGCCAAGGCCCGCGACGTCCTTTACCTCGGCCGTGGACCGATGTCGGCCCTGGCGCTGGAAGGCGCCTTGAAGCTCAAGGAAATCAGCTATATCCACGCCGAGGGCTATGCGGCCGGCGAACTCAAACACGGCCCCATCGCCCTAGTGGATGACAAGACCCCGATCATCATCCTGGCCCCGTTCGACAGCTACTACGAGAAGTCGGCCTCCAACATGAGTGAGGTCATGGCCCGGGGCGGCCAGGTGGTGTTCATCACCGACCCGGAGGGCGCCGCTCAGGCGCCGGCGGGGGCGCGCGTGGTGATGACCGCTCCGTCCTGCGACCCGCTCATCGCGCCGTTGGTCATGGCCGCCCCGATCCAGCTACTGGCCTATCACGTAGCCGTGCAGAAGGGCGCGGACGTCGATCAGCCGCGCAACCTAGCCAAATCGGTCAC
>Ga0302324_100003785_pt1 | contig 34025 bp, 26 predicted proteins | sample Palsa_T0_1_FD_201949 | JGI IMG/M metagenome (GOLD analysis project Ga0302324, IMG submission 201949) | Peat permafrost microbial communities from Stordalen Mire near Abisko, Sweden - Palsa_T0_1 | ecosystem: Environmental > Terrestrial > Soil > Palsa > Peat permafrost | place: Sweden: Abisko...
GGACGGCCGCCATAACCTCGCCGGCTTCGGAGCCGATCATGGTGAAGCCGAGAATTCGATCGGTGCCGGCGTCGACCAACACCTTCATGAAACCTTGGGTCTCCTCGGTGGCCTCTGTTCGCAGCACATTCCGCATCGCAAGTGTGGCAACGCGTACCGCGATACCCCGATTCTTCGCCTCGCTCTCGGAGAGGCCGATGCGCGCCAAGGGCGGGTCAGTGAACATGACGTACGGAATCAGGCGGTCATCCGTCCTACGACGACCGCCCGCCATGTTGTCGCGGACGATCCGAAAGTCATCGACAGCAGCATGTGTGAACTGCGGGCTGCCGGCGCATTCGCCGATCGCCCAGACGCCGTCGGCGGTCGTTTCAAGTCGCGGGTTGACCCGGATGAAGCCGCGCGCATCGCGCTCGACGCCGGTTCTGTCGAGGCCAATATCGGACGTGTTCGGAACGCGGCCGACCGCCACCAAGAGATCACTCCCTTCGATGACCTGCTCGCCGGTGAGGGTCCTGACCCCGACGCGGATCGTGTCGCCGGAAAGTCCATGAACGTGGACCGGCTGGGCGTCCAGAATTACCTCGATGCCTTCGGCCTTCAGAATGTCCAGTATCCCGGAGGCTACGTCGGGATCCTCGCGGCTCATCGGTTGGCGGCTAGGTTCGATGATGGTGACACGGCTGCCGAAGCGTCCAAACGCCTGCGCCATCTCGATCCCGACGTAGCCTCCGCCGAGGACGATCAGGTGCGCGGGCAGGTAATCGAGTTCCAGAGCCTCGATATGGGTCAGGGCACGGGCGGCTTGCAGACCGGGGATATCGGGAACCGCCGCGTGCGACCCCACATCGATCACGATGTCGTGGCCGTCGAGGAGCCTCGTGCCGCCGTCGTTCAATGTAACTTCCAACGTCTTCATCGCCACGAAGCGACCTTCACCCATAATCAGTTCGACACCACTCGCCTTATAAGCCTCAAGATGTAAGGCCATTTCCCGCTGGACCATGTCGCGCTTGCGTCTTTGAACCTGTTGCATGTCGGTCTTAACGGCGCCGGTGCATGTGCCAAACCTCGCCGCCTCACGCACCAGGTAGGCGACTCGCGCGCTCCACACTTCATTCTTGGAGGGTAGGCATGCGACAGCCGGGCACGAACCACCGACCCAGCGGCGCTCGACAACGGCAACCTTCTTACCCGAATGACCCAGATGCCAGGCGAGTAGCTTGCCCCCCTGTCCACTGCCAAGGATGACGGTATCGAAGGACTCAGTGGTCATGGCTAATCCCCAATCGAGCATTGACGTGTTCACTCGAGGCTAATCCGGCGTCGATCTAACGAAAACACTCGAAAGGATAAATCGCGCTCGCCTGCACAGCGTGCCGGCTGTGGATTAAGGCCTGCTCTCTCAACAGTCATTTACTCCTTCGAGTATTCGCGACGAGATGCGACCGGGATAGGTTCGTAGACATCCAACGGTCTGGCGGACGGATGTCTCAGCATGGTCTTAGATAATTTCGGACAACCTGGAGAGCTTTTAGAGGATGAAGTACACAAGCCCCGCTTTGGCTTACTCGTGCGCGCGAGCCTCGCAGTACTCCTCTATGCCGGCGTGCATGCCGTATTGGCACAGACTGTCACTCAGCCGGATATCCCAGGCCTGGGTGATGATCATCTCAGCCGGCACGGCATCACCTTATATGGAATCATCGATGCCGGCATTCAGTACGATACGCATGCCGCACCCATCAGCGATTATTACCAGGCAGGGAGCGGGGACATCGTACAGAAGAACAGCAACGGCTCAGTCTTCGGCGTCACTCCGAACAATGTGAGCTTCTCGAGTATCGGCCTACGGGGCCACGAGCCGCTTCACTTTCTGGATTGGGCAGGCGTGTTCAAGCTCGAGACATTCTTTAATCCTCAATCCGGCGAGCTGTCCGATGCGTTGAAATCATTGACCCAGAATAATGGCAGGCCGCTTGCCGCGCAGAATACGAACCTCGATTCCAGCATAGCCGGACAAGTTTTTCAGCAGGCTTTCGTAGGACTGAGCTCGGCCACTTTCGGCACGATTACCTTTGGCCGGCAGAATTCAGTGCTGGCAGATGAGGTGGATCGCTATGACCCGCAGGCGGCTTCGCAAGCCTTCTCCGTCGTGGGGCTGTCGGGTACCTCTGCGGGAGGGGGCGATACGCAGGATCGTAGGTTCGATGAATCCGTCAAGTACGAAGTCAAGTACGCGGATCTGCTGCACCTCGCCCTGCAGTACAAATTCCAGAACGCCAGCAGCCGGTCTTATGCCACGGCGGGTAGCGGTGAGGCCTTCAATGCCGTCGAGGCCTCGGTCGGTGCAACGTATGCCGGGGTCTCCGTAGACGGCTTCTATACGAAGGTCAAAGACGCAGTGGCTGGCAGCGCGTTGACCGCCGATCAGCTAACGGCACTGGTGGGTACGAATTATCCGCTGAATGACTCCTTGTCCGGCGCGATTTCAGACAACGCCAGCTATGGAGCTATGGCCTCCTACATCGTCGGTCCGACAACCCTTTACGGCGCGTATCAGCACATCACTTACATGAATCCGTCGATCAGACTCGCTCCCGGGTTCGATGACATCGGCGGCTACGTGCTCGCGTCAGTCGACAATACAGCCTATGCGAAGGCGGACAAGATCCTGCAGGTTTATTGGGCCGGCGCAAAATATGTGGTGACGGAGCAGTTCTACACGGTCATCGCCTACTACGGCTACAAGCAGAACGCATATGCCACGGGGGTAAACCTCAATTGCTCGACCGCGATAAGTGCCGCCTGCAGTGGGCACCTCGATGCTGCTTCAATCATGGGGGACTATCACTTTGCGAAGCGGCTCGATTCCTACGGCGGCGTAATGTGGAGCAACGTTTCACATGGTCTGGCAAACGGCTACCTCCATACCACGAATCTCAATCCAACGATCGGTATTAGATTTTCCTTCTAAGTCGCCTGGGTGCCTTAAGCACGCCTTGGAGCAAGCGGCAGAGTGCCATCACGAAAGGCTTTGGCGCGCCGCCTCCAGGATTACATCGATAACAACCCGGGGTTCCGAGATCATCGGCGAGTGATCCACGGGGTACGCATGAATCTTTGCGCCCATACGGTCCGCCATGAAGCGCTGAGTCTTTGGATTGATCATACGATCCTCTTCCGCCACCAAATACCACGATGGCTTCGTCTTCCACGTCGGTACCGGCGCGAGTTCCTGAATGCACGGAACCCCAATCGGCCGTTGCAGCGCCGCCGCGATTTTTGATTCATCGGCAGAGGCCTTGTGAGTGATCGCTCGGGGAAACGCATCGTCCGGCAGCCATACAAAGCCGTGGGAATCCGGAACCATCTTCGGCGCTTGCGGAGAATTGGGGTTGAGATAAAAGACTTTGGCGACGGTCTCGCCCTCATCCGGCGCAAGCGCGGTGATATAGACCAACGACTTCACGCGGTCGTTCGGCACGGCCGCGATGACGGCGCCCGAGTAGGCATGTCCCACCAGAACCACCGGGCCACTGATCCGTTCCAGTACCTGGCTAAGTGCAGTGGCGTCATTCGTCAAGGAGGTGAGCGGAAGCGGTGCACAGATGACGTGAAGGCCGCTGCGTTCGAGCGGCAGAATGACGCTGCGCCAACACGAACCGTCAGCCCACGCCGCGTGCACCAAAACGATGGTCGAGTTCGGCGGGAACCGCCCCGTTCCCGCGCGATGCGAAGTCGCCGGGGATTGTCCGGAGTCTTGCGCCCGTGCAGATCCGCTGACGGAGTCCTTGAAGAGCACCCCCAAGGATGCAGCCGTGAGTCCACCCAAGAATTTACGACGTTTCATCAATTTTGTCTCCGCGTCCGGCTCCTCGCTTCGCCAAAACGGCAGCTTTAGTTGAGGTTACCGGTCGGCGGCAGAGAGTCGAAACACTCGAAAGAGTAATAAGCGCGTCCGAACGCGCAGCGGCTCCAGTCGGCAGCAAAACAGCGTAGGGGCTCAAAACGACGGCGGACATTTACCCCTTCGAGTATTCGCACGAGGATCACATCTGCGTAGGCTCCTAGCCGCTCATGCAGGACGGTATCCAAATCCGGTGCTTTCACGAACACGATCCCAACGTCCCGCTGCAGCGACGGGCGTTCGTCGAGGCGCTGGGGTCTTTTCTGTTGGTATTTGTGGCGTTGGCCTCTGGGGTGAAGGCGCAGCTGCTCGCGCCCTCGCTACCCCTCGTCGCGCTCATCGCCAACGCAATCGCAACCGCCGCCGCCCTGGTAGGCTTGATTTTGGCTCTCGGCCCCGTGTCCGGCGGACACTTCAACCCGCTCATTACCGCTCTGCAGTGGCTCAGGCGTGAGCGCAGTTCTCGCTGCACGCTCGGATATTGCGCCGCTCAGCTCGCGGGCGCCAGTTTCGGCGTAGCCCTCGCCAACATGCTATTCACGCCGAGCCAGCCGTCGGCCATAGCGGTCACCACGTCGCTCGCGCAGCTCCTGGCGAGTGAAGTGCTCGCGAGCGCGGCGTTGATGACCATCGTTTTCGCGTGTTCGCGCTCGAGCCTCGGAAGCGCAGGGCCGCTGGCGGTCGGCGCGTGGCTGGCGGCGGCGATCATTGCCACGCCTTCAGCATCCTTGGCGAATCCCGCAATCGTCGTTGCGGGGTTACTTTCGAACGGTCCGCTGGCCGTAACGAGAGCCAACGCGACCTTTTACATGCTCGCGGAATGCACCGGCGCACTCATGGCGTCGGCGGTGATTTCGATCGCCTACCCACCAGAAGGATATCGCCATGCCGAATAATGAATTGCGTCCCTCGATTTGTGTCTTCGACGTGAACGAAACGCTCCTCGACATCGAGTTCCTCGCGCCGGTCTTCCAGCGCGTGTTCGGCGACCCTCGGATGGTTCGAGAGTGGTTCGGTCAGCTGATCCTTTACTCGAACGCGATCACGCTGTCCGGACCGTACCAGTCATTCTTTACCTTGGGCCAGGGCGTTCTCGAGATGCTCGGAACGATCCACCGCGTTTCGGTTCAACCAGCCGATCTCGATGAGTTAAAAGCGCGGATGCTGCGCATGCCCGCGCATCGGGACGTGCCTGGCGGCCTGGAACAATTGAAGAAGGCGGGTTTTCGGTTGGTGACATTGACAAACTCGCCGCCGGATCCCGAGGGCAGTCCGTTGCAGCATGCCGGCATCGACGGTTGGTTCGAGCGTGCCTTTAGCATTGATTCCGTACGGCGATTCAAACCGGCGCCGCAGGCGTATCACATGGTGGCGGAAGAGTTGGGCGTGGCCAGCGCCGCGATGTGCATGGTCGCCGCTCATGTCTGGGATACGATCGGTGCTCAAAGCGCCGGGTACTACGGCGCGCTGGTCGCGCGCCCGGGGAACGCGCTGTTCCCCGTGCGTGGGTTGCCCCAGCCGCAAGTGGTGGCCGCGGATCTACCCGGTGCGGCCAGCCAGATGATCGAGCTCTGGCGCTGAGCGCACGAGCCACCGCCCGGCTCCGCCGCCCACGTTAATTACTCTTTCGAGGCTTTTCGCCCTTTCAGCCCGATTGTTATGGTCGCCGACATGAACAGATCGTCGGCCAGGATCTCAACGACGTCGCGGAGCGGCTCGTCTCCCGATACACGTCCCGCCAGCGAGGCGAGCCCGGCATTTCCCACCAACCTGATTTTCTGAAAGGAGAAGTCCAATGAGTCTCGTCAAATACCAGATAGCCGATGTCGGCGGATTCAAGGTCTACTACCGCGAAGCCGGCAAGCGCGGCAACCCGAAATTGTTGCTGCTGCACGGATTTCCGACGGCCAGCCACATGTTTCGCGATCTGATTCCGTTGTTGGCGGAAGAATTCCATATCATCGCGCCGGACCTGCCCGGATTCGGTCGTTCGGATATGCCGTCGCGGGAGACGTTCAAGTACACCTTTGACAATCTTGCCGACGTAATCGACCGCTTTACAGGGGTGGTCGGCTTCGACAAATTCGTGCTCTACATCTTCGACTACGGTGCCCCCACGGGGCTGCGGATCGCGGTCAAGCATCCCGAACGAATCAGCGCCATCATTTCACAAAACGGTAATGCCTACGAAGAAGGCTTGAGCGATGGCTGGAATCCGATCCGCGCCTACTGGGAAGATGCGTCCGAGGCAAACCGGCGCAGGCTCCGAGACTTCCTTGCCCCGCAAACCACGGTTTGGCAGTACACGCATGGTGTGCCCGACACCTCCTTGGTCTCGCCGGACGGCTATTCCCTGGACAACTTCTATATGACCCGTAGCGGCGCCGACGAGGTGCTGCTGGACTTGTTCGGGGACTACAAAACCAATGTGGCTCTCTACCCGACCTTCCAAAAATACTTCAGAGCGCACAAGCCGCGGTTACTCGCCACCTGGGGACGGAACGACCCCTTCTTCCTCCCCCCGGGAGCGGAGGCTTTCAAGCGCGACATTCCGAGCGCCGTGGTTCGTTTCTATGATACCGGGCACTTCGCGTTGGAAACGCATGCGACGGAAATTGCCGCGGCTATCCGCGATTTCCTCAACTGACCCCCGGGGAGCCCGCCATGGACACGCTGCCGCTGATCGTTTTCGACGTCAATGAGACGCTCCTCGACCTCGAGGTGATGTCGCCGATATTCGAGCGCATCTTCGGCGAGAGATCCGCGATGCGCGAGTGGTTCGCGAACCTGATTCTGTACTCCGAGGCGCTCACACTCGCGCAATCCTACGTTCCGTTTACCGAGATTGGCGCGGCCGTCATGCAAATGCTCGCTGCCGCTCACGGCATCCAGATCTCGGACTCGGACAAACGGGCGCTGACGGATCAGTTCTCAACGATGCCGCCGCATCCCGAAGTGCCGGCTGCGTTAGGTCGTTTGCGCCGGGCGGGTTTTCGCCTGTTCACGTTGACCGACAACCTGCTGGAAGTCCAAGGGCGTCAGTTGGAGCACGGAAGGATCATCGAGTATTTCGAGCGCCGCTTCAGTGTCGATCAGGAGGTCCGGCGACACAAGCCGGCGCAAGAGGCTTACCAATATGTGGAAAGACAGCTGCAGGTGAGTAGCCGTCAACTCTTCCTCGTGGCCGCTCACACGTGGGACACGTTAGGGGCGGTAGCCGCCGGCTGGGGCGCCGCCCTGATCAAAAGACCCGGCAACGATGTCTTGAGTGTGGGCCCGCAACCGACTTTGGCGGGCGCCAACCTCGACGATGTCGCAAATCAGCTCATCGCGCGATTCGTTCACCGCTAAGCTCGCTGACACGTTCTTTGGTGTTGCAGGCTGACGCTACGCCGTCGTGCTGAGGTTGTTTCCAACGGAGCCCGTGTTCAACTGGGAGAGGGTATTCGCGAGAAATGCCTGCAGGGCGGTTTTCGCACCGACCCCGCCCGTGGGGCCCTCGGCGGTCGTCTCGATCCCGGAACCCTGCAACAAATCGCTAAAGTTCGCCAACAGTTGGCTGTTCTGCGCGCCCGAGGATCCCGTCTCATCCAGTCGATTCATCAAGGCTTGAATCGAGGATGGGTTGGCGCCCGGATCGGTTCCGGTCGTCTGCAAGGCTTGCTGGAGAGAGTCCATGAACCGCTGCATCAAAACGGGGCTGAGATAGCCTACCTCCGTCGCGGTCGATCCGTTGGCCGAGGTATCGGAAATCACGTTGGCATCCGCTCCCTGGCCGATCGTCGTGATGGATCCTCCGCCCGGCGTTTGTGTCGTGACCTCGCCGGCGGCCGAATTGGGTGTGATGCCGCTGCTCGATAGTCCCGAGTTCAGGAATGAAAGAAGCTCTCCGCTAAGAACCGATGATCCGATGGAACTGACCGACATAGCTACCCCGCCTTGCCCATTTGCCGCCGCACGGCAAATAATTGCCGCCCGGGTCCTGAGCGCCGGCAACGATGTGCCGCCGATGACCTTTCTCTTCTCGCCACGCGCCCTACCGGATGAGCCTGCAGAATCCATGCCAGAGGTGCGGATCAACCCGCCCGGCGTCTATGGAACCAGCGCCGATGGCCCGCGAACACGACACGGGCCGGCGCGACCACGATAATGCTCGTGCCGCGGGCCCCGTTGCGCTCGATGCGAAACCGAGCTCTTAACTGATGAGCTCGTTCGCGCATCCCCACCAATCCGAAGTGGCCGGGTCGCGTATCAACGTTGAGGGCGGTTGGATCGATCCCGCAACCGTCGTCGACGATCTGCAGCCGCAACGAGGAACGGCGGTAGTCGACAGTCATCGCAACCAAGCTGGCACGCGCGTGCTGATGCGCATTGCGAACCGCTTCGCGGGCGATATCGACCAGTTGTCGAGACGCCTCGGTGAGCAGTAGGCGCTGTTCGCCGCGCATCGAGATCTCGACGCGCGTTTCTTTACCGGCGGATTCGGTGCTCGCCACTTCCGTCAGCGATTCCAGCAAGTCCTCATGTTGGGGGCCCGTCGCGCGCAGGCTCAGCAATCGATCCCGGCCTTCCAAGACGATGGCGTTCGCTTGTACGGCCACGGCGGCGATTTCGCTGCGCCGCTCCGGGGCGATGGTGGGATCCGATTCCCAGAGCCGCAAGCGGAACAGCAGCGCTTGAATTCCTTGCAGCAAGGTATCGTGCAGGTCGCGAGCGATCCGCTCGCGTTCGGCGTGACGCGCGTACATCCGTTGCCGAAGCAGTGCCTTCACCCGCTCCACGCGGTAACGCGAAACCAGCCAGAGGATCGCGACGGCCGCGACGACGCACGTTACTCGAAACCATACGGTCTGATAGATCGCGGGCGGAACAGAGAAGCTGATGCTGGCGGTGTTGGGGCTCCAAATGCCGTCTTCGTTGGCTGCCATCACCTTGAAGGTATAACCGCCGGGCGCGAGGTTGGTGTAATAGGCCTGTCGACGCGAGCCCGCCTCCTGCCAGGTCTCGTTCATACCGTCAAGCCGATAGCGAAAGCGCACCCTGTCCGGGTTGATGAGCGAGGTCGCGGTATAGTCCACCCGGAAGTGATCCCCATCCCGTACCAAGCGGTCTACTTGAACCAGCGGAGCAACCGGGTTGCGGAAGATGTTCTTCGGGTCGACCCACCAAACTCCATTCATTCGCGACAACCAGATGCGCCCGTCGGGCATCTGCAACAGATTCGGTGAGGGCCGCAGCATGGGAACGCCGCCGTCGAGGCCGTCGTGCCAATCGAACAACTCGAAATCGACCGGCGAAGTGTCGCCGGACAGAAAGCGCGCCGCGCTCTGTTGCGGAATGCGTACCACGCCGTGCGCCGCATTCGTCCACACGTCGCCGCTTGCCGCCTCGATGATCCCTGCGGTACCGGGAAACGACTCGCCCGATCTGCCATGCAGCGACACGAACCGGCCATTGATGAGTGTCGCCATCCCCAAATCGCCGCCGACCCAGACGTGATCTCCTCGCACGGCGATCGCGGTCGGGTTGCCGATACCAAGGCCATCCGCCGATGCGTACATGTGTGCGTGCCCGTCCGCGACCACGGCAACCCTGTTGTCGGGATAAGTCAGCCACAGGCGGCCTCGATCATCCGCGAGGAGCCGGATCGCCGTGCGGGTGGGCAACCCGAGCCCGGGTTCCGGTGCCGACCAAGCCCCATTTTTGAGACAGAACTGACCGTGCCCCACCACCGACAGCCAGATGATGCCGGCACCGTCTTCAGCCATGGATTGCCAGTGCTCACTCGAGCTCTCGAGGTCGCGAAGGGACGCAGGATCAATCGGCAACGCGGGAGCCTTCTCGACCGTCCCTGCGCGTGTGTAATGCAACACCCCGAGGCTTCCCGCGACCCAAAGCGATCCGTCGCGTGCGCGGGTGTAAGTTCCGATGTGCTCCCCCAACACCGGCGAGCTGACTGGAGTGCCATCCAAGGTGGTGAAAGTGGTATTGGCGCTGCCGATCCACAGCGTTGAATCGTCTTTGGGAATGACCAGAGGAAGTCGACCGTTCCGCGGCACGGCTTGCAGACGGTGCAGCTTCGAGGGCGAGAAGAGCTCGAGTCCGCTACCTGTGCCGATCCAAACGTTGCCCTCGCGGTCTTCGAACATCGACTCGACCTCGGCTGCGACCGCATCGTTCAGCGGCACTTCTTCCACGACAGGCTGGTCGCCGTCGGCCGGCCACGTGAAACGCCGCACGCGCAGGTTATCGCTGGTCCACAGCCTGCCCCTACGATCCAGAAGTGTCAGCGAGGCGTCGGAGGCCTCATGGAATTTTTCGAGGTCCTCCTGTCGCCATGGCCGGTGGGGAGGTGAGCCCCAGCGTGCCTGACGCACCGACATTCGATCCATCGGCGCGAACACTGAAGCGCCGCGCGCGAGTTGAAAAGCGGCGGTCGCCGTCAGCACCAAGAGATTGCCCTGACTCAATCCCATCCATAGGGGCTCCCCACCCGGATAGCCCATCGCTGTTCCGACGGTGATCCAACGTTGTCCATCAAATCGCGCCAACCCATGGAAACAAGAGACCCATAGAGTGCCGTCCGACGCACGCAGAAAGTCGAGGGTGGTACCGCCAGGCAACTGGGCCACGGGGTAATTAATTACTCGTCCGTCATGCAGCCGGTCGATGCCGCCGAAGATGTAACCGACCCACAAGTCACCATTCGAGTCGGCCATCAGGGCGACGATCGCCCCCCCGTGGAGGCGTCCCGCCCACGGTTGAGTAAAGGTGGCCCCGTCATATCGGTACAAGCCCGTCGCGGTGCCTATCCAAAGAAAGCCGTCCGGTGTTTGTGCAAATGCATATGCACCCATCGGTGCGCCTTCCCGCGCGGTAATGGCGATCTGGCGCATGTCCTCGAAATCCGCGCCGCGTGCTGCGACGCATGACAATGAGAGGGCGGCGAGCAATGCGCACAGCGCCGCGATGGTGTGAGGACGGGCTCTGGCCTGAGGATACATCGGCCGCGCAAACCGACAAGGCACCGGATTACAGTGTAACCGGATTAATATATTTAATACGGTTACAAAAGAGTAACCGTAGCGCCGCCTATATGAAAATGGAAGCATATTTTTCTTCCATAAGAGGGTAAAGACCAATCTATAGTATACAAATAGTAGGTTACTGTTAAATGATGAAAATCCTGCTTCAAACGACGTTACCGACTACTTAAGATGATTGGTCCCGGTCGTGGTCCGGCATTGGCCGCAAGCACGTTTCACCACCTTGCCGATTACAATTGGGATCCGCGCCCAGGCGCACGGTCGTTCGCGGCCGCGTCTGTTGGATCGTCGATGATTGAAACCCTTGAAGCAATCGAACACACACACCGATAAGTCGAAAACATAGCGCGCTGGCTGGCTCCGCGTCGGAATTGATCGGGGTCCATTCCCGGCTTCGCAACACTGGCCGCCATGCCCTGGTATCCCGGAAAGAGCTTTCGGGGCGTTATTACCCAGGGGCAGACCGCAATTCGCAGCCGCGGCGGCGCTTGCAGGCGTAACGATCTGATCGGAGGGTCGTTACACTGCGAAAGCGGAACTCACCGGTATACGGGTAATCCGGCATGTTTAAGCTACCGACCACAGCCACTGCGCCTTTCTGTCCTTCGGAAGTTCGGGGAAGCATCCGCGTCCCTGCGGCAGCTTCATGGTGGTCAAAGCTCCAGCAGTTCTGGGGTCCCGGTCTCCTCATCGCCATCGGCTACATGGATCCCGGAAACTGGGCCACCGATATCCAAGGGGGTTCGCAGTTCGGCTACAGCCTGCTCTGGGTCGTGGTGCTGTCGAGCGGCGCTGCCATATTCCTGCAGCTCCTTGCCGCTCGACTCGGGTTGGTGACAGGCCAGGATCTGGCGCAGCTCAGTCGTACGGAGTATGCGACCGTCGGGCGCACCGTCCAGTGGCTCAGCGCCGAGATTGCCATCGTCGCCTGTGATGTCGCCGAAGTACTCGGCAGTGCACTCGCTTTCAAGCTGCTGCTCGGCATGCCCATTGCCTGGGGCGTCGTATTGACCGCGTTCGACACCGTCATCGTGCTGGGCCTCCAAGGCCGAGGTTTTCGGCAACTCGAAGCCATCGTCGCGGCGCTGATCGCTACGATGATGCTCTGCTTCGTGGTGCAGTTGTGGCTCGTGCAGACGGACTGGCTCGCCGTGGCTCGAGGGCTCGTGCCCATTGTCCCCGCTCATAATCGCAATGACGCGCTCGTGCTCGCGCTCGGAATCGTTGGTGCGACCATCATGCCGCACAATCTCTATCTGCATTCTTCCATTGTGCAAACTCGTCACATCATCGGTGGCAAGAACGACATCGGACAGACCCTCACCTTGAGCCGCATCGATACACTGGGAGCGCTGCTCATCGCAATGGGGGTGAACGCGGCGATCTTGATCCTCGCCGGCTCGGCGTTTCATGCCACAGGGAGTACGGCCGTTGTCGGCATCGAACAGGCGTACCGCCTCATTGTCCCGCTCGTGGGAAGTGGCGCGGCGTTGCTTTTCGGGCTCGGGTTGCTGGCGTCGGGACAGAGCTCGACACTCACCGGCACGATCGCCGGACAAGTGATCATGGATGGATTTTTAAGGAAAAAAATCCCGTGTTATCAGCGCCGCTTGATCACCCGCGCGCTCGCGCTCGTGCCCGCCCTCATCGGCGTCCTCGTGATGGGTGACGCCGCGGTCGGAAAGTTATTGGTATGGAGCCAGGTCGTACTCAGCCTGCAATTGCCGCTCGCAATGTGGCCGCTCATTCGGATGACGAGCAACCCGGCATACATGAAAGCGCATGCCAATTCCTTATCCGTCAAAGTGCTGGCCTGGATCCTGTTCACCCTGATCACAGGAGCGAACTTCGTCCTCCTCGCAAGCCTGGCCGGTTGATGTCATTGACATCAATGAATACAATGATAACTGTTCGCCTGCGGAGATCTTATGGCGAGCATGACGATCACCTCTTCACCGCGGCCATCACGCATGCTGAAATCCACTACGGCATCAACTTGTTGCCAAAGGGATCCCGGCGTCAGCAGGGCGGTGCCGAGGCTGAGCAGACTTGCCGCCTAGCGCGATTACGTGGCATTCGCGTAATGTCGCTCTCGGCCGAACAAGAACAAGGAGTTCTCGTGGGGTATCCGCTGCGACTCATCGACGCTCTTGCCCGCCCCGCGTGAGCGGTCCGCACTTCGGAGAGCGTAAGCATACGCGCCGGCATGACTATGCCGCGGCGAGTATGAGCATGCTCGCGCTCACGGCCTGCGCCGTGGGCCCCAACTATCACAAGCCGCCCGTGGAGATCCCCAATGACTTCAAGGAGGGTGTCGAATGGCGACGAGCCGAGGCCAATCCGTCCGCGGCTCTGTCGAGCACATGGTGGCGCAGTTATCAGGACGACACGCTGAATGAGCTCATCGAAGACTCGCTCAAGGCGAATCAGTCGATCGTCGCCGCCGAAGCCGCCTATCGGCTCGCCCGGGCCACGGTCGATGCCAATGTCGCGAATCTCTATCCCACCGTAGCCGCCGGTTTCTCAGCCTCGCGCAGCGGCTACGGGGCGGGCGCCATCTCTACGGGTACGGACATCGCGGGTACGAAGATCGTCGGTAACGAGTTCGTGGCGGATCTCTCGTTGAGCTGGGAATTGGATCTCTGGGGCCAGATCCGCCGCGAGATCGAGTCGGCGAAGGCGGCCGCCGAGGCAAGCGATGCCCAGCTCGCCGGCGAGCGCCTGTCGATTGCCTCGAGCGTTGCGCTCGATTACTTCGCGCTGCGCCAGGCGGACATCGATACCGATCTCCTCAAGCAGCAGCAGGATATCGACGAGCGAATCTTCGCGATGACGCAGGCGGAGTTCGCGCAGGGTACCGCATCGAACGACGATGTGCTGGTGGCGCAGGACAACCTGGAAATTGTCATCGCCGACCTGCAATCCACCGAAATCTCGAGAGAGCAGGACGAGCATGCCATCGCGGTGTTGGTCGGCAAGCCGCCGGAGGTGTTCTCGCTGCCGCCGAGGCCTGACTACGTTTTCACCCAGCCCAGCATACCCTCCGGCGTGCCCTCGGAGCTGCTCGAGCGCCGCTACGATGTGGTGAGCGCCGAACGCACCGCGGCGTCCGCGAACGCGAAGATCGGGGCCGCCGAGGCGGCGTTCTATCCCTCGCTGACGCTCTCGGCCGAGGGCGGGTTCGAGCACGATGCCATCAGCCGGCTGTTTTCCGTGCCGAATCGCTTCTGGACCCTCGGCCCGACTCTCGCCGAGACCCTCTTCGATGGGGGCGCGCGCAGCGCGGCGGTGCGCGAAGCGAGGGCCAATTACGACGAGCAAGTCGCGAACTACCGCCAAGCCGTGCTGAGCGCTTTTCAAAGCACCGAGGACAGCCTCTCCTCGGTGACGCACCTGACAGTTCAAGAAATGCGGTTTGCCGGCATTTATAAGAACAATCGGCAGCTTCTGGCGAGCGAGGACGCGCAGGTGCGCGCCGGAACCGCCAGCGAGCAGTCGCTCCTCACGCAAAAGCTGACGCTCCTGCAGGCCGAACAGAGTCTCAAGGACACCCAGGCCGCGCTCACCGAAAGCAGTGTCACGCTGGTCAAGAATCTCGGGGGTGGATGGCAGTGGGACAGCAGCAGAAACGCGCCTGCCGGAGCGATAGTGGCTCCCGCGGCCCGGCCGGACGCCAGTTCAACAGGAGGCTCATCACAATGAACGCTCGTGGAGCCGCACAAAGGCCGTTCAGCGTCCGCGCGCGCCGGGGAGCGGAACATGCCGTGACCCCACCGATCACTCGCCTGGCGGCGTTTCTTCCGATCCTGTTATGCGCCGCCTGCGCGAAACACAAGCCCCCGCCCCCGCCGCCCCCGCCGGTGAACGTCATCCAGGTCGAGCCACAGACGATCGCGCTGACCAAGGATCTGACCGGCCGGCTGGCGCCCTACTTGAGCGCCAACGTGACGGCGCGCGTATCGGGCGTGCTCATCAAACGTGACTACAAGGAGGGCGCCGACGTCAAGGCGGGCCAGGTGCTGTTCGAGATCGACCCGACCTACTACCAGGCGCAGCTCGACAATGCGCTCGGCGTGCTCGGTGAGGACCAGGCCAGCTACGAGAACGACAAGATAAACGCGGACCGCTATCACCAGCTCCTGCCCGTCGGCTCGGTGTCGAAGCAGACTGTGGACAACGCCGACGCCGCGGTGCGCACCGACGAAGCCAAGATCAAGGCCGACAAGGCGCAGGTCGAGTCGGCGCGCATCAATCTGAACTACACCAAGGTCACTTCGCCGATCTCCGGCGTCGCCAGCCAGCAGCAGTACACCGTGGGGGCGCTGGTCGGCGGCGGCACGGCCGATGCGGGCGGCGGCGGCACCTTGCTCACGACCGTCAACAAAATCGACCCGGTCTACGTGAACTTCACCATGAGCGCAGCGGACCTGCTCACACTGCGCAATGCCAATGAACACGGCAATGTCTCGCTCGCGCAGCAGGACAGGACCACGGTACAGGTGTTGCTGCCCGATGGCAGTTTGTACGGCGATCCCGGGGTGCTCGATTTCTCCGACGTGAACGTCAACGCCACGACCGGTGCGGTCAACTTAAGAGCCCAGGCGCCGAACCGGCGCCGTGTTCTCCTGCCCGGCATGTTCGTCACCCTTCGGGTGATCCTCGGGCAGCAGCACGACGTGTTCCTGATCCCCCAGTCCGCGCTGTTGCGAGACACGGTCGGCGCCTACGCGCTGACGGTGGATGCGAACAGCAAGGTGGCGCGTAAGGATGTGACCGCCAACGATTCCAGCGGCAACAGCGCCATCATCACCCAGGGGCTGGCGGCGGGTGATATGGTCATCGTCAGCAATCTGCAAGCCGTGCGCGACGGCACTCAAGTCAAGGCCGCGACCGTCGCGACCCCCGCTCCAGCGTCCAACGTCACCGCACCCGCACCCTCCGGCACCACTTCGGGCAGCAACAAACCCGGTGGCGCCCAGTGAGGAGCTGAGATGCCGCAATTTTTCATCGATCGGCCGGTCTTCGCCTGGGTGATCCCGATCCTGATCTGCATCATCGGCGTGATCTCGATCAGCAAGCTGGGCGTCGATTCATACCCGGAGATCGCACCCCCGGAAGTCACGGTGCAGGCGAGCTATCCCGGTGCCAGCGCCGCGACCATGGAAACCACTGTCACCCAGGTCATCGAGCAGCAGCTGACCGGCATCGACAACTTAATTTATTTCAGCTCCACGTCGAACTCGAACGGCACCGCCTCCATCACCTTGAGCTTCCAGACCGGAACAAACCCGGACATCGCCGAAGTCCAAGTGCAGAACAAGGTGCAGCTGGCGCAGCCGCTCCTGCCCGCCGAGGTGACACAGCAAGGCCTGGTCATCGCCAAGGCGAGCCCAGACATTCTCCTGTTCCTTGCGCTGCAGTCGAGCAATCCGTCCGTGGACGCGGCGCGTCTGAACGACATCATCGCCTCGCAGATCCAGCCCGTGGTCGCACGCATCGACGGTGTCGGCAACACCTTCCAGCTCGGATCCGAGTACGCGGTGCGCGTCTGGTTGAATCCGGACAAGCTGCAGGGCTACGGACTTTCGACCACGCAGGTCCTGACCGCCATCAATACGCAGAACGCACAGTTCGCCGCCGGGAGCTTGGGAGCGGATCCGGCCGTGAAGGGCCAAACCTTCACGGCAACGGTGTCGGGCGACACGCTGTTCTCATCACTCCAGCAGTTCCGCGACATCATCCTCATCGCCAATAACAACGGCACATCCGTGAGGCTCTCTGATGTCGCCAATATCACCTTCGGCGCACAGACATACGGCGAGTCCTCCGTCTTTAACGGCAACGCCGCCGGCGGCATGGGACTCTTCCTATTGCCCGGCGCCAACGCGCTCGCCGTCGCCAAGGCGGTGAAGGCGCAGATGGCGACAATCGCCAAGACGCTGCCGGCGGGCGTCACCTGGCAAGTGCCGTACGACACCACGCCGTTCATCACGGCCTCGATTACCGATGTCGTGCACACGCTCATCGAGGCGATCGCACTCGTGTTCGTGGTGATGCTGATCTTCCTGCAGAACCTGCGCGCCACCATCATCCCGACGCTGGTCATCCCGGTGGCGCTGCTCGGCACCTTCATCGGCCTGTCGGTTCTGCACTTCAGCCTCAACCAATTGACTCTGTTCGGCATGGTGCTCGCGATCGGCATCGTGGTCGACGATGCCATCGTCGTCATCGAGAACGTCGAACGTATCATCTCGGATGAAGGCCTGCCGCCGAAGCGCGCGACCAGCAAGGCGATGGGGCAAATCACCGGCGCCATCATCGCCATCACGGTCGTGCTGGCTGCGGTGTTCGTTCCGTCAGCGCTACAGCCGGGAGCCACCGGCGTGATTTATGCTCAATTCGCGCTCACCATCGCCTGCTCGATGGCGATGAGCGCCTTCCTCGCCATGTCCTTCACGCCGGCGCTGTGCGCCGCCATCCTTCGGCCGACAGGCCATGAGAAGAAGAATTTCGCCTTTCGCTGGTTCGAGAAAGGATTCGGCTGGGTCAATAGGACCTACTTCCGCCAGGTCAGCTCAGCGGTACGCAAAGCGCCGCGCTGGATGATCCTGTTCGTGCTGCTCGGGGTCCTGGCCGGGTTTCTGTACACGCGGCTGCCGACGAGCTTCGTGCCCGACGAGGACCAAGGCTTCATGCTGGCCATCGTCAATCTGCCCTCGGGCTCGACCCTGCAGCAGACCGACCGGGTGCTGCGCGCCCTGGGCGAGAAACTCAGGAAGAGCGCGATCGGTGACAACATCGATGCCATCTTCGACATCGAGGGTTACAGCTTCGTCGGACAGAGCGAGAACGTCGGTATGGCGTTCATCCGTCTGACGGATTGGGACAAGCGCAGCCAGACGGCCATGCAGCTGATCGGGCGTGCCAACGGCATCCTGCACGGAACCACCGATGCAAAGATCTTCGTGGTCAATCTGCCGACCATCCGCGGGCTGTCGCAGTTCGGCGGCGTCGACATGTTTCTGCAGGCGCGCGCCGGCCAGACCCGCGCGGAGCTCGCCAAGGCCCAGGATGCGCTCCTCGAGAACGCCGGAAAGGATCCGTCACTCACCGGCGTACGGCCGAATTCGCTGCCGCCTGCGCCGCAGCTGTCGATCTCCGTCGATCGCTTGCAGGCACAGTCACTCGGCCTCTCGCTCACCGACGTCTACAACGCCATCTCGCTGGAACTTGCGCCGGTGTACATCAACCAATTCAGCTATCAAGGCCGCATCAAACGCGTGTTCCTGCAGGCGGACGCGCCGTATCGCATGGGACTCGATGCATTCGACCATATCTATACACCGACGGGGCTGCCCAGCACAGGGAGTTCGGGCGCCGCGGGGAATTCGTCCAACTCCCTGAGTGCCGCGGCCGTTGGTGTCGCGGGTTATCTCGCGCCCGTCAATCCGTCTGCGACCAACACCAACATCGCACCCTACAACATGGTGCCGCTCTCGAGCGTGGTGACGAAGAAGTGGGACGTCGGGCCGGTGGCACTACCCCGCTACAACGGCTACTCGGCCGTCGAAATCGTCGGCAATCCCGCGACCGGCTATTCGACCGGTCAGGCCATGCAGACCATCCAAAAAATCATGGACAGCAAGCTCCCGCCGGGCTTCGCCGCCGACTGGACGGGCCAGTCCTACCAGGAAATCTTGAGCGGCAATGCCGCGACCATGCTGCTCCTTTTGTCCATCGTGGTGGTGTTCCTATGTCTCGCGGCCCTCTACGAGAGCTGGTCGATCCCCGTGGCCGTACTCTTGGTGGTGCCGCTCGGCATGCTCGGCATGCTCGTCTTCTGCAAACTGACCGGCACGCCGAACGACATTTACTTCAAGATCGGCCTGGTGACCGTCATCGGCCTCGCCGCCAAGAACGCCATCCTGATCGTAGAATTCGCGGTGAACGGACAGGAACAGGGCATGACGCTATACGATGCCGTGATGAACGCCTGCAAGCTGCGGCTGCGCCCTATCCTCATGACCTCGATGGCCTTTATCCTGGGCGTGTTTCCGCTGTTGATCTCGAGCGGGGCCGGCGCGGCCTCGCGCCATGAGATCGGCACCGGCGTGATCGGCGGCATGCTGTTCGCGACCTTCCTCGGAGTGCTCTTCGTCCCGGTGTTTTACGTGATCGTGCGACGGACCCTGGGCGACAAGCTGGATGAGGTCTCGCAGAGCATCTCCCCACATGGCGGCAATGATGGCGGCGGGTCCGGCGGGACTGCGAATGTCTAACGACATTGGGAGACACCGGACTTGATATCGTCTTCGCTGACCGTCGCCGCACCCGAGGCCTTGGGTCTTTCCGCCACTCGCCTCGCTCGTCTCGGGGAGGTAATGCGCCGCGAGAGCGAGCGAGGCCGGGTGCCCGGAGCGGTTGCCCTTGTGGCGCGCCGCGGGCAAATAGGCTATTTCGAAGCGTTTGGGCGACGTGATCCCGTCACCGGGGCGCCGATGGCCAAAGACGCCATCTTCAGAATCTATTCCATGACGAAGCCGATCGTGTCGGTGGCTGCGATGATGCTATGGGAAGAGGGCTGTTTTCTGCTCACCGATCCCGTGCGCAAGTATTTGCCCGAACTCGCCGACCGAAAGGTCGCGGTGATACGCGGCGAAGGGATCGAGCTCGTGCCGGCCGAGCGCGAGATCACCATTCAGGATTTGCTGCGACATACCTCGGGGCTGACCTACGAGTTCCGTGGCGCTGGTCCGGTGCATCAGATGTACATGGCGGCGAAGATCCATAGCCTAAAAATCAGCAGTGCCGAGCAAGTGACACGGCTTGGCCAATTGCCCCTGCTACATCAGCCGGCGACGCACTGGGAATACGGCCGCTCGACCGACGTCGTCGGCCGTCTCATCGAAGTGCTATCGGGTTTGAAACTGAGCGCCTACCTCGATCGGCATGTTCTAAGTCCGCTCGGCATGGTCGATACCGCCTTTCATGTGCCGCAACAGCATCACTCGCGCCTTGCCGAGGCCTTCAGCGAAGACCCGGACACCGGCACCGCGGTGGCGCTGACCAATGTCCGAGATCCGCCGAATTTCGAATCCGGCGGGGGCGGCCTCGTGTCGACGGCGGGCGACTACGCGCGTTTCCTGCAGATGCTGCTGAATGGCGGCACATTCGATGGCGTGCGCCTGCTCAGCCGCAAGACGATCGAATATATGACGGCGGACCACCTTGGGCCGATTACTGGGGCGCCCGACCTGCTCGTGCCGGGATACGGATTTGGGCTGGGCTTCGCCGTTCGACTTCAGGCCGGCATTGCAACGGTTCCGGGCTCGATCGGACAGTACTACTGGGGCGGCCTCGCGGGTACCACGTTCTGGGTCGACCCAGCGGAGAAGTTGTTCGCGATCCTGCTCATACAGGCACCGGGCCAAAGGGAGTATTACAGGACTTTGTTCCGCGACATGGTCTACGCGGCGATCAGCGATTGAGAGTGCGACGTGGCGGCGCCTTGCTCACTCGGCGCGAGTCTCCGGCACGAAAGAATCTTTGGCGCCCGGCTTCAATACCACATACGCGCGGCGCCACGGTTGATCGTCTATCAAGCGCCATTTGTGGCCGGTGCCGCGACTGTCCTCGGAGAGGAGTACCTCGCCCGGCCGCACCACGAAGGTCGCGCCGTCGCGGGTGGTGAATTCAAGCGTTCCGGACAATGTAATGACGTATTGCGACTCTGGGCTGACGTGCCAATCGTCTGAGGAATGCGCCGGGGTCTCCTTGAAGTGAATGGCGATTACATCGTTGCGATCCTTTTCGTCTATCGTGCCTTGAAGCACATGCGATGCCCCGTCGGGGCCCGTGTAAAGCTTGATCGCACGTATTCCAGCTCCCCGCGGAACGCTCGCACCGGCGTACACGGCGACAGGTCCCGCTTCGACCGAAGTGCCTGTAACCGCAACGACCATCCCTGCAGCCGCCGCGCGAAGCAGATCGCGCCTGCCCAAGCGTGGGCACACTGAACCTTGCGTCATCGGAGCCTCTCGGTGCGGGACGTAGACCGCATTCAGCCGGACCAGCCCGTCCGACGAAGATCCTTCCAGGGACCGCCATCAACGTAGCGCTCGGGATACAGAGCTTTCGAACGCGGGTCCTCCGCGGTGTCGAGTTGCAGCACCATCCATTTCGGATAGGGGATGCCCGGATCAGAGGCTGCGTCCAGAAGCCGGACCTCCTCGTCCGAGAGTCGCAGGTCTACCGCCCCGATGTTATCTTCCAGTTGCTCGAGTTTCCTGGCAGCGACAATCACGCTGCTGACGGCCGGCCGTCCTAGCACCCACGCGAGCGCCGTGCGGGCCGGGCTCGCGTCGTGACGACTCGCCACCTCCTTCAGCGCTGCCACGACACGGTAACCCGCCTCCTTCTCGAAGGGGACGAAGGCGCCGGCCTCCGCGAATCGAGTACCGGCGGGTGCAGGATTGGTATGGCTGTACTTACCCGAAAGGAAACCGCCGGCCAGCGGGCTCCAGACCAGGATTCCGATGTTGTGGTACTCGGCGAACGACTGGAACTCGTACTCGAGACCCCGCCCGACAAGACTGTAATACATCTGCGCCGTCACATATTTTTCCAACCCTAGACGCTCCTGCAGCATTATTGCAGTGGCCGCCTGCCACGACATCAAGTTGGAGAGCCCGATATAGCGGACTTTCCCCTGGCGCACCACATCGTCGAGTGTCCGCAACGTTTCCTCGAGTGGCGTGTTGCTGTCCCATCCATGGACCTGGTAGAGATCGATATAGTCAGTCTGCAGCCGCCGCAGACTCGCCTCCACCTCGCGCATGATGTTCACGCGCGTTGCGCCGCTGTGATTGAGATTTTCGCTCATGGGGAGCCTGACTTTCGTCGCCAGGACGATTTCTTGTCGTACGCCCTGCAAGGCGTTACCCACCAACGTTTCACTCTCACCGCGGCTGTACACGTCCGCGGTATCGATGAAGTTGATGCCCCTGTCCAGGGCCAGCTTCACCATTCGCGTGGTATCCGCCTGTCCAAGGTTGCCCATGTTCATCTTGTCGCCGAACTGCATCGTGCCAAGCCCCACTTCGCTCACGATAAGTCCTGTGTTGCCCATTTTCCTGTATCTCATTGCGCATACACTCCTTCGACAGATGATTAAACCTATCTACCGTTGAATCCTCATGCTGACGCATTTCCGCGGTATTACGGCAGCGCACCTGTGGATTACGAATGTAATCCTCAAGCGCTTTGTCTTTGCCGAGCCGCCATAGAGAGGGCGCGCTTCGAGCATCCCCGAGCGGCATTGCGACTGTAACCTGCGCGAGGGCTATCGAAATCGCATGGTAACAAGCGTCGCGCTTAATACACCGCAGTTACCGATGAGAGGTCAGCCATGAGACGGCGTGACGAGCAGCTACGCGGATCGATTGGCCACGCCCGCCCACGGCCGCTGCTTCACCGCGGCTTCCTGGCCGCCGGCGGAGTTCTCCTGATAGCCGCCTTTGTCACCGACTACACCTATTACGCGACGGCGCTCTGGCAGTGGGCAAACTTCTCCGCCTGGCTCATCACGGCCGGCCTGATCGTCACGTTCATCGCCGTCATCTTACTGCTGATCGACGCGGCGACCGGGCGCGCCGGCCGGCTCAACACGAGCTCCTTCATCCTGTTTGCCGCGGCCGCCTTGCTGTCGTTGGTCAACGCGTTCGTGCATAGCCGCGACGCATGGGCCTCCGTGGTACCGCAAGGGATCTTGCTGTCCGCCCTGTCCTCCGTCCTGCTACTCATCGCCGGCGCGAGCGGGTGGAGTCTCGCGATCAGCCGCGCAACAGAGACCAATAAATGAGAACCACATCTCCTCGCCCGATAGCCGCGCTGCTCTCGGTCGTCGCCCTTGCGGCGTGCAACTCAAAGGGAGGCGACCCGGACCGGCAGTATGGGCCGAACCCTTATCTGCCCGAACCCCGTGCTTATTTGATGCCGCCCATGAGCGTTCCGAAGGCGGTAGGTTGGAAAGCCGGCGAGACGCCAACGGCTTCGGCGGGCCTGAAGGTCGAGGCGCTCGCGACAGGGCTCGAGCACCCGCGCACTCTTTATACTTTGCCGAACGGCGATATCCTGGTCGTCGAGACCAATAGCCCGGGCACCGAGCCTTTCCGGCCCAAGGATTTCATCGCCGGGAAGGTGAAGGCGCGGGCCGGGGCGGGCGCAAAAGGCGGCAACCGCATCACGTTACTACGCGATGCCAACGGCGACGGCCAACCCGAGCTCAGGACGGTGTTCGTCGACCATCTCTACTCGCCCTATGGAATTGTGCTCGTTGGTGACACCTTGTACGTCGCCGATACCGACGCGATCATCGCCTTCAATTATGCGCCGGGGATGACCCAGATCACCTCGCCTGGTGTAAAGCTCGCTGATCTTCCAGCTGGGCGGCTCGACCATCACTGGACGAAGTCGATGACCGCGAGCGCGGACGGTTCGAAGCTCTACGTCGGCGTCGGCTCAAACAGCAACATCACCGAAAATGGGATGGACGTGGAAGCGGGCCGTGCCGCTATTTACGAGGTCGACCGGTTGACCGGCGCCAAGCGCATCTTCGCATCCGGCACGCGCAACCCGACCGGCGTGGCGTTCGAGCCCGAGACGCAGCAATTGTTCGCCGTCGTCAACGAGCGCGACGAGATCGGCCCCGACCTTGTTCCCGACTATTTGACCTCGATCCGGGAGGGCGGCTTCTACGGCTGGCCCTACAGCTATTGGGGAAGCCATGTTGACGTTCGAGTCCACCCCCAACGCCCGGACCTCGTCGCTCAAGCGATCAAGCCGGACTATGCGTTGAGTTCCCACGTCGCGCCGCTCAGCCTGCTGTTCAGCGAAGGGCAGCACCTGTCGCCGGGCTTCGCCAAGGGCGTCTTCATCAGTGAGCACGGCAGCTGGGACCGCAGCCCTTTGAACGGCTACCAGGTGATCTTCGTATCTTTCATCGACGGCCGACCGGTCGGCAAGCCGATACCGGTCGTCACGGGTTTCCTCGGCGAGGACAACGAGACGGTTCACGGAAGGCCCGTGGGTCTTGCGCTCGACCGGAGCGGCGCACTGCTCATCGCAGACGATGTCGGCAACACCGTGTGGCGCGTTAGTGCAACGCAGCCGCGGACGTAATTCCTGATACCTCGGCGCGCAGGACGCCGCGCTCAAGTCGGAAACGGAACGCCCGACAGCTCGGCGCAGATCGCGATCAGGCGATCTTGAAGCGCAACGTTGTTGGCCCGCGGGTTGGGGGCGAGCGGACCTAAGTGGTAGAAGTAGCGGCCGGTCACCTGAGCTGCGGGTTCATCGCTCGCGGCGAGCCACGCCTGGGTGAGATGTGCCTGATCCATGTCGTCCGGTGCACCCGCCCCACCCATCTTGGTAGGAACCCAGCCCGGCTCCAGTGAGTTTGCCAGTACCCGCGGCCAACGTCTGGCCACAGCGAAGGCAAGCATCGCGTCATATAGTTTGCTCTCGGCATAGGCCGTCGAGCCGTTCCAACGGCGTTTGGTCCAGAGGATGTCGTCAAGATTGGCGTCGACATGATGGTGCATACCGGAGCTGAGATAGACGAGTCGGTGCGGGCGCTCGATCAACGCCGTCAGAATATAGGCCGACAACGTGTTGATCGCGAACACGTGGGTCAAGCCATCAGCCGTGAGGTGGTGACCTTCACGATAGCCGACCGCAGCGTTGTGGATCACCGCATCGAAGCGGCCCAAATCATTGACGCGCGTAGCGACATCTTTTGCGCCGGCGATAGTGTCGAGGTCGCCCGCGACGATGGCTTCGGCCCTGGGCAGCGCGCGCTTGGCATCATCGGCCCGGGCAGCGTTACGGGCGTGCAGGACGACCTGATGACCTTGATCGATGAGCAGTTCGGCCGCCATCAGGCCGAGGCCGGTCGATGAGCCGGAAATAAAGACGCGTGACATGGTGTTTCTCCTTCAGGCTTGGGAACTGCGGGCGGTCAACACGAGTACGGCACCGAAGAGCGCGCAGATGGCGCCGAACAGATAGACGGCGGCATAGCCGAACTGCGCGGCGATCACGCCCGCGGCGGGGCCGGACAGGCCGTAGGCGATGTCGAGGAACGCGACGAACGCCCCCATCGCGCTGCCGCGATTGGCCGGCAATACCCGCTTCAGTGCCTCGACCCCGAGTGCCGGGAAAACCAATGCGCAGCCGAGACCTGTGACCAGCGCACCGACCAGCGCGACGATCTCATGGTGGGCGCTCCAGAGGACGGCCTGGCCGGTTGCCTCGACCACCAGCGACCACAGCGCGACGCGATAGCCGCTCATCCTGTCGGGCAGAGACCCGAGCACCACGCGCACGAAGATGAAACCGATGCCGAAGGCAGTCATGACGAGGCCCGCGTGACCCCAATTCCGCGCCGCGAAGTAGAGCGAGGCGAATGCGGTGAGACCGGACAAGCCGACACCCTGCAGCATCAGACCGAGGCCTTCCCGCCAGATTTGGCCGATCACCCTGTAGAAAGGCAGCCGCTGACCCGCAGGGCTCGTGTAAGACCGTTCGCGAAAGGCCATGATCGCGGCAATGAGCGGCGCGACGATGCAAGCGAGCATGGGCGCCTCTAGTCCGTGAGTCTGATAGAGCGCCATACCGATCGGCGCGCCGATGGCGAGCGCTGCGAACATGGCGATGCCCGTCCAAGACATCGACATGCCGGCACGCTGCGGGCCGACCGCCGCTATCGACCAAGAGACACAACCTGTGACGAACTGGCTCTCGCCGCAGCCCGTGACCAGGCGGCCAACGACAATGAGTGCGAGGCTGGTCGCCGGCGAGAACCCCGGCATGGCCGCGACGAGATAGAGCAGTCCGCCAAGCGCGCAAGCCGTCGCGCCCTGCAGCGCCGAGCGTCTGCCGCCGTGATGATCGGTGAGCCTGCCCGCATACCCGCGCGTTAGCACGGTTGCGAGGAACTGGATGCCGATCACCAGCCCGACGATCGGATTACTGAAGCCCAGTTGGTCGTGGACGAACAGTGGTATCACCGGCAGCGGCAAGCCGACGGCGAGATAGCCGCAGAAAAGCGCCGCGATGATTCCCGGCGCAGGACGAGAAAGGTGGACCGGCGAGGCGTCCGAGCGAGCCACTTCCTTTGCAGCAATTGTCGGCATGACGGACTCCAGGCAATTCCATTGAGAAGAGACCTCTCCGCCCATTGTTCGGGCGGAGACGCCGGATCAGGCCGCGGACATCGGGGCCGTGAATGCGCCGAACATGTCCGGGCGATAGCCGCTCGTCTCGAGCAGATAGTTGCGCGAGGCGGCCACATCGGTCGTGAGCTTGGCGACGTCCACGCCGACCAGCTTGCCGGCGCGCTTGCGGATCTCGCCCGCAACCATCACCGTGTCCACATCGGAGCGCTCGACCGCCTGCACGATCGTGCCGATGGCATTGGTCACCGGAAACACGGCGACGCCGTCGGTGCGAACCGTGATGATGTCGGCCTGCTTGCAGGGCGTCAGCGTACCGATCTCACTTTCGAGACCGGCCGCGCGAGCGCCGTTGACGGTTGCGGCCTTGAGCACCGCTTCCACAGAGATCGGCGCGGGCACGTTCTGCTCGCCCCGAAAGCGGCGGTAGCGCATCGCCGAACGCTGCTGCCCGAATAGGGCGTGCATCTCGCCAAACAGGTCGCTGCCGAACGCCGTGTCGAGGTCGATGCCGAGCGCCGGTGCCAGACCGTGATCGATCGCCTGCTGATAGGCGAAGGTTTCATCGTCGAAGCCGAAGAGCGCGTCCGAGCGTGGATTCACGGTGATGTTGACGCCGGCGTCCGCGAACATCTTCCAGCTCTCCTGCGGCACGCGCGTGCAGTGGTTGAAAATATTATGCGGGCCGAGCACCCCAGGCTTGGCGAACTCGGGACCCAGCTTGGCGAGATCGCCGATGAACTCGGTCAGAACGCGCATTTCGAGGCCGCGCGCGACCTTCCACCAGTCGAGATTGAGTTGGCCGAACAGGCCGACCCGAACCAAGCCGTCGCCCTGGTTCCAATTGTCGGCGAGACGCTTGAGGTCCGCGGGCAAATGGGCCGTCGAGGCCTTCTTGTCCATCGCCGCGCCCACCATGTGCAGCGCGCGGATGCCCGCATCGTCGAGCGCATCGAGCGCCGCATCGGTGTGCCCGGGACTGCGCGAGGAATGGCAGGCGTCAATGATGGTGGTGACACCGGCATCAAGCGAAGCGACCGCCGTCAGCTTGGTGCTCAGATACATATCGCGCGGGCGGTAGTGAACGCCCAGTTTCTCCGCCACGACATCGATATAGGCGAAGAGATCGTCGACATCCGGCATCATGCGGCGCATCACCCCGAGCCACATGTGATGGTGCGCGTCAATGAAGCCCGGCATGACAATGCTGCCGCGCGCATCGATCACCTCCGCACCATCCGATTGAAGGTTCATGCCCACCGCGGCGATCCGAGTGCCGTCGACCAAGACATCGCCCGTCGACAGATTGGGAACCTTCGGGTCCATCGTGACGATGGTGCCGCCCTTGAAGAGAATGCGGCCATTGTGCTGCTTGCTCATGGGTCAACTCCTTAGCCGTACGTTACGAATTGCGTGCGGCCTTTATCGCCCCGATGGTGTCTTGAAACAAGGTACCCTATGTCATATGATTCCTGATTAAAAATCATGAGTTGGCCATGGCGTTCGATGGAAAAATCCTGTCTGGCGTGAGTGTCTTGGCGGCGGTCGTTGATGGCGGCAGCTTCGTGAAAGCCGCGGAATTGATCGGACTTACCGATTCCGGTGTGAGCCGTGCGATCAGCCGGCTAGAGAGCCGGCTCGGCGCGCGACTGCTTGATCGCACCACACGATCGGTCACCCTGACTGACGAGGGACGGCGCTTCTACGAGGAGGTGAAGCCGCACCTCAACGCCATCGAGGACGCGGCGAGCATCGCTGCCGGGTCCGTCTCGGCCGTGCGCGGCCGCCTGAAGATCGACATCGATCCCTTCTTCCTGCCGCTCGTCCTGGCCGGCCGGCTCGGCGTCTTCTGCGAACGCTTCCCTGAGCTCGCGATCGAGTTCGTGACGAGCGAACGCGTCGGCGATCTGGTGTCGGAAGGCATCGACCTTGCCATCCGTTTCGGGCAACCGCGCCTCGCGACGCTCGTCTCGCGCAAACTGATCGAGGCACCGATCCTCACGCTGGCCTCGCCCCGCTATCTCAAGCGATATGGCAAACCCAAGCATCCCTCGGAGCTGTCTCGCCATCGTTGCCTGCAGTTTCTCGATCCGTATACGGGACGCCCGTTCGACTGGGAGTTCATCCGCGGCCGGGAGACCATTGAGGTTCCGACTTCGGGCCCGCTGACTTTCACGGACCCGAAGTCCATGCTGGCAGAATGCGTCGCCGGCACCGGGATTGCCCAGGTTATCGGTTGGGGAATCAAGGGGCCGCTGGCGAGCGGCGTGTTAATCGATCTCTTTCCTGATTGGCACGGCGAGCGCTTCCCGCTGTTCGCCTTCCATCCATCGCGCAAGCATCCGCCGGCCAAAGTCCGAGCCTTCGTCGAGTTCTGCTTGAAGATCGTCCAAGAGCTGTAGCACGAGTTGCCTCGAACCGCTCGCACCTAATCGGGGTGAGACTCTTGGCTGATCGCGGGCGTCCAATGTTGCGACACCGAAAATGAGTGGACTCCGTATCTCGCGGAACCTTGTACCATTCATGGAACTGTAATCCTTGGGGGCGTCCGTGGAGACCATAGGCCAAGACTTGCGCGAGATGATACGCACACCCCTTGCCACCTCACACGTGGAGGCGTTGCGGGCGGCGGGCAAGGTCGTGACGCACCCCAAGGGCACGATCATGGCGCAGCCCGGCGAAAAAGCGAATCGCTTCGTCTATGTCGAGGAAGGTGAGATCGAGGTGGTCAACCCGTTCACCGGTGAACGTCAATACGCCTCGACCATCGGCGCGAACCAGTTTATGGGCGAGATCAGTTTGCTGTATGGCGGTACCGCCTCGCTGTCGCTCCGCACGGTGGTGGACACGCGAGTGATCGAGGTAGCGCGGGAGGTCTTCCTGACACTCATGTCTCAGATCCCCGAGATGTCGGACATCATCATCACCGTATTTTCTGCCCGACGTCGCCGGCAACTCGAGGAGCGCCGCAGCGGCCTGTACTTGATCGGGGAAGAAGCCGATCGGAACGTGCGTCGCATCGCTGAGTTCGCGAGTCGTAATCGCTTGCCTTACACGTCCGTCCCCCTCGATAGCCCGGAAGCAGCGGCATCGGCTAAAAGCTGCTCGATCGATACGAGAACCCCGGCGGTTATCTTCGGCAGCAAAATACCGATCACGGATGCGACGCCGGATAAGATCGCGCGGCTCCTCGGGCTTAACATCGACTTCAGCGGCGACGAGCATTTCGATGTGCTGATCGTGGGCGGAGGTCCGGCCGGTGTGGCGGCCGCCGTCTATGCAGGCGCCGAAGGTTTGTGCGCGTTGCTGGTCGAGGACATCGCCTTGGGAGGCCAAGCGGGGACGTCGAGCCGGATCGAGAACTACATGGGTTTTCCAACCGGCATCTCGGGCGCGGACCTCTTGTGGCGCGGCGAGGTGCAGGCCATGAAGTTCGGCGCGCGATTTGCGATGCCGCGGCGAGTCACGGGGCTCGAGGTGCAGGAGAGCGGAGCTTTCTGCGCCATCTTCGAGAACGGCCAACGCGTCCGCGCCGGTGCAATAGTGGTGGCAAGCGGAGTGCAGTATCGGCGGCTGCCGTTGGAACGACTGGTCGATTTCGAGGGTTCGGGGGTCTACTACTCGGCCACCGATATGGAAGCCCGCTATTGCAAAGACACCGAGGTCGTGATCATCGGCGGCGGCAATTCGGCCGGTCAAGCCGCCATGTTCCTCAGCCGCTACGCCCGGTGCGTCCGATTGCTGGTACGCGGTGCCTCGCTCGCCGCCTCGATGTCGAGCTATCTCAGCAGTCGGCTGGAAGCCGATCGGGGCATCACGATCGAGTACAACTGTGAGGTCACGGCGCTCGAGGGTGAGGAGCATTTGGAGGGCCTCACCATCCGCAATACCGAGACCGGGCAGTCGCGCAAGGTGGTGACGCAAGCGCTATTCATCATGGTGGGTGCGGCGCCCAATACCGAATGGCTCTCGGGTCTCGTGAAGCTCGACGACAAAGGGTTCGTCATCACCGGACTTGATTCACCGGGTTCGCCGTTCGCGACGTCCCATCCCGGCATTTTTGCTGTCGGCGATGTACGGGCCGGGTCGGTCAAGCGGGTAGCCTCGGCCGTGGGCGAAGGCTCCGTTGTGATCTCGAAGGTCTGGGAGCACGTCAATCTGAAGGCGACTGACCGGCGCAACGAGCACATCGATGGGACCAGCCGTCTTGATCGCGGCGCTTAAGCTTGTTGTTCACCGTCCTTCTGAGCGTACCCATGAGCATAAACGCTGGGCATCGTACTTGCGGAGCGATCCTTCATGAAGACCGTTAAGACTTTCTCCACCGAACTCGAAGCCAATCTGGCCAGGATAGAACTTGAGGCCGCCGGCATACCATCTGTCGTCGTGGGAATCGGGGTGGCCATGGAAGGCGGGGCATCCGGTGTGCAGGTGCTCGTTGCCGATCACTCCGTCGAAGCCGCGTCACGAGTGTTGGACGACCCGCCAAAATGATCCGGAGTCAGTATCGGGATCGATTTTCGCGAGCTCGGCCAGGAGTCCTCGCCCATAAGCCTTCCTTATTGCGCGCCCGGCCGGGCCCACAATAAAAAATGGCGGAGCCCTCGAGGACCCCGCCATTCCTGCCCGAGCGCCTTTACCTAAGGACCAAGGTCGTCCGCTTGGCAACTGCGTCGAAGCGTCCATCCATTGGACCGGTCGCGCGCGTGGCTATGAGCCTGCGCGCATAACTCTATGGCATCCCGGCCGGTACGAGGCATTGACTAAGAGTGAACCTCGCCACCAGCCATCGCGCCCAGAGACGCGACCGAACCAACGTTTATATGTACCACTGGGATCACCTCCTTTAGTTGCCGTGGGCTCCACCTCGGCACGTGCCGCCCACCGAAGCCGCGCGCCGAAACCCGATGATCCAAGAATGACCTCGATTGCGGAGGGAGTAAAGCCGTCGCAGCTAAGCTGTCTAAAGTTATTGCGACTCCGAGTCACGCTGTGGCGTATCTGCCGCGATCGCACGCTCTTCGCTGGCCGCGCCGACACCGGGAGCGCGCTCGTAGGTGCCGAGCAGGCAGCCAACCGCCAAGGCACGATTCAAGACCACTTCGATGAACTCCCGACGCCCGGGAATGTTCGAGAAGTCCGGTCCCGGCATAAGCGCAAACACTTGAAACACATATCGATGCTCGCCGTGGCCGGGCGGTGGGTCGGGTGGCAACCAGGCACGCTGCAGGTAGGAATTTTGGCCCGTCTCGAGACCGGAACCCGCGTGCTTATGGCTCGCCAATGCTCCTTCTTCGAGGGTGCGGATCTCGGGATCGATATCGACGATGATCGCGTGCACCAAGGGATGCGGCGTGGGGGAGTCGGCGTCCTCAACCAAAATCGCAATCGATCCCGCTCCTGAGGGCACCGCGTCCCATGCGAGCGGGGGCGATATGCCGAGGCCGTCGGCCGTGTAGCGGGCGGGAAGGCGCCCATTGAATGGGAAGGCGGGACTTGAAACCGAGAGGCGGGCCGAACTCCGTTCGCGATTAAGCAGGCTATAGAGCACGTGCTCCATGCCGGCACGCTGATTGATGAGTGCGTGACCCACACGCTCGGGTAACTTTTCAAGCATAGGTAAAGGGTACCGAAGAAAGCCCGAGAAGCACCATCGGCCCAGAGCCTGAATGCCGTCGGGCAGCCTCCTACGACGGAGTCGCGACGCTAGCTGGCGCGTCTATCGTATCGGCGGGCTAGACGACAATCGTGGTCTCGCGTCCACGAAGCATCGTTTTTTAGTTGCTCATCGCACCGGCAGTTCGTTCTGGTGCAAAGGTGGTGTTCTGCAGACTGGTCGCGACGAACTGGGCGAAGGCGCGAGCCTTTGCAGTTGCCTGCCTGCCGCTCGGGAACACGGCCCAGAGGTCGAGGTCGGGCAAGGACCAATCGGCGAGCACTTGCCTCACTCGCCCCTGCTCGATCTCGGGCTGGAACATCCACTCAGTCGTGACACACAGGCCCATGCCGGCAAAGACCGCTTCGCGTACTCCCTCGGCGGCAGTGATCCGGAGGCTGTCCTTGAGTCTAACGGTTGCGGTGACACCCGATTTTTGAAACGTCCACGTCGTGCCACCGCCCGCCTGAGCGTAGATCACCGCCGAATGATCGGCGAGATCCCCGGGCGTCGTTGGGGCACTCGTACGCGCGAAGTACGCTTCGCTCCCTAACACGATGCGGCGGGTTCTGCCGATATGGCGCGCCGTGGCCGCGGAGTCCGCGAGCTCGCCCATGCGAAGCGCCACATCGATTCCTTCCTCGATCAGATCGACACTGCGATCATCAAGCACGGCCTCCACGGCGAGCGCGGGATGCTCTGCAATAAATATCGGTAATCGCGGAATGACGTGCAACCGAGCGAAAGTAACCGCCGCGCCGAAACGAAGCCTGCCCGATAATCCGCGCCCCGCGCCGGTTGCCGCCAGCTCCGCCTCAAGAGTTTCCTCAAGCGCACGTTTGGCCCGCTCATAAAATCCGTGTCCTGCTTCAGTCAAGGTGAGCCGGCGGGTGGAACGCACTAGCAGACGGACTCCGAGTCTCCTCTCCAACTGCACGATCGCTTTGGATATGGCCGGCTGCCCCACCCGCAATTGGCGTGCCGCGGCCGAGAAAGATCCCGTCTCAACGACGCGCACCAACGCCTCCATCGAGGCCAATCGATCCATATATATTCCTATTAGGAATGAATGTTATCGCATATTGCCATCTACTGGAGAAAATCGGAATGGATTACCCTAAATCTTGAGTAAAAACAGCGGCAAATGCACATGACGAGCGAGGGTCTTGGCGCTGGCCCGCCCATTAACTTCCGAGGAATATTTCATGTCTCTGCAAGACAAGCTCGATGCCTTTCGTAAGAGTTTCGAAGCGGGTGGCCCTCCCTATAACGCCCCGAGTCACATCCACGAGCCCATGCACCGGGCGACGGCCGCACTCATCGCCTCGGGTGCCGCCGCGAAAGCGCTCCGAGTGGGTGATCAAGCGCCCGCCTTCGTCTTAAGCGATGCCGACGGCAAACGGGTCTCTTCAGCGGATCTTCTCAGGCAGGGGCCCTTGATCGTGACGTTCTATCGAGGTGTGTGGTGTCCCTACTGCAATATGGATCTTCAGGCGATCGAGTCCGCGTTGCCTGAATTCAAACGGAGAGGTGCGCAATTGGTCGCCGTTTCCCCACAAACCGCATCCAATAGCCGACGCTCTCAACGAGAAAACAATCTCAGCTTTCCGATCCTATCGGACCCGCGCAACGAGGTCGCCGCGACATTTGGTTTGCGGTTCGAACTTCCCGACTATTTGCGGGCGCTCTACAAGAACATCTTTAAAAACGACCTGGCCATCGTAAACGGTGATCCGAGTTGGACCCTGCCGATGCCGGCGCGATTTCTGATCGGACAGAACGAAACCATTTTGTACGCCGAGGTCAATCCGGATTACACGCGCCGACCGGACCCGGAGCTACTCCTGCCGGCCCTCGATCAAGTCGCGCACACGACTGCTTAACGGAGAAGGATAATGGAAAAGCTTCGAGACAAGGTAGCCGTGATCACGGGCGGCAGCAGCGGGATCGGCCTGGCGACCGCGCAACGATTCGTCGAGCAGGGCGCTTACGTATTCATCTTCGGTCGGCGCGAGTCGGAATTAGAGAATGCCAAAGCGCTCATCGGCAAAAACGTCACCTCGGTTCAGGGGGACGTCGCGAATCTCGCCGATTTGAGTCGGTTGTTTGATACGGTTAAAAGAGAAAAAGGCATCGTCGACATCATAGTCTCGAGTGCAGGCTTCATTGAACATCAGACG